>Ga0209382_10002704_pt1 | contig 25377 bp, 17 predicted proteins | sample SoiMetdeltSBSDD5_FD_187599 | JGI IMG/M metagenome (GOLD analysis project Ga0209382, IMG submission 187599) | Bulk soil microbial communities from a Populus tree surrounding site in Tennessee, USA - Soil MetaG P. deltoides SBSDD5 (SPAdes) (version 2) | ecosystem: Environmental > Terrestrial >... | reverse complement strand
CGGACGGGCGCGGATCGATCTGTGGAACTCCGTCGCATCCGTCCCGATCCGTGCTCTCTCATTCGGCTCGCCAAGCTGTGGGAGAATCTGCTACCATTTGAGCTCGAAAGCGATGCCGAGTCACGAGCCTGAACACGACGACGCCGTCATCACCGAGAGCGAGCACCGGGTCGAGAAGCCGCCGCTCTACAAGGTGCTGCTGCACAACGACGACTACACGACCATGGAGTTCGTCGTCTTCGTCCTGCGCACTGTTTTCCGCCACCCGGAGAGCGAGGCGATCCGGATCATGCTCCAGGTGCACCTCCGGGGGGCCGGGGTAGCGGGCGTCTTCACCCGCGAGGTCGCCGAGGCCAAGGCGGCCAAGGTCGTGCGCCTGGCGCGGGAGCATGAGTTCCCGCTGTTGTCGACGGTCGAGGAAGAATGACTTCAAGTCTCGAATTTGAAATTTGAGCTCAGTCGGGATGATTACCAAAGAATTACAAGCCACGCTGTCGCTCGCCACCAACGAGGCGGTCAAGCGCCGGCACGAGTTCCTCACGCTCGAACACTTGCTCTTCGCGCTGCTCCACGAGCAGACGGCGGGCAACGTCGTTCGCCAGTGCGGCGGCGACGCCGGGGTGCTGCGGGCGGGCCTCGAAGAGTTCTTCGCCCGGCACATGGCCCCGCTGCCGGCGGGCGAGCACCAGCTGCCGGAGCAGACGGCGGCCTTCGAGCGCGTCCTCGAGCGGGCCGCGCTCCAGGCGCAGTCCTCCGGCCAGCGCCAGATCGACGGCGGGAACATCCTCGCCGCGCTCTACCAGGAGCCGCACTCGCACGCCGTCTACCTGCTCGAGCGGCAGGGCGTGACTAAGCTCGACGTGCTCAACTTCATCTCGCACGGCATCTCCAAGATCTCGACCGGCCCGGCACGAGTCGGGCCTGGCGGGGAAGGAGAGGAGGAGGCGCGGCCGGGACGCGACCCGCTCTCGGACTTCACCGCGAACCTCGTGGCGCGCGCCGCCGCGGGGCGCATCGACCCGCTCATCGGGCGCCAGGCCGAGGTCGACCGGACGATCCAGGTGCTCTGCCGCCGCCGCAAGAACAACCCGATCTACGTCGGCGACCCGGGCGTCGGCAAGACGGCGATCGCCGAGGGCCTGGCCCTCAAGATTCACCGCGGCGAGGTCCCCGAGGCGCTCCGGGGGACCGAGGTCTATTCGCTCGACCTCGGCGCCCTGCTCGCCGGGACGAAGTACCGTGGCGAGTTCGAGCAGCGGCTCAAGCTGGTCATCGCCGAGCTCAAGAAGAAGCCGGGCGTGATCCTCTTCATCGACGAAATTCACACGATCGTCGGCGCGGGGGCCGTCAGCGGCGGCTCGATGGACGCCTCGAACATCCTCAAGCCGGCGCTCGCCTCGGGCGAGCTGCGCTGTATCGGGTCGACGACCTACCCCGAGTACAAGGCCTCGTTCGAGCGCGACCGGGCGCTGGCCCGCCGCTTCCAGAAGATCGAGATCAGCGAGGCGACGCTCGCCGACACGATCGAGATTCTCCGCGGCCTCAAGGGTTATTACGAGGAGCACCACGGCGTGCGCTACAGCGACGAGGCGCTGCGCGCCGCGGCCGAGCTCGCCGCCAAGCACATCAACGACCGCTTCCTCCCCGACAAGGCGATCGACGTCATCGACGAGGTCGGGGCGGCGACCAAGCTCAAGCCGCCCGTCGACGGGGCCGAGAGGCCGGTGACGATCACGCCGCACGACATCGAGCTGGTCGTCGCGCGGATGGCGAAGATTCCGCCGAAGACGGTCTCGGCCTCGGACAAGGATCGGCTCCAGAGCCTGGAGCGCGAGCTGCGGTCGGTAATCTTCGGCCAGGATCGCGCCGTCGAGCAGGTGGCGCGAGCGATCAAGCTCTCGCGCTCGGGCCTCGGCCAGCCAGACAAGCCGATCGGGTCATTCCTCTTCTCGGGGCCGACCGGGGTCGGCAAGACCGAGCTCGCGAAGCAGCTGGCGCGGGCGCTCGGAGTCGAGTTCTTGCGCTTCGACATGAGCGAGTACATGGAGAAGCACACCGTCTCGCGGCTCATCGGGGCACCGCCGGGCTACGTCGGCTTCGACCAGGGCGGCCTGCTCACCGACGCGGTCAACCGCACCCCCTACGCCGTGCTCTTGCTCGATGAGATCGAGAAGGCGCACCCCGACCTCTTCAGCATCCTGCTCCAGGTCATGGACCACGCGACATTGACCGACAATAACGGCAAGAAGGCCGACTTCCGCAACGTCATCCTGATCATGACGACCAACGCCGGCGCGCGCGAGCTGAGCGGCTCGCGCGTCGGCTTCCGGCACGGCGAGGCGGGCGGCATGGGCGGGACGGGAAGCAAAGGGCAAGGCGCGATCGAGCGGACCTTCAGCCCGGAGTTCCGCAACCGGCTTGACGCCTGGGTCGCCTTCGAGCCGCTCGGGTTCGCGACGATCGAGCGCGTGGTGGACAAATTCATCGGCGAGCTGCGCGAGCAACTCGCGGATAAGAATGTGACCGTCGAGCTCGCCGAGCCGGCGCGGGCCTGGCTCGCGGAGAAGGGCTTCGACAAGCTCTTCGGGGCGCGGCCCATGGCGCGGCTCATCCAGTCGCGGGTCAAGGAGCCGCTCGCCGAGGAAATCCTCTTCGGTCGGCTGCAGGGCGGCGGCACAGTAGTGATTGACGTGCAAGCAGGCGAGCTGGAGCTCAAAATAGCCCACGGATGACACGGATCGGGCGGATTGACACGGATCGGAGATTCACCTTGAGAAGAAGCCTGGCAGCACTTTGTTTGCTCGCCGTCTTAAGCTTCGTGGCGAGCGCCCAGGACCCACTCAAGGGGCTGCAGTTCCGGGGCATCGGCCCCTTCCGCGGCGGGCGCGTGACGGCCGTCGCGGGCGTCCCCTCGCAGCCCATGGTCTACTACTTCGGGGCAACCGGCGGCGGGGTTTGGAAGACGACCGATGGCGGCGCCAACTGGGCGCCGGTCTCCGACGGCCAGTTCGGCACCGGGTCGGTGGGCGCGATCGGCGTCAGCGAGTCGGACCCGAACGTAATCTACGTGGGCATGGGCGAGTCGCCGATCCGCGGCAACGTCTCGCACGGCGACGGCGTGTATAAATCCATGGACGCGGGCAAGACCTGGAAGAAGGTCGGGCTCGAAGACACGCGCCACATCGGCCGCGTCCGCGTCCACCCGCGCAACCCCGACCTCGCCTATGTCGCCGCGCTGGGCCACATCTTCGGCCCGGGCGAGCAGCGCGGCCTCTTCCGGACGAAGGACGGGGGCAAGACCTGGGAGAAAATCCTCTTCCGCAACAGCAAGGCGGGCGCGATCGACCTCATCCTCGACCCGACCAACCCGAACGTCATCTATGCCGGCTTCTGGGAAGTCTCCCGCACGCCCTACAGTCTGGAGAGCGGCGGCCCGGGCGGCGGACTTTTCAAGTCGACCGACGGCGGGGACACCTGGGCCGAACTGACGCGCAACCCGGGGCTGCCCAAAGGAGTTGTCGGCAAAATCGGGGTCGCGGTCTCGCCGGCCAACCCCGAGCGGGTGTGGGCGATCGTCGAGGCCGAGGACGGCGGCATCTTCCGCTCCGAGAACGGCGGTCGGACCTGGGCCCGGATCAACGAGCAGCGCAACCTGCGGCAGCGCGCCTGGTACTACACGCGCATCTACGCCGATTCGCAGAACGCCGACACGGTCTACGTGCTCAACGTCGGCTTCCACAAGTCGAACGACGGAGGCCGGACTTTCACGACGGTCCAGGTGCCGCACGGCGACAACCATGATCTGTGGATCGCGCCGCAGGACAACCAGCGGATGGTCGAAGGCAACGACGGCGGGGCCAACGTGAGCTTCAACGGCGGCCGGACCTGGAGCGAGCAGGACCAGGCGACGGCGCAGTTCTACCGTGTCGCCGTCGACCAGGATTTCCCCTACCACATCTACGGCGCGCAGCAGGACAACAGCACCGTCAGGATCGCGAGCCGGACGACCGGGTCCGGCATCGACCGGACCGACTGGGCGGTGACGGCCGGGAGCGAGTCGGGCTGGCTCGCGCCGCACCCGAAGAATTCAAACATCGTCTTCGGCGGCAACTACGGCGGCTACCTCTCGCGGCTCGACCACCGGACGGGGCAGGAGCGCAACGTCACGGTCTGGCCCGACAACCCGATGGGGTGGGGGGCCGAGGGGATGAAGTACCGCTTCCAGTGGAATTTCCCGATCGTCTTCTCGCTGCACGAGCCGCACGCGCTCTACGCCGCGGGCAACGTCCTCTTCCGGTCGGCCAACGAGGGGCAGAGCTGGGAGGCGATCAGCCCCGACCTGACGCGCAACGATAAGTCGAAGCTCGGCCCCTCCGGCGGCCCGATCACCAAAGACAACACGAGCGTCGAGTACTACTGCACGATCTTCGCCCTCATGGAGTCGCCCGTCCAGAAGGGCGTCATCTGGGCGGGGTCGGACGACGGGCTGGTGCATGTCACGCGTGACGGCGGCAAGAAGTGGGAGAAGATCACGCCGCCGGGGATGCCCGAGTGGATGCAGATCAACTCGCTCGAGGCCTCGCCGCACGACGCCGCGGCTGCCTACTTCGCCGGGACCATGTACAAGTCGGACGACTTTCGGCCCTATCTCTACAAGACGGGCGATTACGGCAAGACCTGGAAGCGGATCAACCAGGGCATCCCCGACGGGGCCTTCACCCGCGTCATCCGCGAGGACCCGCACCGGCGCGGGCTGCTCTATGCGGGGACCGAGACCGGAATCTACGTCTCGTTCAACGACGGCGAGAGCTGGCAGCCCTTCCAGCTCAATCTGCCGGTCGTGCCGATCACCGACCTGGCCGTCCACAAGCGCGAGAAGGACCTGGTCGTGGCGACTCAGGGGCGCTCCTTCTGGATTCTCGACGACCTGACCCTGCTCCACCAGATGACGGACGCGGTGAGGCAGGCCGACGCCCACCTCTTCAAGCCCGAAGACGCCTACCGCATGCCGGGTTCCGGCGGCCCCCCGCCGCCGAACGCGACGGTCGGGGCCAACCCGCCCGCGGGCGTGGTGATCTACTACTACCTCAAGAGCAAGCCGGCGGGCGAAGTGACGCTCGAGATCCTCGAGGCGTCCGGCAGGTCGGTCAAGAAGTTCACGAGCACGGCCCCCGAAGGGCCGCCGGCCGCGCCGGACGGCGAGGATGGCCCCGGCTTCGGCCGGGGCGGCGCCGCATCGCGCGTGCCGGCCGAGGCCGGGCTCAACCGCTTCGTCTGGGACCTGCGCTACCCGGACGCCGTGCGCTTCCCCGGCATGATCCTCTGGGCGGGCTCGACGAGCGGGCCGCGCGCCGTCCCCGGCGCCTACCAGGTCAGGCTGACGGCGAACGGCAAGACGCTCGCCGAGACTTTCGAATTGCGGAAGGACCCGCGCGTCGAGACGACGCCGGCCGAGTTCGCCAGGCAGTTCGAGCTGCTCGCCAAAGTCCGCGACAAGCTGACCGAGACGCACGAGGCGATCATCCAGCTGCGCGACGTGCGCAAGCAGGCCGAGGAGACGGCCAAGCGGGTCCAGGGGCAGCCGAACGGCCAGCCGATCGTCGAGGCGGCCAAGGCGCTCGGCGCCAAGCTCACCGCGGTCGAAGAAGAGCTCTACCAGACCAAGAACCAGAGCAACCAGGACCCGCTCAACTACCCGATCCGGCTCAACAACAAACTGGCGGCGCTCGCCGGCGCCGTCTCGAGCGCCGACGCCGCGCCGACCGAGCAGTCCTTCGCCGTCTACGATGACCTGACGGGGCGGATCAACGCGCAGCTGCAGAAGCTCCGGCAGGTCATGCAGACCGACCTCCCGGCCTTCAACAAGCTGGTCCGCGACCAGAACGTGCCCGCTGTCTTCGTCAAGACGCCGGGCGACGGCAATCCGAATCGGTAAAGGGCCGAACCGATGGAGAGCGACAAGCTGGCGCAGTTCGCCGGCCAGGACTACCTCAACCTCGAGAGCTACCGCAAGACGGGGCAGCCCGTCCAGACCCCGATGTGGTTTGCCGAGGACGGCGGCCGGCTCTACGTCTACACGCTCGCCAACGCGGCCAAGGTCAAGCGCGTGCGTCACAACCCACGCGTGAGAATCGCGCCGTGCACCGCGCGCGGGCGGCCGAAGGGCGAGTGGGTCGGGGCGACGGCGCGCGTCGTCGGCCCGGAGGAGGCGGCGCGCGGGCATGCGCTGCTGACGAGGAAGTACGGGTGGAAGAAGCGGATCGGGGACTTCTTCAGCGGGCTGCGCGGGCGGGAGCGCGCGGTCATGACGATCGACGTCGATTGATGCGATATGAGACTTGACACGGGGTGCGAGATTCAATTCGAGGCGAGCGCGCCGACGCCGCTCGTCCTCATGCTCCGGCCGCGCAGCGGCTACGGTCAGTGGGTCTCGCGCGAGGAATACGCGCTCGCGCCGGCCGTGCCGGTGACCGAATACGTGGATGGCAACGGCAACCTCTGCCAGCGATTAATCGCACCGCCGGGGGCGTTCAGCGTCCGCGCGACCGCCACGGTCGAGACGGCCGACGTGATCGACGTCACGCCGGGGGCGCCGATGACGCCGGTCGAGTTCCTGCCCGACGGCGCCCTCCAGTTCCTGCTGCCGAGCCGTTACTGCCAGTCGGACCAGTTAGGTGGGCTCGCCGCCGAGGCCGCCGGGGGGGCGGCGCCGGGCTACGACCAGGCCGAGGCGGTCCGCGCCTGGATCCAGCGGAACTTCGAGTACCGCTACGGGGCGAGCAACGCCTCGACCTCGGCCGCCGAGACGGCCGCGGCGCGCGTCGGCGTCTGCCGCGACTTCACGCACCTCGGGATCGCGCTCTGCCGCGCCCTCAACCTCCCCGCGCGCATGGTCGTCGGCTTCCTCTACCAACTTGACCCGATGGACCTGCACGCGTGGTTCGAGGTTTACGTTAACGGCCGCTGGTACACCTTCGACGCGACGCAGGAGGCGCCGCGCGGCAACCGCGTGACCATCGCCTACGGGCGCGACGCGGCCGAAGTCGCGATCGCGACGCAGTTCGGGCCGATGCCCCTGACCGGGATGAAAGTCTGGGTCGACGCGGCCGGGGAATAGCCCACGGATGACACGGATCGGACGGATGAGCACGGATTTCTGATCCGTGCTCATCCGTCCGATCCGTGTCATCCGTGGGCCAGTCTTTTCAGGACATAGAGCCGGTTCGACACCGCCCACCAGGAGCCCCGCCAGGTGACTTCGCCGAGGACCTCGCACCCGGGGAGCGGGGAATTGGCGATGATGTAGGGAAGCTCTTTGCCGGAGGTGACCCAGGGCGCGTCCCGGCGCGGGTCGTCGCCGGGAGGCAGATTCTCGGGGTGGGCGTAGAGCGTCCACCCGGTCAGCGAATACCCGGCGTCGATCTCGGCGGCCGGCACCCCGCGCTCGCGCAGGCCGCGGAAGGCCTCGGCGCAGGCCTCGTTGAAGCGCAGCGCGTCCCAGGTGCCGCTGACCGAGACGAAGGCCAGCAGAACCACGCCGCCCCACGCCGCCCCGCGCCGCAGAGAGCCCGGCCCCGGGATCTTGAGCGCGACATAGATGAGCACCGGCAGGAGCGCTAGGGCATAGCGGTCGTAGAAGAGCCAAAGCGCGTTAATCATCCCGAGCTGCAGCAATCCATAGGCGAGCAGCAAGACCTCACCGCGCCCGAGCGGACCGCGGGTCCTGAGGCTGGCGACGCCGCCGATCAGCGCAGCGGCGGCTACAACCATGAGCGCGCGCGCGGGCCAGTCGAAAACTTCGGCCACCCCGGGCCCGGCGGGCGTGCCCCGCACCAGCCACCGCACCCCGGCGAGCTCCGTCAGGCTCCACATCCCGCCGAGCGGGAGCGGCGACGGAATCTTGCCGAAGCACAACCAGAGAAACCCGGCGATCGCTGGCGCCAGCGCGGCAGTCGTCAGCAGGCGCCGCCGCGACCAGATCCCGGCGAGCAGCAGCGGGCTGGCGTAAAAGATCCCCTGCAGCATGAGGAAGAGGGTCTGCTTCAGATAGTCGCCCGGGCTCACCAGGTGCAGGTAGCGCAGCCCCCCCGCCCGCTCCTGCATGACGCTTGTCCGCCCGAGACTCGCGCTCATCCAGAACAGGAGCGCGAGCATGGCCGCGAGCGAGGCCGCGACCGGCAGGAGCCGGCGCCAGAACGGGGGCCCCCAGAGCAAGGCTCCATGCTCGCGCTTGAAGACCAGCAACGGGGCCACGGCCATGGGCGTGACAATCCCGATCTGGCGGCAGAGGAAGGCCCCGGCCGCGACACCGCCGCCTGCCCAAAGCCACCCCGGGCGCTCGCGCTTCAGCCCCGCGGCGTAGCAGTACAGGACGATGATCGTCAGGCTCAGGAACGGGACGTCGGTCATGAATGAAAAGCTGAGGACGAAGAAGGCTGGGTTGGCCGCGAGCGCGAACGCCCCGAGCAGGGCGCGCCCGCGGCCGATCCCGAGTTCGCCGAGGAGCAGGTAGAGCGCCACGCACCCGGCGGCGGCGAGGGCCGCGGTTGAGAGACGCAGCACGCCGAAGGAGAAGCCGAAGGCCGCGGCCCAGAGCCCGCCCCAGTAGGTTTGCAGGATGGGGTAATGCGCGCTCCAGTCGAGGACCGCCAGACGCCCGGTCCGGAGCAGGTGCTCCACGCTCCAGGCGTACGTCCAGTCGTCGATCACCGGCACGTCCCGCAGCGGCGCGACGAGGAAGGCCGAGAGGAGGAAAAAGCCCGGGATCGCGAGCAGCGGCCAGCGCTCTTTCGCCTCCCGGAGAGAGTCGAGCATCTTTAGTGAAATCGATTTCATAGCATCTGCGCAAGGCCAACCGGCAGTCGTCAGACATTGATCTGAGCAGTCAGCCGGAAGTGCAGCGACAACAACCGCGGCGGAGTGGCGCGAGGGGCCCCCGCGTCGCGCCACTCGCCCAGATGCAACAGTTCGAACCCGGCCCGTAACCCCTCATTCACGTACTCGGAGAGGTCGTGCAGGAACGCCGCCACCAGCTCGCGCTCGCCCGTTTCCGGGTGTCTGAACTCCGCCTGCCGCCCGAGCATCTGCCGCGTCGGGTGCAGTTCGCAAAGGAATAGATCCCCGCCCCCGCGCAACGCGCGCGCCGCCTCGGCATAGATCGGCTCCAAGCGCTCGATATGCTCGAGCACGAGCATCGCAATGACGGCATCGGCCGACGCGTCCGCGACCGGCCAAGCGGAGCGGATGTCGTGCCGCACGAAGCGGGCCCGGGGGGACTGTACGCGGGCCTGCGCCTGCCGCAGCATCCCGGCCGAAAAATCCAACGCCAGAACCGTCGCGGCCTGTTCGGCAAGCCACTGCGTGTTGAGCCCGGTGCCGCAGCCGACTTCGATGACGTCGCGCCCGGCCAGCTTCAGGCCTCGTTGGCGGAGCACTACGGCTGCCCGCTCGCGAGTCTGATTGGGGTCGACGTCATACGTCGCCGCCCACAGGTCGTAGGAAGCAGCGACCTCAGAATTTTGCCGATTGTCAAACCTCTTCTCCATCACCAGTGAGTCCCCTCTCCGCCCAACGATCTCGAAGCCGAGGCGCCGGTACAAACGTGCCGCGGGGTTGCCCGACGACACGCTCAGAGACACAGCCGGGTGGTGCCGTCGCGCCTCCGCGATCAAGCGGCCGAGCAGGTCGGTCCCGACGCCCCGGTTGCGGTGCTCGGGGAGCACGGCGACCGACAACTCCGGGGTCTCCGCGCCCACGTAGCCGTAGCCCGCGCCCTCCGGGGCGAAGAGCCGAGCCCAGGCCGCGCCGACGGGCGTGAAGTCCAATCCGTCCACCGCCACAAATCCGCGGTCGCCTTCCTTCCCCCACCCGAGGACGTACTTAGCGATGTCTGGCTCTCGGGTAATCTCTTTCGGAAACGGGCCGTGTCCCTCCGGGGCGTAGAGGGCATGGTAAAGCATCTCCCAGAGGAAGGGCTCGTCCGCTGTGGTCGCCGGTCGAATGAGATAGGGGGACATAACCTTTGACCGCGCGTCCGGTCCGCCCCTGCCCTCAGGCGGCGGCCGCGCGACGACTCTCTCTTTCTCCTCCCGGCCGACGCCCCGTGTACCACCACGCCCACAGCATCAACAACCCTTGCACTGGCAACCTCGCCCACAGCGCGAGCGGGTGGTACTCGGGGTACAGGTCCGGGTGGAAGGCCATCTGAAAGTGAACCGGGAGGAAGGCGATCAATAACAGGATCATTCCCCACGCCGCCGCTCGAGCCGCCCTCGGGATCATCAGCATGGCGCCGAGCGCGATCTCACACAATCCGCTGAGGTAGACGAGAAACAGGTGCCACGGCAGGTAAGGCGGCATGATCTTGAGGTAGAACGCAGGGTTGAGGAAATGGTTGATGCCGGCGAGGATGAAAAAGACTGCGAGGACCCACTTGAGGATCAATTTTAGGGTGCGCATCATCTTCTTTGCTCAGTACCTCATGGCGCGCACGGCCGAGTCGGACCAGGCGTCGAGCGGGGCGTAGGCGTCGGTGAGGACGATCGCCCGGTCGCGCGGCAGCGTGACGCGCGAGGCGAAGACCGAGTCGACATACGCCCGGCGCTCTTCCGGGATCGGCAGCGTCAAGGGGGCCGGCGCCGCCGGGAGTTCGCCCGCGACGAGGAACACGGTTGAGACGTAGTCCGGCTGGTCCCGGCCGAAGAGATACTTGTTCGGCGCGAAGGCCTCGACCCGGCCGAAGACGTCTTCGAGCGTCCGGGCCACCGAGGCCACCGCCCGCGCCTCCTCCCCGGCGGTCCCGCCGACGATGTTGGCGACCACCAGCCCGCCGGGCGCGAGCCGCTCGCGGAGCGAGGCGAAGGCCTCACGCGTCAGCAGGTGAAACGGCGGAGAGTCTCCGCTGAAGGCATCGAGGATAATGACGTCGTACTTCTCCGAGAGCCCGAGCGTCTCGGTCCGCGCGTCCCCGATGATCACTTTGACCGCGCCGGGCAGGCCGAAGTAGTCGCGCGCGATCCGCTCCGACGCCGGGTCAATCTCGATGACCGTGACATACGACCCCGCCTCGGCTAGCGCCCGCGCGACGATGCCCGCCCCGAGCCCCCAGATGAGGACCGACCGCGGCACCCCCTTGGCCGTCACCAGCCGCTCCAGCCCGTAGGCGTAGAGCGAGCCCGAGAGGTTGCCGCGCAGCGACCCCTGGGTGACGCCGTTGAGGAAGAGGAACCGCGTCGCCTTGTAGTCGCTGACGACCAGGTCGCCATAGGCAGAGGGAATGCGCGCCGTGACCGGGTGCGCCTCGCCCTTGTAGTAGAGCTCGCGGTCGGCGTCCTCGCCCGCGACCTTGGTGTAAACGACGCCGAGCGTGAGCGCGACAGCGAGCAGCGCGGCAGCCTGGCGCCCGGCGCCGAGCGCGAAGTAGACCACCGGGGCCAGGCCAAGGGCGACCGCGGTCACCGCGATCGCCGTGTGGACGCTATAGTAGGGGATGAGGATGAGCGAGACGGCGAGGCTCCCGGCGACCGAGCCGATGGTCGAGAGCGCGTAGAGGTTGCCGACGCTCTTGCCCAGGTGCCGCTGGTCGGCGGCCGCGCGCACGGCCATCGGCGAGACCATGCCGAGGAGGAAGAGCGTCGGCAGCAGCAGGGCGAGCGCCGCAATGAAGGTGCCGCCGATCATTCCCGCGCCGTAGGCCGCGCGCAACACCGGCTTGGTCAGCAGGTCGGCGAGGAGCAGCGTCCCGGTGGCGACGGCCATGACCGTCATGAGCATCCCGAGCCCAGGGCGGCGGTCGGCGACGCGGCCGCCGACGGCATAGCCGACGGCCAGGCCGATGAGCGCGACCGTGATCAGCGCGCTCCAGACGTGGTGCGTCGTCCCGAAGGTCGGCGCGAGCATGCGCGAGCCGAGAATCTCAACCACCATGACCGCCGCCCCGCCGATCAGGACGGCGGCGCGGAGCAGCCATTTCTGCGATGGCGAGGAAAACGGCCCGGCCGCGCCCGGAGCCGGCTTGGAGGCGGGCGGGGGCGCGGTTTCGGCGCGCGGCTTCGCCTTGGGGGAGATTGATGGCACGATTGACTCCTTGAAAAAGATTCGCTCGGGGGCGGGGCTAGGATATGTCAAACCGGGCCATTTTTCCATCCGCGCCCGCCCCCGATCAACTTGACCAGGCCCCGCCGGATGCGGTCTGATAGGCCGGTATGGCCGAAAATTTGGAGCTGGACGTGCTCGCCGTCGCGGCGCACCCGGATGACGCCGAGCTCTCGGTCGGCGGGACGCTCGCCCGGATGGCCGAGCTGGGCTACCGCACGGGCGTGCTCGACCTGACGCGCGGCGAGGCGGGGACGCGCGGGACGCCCGCGGCACGAGCCGAGGAGGCCGCGCGCGCCGCCGCGGTGCTAGGCCTGGCGGCGCGCGAAAACCTCGGCCTCGCGGACGCGCACGTCCGGGCCGACGAGGAGTCGCGCGCGCTGCTGGTCCAGGTCCTGCGCCGGCTGCGCCCGCGCGTCGTCCTGGCCCCGCACTGGGAGGACCCGCACCCGGACCACGCGCACGCCTCGCGGCTGGTGCGCGAGGCGGCGCACCTCGCGGGGCTCGCCAAGTACGACGCCGGGGCGGGGCAGGCGCGCTTCCGGCCCAACTGTGTCGCTTACTTCCTCTTCCCGCGGACTGTGGCCCCGAGCTTCATCATCGACACCAGCGGGACGGCAGCGCGCAAGTGGGAGGCGATCCGCTGCCACGCCTCTCAGTTCTTCAACCCGCGGAGCGCGGAGCCAGAGTCGCGCGTCTCGACCGAGCAATTCCTGCGGGAGGTCGAGGCGCGCGACCGCTACTTCGGGGCGCTCATCGGCGCCAGCCACGGCGAGGCCTTCCTCGTCCGCGAGGCGCTCAACGTCGCCGACCCGGACGCGCTGCTGACGCAGCCGATGAATATGTACTCGTAAAGCGGTCAGCGGTCAGCCAGAAAGTGCCCGCCTCTCCGCCCCCGGGTCTGGCTGAAAGCTGACTGCTGAAAGCTCCCCATGAACATCGGCATCACGGTCTTCCCGACCTACGGCGGCAGCGGGATCGTCGGTTCGGAGCTCGGCCTCGAGCTGGCCGAGCGCGGCCACACGGTCCACTTCATCAGCTACGCGCTGCCGACGCGGCTCTGCCAGCTCGGCGAGCGGCTCCAGTTCCATGAGGTGGAGATGTTCGACTACCCGCTCTTCGAGTTCCCGCCCTACACGCTCGCGCTCGCCGCGAAGATCCTCGAGGTCGCCGAGGAGGCCCGGCTCGACCTGCTCCACATGCACTACGCGATCCCGCATGCGACCGCCGCCTACCTGGCGCGCGAGATGGCCCGGCCCCGGCGCTACCTGCCGTTCGTGACGACGCTCCACGGGACCGACATCACGCTCGTCGGGTCGCGGGCGAGCTTCCTGCCGGTGACCCGCTTCTCGATCGCGCAGTCGGACGCAGTCACGGCGATCTCGCGCTACCTGGCCGACGAGACCTGCCGGATCTTCGGGCAGTGCGCCATCGAGGTCATCCCGAACTTCATCAACGCCGCGCACTACGCCCGGCGCCCGCGCCCGGACTTGCGCGTCTCACTCGCGCCGGGGGGCGAGCCGATCGTCATGCACGTCTCGAATTTCCGCCCGGTCAAGCGGATCTCCGACTGCATCCGCGTCATGGCCGCGCTCAAGGGGCGGGTGAGGGCGCGGCTGGTGATGTGCGGCGACGGGCCGGAGCGCGGCGACGCCGAGAGGCTGGCGCGCGAGCTCGGAGTCGCCGACGAAGTGCTCTTCGTCGGCCAGGTGCCGAACATCGCCGACTACCTCTCGGTCGCCGACCTGCTGCTCCTGCCGAGCCTGACCGAGTCGTTCGGCCTGGCCGCGCTCGAGGCTATGACCTGCGAGGTGCCGGTCGTGGCGACGCGCGTCGGCGGGCTGCCCGAGGTCGTCCGTGACGGCGCGACGGGCTACCTCGTCGAGGTGGGCGACGTCGAGACAATGGCCGAGCGCGCGTTCGAGATTCTCTCGGACGAGGCGAGGCGGCGCGAGATGGGCCGGCGGGGCCGGGAGTGGGCCGTCGAGGAGTTCAACACCGACCGCGTCATCCCGCAGTACGTCGCGCTCTACGAGCGCGTCGCCCGGGGCGCCCAATGACCGGCTCTCCCGACCATGCCGGCCACGACGCCCGGGCGGACGCGCGCGAGCTCGGCAAGCTCGGCTACGCCCAGGAGCTCTTCCGCACCATGGGCGGGTTCTCGAACTTCGCCATCTCATTCTCGATCATCTCGATTCTCACCGGCGCGATCACGCTCTACGGCCACGGTCTGCGCATGGGCGGGCCGGCCGAAATGGCCTTCGGTTGGCCGCTGGTCACGCTCTTGACGCTCGCGGTGGTACTGAGCATGGCCGAGCTCGCCTCGTCGCTGCCGACTTCGGGGGCGATGTACCACTGGTCGTGCGAGCTCGGGGGCAAGGGCTGGGGCTGGTTCGCCGCGTGGTTCAACATCATCGGGCAGGTCGCGGCGATCGCCGGCATCGATTACGGGTGCGCGCAGTTCGTCACGCCGCTCGCGGGGCTCGCGGCGACGCCGCGCAACCTCCTGCTCGTCTACGGCGCGATTCTGCTCTCGCACGCGCTGATCAACCACTACGGTATCCGTCTCGTCGCCCGGCTCAACGATTTGAGCGTCACGGTGCACCTCGTCGGCGTGGTCGTCATCGTCGGCGCGCTCCTCGTCTTCGCGCCGAAGCAGCCGGCCGGCTTCTTCTTCGCGCGCGTGACGAGCAACGCAGAGGGCTGGCCGTACTGGTGGGCGTTCGTCATCGGTCTGCTCCAGGCGATGTGGACCTTCACCGGCTACGACGCCTCGGCGAGCGTCTCGGAGGAGACGCTCGACCCGCGCCGGCGCGCGCCGTGGGGCATGGTCATGGCGGTCGCCGTCTCGGGCGTCGCCGGGTACCTGCTGCTCATCGCGCTGACGCTCTCGATCCCCGACATCGCGGCCGTGCTCGACGCCAAGGACGCGAGCGGGAACGCGGTCCCGGCCGTCATCGCCATCCTGGTCGGCGCGCTGGGGGAGCGCGCGGGCGTCCTCTTTTCCGCGCTCGCGGCCATGGCCATGTGGTTCTGCGGGCTCTCGGCCGTGACCTGGAGCTCGCGCGTCATCTATGCCTTCGCGCGCGACCGGGGGATGCCGTTCTCCGGCCTCTGGAAGCAAGTCAGCCGCAAGCACCTCACCCCGGGGCCGGCGATCTGGCTCTGCGCCGCCGCCGCGTTCCTGGCCGCGGTCTACAGCGGCGCCTACTCGGTGGTCACCTCGATCAGCACCATCGCGCTCTACCTCGCCTATGTCATCCCGATCTACCTCGCGTGGCGGGCGCGCGGCACGGCGCGGGCTCCTGCGCGAGGCCCCTGGCATCTGGGCCGGTACGGCGCGGCGATCAACCTCGTCGCCATCCTCTGGGTCATCTTCCTGTGCGTCATCCTCAGCCTCCCCGACGGGATGCGGGCCGGGCGGTCGCTGGCAGCGGTGGCCGTCGCGCTCGGCTTGTGGTACGGTCTGCGCGAGCGCCGGCGGTTCCCAGGCCCGGCCTGGGCGGCGCGCGCGGGGGGCGCTGCGGTCGCCACCGCGGAAGTTGATTCTCGTCCGGGAGGGTTGTCTTGAGCGAGACTGAAATCCGGCCGAAAGGGATGCTCGGCGTCGAGCGGCTGCGCGAGCTGGTGGCCGAGGGGCAGGTCGAGACGGTGATCGTCGCCTTCACCGATCACTACGGGCGCCTGGTCGGCAAGCGGTACGACGCCGAAATGTTTGTCGCGGAGACGCTCAGTCATGGCACGCACGGGTGCGATTACCTGCTGACGGCGGACATGGAGATGGAGCCGGTCGCGGGCTACCGCTTCGCCAACTGGGAGCTGGGTTACGGCGACTTCCACATGGCGCCCGACCCGGAGACGCTGCGCCTCGCGAGCTGGCTCGAGAAGACGGCCCTGGTGCTCTGCGACGTGAGAGACGAGAAGACGGGCGAGGAGATCGCGGTCGCGCCGCGCTCGATCCTGAGGCGGCAGGTCGCTGCCGCCGAGGCCCTGGGCCTCTCGGGCCTGGCCGCTTCCGAGCTGGAGTACTATCTTTTCCGGAACAGCTACCGCGACGCGGCCGGGCAGGGCTACGGGGGCCTTGAGCCGGCGGGCTGGTACCTGGAGGATTATCACGTCCTCCAGGGCACGCGGACCGAATCGTTCAACGCGGCCGCGCGCCGTCACCTCAAGGACTCGGGCGTCCCGGTCGAGAACTCCAAAGGCGAGTGGGGGCTCGGGCAGCACGAGCTAAATGTGCGCTACGCCGGGGCGCTGGAGATGGCTGACCGCCACGTCGTCTTCAAGCAGTGCCTCAAGGAGATCGCCGAGCGGATGGGGGTGAGCGTCACTTTCATGGCGAAGTTCGCTGCCGACCGCGCCGGTTCGAGCTGCCACATTCATTTCAGCCTCTGGCGCGGCGGCGCGAACGCCTTCGCCGGCGATCAGAGGTTCGGCCCGGTGGAGTGCTCGGACGCGTTTCGTCACTTCCTTGGCGGATGGATCGCCCGCACCCCCGAGGTCATGGCTTTTTACGCGCCGACGGTCAACGCCTACAAGCGCTACGTCGACGCGTCGTGGGCGCCGACGCGGCTGGCCTGGAGCTACGATAACCGCACGGCCGGGTTCCGCGTCGTCGGCCGCGGGCCGAGCCTGCGCATCGAATGCCGCATCCCCGGCGCGGACTGCAACCCGTACCTGGCCTTCGCCGCCGCGCTGGCTTCGGGGCTCGACGGGATCCAACAACGGACCGAGCCGCCGGAGTGTTTCGTCGGCGACATCTACGCGGCGAAGCATTTGCCGCGCGTGCCGTCGACGCTGCGGGAGGCGGCCGACCGGTTCGCGGCGAGCGAGTTCGCCCGGCGGGTCTTCGGCGCGGAGGTGGTCGAGCATTACGCGCATTTCTTCCGCACCGAACAGGCCGCCTTCGACGTGGCGGTCACTGACTGGGAGCGCCGGCGCTACTTCGAGAGGATCTGACGGGGGCCATGAGACTACAGAACAAAGTCGCTTTGATCACCGGGGCGGGCGGCGGCATCGGCCGCGAAACGTCGCTCCTCTTCGCGCGCGAGGGCGCGGCCGTCGCCGCCGTCGACGTCAACGACGAAGGCGGGCGGGAGACCGTCGAGCTGGTGCGGGGCGCGGGCGGGCGGGCCGCCTACATCCACGCCGATGTCGCGCGGGCCGCCGACTGCGCGGCCATGGTCGCCTTCGCCGAGGGGGAGTTCGGCCGGCTCGACGTGCTCTTCAATAACGCCGGGATCATGCACGGCGAGGACGACGACGCGGTCAGCACCGAGGAGGCGATCTGGGACCTGACCATGAACATCAACGCCAAGGGGGTCTTCTTCGGCTGCAAGTACGGCATCCCGGCCCTCCGGCGCGCCGGGGGCGGGTCGGTGATCAACACCGCCTCGTTCGTCGCGCTGCTCGGCGCGGCGACGCCGCAGGTCGCCTACACGGCGAGCAAGGGCGCGGTCCTCGCGCTGACCCGAGAACTGGCGGTCATCCACGCCCGAGAGAAGATCCGCGTCAACGCGCTCTGCCCGGGGCCGCTGCGCACCGAGATGTTGATGAGCTTCCTGAACACCGAGGCGAAGCGGGAGCGGCGTCTGGTGCACATCCCGATGGGGCGCTTCGGCGAAGCCAAGGAGATCGCCTACGCGGCCCTTTACCTGGCCTCGGACGAATCGTCCTACGTCACCGGGACCGAGTTCCTGGTCGACGGCGGGATCACCGCCGCTTACGTGACACCCGAGTGAAGTACTTAAATCGGGCCATGAGAGATTGGGACACAGCTCCTCTTCGTCCCTCCGGGACGAAGAATGGTCTATATAGAATGTTGTGGGGTTTGATTGAGCGTGGTTGAATCACGATGAGCGCGCGCATACAGCAGACGATCAGCCCGATTGACGGGTCGGTCTACGTGGAGCGGGAACTGGCCTCGGGCCGGCAGATCGAGGAGGCGCTGGCGCGGGCCGCGACGGCGCAGCGCGCCTGGCGGAGCACACCCGTAGCCGAGCGGGCGGAGGTCTGCCGCCGGATGGCGGCATGGTGCGTCGAGCGGGCCGACGATCTCGGGGAAGAGTTGACCCGGCAGATCGGCCGCCCCGTCGCGCAGAGCCCGTCCGAGATTCGCCGCGGCTTCCGGGAGCGCGTCGGCCACATGGCGGCGATCGCCGCGCGCGAGCTGGCCGACATCACCCCCGAGCCCAGGGAGAATTTCGAGCGCTTCATCCGGCGCGAACCGCTCGGCGTGGTGCTCGTGCTGGCGCCGTGGAATTACCCCTGGCTCGCCTCGGTCAACGCGGTCGTCCCGGCAATCCTCGCCGGCAACAGCGTGATCCTCAAGATCGCCCCGCAGACGCCGCTCGTCGCCGAGCGCTACGCCCAAGCGTTCGCCGCGGCGGGATTGCCCGCCGGCGTCTTCCAGTACCTGCACGTCGATCACGATCAGGTCGCGCAGTTGATCGGCGACGCGCGCGTTGCGTTCGTCGCCTTCACCGGCTCGGTCGCGGGCGGCCGCGCGGTGCAGCGCGCCGCCCGCGAGCGCTTCATCGCGACGGGGCTCGAGCTGGGCGGCAAAGACCCGGCTTACGTCCGCGCGGACGCGCCGCTCGCCGCGACGGTCGAGAACCTGGTGGACGGGGCCTACTTCAACGCGGGCCAGTCCTGCTGCGCCGTCGAGCGCATTTACGCACACGAGGCGATCTACGACGAGCTCGTCGCCGGGGTCGTCGAACTGACGCTTCAGTACCGGCTGGGCAACCCGCTGGATCCGGCGACGACGCTCGGGCCGATGGCGCACGCCGAGGCAGCCGGCAAGGCGCGCGCGCACATCGACGACGCCCTGCGCAAAGGGGCCCGCGCGCTGATCGACCCGGCGCACTTCCCGACGGCCCGCGAAGGCACGCCTTATTTGGCGCCCCAGGTGCTCGTCGGCGTCGACCACGGCATGCTCGTCATGAGCGAGGAGACCTTCGGGCCGGTGGTCGGCATCATGCCGGTGAAGGATGACGAGGAGGCGGTGGCCCTCATGAACGACAGCCGCTACGGCCTGACCGCGTCGATCTGGACGGCCGACGCGGAGGCCGCGCTGCGGATCGGCGACCGGGTCGAGACCGGGACGTGGTTCATGAATCGCTGCGATTACCTGGACCCGGCGCTGGCCTGGGCCGGGGTCAAGGATTCCGGGCGCGGCTGCACGCTCTCGGAGCTTGGCTTCGAGGCCTTCACCCGCCCCAAATCCTTTCACCTGCGGCTGAGTTTGTGAGCCATGAAGATCGGGCTGCTCGAATGTGATCACGTCGCCGAGCCTCTGCGGCATATCGCCGGCGACTACCGGGAGATGTTCGCCGCCTGGCTCGGGCGCGCCGAGCCGCAGGTCAGTTGGGAGGTCTTCGACGTCTGCCGCGGCCAGTTCCCGGCGTCGCTCGACGCCTGCGACGCTTACCTCTGCGGCGGCTCGCGCTCCTCGGTCTACGACGACGCCGGCTGGATTCACTCGCTCAAAGACTTCGTCGGGCAGGCCTCGGAGACGGGCCGGCCGTTCGTCGGGATCTGCTTCGGGCATCAGATGATCGCCGAAGCGCTGGGCGGGCGGACCGCGCGCGCCGCGGGAGGCTGGGGCGTCGGCGCAGAGCGGATTGAGCTGGTGCGTACCGAAGCGTGGATGCAGCCGCCGCGGCCGAGTTGCCGCCTCCAGTTCATGCACCAGGATCAGGTGGAGAGCATGCCCGGGCAGGGCGTCCTGCTCGGGCGGAGCGCTCACTGTCCGGTCGCCATGTTCCGCGTCGGCCGGGCGATGCTCGGCATCCAGGCGCACCCAGAATTCCCCGCCGCTTATGGCGAGGCGCTGATCCTGGGCCGCGCCGCGCTCATCGGCGACGACCGCGCCCGGGCCGCCGGCGCCAGTCTCAGTCAGAAAATAGACGGGGACCTGATGGCCGGGTGGGTCGCGGGGTTTTTAGCCGCGCATGAGGCGGGCCGGGCGGAGTTTCACGAGTAGCGGGTGAGCACGTATTGGTCGAGGAGCTCGATGAAGTCGGGGACAATCGATGGCCCCTTGAGCGTCCTGACGAGTTTGCCGTCGACGAAGACGGGCGCGCGCGGCTCCTCGCCCGTGCCCGGCAGGCTGATCCCGATGTTGGCGTGCTTCGACTCGCCCGGGCCGTTGACGACACACCCCATGACGGCAACCTTCATCTCTTCGACGCCGGGGTGACGCTCGCGCCAGATCGGCATCTGCGCGCGCAGGTAACGGCCGATGTCGTCGGCCATCTCCTGGAAAAGCGTGCTCGTCGTCCGCCCGCACCCGGGGCAGGCGGTGACCTGGGGGACGAAACTGCGGATGCCGAGCGACTGGAGGATCTGCTGCGCGACGATCACCTCCTCGGTCCGGTCGCCGTTCGGGGCGGGCGTGAGCGAGACGCGGATCGTGTCCCCGATCCCCTCCTGGAGCAGGACGCCGAGCGCCGCGCTGCTGGCGACGATGCCTTTGGCCCCCATCCCCGCCTCGGTCAACCCGAGGTGGAGCGCGTGGTCGCTGCGCCGGGCCAGCTCGCGGTTGACGCCGATCAAATCCTGGACCTCCGAGACCTTGGCGCTGAGGATGATCCGGTCGCGCCCGAGACCGTAACCCTCGGCCGTCTCGGCCGAGTCGAGGGCGCTGCGCACGATCGCCTCGAACATGACCTCGCGCGCCTCCTTCGGCTCCGGGAGCCGCGCGTTCTCGTCCATGAGGCGGGTGAGCAGCGCCTGGTCGAGCGAGCCCCAATTGACGCCGATGCGGACGGGCTTGCCGTGCTCGACCGCGGCCCCGATCATGCGGCGGAAGTTGTCGTCGTGGTGGCGGCCGGCGCCGACGTTGCCGGGGTTGATCCGGTACTTGTCGAGCGCGCGGGCGCAGGCCGGGAACTCGGTGAGCAGGATGTGGCCGTTGTAGTGAAAGTCGCCGATGACCGGGGTCGGGTGGCCCGCGTCACGCACCCGCGCCACGATCTCCGGGACGCGCGCGGCGGCCTCCCGGGTGTTGACCGTGATCCGCACCAGCTCCGACCCGGCGCGCGCCAGCTCGATGATTTGTCGCGCCGTCGAGGCGGCGTCCGCCGTGTCGGTGTTGGTCATCGACTGGACGACGACCGCGTGCTCGCCCCCCACCCAGACGCCGCCAACGTTGACGGCGACTGATTTGCGACGAGAAATCTTGGACATAATCTATTCAGCTTGGCGCTTAACGGCCCACTTAACGGTTAAGTCGGCTTGCCACCCCGGCAGTCGAAGCGCCTCGGATCCCCAACACTTCCAACGACAGACGTCTGAAACTACGGTTATAAGCGGCCATTCTACCACCCGCAGCTTGATTGACAAAACCAACCCCTTGTAATACTGTTTGCGCGGCTTTAGGCACCAGGCACGCTCTCAGGGCGCGTTTCCAGTAAGTGCTCAGCGGGTCATTTCTGCCGCCTCAAAAGCCAATCATCAAGGATAGAGATACTGACTGTTGCTTTGCTCGGGATTCGCTGCTTCGCCATTTTGCGGCGGAGCCCTGCGTCTTTCTCGGTCCGCGGGTCCTCGAGGAGGTCACATCACCATGCAAGCGTCGAACGAGCTTCGGTTCACCCGTGTCCTGCTGCCGGTCGTGCTGGCGGCGCTCGGCTTCGCCTCCGCGCCGGCCCAGACGACCGGCAGCGCCACCTTGCGCGGCACGGTCAAAGACCCGAACGGGGCGGTGGTCCCGAACGCGGCCGTCATCCTGACTTCGGACCGGACCAAGGCGGAGCGCAAGGCCCAGACCAACGACGAGGGGATCTTCACCCTCGTCTCGGTCGAGCCCGGGGCCTACACGCTGGCCGTCGAAGGGGCCAACTTCAAGAAGTACGTCCAGACCAACCTCGTCCTCAGCCCGTCGGAGACCAAGGGCGTGGACGTGGCCCTGGAGATCGGCGCGGCGACCGAGAGCGTGACCGTCTCTTCGACGGTGACCGAGGAGATCAAGACCGAGACCGGCGAGCGCTCGAACACGATCAAGGCGAGCCAGATCGAGAACCTCTCGATCATCAGCCGCAACAGCCTCGAGCTGCTCCGCATCCTGCCCGGCGTGGTCGCTCCCGACTCCTCGACCTACCAGATCTCGGGCTTCGGCGACGCCTCGGCCTACGCCGTCAACGGCCAGCGCGGCCAGAACAACAACGTCAGCGTCGACGGGTCGCGCGTCATCGACATCGGGTGCAACTGCGGGGGCATCGTCAGCCTGAATAACGATATGGTTCAGGAGGTCACGGTCCAGACGAGCAACTACGCGGCCGAGCACGGCAACAGCGGCGTGCAGATCATCGGGACGACGAAGTCTGGCGGCCAGGACTTCCACGGTTCGCTCTATACCTATGTGCGCCACGAGGCCCTGGCGGCCAACGACCGTTTCCGGAACTACATCAAGGCGCAGGACCCGAATTCGCTGGCGGGGGCGAAGCCGCAGGGGCGCTTCTACTACCCGGGCGGCAACATCGGCGGGCCGATCACGCTCCCGAAGAAGGTCTTCGGGCCGCTCGGAGGGTTCAACGAAGGGCGCGACAGGCTCTTCTTCTTCGTCGGCTACGAGGATCAGCGGCAGAGCTTCTCGGCCAACCCGAAACAGTCGGTCGTCCCGACGCTGGCGCAGCGGCAGGGCGACTTCTCGGAGCTGCTCGGGAAGAGCATCCTCAACCAGAGATCGACGGTCAGAATCCCGTCCGGCTTCCCCGGCGCCGGGCAGGATGCGCCCAATAACAACATCGCCCCCTACATCAACCCCATTGGCCGGACGCTGATGAACTTCTACCCGCTGCCGAACTTCAACGACCCCAACGGGCGGTACAATTACATCGCCAACCCGATCCAGTCGCTCAACCGCCGCGACCTGAAGATGCGCTTCGACTACAAGATCAGCGACCAGACGAACCTCTACGTGCGCATCACCCGGGAGCGAGAGCTGGCGGACGGGGCATACGGCATCTGGTGGGGGCCGTCGACCTACGAGCTGCCGACGCACAACTTGTCGGCCAATCTCGGCCGTTCGGTGGCCGTCGGGATAACCAAGGTCATCAACCCGACGATGACCAACGAGGTCGTCTTCAGCGGGAGCAAGCTCAAGCTCGACAACCAGTATGCGGACCCGGACAAGGTCCGGCTGGACAATCTCGGGCTGGAGAACCTGGTCCGGCTGCCGTTTGACAACACTCAGTTCGGCCGGCAGAGCCCGTACGCCCCGATGTCGTTGATCAGCTGGTCGCAGGGGCAGCTCTGGTCGCCCGGGACCAACCCGATCTTCGCCTACAACGACAGCTTCTCGATTACCGACAACCTCTCCAAAGTCCTCGGCAGCCACACGCTCAAGTTCGGCGCGCTGATCGAGCAGGGCAACAAGAAGCAGAACTTCCAGGGCGACCCCGACTCTCAGGGGCAGATCGAGTTTGATAACGGTAACAGCCGCGGCACCGGTAACGACTGGGGCGACCTGCTCGTCGGTCAACTCACCGGCGTCGGCCACGGCACGGCGCCGCCGACCGGCAACTATCGCTTCTACAACTACGAATTCTACGCGCAGGATTCATGGAAGGTGCGCCCGAACTTCACCCTCGAGTACGGCCTGCGCGCGGCGCACATGACGGTCAACAAGGAGCGCAAAGGGTTTGACATCCTCTTCAGCCCGGACGCCTTTCAGCGCGGCGCCGGGTACTACATCGGCGGCGACCCGTTCCGCCCGAACGGCGTGCTCTCGGCAGCTCGGGGAGAGGTCCCGATCGGCGTCATCGAGCCCCCGGCCGTGCTCTGGGGGCCGCGTGTGAACTTCGCCTGGGACGTCCGGAGCAACGCAAGTCTGGTCATCCGCGGCGGCGCCGGCGCCTTCTACAACCGCGTCCAGGGTAACTTCCAGTATGACGCCTCGTTGCGCGCCGCCCCCAACGGCAACGTCGGCGCGCACATCGATGGGAACACGACGATTCCAGGGACCGGCGTGACCTTCAACGATCTCGGCGGGCTGACGCTGAGCAACATGGGAGTCGTCACCGTCAACGGCCGGCAGGTGCCTGTCGATCCGCTGAAGCTGGCTAACGGAGGCGGCAACATTATTTCGCCCGATCCGAATTCGAGAAAGTTCCCGACGACTTACTCGGCGAGCCTGAGCATCGCGACGCGCCTCCCCTTCCAGACCGTGCTCGAGACCGGCTACGTCGGGACCTTCGGCCGCCACCTGGCCAGCCGCCTCCCGATCAACTTCATCCCACTCGGGGGCCTGCTGAGCGGCGGGGTGCCGGGCGACCCGGGGAGCACCATCACTTCCCTGGCGAACCCGAACTGCGACCCCGGGCTGGTTCAGAACGGCGTCGTGGTCAGGCGAGGCAACTGCCAGGTCGTGACGCAGAGCGGGGTCAGAGCCGACCTCAGCAACCCGCTGGTCCGGGGGTACCTCGACGGCGGCGCGAACAACAAGTTCCGTCCCTTCCCTGACGTCAACTATGTTCGCTACAACAACTACACCGGCACGTCGAACTACCATTCGCTGCAGGTGACGCTCAGCCGCCAGACGGGGAAGAATCTCCAGTTCTTCGCGACCTATACCTTCTCGAAGGTGCTCGGTCTGGCCGGCGGCGAGTTCAACGACATGGACCCGCTCGACGCGCGCGGGCGCTCCTATGGGGTGCTCGACTACGACCGGACCCATATCTTCAACTTGTCATACAACTACAACCTGCCGAGCTTGTCGCCGTCGAGTAATGCATTTGCGAAGGGTGTGCTCAACGGCTGGCAGTTGTCGGGGATCACCACGCTCTCGAGCGGGACCCCGGTCCGGTTAAAGTTCAACGGCGACATTACGAGCACCAACATGGCCCTCGCCTCCTTCGGCTCGGACGCCTTCGCCACCGGCGGGTACGCCTCCGGCGCGATCGCCCCGGTCTTCACCAAGGACCCGCGGCTGGACGGGAGTAAGGTGGGCGAGAGAGTGCTCGACCTCGGCGCGATCGGCTTCCCGTCCTTCGGCACGACGGGGCCGACGATCTCCCCGTTCTACTTCCGGACCCCGCGCCGGTCGAACTTTGACATCAGCCTCTTCAAGAACTTCAAGATCACCGAGTCCAAGACCCTTCAGTTCCGCACCGGGTTCTTCAACATCTTCAACCAGGCGTTCCCGAAGACCATCGACAACCAGAATGCGAGCAACAGCGACATCTTCCTGACGCTCGACACCCGCTGCACGCGGACGCCGGTCAACCAGACGCTCGCGCTCGCCGACGGGACGGTGACCTCTTTCACCCAGACCCTCCC
>Ga0209382_10002702_pt1 | contig 25387 bp, 19 predicted proteins | sample SoiMetdeltSBSDD5_FD_187599 | JGI IMG/M metagenome (GOLD analysis project Ga0209382, IMG submission 187599) | Bulk soil microbial communities from a Populus tree surrounding site in Tennessee, USA - Soil MetaG P. deltoides SBSDD5 (SPAdes) (version 2) | ecosystem: Environmental > Terrestrial >... | reverse complement strand
CTCGAAAGCGTCGAGGCGCTCGTTCAGGCCGGCCAACTGCCTTGGGTCGGACTGGGTCAGCGAGTCCTGCAGGCGCCTGGCGAGGCGGGCCAGATGCGCCTCCAGCCAGGTCCTGTCGACGGGGTCCGAGGCAGGCTCGGCCTCCCCCGCGGCGCCTGCTGCTTGCCTCTGCCCAAAGCGGCCCGTCTGGCGTGGCGCTGGCCGGCTCAGGTCGCCCTCCTCCGACTCGTAGAGACGAGTCAGCGCCTCGGCGGAGCGGACATCCCAGGGCTCGTTCGGATCGATGGCCTGCGCCCGGCGTTTGGCGCGACGCGGCTCTCCGGCGCGGGGCTCTGAACGATCGGGGGAGAGCATGGCCGTCCTGTGCTGGTCTCGCATTCGACTGACTGAGGTGCCTTGCGTGACCCCGGACCTCCGAGTCATCCGAGCATCCGGGGTGCCTGGGGCTCTGCTGTGCTTTGAGCCGGCAGGGCTGCGAGTGCTTGGAATGCGATACCGGCGTAGACGTCGGGAAAAATCGCATTCGGCTCGTAAAATTTTAGTTAATTTCTCGGAATCGCAATAGGTTAGTGGCGAATCGGCAAGGTTGCGGGGGCACCCGGCGTTGCCTGCCGATGCGCTTGCATGCTCAGCTGCCGGAGGCGTGTACTGGCGATACCCGCGGGAGTCCTTCGTGCTGCAGCAGGCCCACCAGCTGATCGACGTCGAGACCGAGGGACCCGGGTTCACCGACGTGACCGCCAGGGTCGCTGCGTGGCTCAGCTCCATCGGCGCCCGAGACGGGCTGCTGACAGTGTTCAACCGCCACACCTCGGCCTCGCTCACCATCCAGGAGAACGCCGATCCGGACGTGCTGCGCGACCTGATGACGGTGCTCGACCGGCTCGCGCCCCGAGCTGCTGGCTATCGCCATAGCCTGGAAGGGCCGGACGACATGCCGGCCCACATCAAGGCGATGCTGACCTCGGCCAGCCTCGGCGTGGTGGTACTGAACGGCCGGGCGCAGCTGGGCACTTGGCAGGCCATCTACCTGATCGAGCACCGGGACCGTCCGCACCGCCGGGAATTGCTGCTGCACTTCGTCGGCACGCTCAGGGAATGAAGGGGTCAGAAACCCTCGCCGAGACGTAACGAAAGTTTCTCAGCGTGGGAGGCGAGAGGTCTGACCCCTGTGCGTCTCGTTGACAGAATTCATTTGCACGCTAAAGATCGGGAGTAACGAAAAAGTGTAGCCGGGATCGCGGCAAGGCCGGGCGCGTCATGGAAGAGGTGGCGCCATTGGGGTCTCGAGATGCCGAAGCGTGTCACGCAGGGCCTCCTGCAGTCGGGCGCACGCGCCGCGTCAGCGGCATCGACGTGGGCGGCACCTTCACTGACATTCTGGTGTACGAGAGCGGCCCGGACGGGACGCGGGTGCACTTTGGCAAGGTTCCCACTACGCTGCCCAACCAGACCGAGGGCGTGTTGGAGGCGATCGCGGCTGCCGGCGTCGCTCCCGCCGATCTCGACCTCCTGATCCACGGCACCACCGCCACCACCAACGCCCTGCTGGAGCGCAAGACCGCCCGCGTCGGGCTGATCACGACGGCCGGCTTCCGCGATACCCTCGAGCTGGGCCGCCGCACGCGGCCGCGTCCCTATGGCATGACCGGCACCTTCGAGCCGCTGGTGCCGCGCGATCGCCGTATCGAGGTTCCCGAGCGCATGGACGCCACGGGCAAGGTGGTGCGCCCGCTCGACGAGGCCGCAGTGGCCACTGCCGCCCGCGCCCTTCTGGGGAAGGGCTGCGAGAGCGTCGTCATCCACTTCCTGCATTCCTATGCCAACCCGGCGCATGAGCTGCGCGCCGGCGAGATCGTGCGCGCGCTGTGGTCCAACGCGTACGTGACGCTCGGGCACGAGCTGTTGTCGGAGTATCGCGAGTACGAGCGCGGCACCACGGCCTCGGTGAACGCGGCGGTGCAGCCGATCCTCGATCGCTACGTGCGCCGCCTGCAGGGTGAGCTGGAGGCGCGCGGCTTCGCTCGCGATCTCCTGGTCATGAACGGCAACGGCGGCACCGTCTCGTCCGGCCTGGTCACCCGCGACGCCGCCAAGACGGTGATGTCGGGGCCCGCCTCGGGCGTGATCGCCGCGGCCGCGACGCTGGCCCAGTCGGGTCTCAGCAACGCCATCACCTACGACATGGGTGGCACCTCGACCGACGTGGCGCTGATCCACGGCGGTGTGCCGGAGGTGTCGTCCGAGCTGGCCATCGCCTACGGCCTGCCGATCCACGTGCCGATGGTGGATGTGCGCTCGGTTGGGGCCGGCGGAGGTTCGATCGCATCACTGAATGCGGCCGGCGTGCTGAAAGTCGGCCCCGAGTCGGCCGGCTCGGCGCCCGGGCCGATCTGCTACCGCCGCGGCGGCACCGAGCCCACCATCACCGACGCCAACCTCGTGCTCGGCCGTCTCGATCCGGCCGGCCTCACCGCCGTTCAGGGTACCGTCGATGTCGATGCGGTGCGCGCTGTGATCCGCGACCGGCTGGCTCGCCCGCTCGGCTTCTCCATGGAGGATGCTGCCGCTGCCGTCCTGAAGCTCGCCAACACCCACATGGCCGGAGCCATCCGACTCGTCTCTCTTTCGCGCGGCTACGATCCGCGCGACTTCGTGCTGTTCGCCTTCGGCGGGGCGGGGCCGCTGCACGCCGTGGCCATCGCCCGCGAGCTTGGCGTCCCCGAGGTGCTGGTGCCGGCCCGCCCGGGCCTCACCAACGCGCTCGGCTGCCTCGTCGCGGACCTGCGGCAGGACTTGGTCAACACCGTCAACGCGCCGCTCGCGACGCTCGATATGGCGGTCGTCAAGTCCACGCTGGAGGCCCAGCGCGCCCACGGCGAGGCCGTCAACGCCGCGGAGCGCGACGAGATCATCGAGACGGTCGTGCTGCACGGCGCCGACATGCAGTTCCGCGGTCAGACGCACCTGATCCGCGTCGCCATTCCTTCCCCGGCCGTCACCCGCGAGGAGCTGCAGGCCCTGTTCGAGGCGGCCTATTTCGCCCGTTTCCGCGTGCGCCTGCCCGAGATCCGTGCCGTGCTGGTCAATCTGGTCACGTCGGTGATCGGCAGGCGCCGCGGCTTCGCCCTGGCGGGGCTCGCAGGCACCGCTGAAGGACCGGCCCGGATCGGCGTGCGCGAGGTCTACGCCGACGGCCGCTGGCACGCCGCCGCCGTCTACGCGCGCGAGCGGCTGCGGCCCGACGACCGCATCGAAGGTCCCGCCGTGGTGCAGCAGATCGATGCCACCACGGTGATCGAGCCGGGCGCCGTCGCTGTTGTGGATGGGATCGGCAATCTGCGGATCAAGGTGGGAAAGGCGGTATGAGCCCGGCTGTGATCCAGGGACTTGTAGGTTGGGTCGAGCGAAGCGCAGACCCAACGCATTCAAGGTACTGCAGGCCAGTGTTGGGTCTTCGCTCTCGCTCGACCCAACCTACGGCCGCGGTGGGCACGCCGGCATGACCCAGGTCGATCCGCTCACTCTTGCCGTGATCCAGGCCGGCCTGCAGCAGGTGTGCAACGAGATGGATCTCGCCTTCTCCCGCTCCGCGTTCTCGCCGGTGATCGCGGAAGCCGACGACCGCTCGTCCGGTATCTACGACCGTCACACCGGCGCGCTGATCAGCCAGGGCGAGCTGGGCCTGCCGGTGTTCGTCGGCACCATGCAATACTCCACCGCCGAGCTGATCCGCCTGATCGGCGAGGGCAAGGCGGGCGCTCCGGAGCCCGGCGACATCTACATCGTCAACGATCCCTACCTCGGCGGCACGCACCTGATGGATGTGCGCTTTGCCATGCCGTTCTACTACAACGGCAAGCTTTTCTGCTGGCTGCAGAATACCGGGCACTGGCCTGACATAGGCGGCATGGTGCCGGGCGGCTTCTCGGCGCACGCCACCGAGGTGGAGCAGGAGGGACTGCGGCTTCCCCCCGTCAAGCTCTTCAAGCGCGGGGAGATGGATCAAGAGATCTACGCCATCCTGTGCTCAAACATGCGCGTCGCCGACCAGCGCATCGGCGACATCAAGGCCCAGGCCGCGGCGCTCCACGTGGGCGAGCGGCGGCTCGCCGGCCTGATCGAGCGCTACGGCTTGGAGACGATCACCGCCGCCATCGAGGAAATGCGCGCCAAGGCGGCGCTGCTGATGGGCAGCTACATCGCCGGGATTCCTGACGGCACGTACAAGTCGGAAGCGTTCGTCGACTCCGACGGGGTGGTGAACGAGCCGCTGCGGATTGCCCTCACCGTCACCAAGTCCGGCGATAGGCTGCATTTCGATTTCTCGGACAGCTCGCCGCCCTGCCGGGGGCCGATGAACTCGGTGGTCGCCACCACCTATTCCTCGGTGTACCTGGCGATGCGTCACATCTTCCCCGACATCCCCCTCAATGCTGGCGCGTTCGAGCCGCTCAAGATCGACCGCCCGGAGGGCACCTTCCTCGATGCACGCTATCCGCGGCCCGTGTCCGGCTGCGCCGCCGAGGTCTCGCAGCGGATCGCCGAGGCCGTGTTCCTCGCGCTCGTGCAGGCCATCCCCGACAAGGTGACGGCGGCGCCGGCGGGCTCGTCGGGCAATTTCGCGCTGGGCGGCTTCGATCCGGGGAAGGGGACCGGCTACGTCATGTACCAGATCTCCGGCGGTGGCTACGGCGGCAACACCGACCACGACGGGCTCACCAACGGCTGCTCCACCATCGGCATCTCCAAGACGCCGCCGGTGGAGGTGATGGAGCAGTACTTCCCGGTGCTCTACCACCGCTTCGCCCTCCGCGAGGGCTCCGGCGGCGCCGGCGCGCGGCGCGGCGGCTTCGGCGTGCACTACGAGGTGGAGCTGCTGCGCGGCGATGCCCGCGCCTCCTTCGTCATGGACCACGGCCGCTTCGGTCCGCCCGGCGTGCTGGGCGGCACCGACGGCGCGCCCAATGTCGTGCGCATCCACCGCAACCGCACGGTCACCATCCCGGAGCACCTTTCCAAGGACCAGGGTATCGCCATGCAGGCCGGCGACCGCGTGGAGGTGATGACGCCGGGCGGCGGCGGGTACGGCGATCCGCTCGTCCGCGATGTGGAGGCGGTCTTGCGCGATTTCCGCCTCGGCTACTACGGCCGCGAGGAGGTCCGCGCTCTGTTCGGCGTGGTGCTGCGGCCGGGCGGCGAGGTGGACTTGGCGGAGACGGAGCGCCTGCGCGGCGTCCAGCCATCACCTGTCATCCCGGAAGCCGAGCCGAAGGCGAGGCTATCCGGGACCTCGGGCGACAAGTCGGAGGCTACCTCACGAGGTCCCGGTTCGGACCACTGCTCGTCTTCGGCTCGCATCGCTCCGACCGGGATGACGGGTGTATCGAAGCGCCCGAGGTGAGAGGACAATGGCAGCCTACTTCCGACCGTCGAGCCTCGCTGAAGCCTTGGGCGTCCGGGCGCGCCAGCCCGTAACGGTGCTCGCCGGCGGCACTGACGTCTATCCGGCCCGCGCCAACAGGGTCGGGTGGGGCGACATGCGCCGCGACGACATCCTCGATATCAGCGCGATTGCCGAGCTGAGGGGCATCGCTGAGGAGCAGGGACGCTTCCGCTTCGGTGCCCTTACCACGTGGGACGAGATGCGCCGCGCGACGCTGCCGCCGGTCTTTGCCGGCTACCAGATGGCGGCGCGCGACGTCGGCGGCGCCCAGATCCAGAACCGCGGCACGCTGGTGGGGAACATCTGCACCGCGTCGCCTGCGGGCGACGGCATCCCCTGCCTTCTGTCGCTGGACGCAGAGGTGGAGCTCGCGAGCGCACGCGGCCGGCGCATTGTACCGATGTCGGAGTTCATCGACGGCTATCGCCGCACCGTGTGCGCACCCGACGAGCTGGTCACAGCGATCCTCGTTCCCAAGCCGCCCAATGGCGCCCGCGGCAACTTCGTCAAGCTCGGGGCGCGGCGCTATCTGGTGATCTCCATCGTCATGGCCGCCGCGGTGCTCGCGGCGGACGCCTCTGGCACCGTCACCCACGCGCGCGTCGCCGTCGGCGCGTGCTCCGCGGTGGCGCAGCGGCTGCCGCAGCTGGAGCAGGCGCTGTTCGGGCGGCCGCTGGCCGATGCGCCCGATGTCGTGACGGCCGGCCACCTCGCCCTGCTCTCACCCATCGACGACGTGCGCGCCAGTGGGGCCTTCCGCGCCGCCGCCGCCGTGGACGTAGTGCACGATCTGCTCGCCGGCATTGTCCGCGAGCCTTGCCGGAGTGCCGCGTGATGCTCGACAAGGAGGTTGGGGGTCGGGCCCCTCGCGCCAAGGACGGGGGTCAGACCCCTCGCGTCGACGGTCCCCCTTTAGCTGATACGCCGGAGGCGAGGGGTCTGACCCCCACCTCGACAACCATCCGCTTCACTGTGAACGGCGAGCCCGTCGCCGTCTCCACCGATCCGTTCGCCAGCCTCGCCAACACGCTGCGCGACCGCCTCGGGCTCACCGGCACCAAGATCGGCTGCGACGCGGGCGACTGCGGGGCCTGCACTGTCCTCATCGACGGCCGGCAGGCCTGCGCCTGCCTCACCTCTACAGGGCAGGCGGAGGGCGCGGAGATTTGCACGGTCGAAGGGTCGGGCCCCGACGGCCTGACTGAGCGGCTGCGCCGGGCGTTCCTCGCCCACGGTGCCGCCCAGTGCGGCATCTGCACGCCGGGCATGCTGATGGCGGCCGTGGACTGCCTGTCGCGTACCCAGGCACCGACGCGCGCCGAGGTAGAGGATGCACTGGGTGGCGTGCTGTGCCGCTGCACCGGCTACATCAAGATCGTCGAGGCGGTGCTGGAGGTCGCTGGCGGGGTCAGACCCTGCGGATCTGACCCCAGGGCACAACAGAGGTCGGAGCGTGGGGTCAGACCCGCAGGGTCTGACCCCTTCGTCGGAGCGCGCCTCGCCCGAGTCGACGGCTGGGCCAAGGTCACCGGCGCCGACAAATTCGGCGCCGACGAGGCCCCCGATGGCGCCCTCCATATGCGCGTCGTCCGCTCGCCGCATGCACGGGCAACCTTTGCGCTGGGCGACCTCGACGCCGTCGTCGCGAGGACGCCAGGGCTGGCGGCGATTCTCACCCATCGCGACATCCCCGGCGAGAACAGCTTCGGCGTCTTCGCGCACACGCGCGACCAGCCCGTCCTGGCCGAGTGCCATGTGCGCTTCCGCGGCGAGGCTGTCCTGGCGCTGGTCGGGACGCGAGAGGCCGTCGAGGCGCTGAGCGATGCCGACCTGCCCGTTACCTGGACGGTAGAGACGCCGCTGATCGGCGTGGAAACGGCCGTTGCGCCGGGAGCGCCGGCCGTCCACGCGGGCAAGCCCGATAACGTGCTGGCGCAGGGCTTCCTGCAATGCGGTGACGTCGATGCGGCGCGCCCGGCGGCAGCGGCGATCGCGGAGGGCCGGTTCGAGACCGCCTTCGTCGAGCACGCCTACATCGAGCCGGAGGCCGGCTATGCTCAGCTCTGTGGCGACAAGGTGGAAGTGGCCTGCTGCACCCAGGCCCCCTACATGGACCGCGAGGAGACCGCGCGCGTGCTTGGCGTGGAGCCTGCGAAGGTGCGCATCAAGCCCACGGCTTGCGGCGGCGGCTTCGGTGGCAAGCTCGACGTATCCGTCCAGCCCTTGCTGGCGGTGGCAGCGCAGGTGACAGGCAAACCGGTCCGCATCGTCTATACGCGCACCGAGTCCATGGCCTCCACCACCAAGCGCCATCCCGCCAAACTGTGGGCGCGCGCGTGCGCGGACGCGCAAGGCCGCCTCGTCTCCTACGAGCTGGAGGGCGACTTCAACACTGGCGCCTATGCCTCCTGGGGTCCGACCGTCGCGGGCCGCGTGCCGGTGCACGGCTCGGGCCCGTACAAGGTCCCCAACGTGCGCAACCGCGCCCGTGCCATCTACACCAACGAGACGCCGGCCGGTGCCTTCCGGGGCTTCGGCGTGCCGCAGGCTGCCATCGCCCACGAGACGCTGCTCGACGACCTCGCCGGGCAGCTCAGCCTGGACCGCTGGCACATCCGCCGCATCAATGCCATCGGCAACGGCGACACGACGCCCTCCGGCCAGCGGATCGACCATTCGGCCGGCCTGCCCCAGTGCCTGGATTCCCTGAAGGCCGACTGGGACGCCGCGCTCCACCGCGTTGCCGCCTTCAACGACTCCTGCGAGTCCGCGGGCGGACGCCGGCGGCGCGGCGTCGGCATCGGCTGCATGTGGTACGGGTGCGGAAATACCTCGGTCGCCAACCCCTCGACCATGCGGGTCACGCTCGGGCGGGACGGCCGCCTCACGTTCTACAACGGCGCCGTCGATATCGGCCAGGGCTCATCCACGGTGCTCCTGCAGATCGCTGCCGATGCGCTGGGACTGGCGCCGGAGCGCTTCGACATGGTGGTAGGCGATACCGATCTCACCTTCGACGCCGGCAAGACCTCGGCCTCGCGCCAGACCTACGTCTCGGGCAATGCCGCGCGGCTGGCCGGCGCCGACCTGCGTGCGAAGATCCTGATGCTCGCCAATGCCGGCTCCAATGCCGCGCTGTCGCTGGATGGCACGAGGCTTACCATCGCTGACGGCGAGGCCTCGCGCACCGTCGACCTCGCCACACTGCCAGCCGACGCCCAAGGCATGGTGCTGGAGGGCCTGGGCACCTGGGACCCGCCTGCGACGGCGCTCGATGCCCACGGCCAGGGCAGCCCCTATGGCACGTACGGGTTTGCCGCGCAGATGGCGGAGGTAGAGGTGGATATGCGGCTCGGCACCGTGAAGGTGCTTTCCATCGTTGCCGCCCACGATGTGGGCCGCGCCGTCAACCCGGCGCTCACCGAGGGCCAGATCCACGGCGGCATTGCCCAGGGGCTCGGGCTGGCGCTGATGGAGGAATACCTGCCGGGTCGCACCGAGAACCTGCACGACTACCTGATCCCCACCGTGGGCGACATGCCCGACATCAAGATCCACCTGATCGAGGACGCCGAGCCGACCGGCCCCTTTGGCGCCAAGGGCGTGGGCGAGCCGGCCCTGATCGCCACGCCACCGGCCATCCTGGGCGCCATCCGCCACGCCACCGGCGTTACGGTGCGCCAGGTCCCGGTGCTACCGCACCGCCTGTGGGCGGCCCTGCGCGGGGCCAGACCCCTCGCCCAGACCGATCGCCAGAAGTCAGACGTTGGAGGCGAGGGGTCTGACCCCGCCCCCCGTGAGGGTGCGTCATGAGCGCCGCAGACAAGCTTTCTGCCGCCGCTCGCTCGAAGCAGCTCGGCGCGGCCGAGGGCGATGGCATCGTCCGCTGCGATGCCTGTCCGGTGCTGTGCCGCATTCGCCCCGGCCGTGCCGGCGCCTGCGACCGCTATGCCAACCAGGATGGCAACCTGGTGCGCGTCGATCCCGTGCTGCTGCTGGAGAAGGCCGTCGACACCGGCGGCGACGTGGTCGCCTTCGCCACCTCGGACTGGCAAGGCAATCTGCTCGACCCCAAGCACACCTTCGTCACCGGCGTCGGGGCTGGAACCACCTATCCCGACTACAAGCCCGCCCCGTTCATCGTGGCGGCAGAGCACGACGGCGTCGATACCGTCACCGTGGTGACCGAGGGCATCTTCAGCTACTGCGGCGTGAAGGTGAAGATCGACACCGATCGCCATCTGGGCCCCGAGGCCGCCGCGGTGCGCGCCAGCGGCGAGCAGGTGGGACACGTCACCACGGCCGAGTATGGCTCGCAGATGCTCTCCATCGGTGGCGTGCGGCATCTGACCGGCGGCTCCAAGAAGGAAGGCACCCTCACCTGCGAGACGCTGCTCGCGCTCTGCTCCGGCGAGCCTGTGACGCTCGCCATCGACGGCGGCCACGAAGTGGTCGTGCAGGCCGGCCATGCACCGCTCGTCGATGGGCAGCCCGAGAAGCGCATGCGCGTGGGCTGCGGGTCGGCCGCGGTCGGCATCTTCGCCAGGCAGTGGCTCGGCCATGTGGACGAGGTGATCGTCGTGGACGACCACATCACCGGCGTGCTGACCGAGCACCAGGCCGGCCGCGTTCTCGACATGCCGCCCGCGGGCATCCGCGTGCGCGGGCGGCGCTCCACGCCCGGGCGCTATTTCCAGGTCGCCAAGCCCGGCCTCGGCTGGGGCGGCACCGATATCGCCGATCCGCTGCAGATCATCCAGAGGATCGATCCGAAGGTCGCCCGGCCAGGCCTGCGCCTGCTCATGACCTCGACCACCGGCGAGGATGCGCTCTACTGTGTGCTGGACGAGAAGCTGGTGCCGGTCCCAACCAAGATGCCGGAGGCTGTGCGCCGCGTGGTGGACCGCATCGGCGAGAACTGCGAGCCGTCGCTGTGCACGGTGCTGTTCGTGGCCGGCGCCGGCGGCTCGCTGCGTGCGGGCGTGACGGAGAACCCGGTGCTGCTGACCCGCTCGGTGGCAGCCGGCGAGACCCGCGTCACCATGGGGGGCGCGCCGGTCTATATCTGGCCCGGCGGCGGCATCACGGTGATGGTGGACGTGGCGCACATGCCCCGAGGCTCCTTCGGCTACGTGCCGACGCCGGCGCTGGTGGCGCCCATGGAGTTCACTCTGCCGGCCGCCCTCTACGAGCGGCTTGGCGGGCACACCGGCGATGCCGTATCCATCGTCGAGATCCTGAAGGAGGTCGCGCCTGACGCGCGCATCGAGGCTTGGCGCGGCGACAACCCCTGGCCATTCGAGCCTAGGCCATTCAAGCTCGACAACGGAGCGAAGCGATGACCACGGTCCCGGCAAAGCGCGGTGCCGCCCCGCGGCGGCTCGACGACCCGGCGAGCTACCGGCTGGAGTCGCAGATCGGCTTCGTGCTGCGCCGGGCGCACCAGAAGGCGACCGGCGTCTTCAACGCGGTGATGGGCGAGTTCGGCATCACGCCCACTCAGTTCGCGGCGCTGGCCAAGCTGCACGACGCCGGCCGCGTCTCCCAGATCGAGCTGGGCCGGCTGACGGCCATGGATCCCGCCACCATCTGGGGCGTGGTGAACCGGCTCGCCAAGCAGGGCTACGTCGCCCAGTCGCCCGCGCCGAACGACGGGCGGCTGGTGATGGTGGAGTTGACGGACGCCGGCCGCAAGGCGACCTTGCGCATGAAGGCGGTGGCCGCCGAGGTGTCGCGCGAGACGTTGCGTATTTTCACAGACGCGGAGGCCGGGCAGCTCCTCGCCCTTCTCAGCCGGTTCGGAGACTGACGGATGCTCGCCGACCGCCCGCAGCATGTAGGTTGGGTTAGCGCGAAGCGCGTAACCCAACACGGCAATCTCCGACGTGTTGGGTTACGGCCCTTCGGGCCTAACCCAACCTACGGGCTCGGAGACTGACTCAATGCTCGCCGACCGCCCGCAGGTTCGAGAGCTGAAGGGCGACCGGCTGCACCTGTCGCACGGCCCCATCGACGTGGTGCTGCGCGCCTGGGCGGAGCCCGATGCGGTCAGGACCGCCTATCTGGCAGCCGCCGATCGGTTCGGCGGCATCCTGCCGGAGCTGTGCCGCGAGCTGCCGAGACTGCGGGCAGAGATCGATGCCGGACAACCGCCCGAGAGCCCTGTCGGGCGGCGCATGGCGGCGGCTTGCCGGCCGTTCTCCGACGTGTTCGTGACCTCGATGGCCGCCGTGGCCGGCGCGGTGGCTGACGAGCTGATGGCGGTCATGCTCAACGCCGCGGAGCTGGAGCGCGCCTATGTCAACGATGGCGGCGATATCGCGGTCTACTGCGCGCCCGGCACGGCCCTCGATGTCGGCGTTGCCGGAGGCTTCAGCCGTGGCCCGGTGCCGCGGCTGAACGGCCAGGCTCGCATTCGCCACGGCGATGGCATCGGCGGCATCGCCACCTCCGGCGCGCGCGGACGCTCCTTCTCGCTCGGCATCGCCGATTCCGTCACGGTGCTGGCGGCCGACGCCGCAACGGCCGACGTGGCGGCGACGCTCATCGCCAACGCCGTGGATATCGACCACCCGGCCGTCGTCCGCCGGCCGGCCTCGGCCCTCGACCCGGACAGCGACCTCGGCGGCCGCCTCGTCACAGTCTGCGTGGGCGAGCTTCCCCGCAGTGCCGTGCTGGCGGCGCTGGACGCGGGGCGCCAGCGTGCCACGGACTATCTGGCACGCGGCTTGATTGTCGATGCGGTGCTCGTGCTGCAGGGTGAGACGGCGAGCCTTTTTTCGGGCGCCGCACTACAATGCGGCAGCGTAGGCTGGGTCGAGCGCCAGAGAAGACCCAACACTTGTGGGCACAGCCTAGCACGCGTTGGGTCTGCGCTTCGCTTGACCCAACCTACGGGCAACACGCAGGGGATCGGCGAGGACCGCACACAGAACGCCGGCCGGGCCGCAACAGAAGGGGATATTGCCATGAAGGATCTCGGGAAGCAGCCGATCGCGCCCAAGCCCAATGCCGTCTCGCGCCGCTCCGCACTCAGGGGCATCGGTGCCGCCGGCCTCGCCACCACGGCGCTCCAGCTGGGGCCTGGCGCGGTGCGCTATGTGCAGGCGCAGACCTCGGAGCCCCTCAAGCTCGGCTTCCAGGTGCACCGCACGGGCATCGGCGCGGCCTACGGCCGCTGGTACGAGCGCACGGTCCGGGCGGCCGTGGCGGAGATCAACGCCAAGGGCGGCATCGCCGGGCGCAAGGTGGAGGTCATCGCCGAGGACGACGGCACCGATCCCAAGCGCGGCGCGGAGGTGGTGGAGAAGTTCGCCACCCAGCACCGCGTCGACATCGCCTTCGGCACCCTCTTCTCGCACGTGGTGATGGGCGCCGCCCCGCGCGCCGGCGAGCTGAAGCTGCCCTACTACGTGGTGAGCGAAGGCTACCACGTCTCCTCCGGCGCGCTGAACCGCTACACCTTCCAGCCCGGCATCACCGACGTGCGCTCGCAGGTCTCCTCGATGGCGCCGTGGGTGGCCGACAAGCTCGGCAAGAAGGTCACCATGATCTTCCCCGACTACGCCTTCGGCCACGACCACCGCGACTATTTCTCCGCCGCCATCAAGGCGCAGGGCGGCGAGGTGGTGCAGCTGGTGCCGATCCCGCCGACGGAGACGTCCTACACCAAGTACCTCCCGCGCATCCCGGCGAATACGGAGGTGCTCTACCACGTGATGGTCGGCCCCGGCGTGCTCACCTTCGTCAAGGAGCTGGGCGAGCATTTCGGGCAGAAGCGGCCCCAGGTGTTCGGCTTTATCGACTCGCTCGAGGCCGTGGCCCTCAACAGCCCCGGCCTGGAGTTTCTGGAGGGCACCTACTTCTGGGAGGGCTACCCGCGCTACGCCCAGGCCAATCAGACGCCCTACGACAAGCTCTACCGCGAGAAGGTGGGCGTGAACGACGAGGGCGCCTCGGTCTCCGATCCGAAGGATGTCTCGACCTACGCCCACATGTTCGGCTGCTGGGAGACGCTCTACATCATCAAGCAAGCGATCGAGGCGTCGGGCTACAAGGCGCCGGCCGACAAGGCCAAGCTGATCGAGGCCACCGAGGCCATCACCACCATTCCCGAGGGCTACGAGCACCCGCAGGGCGACAAGGTGTTCGACGGCAGGAAGCACCAGGTGTTCGGCCACCAAAACATCTCGGTGGTAGAGAAGGGCAAGCTCAAGGTCGTGCACCGCACGTCGATCAAGGACGGGCTGTACGAGAACAGCACGGACTACACCAAGATGCCGCTGTAGACGGTGACAGGTGCTGGGGTCAGACCCTGCGGGTCTGACCCCGTGGCACAACCCAGCGTCGGAGTTTGGGGTTCAGACCCGCAGGGTCTGACCCCGCCGTCAACGAGCTCGCTCCGTGGACTTCGGACCCCACCTGTTCCTCGCCGTCCTGGAAGGCACCGTGACAGCCGCCGTGCTGGCGTTGACGGCCCTCGGCCTGTCGCTGGTGTTCGGCGTGATGCGGGTGGTGAACGTGGCGCACGGCGAGTTCTTCATGCTGGGCGCCGTGCTTGCCTGGTGGTTCGCGAGCCTCGTCTCGGGCAGCCCGGCGCTGGGCTTTCTCCTCGCACTGGCGCTGAGCCCCTTGGTGGTGGGCGCGGTCGCCCTCCTGTGCGAGCGCACCGTGCTGCGACGGGTCAACTACGACCCGGAAGCCACCATCGTCGCCACCATCGGGCTTCTCTACATCGTCCAGCAGCTGGCGCTGACCTTCTATGGGCCCGACGCACGGCCCGTGCCGGCGCCCGTCAGCTTCCGCATCCAGTTTCCCTGGTTCGGGTATTCGGGCTACAAGCTCGTTGTGATCGCCGCCTCCGCAGCGTTGATTTTCGCCGCCTGGCTCGTGCTCACCCGCACCCGTCTCGGCCTCGTGATGCGCGCCACCCAGTACGACCGGGAAACAGCCCAGGCTTTCGGCATTCCGGTCGATCGGGTCTACGCCATGGTCTTCGCCATCGGTGCCATGCTCGCCGCCGTCGCCGCAGTGCTGATCGTGCCGATCCAGCAGGCGCATTACCTGATGGGGCACGACCCGCTGCTGCTCTCCTTCATCGTCGTCATCATCGGCGGGCTCGGCAGCATCCCAGGCACCGTAGCGGCCGCTGTTGTCGTCGGGCTGAGCGACGGCATCGTCTCGGTGTTCTTCTCGCCCACGCTGGCCAAGATCCTCGCGACCCTGCTGGTGGCGCTGGTGCTGGTGGTGCGGCCGCAGGGCTTGTTCGGCGGGGCGCCGCGGTGAAGCGCCTCCGCCTGGCCTCGCCCGCGCAGCCCTATGCCTGGCTCGCCGACCGGGGCGTGTTGTTGCATGTTGGCGTGCTGGTCGCGCTGTTCCTGGCCCAGCTCGCCTTGAGCGACTACGCCATTCTGAGCCTCGCCCGCGTGATGGTGCTGGCGGTCTATGCGGTCGGCTACAACATCCTCTTCGGCTATGCCGGCCTCCTGAGCCTCGGCCATGCGATGCTCTTTGCGGCGGGCCTCTACGGCGCCGGCCTCTCCGCAGCCCATCTTGGGCTGGGGGCGCCGGCGGCGTTCCTCGCCGGCATCGCCGCCGGCTTCGTGGTCGCGGCGGCGTTCGGGCTCATAGCGCTTCGGACCTCGGGCGTCGCCTTCATGATCGTGACACTGATGTTCGCCCAGGCCGGCTATCTCACGTCGCTCTATTTCGCCGACTACACCCGCGGCGACGAGGGCTTTGTGCTGAAGGGGGAGATACGCCGCGCCGTGCTGCCGGGCGGCTTGTCCTTCGACCTCGCCAATCCGGTGGTGCGCTACAACCTGGCCCTGTCGCTGCTGGCCGTGTGCCTCATCGGCTGCCTCGCCCTGGTGCGCTCGCCTATCGGCCGCGTGCTCGTCGCCATCCGCGAGAACGAGGATCGCACCCGCATGCTGGGCTACGATACCGAGGCCAACAAGCTCCTCGCCTTCGTCATCTCGGGCACGATCGCGGCGGCGTCGGGCGCGGCCTATGCGCTGCTGTTCGCCTACGTCGGGGCCACCTTTGCCTCCATCCAGTATTCCATCCTGCCGCTGCTGTGGGTCCTGCTTGGCGGCGCCGGCACGGTGCTCGGCCCGCTCGTCGGCACCCTGCTGATGTTCTATCTGGTCGACGTGACCAGCGGGCACACTTCCGCCTACATGCTGGTGGTGGGCGTCGCCCTGTTGGTGCTGGTGGTGTGGTTCCCCAAGGGCCTGCTCGGCACCTTGCGCGAGAGGGTGGCGCCGTGGCTGCCGTGACCTTACTCTCGACCACGGGCCTCAGCCGCCACTTCGGCGGCTTGCGCGCGGTCGACAATGTGAGCTTCGAACTCGCCCAGGGCGAGGTGCGGGCCATCATCGGCCCCAACGGCGCCGGCAAGAGCACCTTCGTCGGGCTGATCTGCGGCCGCCTCGCGCCCACCGCGGGCCGCATCGCCTTCGAAGGCCGCGACATCAGCGGCCTGCCTGCGCATCGCCGCGTCGGCCTCGGCATCGCCTACACCTTCCAGATCACGTCGATCTACAGCAACCTCACCGTCTACGACAACGTGGCCCTGGCCGCGCAGAGCGCGATGCGAAGCGGGGTCAGACGCAATGGGGTCAGACCCCTTGCGTCGCCCGTAGCGCCTGAACCCGTGCAGGTGGATGCAAGGGGTCTGACCCCATCGTCCGCAAGGGGGTTGACCCCGTCCCTGGAGCGCCGCGTCGGCGATGCGCTCGACCGTGTGGGTCTCTCGGACCGCCGCGAGGCGAAGGCATCCACCCTTTCCTACGGCCATCAGCGGCTCCTGGAGGTGGCCATGGGCCTGGCGCTGGCACCCAAGCTCCTCATCCTCGATGAGCCGACGCAGGGCCTCTCCGACGCCGAGATCGCCGGCTTCTGCGACCTGATCCGGGCCATCGCGAGGGAGGCGACGGTGCTGCTCATCGAGCACAACATGGACGTTGTGATGCGGCTTGCCGGCCGCATCACCGTCCTCAACAACGGCACCATCCTGTCCGAAGGCACACCCGCCGAGATTCGCGCCGACCAGGCCGTTCAGCGCGCCTATCTGGGGACGTGAGTGGTATGCTCCAGGTCAGCGCCATCGATGCCTGGTACGGCGACGTGCAGGTCCTGCGCGAGCTCTCCTTGTCCGTCGCGGCGGGCGAGGTCTTGTGCATGCTCGGCCGCAACGGCGCCGGCAAGAGCACCACGCTCAAGGCCATCATGGGGCTCATCCGTCCCCGCTCCGGCTCGATCCGGCTGGACGGCGTGGAGCTGACCCGCCTGCCCGCCCACGAGGTGCCCCAGCAGGGCATCGCCTACGTGCCCCAGGGCCGCCGCCTGTTCGCCGAGCTCACCGTCGCCGAGAACCTGGAGATCGGCCTGATGGCGCGGGGCCGCGGCCGGGAGACGCTGGAGCGCGTACTTGCCTTGTTCCCCGTCCTGCGCGAGCGGATGAGCCAGCGCTCGGGCACGCTCTCCGGCGGCGAGCAACAGATGCTTGCGATCGCACGGGCGCTGTGCGTGGAGCCCAAGGTGCTCCTGCTCGACGAGCCCACCGAGGGCCTGATGCCAACCATGATCGCCGCGATCCGCGACTGCGTGCGCGAGCTGCGCGCCCAGGGGGTGGCCATCGTCCTGGTCGAGCAGCGCGTCGATGCCGTGCTGCCGGTGGCCGACCGGGTGGCGTTCATCGAGAACGGCCGCACTCGCGATACGGTGAGCATCGAAACGCTGCGCGGCGATCTCACGCTGGTGCACCGCTACGTGGGCGTGGGGCAGCGATGATCCGGCGCGCCGTGCCCCTCGCCGCCGCGACGGTGTCGATCCTGGCGCCGGCCCTGGTGCTGATCCCGACGGCCGGCTGGGCGCACGGCGGCGACCGCGCCTTCGTCCCGCTCCTGCCCACGGGCTACTATCTGCTCGGCGGTACGCTGGCCGTGGCGGCAACCTTCCTGCTGCTCGCCCTGATACCCAAGGGCGTCTCCGACCGCCTCGCCGCCGCGCGGCTCCCGCTGCTCACGCGGCGCTTGCCGAGCCCCATCCCGGCCAGCCTGCTGTCCTTCCTGTTCCTCGCCTGCCTGCTGGCGACGGGTCTTTATGGCAGCCGCGACCCGCTGGCCAATCCGCTTCCGCTGACGATCTGGACGTTGTGGTGGGTAGGCTTCACCCTGGCCACCGCCGTGCTCGGCAACCTGTGGGCCTACCTCAACCCATGGACAGGTCCCTACAGGCTGGCGATGCGGCTCGCCGGCCAGGCCAAGCCGCTGCTGCGCTATCCGCCCTCGCTCGGCTATTGGCCGGCGATCGTGCTGTTCCTCGGTTTTGCCTGGTTCGAGCTGATCGACATCGCGCCCGACAATCCCGAGCGGCTGGTCGTGGCGGTGGGCGCCTACTGGCTGTTCACCTTCATCGCCCTCGTGCTGTTCGGCGAGGAGGTCTGGCTCGGCCGGGGCGAGCCGTTCAGCGTCTTCTTCCGCTTTATCGGCTTGCTGTCGCCGCTGGTCTGGACGCCGGCGGAGGTCGACGACGACAGGCAGAGGCTGTCGTTGGCGATGCCCGGGGCGGCCCTCCTCGACCGCGATGCGCTGCCGCCCAGCGGCGTGCTGTTCATCCTGCTGACGCTGGCGTCGGTGTCGTTCGACGGGCTCTCCAAGACCTTCTGGTGGCTCGGCCTCAACGGCATAAACCCGCTGGAATTCCCGGGCCGCTCCGGTGTCCTCGGCATCAATACGGCTGGCCTGGTTCTGGCCTGGGAGGCGCTCGCCGTCGTCTACACCGGCGCCGTCCTCATGGGCTGGCTTCTGGCGGGACGGCCGGGGAAGCCCGGAGCGCTGCTCGGAACGCTGGTGCTTTCCATCATGCCGATCTCGCTCGGCTTCCATTTCTCCCACTACCTGACCGCCCTGCTGGTCAACGGCCAGTACGCCTACGCCGCCGCCAGCGATCCGTTCGGCACCGGCGCCGACGTCCTCTCGCTCGGCCACTTCCACGTCACCACGTCGTTCCTCAACACCTACGAGGGCACCCGCGCCATCTGGAACGCCCAGACCGCCGGCATCGTGATCGGTCACGTGCTGGCCGTCCTCCTCGCGCATGAGCTGGCGCGCCGCTCGGCTCCCGACAGCCGCACGCTGCTGCTGACCCAGCTGCCCCTCGCCGCCGTCATGGTCGGCTACACCCTGCTCGGCCTGTGGCTGCTGTCCACCCCGGTGGCGGGATAGGCAGGCTCTCGTAGCTCTCGTAGGTTGGGTCTCGCTGCCGCTCGACCCAACCTACGAGCGACTGGATGCTCTGGCATTCGACGGAGCCGGGCGGGCGGAGTTCATCCGTGGTTCAGTAACGCTTGCCCAGGCTGGCGCCCGAGGCGAGGGGCGAGGACGACGACGGGTTGCCCCTGGCTGGCGAGGGAGGAGTGCCACCATGGAGGACGGCGGGCGCGTGGCGGAGAGCGGGGGGTCCGCCGGCCATTGCGTCCCCTGTGTCGTTGCGGCGGACCTGGCCGGCGGCGCCGGCCTCCTGGCCATTGCCCTGCTGGCCTACCTGAAGGGATCGCTACTGCGCCTGCTGCAGATCGCGGCGTGGCTTCTGAGGGGGCGGGAGCACCTCGAGCGCAAGCTGGTGGAGGCGGGCGTGGCCTCGGGGCTGTCGCTGAGCCCGCGATTGGCCGGCCTTCTGGATCGCCTCCGGGCTCAGGGACGACCGGTCTACCTCGCGAGCCACAAGTGCTCACCCTTGCTGGAGGCGCTGGCTGCCCGGCATGCGGCGATTGCGGGTGCCGTGGTTGTGCGGCGGGGAGCCGGATCGCGGCGCGGCGCGGCCGAGCTTCTCGACCGCTTCCCGGACGGATACGACGCTGTTATGGGCGGGCGCGGCGCGATCACGGTTGCCCGGCATCCTTCCTCTGGGGCGTTGATGGGCGGGCTCTCGCCCGATCTCCCGGACCTGGGAGTCGGTGCGGACGCTTCGCGCGTCTCGGTGCTGCGCGAGCTCGCCCAGAGCCTGCGGCTGCACCAGAGCGTCAAGAACGTGCTCGTCTTCGTGCCTCTGGTGCTCAGCGGCCGCTTCACGGTGCTGCCGGAGGTCAGAGAGACGCTCCTGGCGTTCATTGCGCTCACCCTCGTCGCCTGCGGCACGTACATTCTCAACGACATCTGGGACGTGGCGGACGACCGGGCGCACTGGTCGAAGAAGGAGCGGCCGATCGCCAGCGGGCGCCTGTCCGCCGCCACCGCGCTTGGGCTTGCCCTGCTCCTGATCCCGGCCGGCGTGGCGCTGGCCGCCACCATCTCGTGGGCGACCTGCTCCGTCCTGCTCCTCTATCTGGCGCTGACGCTCGCCTACTCCCTGCGCGTCAAGACGGTCCCCTTCCTCGACGGCTTCACGCTGGCCGCGCTCTTCACCATCCGCCTCGGGCTTGGCGTGGTTGCCGCCGACGCGCCCCCGTCGCCGTGGCTGTTCGTGTTCTCCATGTTCCTGTTCTCATCCCTCAGCTACGCCAAGCGGTACACTGAGATCAGCCGGGCCATGGCCCGCAACGCCTCCGGGCCGGGCGGCCGGGGCTATCGCCCGGTCGATGCGCCGATGGTGCTGACGGTGGGGCTGGCGGCCGGGGTCGGCGCTGTGCTGATCATGGTCCTCTACATTGTGGAGGAGGCCTTCCGCAGCAGCTTCTATGGGACCACCGCGGCGCTGTGGGGATTTCCGCCGCTGGTGTTCCTCTTCATCATCCGCATCTGGCTGGTCAGCGTGCGCGGAGAGATGATGGACGATCCGGTGGCCTTCGCCATCAAGGACAAGGCCTCCATCGGACTTCTTGGCCTGCTGCTGGTCTGTTTCGCGATCGCCTGGCTCGGATAGGTTTTAGGGATCAGGTTTTAGGTTTTAGGGCCTTCCCTCATGCCTGATTCCTAAAACTGACTCAGTTGGCCGGCTTCGCCTGGGGCTGGGCGGCCATCTCCTGCTGGCGCCGGGCGAACAGGGTGGCGAAGTTGATGGGGTCGAGCATGAGGGGCGGGAAGCCGCCCTCGCGCGTCAGATCGGCCACCAGGCGGCGCACGAAGGGGAACAGCAGGGTGGGGCAGTCGATCAGCAGGAACGGCTCCAGGGCCCCATCAGGCAGGTTCTCGACCTGGAACATGCCGGCGTAGGCCAGCTCCAGATCGTAGATGGTGCCGGCCTTGTTGGTGGCTTCGGCCTTGAAATTGATGACGCTCTCGAAGGCGGTGTTGTTGACCTTGCTGGCGTTGACGTTCACCTCGACGCGCAGGTTTGGCGCCTCGCCCGGTCCATCGAGCAGCTTTTGGACGTTCGGGCTCTCAAACGACAGATCCTTGATGTACTGGGCCATGACCCGCACCTGCACCTGCTGCCCCTGAGCCGCGGGCGGATTCGCATTGCCGCCGTTGCCGGTCTTCGTCTCGGCCATCTGCCTGTTTCCTTGTTGCGTGGGCAGGGCCGCGCCCCCGCGCTGCCCATTGTCGTGGGCTAGCACACCGGCGCGGCGCTCGGCAATGCCGGCAGCGCCTGAGCTGGAGCTCAGGCGCTGGGGCGGCGCCCGCCGTTACCGCGGGGCTTGGCGGGCCGCTCGTCGATGCGCTCGAACTCGCCCTCGATGACGGTGCCGTCGTCGGCGGGGCGCTGCCAGCCCCTGGGCCGCCCGGGGCCACCCGGGCCCCCTGGGTCGGCCGTGAAGGTCTCGATGTGAACCTCGGTGCGGCGCAGCGCCCAGCGCATGACGGCCCGCGCGATCAGCCGGCGCAGGGGCGGCACGAGAAGCGCGAGCCCCACTACGTCCGTGATCAGGCCCGGCGTAAGCATCAGGGCGCCGGCCACCATAAGGAAGAGGCCGTCCACGACGGGCTCCACTGGGGTGCGGCCCTGGCTCAGCGCCTCGAGCGTGCGGCTCACGACCGCAAGGCTCTGGCGCGAGATGATAAAGGCGCCGGTCAGCGCGGTGCCGACCACCAGCGCCAGGGTCGGCAATGCGCCTATGTGCCGCCCGACCCCGATGAGCAGCAGCAACTCGAGCATCGGAACGACGATAAAGACGAGGCCGATTGCCAAGCGCAGCATGGACAAGCTCCCCTTAGGCTTCCGATTACCATAATCCAGGGCATTCCGGTTGGCTTGCGCCTTGTGATGCCGTAAGGTTTATGCGGCGCAAGGAACCGCGGGGTCGAGGTGCCGGACGTGACCGCCCGTGGTCTGGTTCTTGCTGGCACGGCCACCTACATGAGGGGGGTTGGGCGAGCGGCACGGAAGCTAAGGTGTGATGGGCGGCAACATCGACGTAATCACATTAGTCTTTCTGGTAGTGGCAGTTGCGATCTTCATCAAGCTGCGCAGCGTGCTCGGCCGTCGGACCGGGCACGAAGAGACCCGCATCGAGCGCTACCGGGCGCAGCAGGAGGCCCGGCAGCGCAACGGTGAGCTGGTCGGGCAGGACAAGATCGTGACGCTGCCACGGCGCGAGCGCGAGGGCGACGAGGTGCAGCCCGCCAGCGCCCAGCAGGTGCGCGCCGACGGCGAGCAGAAGGTGCGTGAGTTTGCCGCCGGCAACAGCGAGATCAGCCAGGGCCTGGTGGAGATTTTCCGCGCCGACCCGGCGTTCGATCCGGGCCACTTTCTGCAGGGCGCCAAAGGGGCCTACGAGATCATCGTCACCGCGTTTGCCGAGGGCAACCGCAAGACGCTGAAGAACCTCCTCAACAGCGAGGTCTACGACGGCTTCGTCGGCGCCATCTCCGACCGCGAGCGGCGCGGAGAGCAGATCGACCAGAGCTTTGTCGGCATCAAGTCGGCTGACCTGGTGGAGGCCGAGCTCAAGGGCGGGCTGGCCCAGGTCACGGTGAAGTTCGTGAGCGAGCTGATCTCGGCCACCCGCGACCGCGCCGGCGTCGCCATCAGTGGCGATCCGAAGCGCATCCGGGAGGTCACCGACATCTGGACCTTCGCTCGCGAGGCGGCCTCGCGCGATCCGAACTGGAAGCTGGTCGCGACCCAGGCCGCAAACTAATTGGTCAAGGCCCAGACTCTGGCCGCCGACTCTGGCCGGACGACGGGGCGTAGCACGGCCCTGGGGGCGGTCGCGCACGAGACAGCCTGCCCCCACCTCTCGGGGAGCTCATGCATCTCAGCAAAGTCTCGCTGGCCGTGACGCTCGGCCTCGTCGGGCAGGCTGCCGTCTCGCAGTCCCCCTCGCAGGCCTGGGCGCAGCCGCCGGGGCAGAAGCCGGCTGCGACGTCGCCCGCGTCCGCCAATCTCAACTGCCGCAACACCGGCGAATTCGGCGTCTGGCTCGACGGTTTCCGCAAGGAGGCCGTCGCCCAGGGCATCTCGCGCAATACCGTGGCGGCGGCCCTCGATGGCATCACGCTGGACCCCGGCGTGATTGCGCGCGACCGCAAGCAGGGCTTCTTCGCGCAGGGCTTCTTGTCGTTCTCCGACAAGCTGATCTCCGACAACCGCATCAAGAACGGCTTGGCGCGCCTCAAGCAGCACCGCGAGCTGTTCGCGAAGGTGGAGAAGGACTACGGCGTGCCAGGGCCGGTGATCGCCGGGCTGTGGGCGCTGGAGAGCGACTACGGCGCCAGCATGGGCAAGCTCCCCGTCCTGCGTGCGCTGGCCACGCTGGCCTACGACTGCCGCCGCAGTGAGAAGTTCCGCGCCGAGCTCCTGGACACGCTGCGGATCATCGACCGCGGCGATCTCCGTCCGGAGGAGATGATCGGCTCGTGGGCGGGCGAGCTGGGCCAGACCCAGTTCCTGCCGGCGCACTATCTCACGCATGCGGTGGACTACGACGGCGACGGGCGCCGCAATCTCATCTCCAGCGTGCCCGATGTGATCGCCTCCACCGCCAACTTTCTGGTCCACCTGGGCTGGCGGCGGGGCGAGCCGTGGCTGCAGGAGGTGCGGGTGCCTGCCGATCTGCCGTGGGACCAAGCCGATCTTGCCGTGCAGCACCCCCGCTCCAAGTGGGCCGCCTGGGGCGTGACCTCACGCGACGGGCGGCGGCTGCCGGCGGACGCCATGCCCGCCTCCCTGCTCCTGCCGATGGGGCGTCACGGGCCGGCGTTCCTGGCCTACCAGAACTTCCAGGTCTACCTGCAGTGGAACAGCTCCCTGATCTACTGCATCACGGTGGCTTATCTCGGCACCCGGCTGGACGGCGCCCCACCCGTCCTGCGTGGCGACGGCCCGATCCCGGAGCTGTCGCTGGAGGAGGTCAAGGAGCTGCAGCAGCTTCTGGTGCGGCGCGGCTACGAGGTGGGCGAGATCGACGGCAAGCTCGGCGCCGCCACGCGCGGCAGCGTCAAGGCCATGCAGATGAAGCTCGGGCTGCCCGCCGATTCCTATCCGACCGCGGAGCTGATCGAGCGCATGCGTGCGGCGCGGTAGGGTTGCCCGAGGATCGCCGAAAGCCGCGGGCAGCAGCGGATCCATTGAGGGCATCAGCACGCGAGTCGGCTAGCGGAATAATGTCATCGCTGGTACGTTGTATGTTGTGACCTGCTCAACCCAAATTTGTAGGTCGCTGAGGCCAGGGCGCCTCCCCCGCTTGAGGTGTCCTGGCTTCCCGCTTTGCGCTCGCCGCGTGTGCCCATATGCTCAGCGCCCATAGGTCTTGGGCGCGCGGCTCTGGCTCCCCAAGTGGAGCCCAAGACCTCGCCCCAGGATCCTGCCCCCAAGCCTTGCCCAAGTCTTTTGCCATGACACGTGTCGCATCCATTGGCGAGTGCATGATCGAGCTGTCGCAGGCCGGGAGCGGGCTGCTGCAGCGCAGCTGGGGCGGCGACACGCTGAATACGGCCGTCTACCTCGCCCGCCTCGGCGTGGCTGTCGATTACATCACCGCGCTGGGCGACGATCCCTTGAGCGACGAGATGGCGGCGGCTTGGGCTGCCGAAGGCGTGGGGACCGGTCGCGTGGTGCGCGTGCCCGGCCGCCTTCCCGGCCTCTATCTCATCTCTACGGACGCCGCCGGACAGCGCCGCTTCGACTACTGGCGCGACAGCGCGCCGGCGCGGCTGCTGTTCGACCTGCCGCAGACCGGCGAGATCGTCGCCGCGCTGGCCGATTATGATCTGGTCTACCTCTCGGGCATCTCGCTCGCCCTCTATGGCGAGGCTGGCCGCGAGCGCCTGCTCGGCGCGCTGGACGCGACCCGCGCTAGAGGCGGCCGCGTCGCCTTCGATACCAACTTCCGGTCTCGCCTGTGGCCTGACCGGACAATGGCGCGCGCGGCCTATCGTGACGTGCTGCAGCGGGCCGATATTGTCATGGTCTCCACCGAGGATCTCGGCCAGCTGCTCGGACGGGGTCAGACCCCTGGCCTCGACATGGGAGTTGAATCGCGAGGTCCCGGCCAGGGGTCTGACCCCGTTCACGCGGCCGGGCTGCCGACGAGGGGAGCGGAGGCCGAGGTCGTCCTCAAGCTCGCCGAGCCGGCGGTATGCATCTACCATGGCGGGACGGAGCTGACAGTGCCGGCACCGCCGATCGAGAACGTCGTGGATACCACGGCGGCCGGGGACAGCTTCGCTGCGGCTTACCTGGCGGCGCGGTTCGCGGGGGCCGATTTGGAGGCGGCAGCGCGCTGCGGGCATAGCCTCGCCGGCGCCGTCGTGCAGCACCGCGGCGCCATCATTCCGCGCTCGGCGATGCCAGAGGGCTGCCGGGTGCCGGCGCACGCAGCGGAAGCTGCGAGCGCCCAGAGGAGAGCACCATGACGGGACCAGGGAGCGACACGGCCGGCATCCGCCGTGCACGGCTGGACGAGGTGCTGCGCGCCGCGCCCGTGGTTTCCGTAATCACCATCGAGAGGGAAGCCGATGGTGTGCCTCTGGCGCGGGCGCTGGTGGCCGGCGGCTTGCGCGCCCTGGAGATCACGCTGCGCACGCCGGCCGCCGCTGCCGCCGCCACGGCCAT
>Ga0209382_10002700_pt1 | contig 25410 bp, 24 predicted proteins | sample SoiMetdeltSBSDD5_FD_187599 | JGI IMG/M metagenome (GOLD analysis project Ga0209382, IMG submission 187599) | Bulk soil microbial communities from a Populus tree surrounding site in Tennessee, USA - Soil MetaG P. deltoides SBSDD5 (SPAdes) (version 2) | ecosystem: Environmental > Terrestrial >... | reverse complement strand
CCGCCGGGCCGCAGACCTGCCACGCCATTACCGCCGCCGGCGTCACGCGAACTCCATGATGACCGCGTCGACCGCCAGGCTGTCGCCCGGCTTGGCCTTGATGGATTTCACCACGCCGTCGCGCTCGGCGCGGAGGATGTTCTCCATCTTCATGGCCTCCACCACGCACAGGGGCTCGCCCCCCTTCACCTCCTGGCCTTCCGCGACGTTGATGGCCTTCACCAGACCGGGCATGGGGCAGAGAAGCAGCTTGGAGGTGTCGGCGGCTGCCTTCTCGGGCATCAGGGCCGCCAGCTGGGCCTCGCGCTCGGTGTAGACGCGGGTCTTGGCGCGCGCGCCGCGGTAGGCCAGGTCGTAGCCGTTGAGGATCGGGCGCACCTGGACCGCGACGCGGCGATCGCCCACGCGTCCGCGCCACACCGGGTTGCCGGGCCACCAGTCGGCGTCGACATCGAGCGTGGTGCGCCGGATGCCCTTGGCGTCCACCAGCGTCACCCTGGCGGGACGCCCGAGCGTGCCCTCCACACGCGCCGCCACCAGGGTGCCGCCCACGTCGGCGAAGCGACGCTCGGAGAAGCGCACCGGCGGCCCGTTCATCTGCTGCGTGATCGCGCGCCGGCGGTTGTTGCTCAAATGGTCGATGGCAACAGCCACGGCCGCCAGCACGTCGAGGTCCTCGCCCTCGGCGGCACGCGGCTTGAAGCCGCCCTCGTACTCCTCGGCGATGAAGCCCGTGGAGAGCCGGCCTTCGCGCCAGCGCGGATGCTGCATCAGGGCCGCGAGGAACGGGATGTTGTGCTCGACACCGTCGATCACGAAGGCGTCGAGGGCGTCGGCCTGCAGGTCGATGGCGGCCTGCCGTGTGGGCCCGTGCGTGACGAGCTTGGCGATCATCGGATCGTAGAACATGGAGATCTCGGCGCCCTCGAACACCCCGGTATCGTTGCGCACCGTGCCGCCGTCGACGACGCTCTCCGCGGGCGGGCGGTAGCGCGCGAGCCGCCCGATCGAGGGCAGGAAGTTGCGCAATGGGTCCTCGGCATAGATGCGCGTCTCGACCGCCCAGCCGTTCAGGACCACGTCCTGCTGCCGCAGACGGAGCTTCTCGCCGGCCGCCACCCGGATCATCTGCTCCACGAGGTCGATGCCCGTGACCAGCTCGGTGACGGGGTGCTCCACCTGGAGGCGCGTGTTCATCTCGAGGAAGTAGAAGCTCCTGTCCTGGCCGGCCACGAACTCCACCGTGCCCGCGCTGTCGTAGCCCACAGCCTTGGCCAGCGCCACCGCCTGCTCGCCCATGGCCTTGCGGGTCCTGGCATCCAGAAGCGGCGAGGGCGCCTCCTCCACGACCTTCTGGTTGCGGCGCTGGATCGAGCATTCGCGCTCGCCCAGATGGATGACATGTCCGTACTTGTCGCCCAGGACCTGGATCTCGACGTGGCGGGGGTTCTGGATGAATTTCTCGATGAACACGCGGTCGTCGCCGAAGCTCGACCTGGCCTCCGAGCGCGCGAGGTCGAAGCCCTCCTGGACCTCCTTCGGCGAATGGGCGATGCGCATGCCCTTGCCACCCCCGCCGGCCGAGGCCTTGATCATGACGGGATAGCCGATCTCGTCGGCGATCTGCACCGCTTCTCTCGTGTCGGCGATCACGCCGAGGTGGCCGGGCACGGTCGAGACGCGCGCCTTGGCGGCCGCCTTCTTGCTCTCGATCTTGTCGCCCATGGCGGCAATCGCCTTCGGATTGGGACCGATGAACACGATGCCGGCCGCAGCGAGCGCGACCGGGAACGCCTCGCGCTCGCTCAGGAAGCCGTAGCCCGGATGCACCGCCTCTGCGCCGGTCTGCCGGCACGCCTCGACGATCGTCTCGATCACCAGATAGGACTGCGCCACCGGTGCCGGGCCGATGGCGACCGCCTCGTCCGCCATCTCGACGTGGAGCGCGTCGCGGTCGGCCTCGGAGTAGACCGCCACCGTCGCCAGCCCAAGCTTGCGCGCCGACTTGATGATGCGGCAGGCGATCTCGCCGCGGTTGGCGATCAGGATCTTCTTGAACATGAAGGGATGATGGGGCCAGACCCCTGACCTCGACGTTGAAGCAAAGCCGTAGCGATAGGGGTCAGGGGTCTGACCCCTACCACCGTGCTGGGAGGCGCGATTCTAGCCGCAGGTCGGCCCGGCGCGCCAGCGCAAGAGAGCGAACAGCGAGTAGCGAATAGGAAGTAGCGGATGGGAATACCGGGCCGTCAATCGCCATTTCCTATTCGCTACTCGCTCGACTTGCTATTAGCTCGCCTCCTGAGCCCCGCCCACCAGCGTCTGCTGGCCGGGGACAGGGCGGCCCCCGTAGCCTCCAGGAAGCCCAGCAGAGCCCGCACATTGGGGCTCAGCGGCCCGTCTCCCTCGAGGCGTCCGGCAAGCCAGGCGGCATCCGCCAGCTCCAGAGGCTCCCCTGTGACGCTCTCGAGCCTCTGCCGGGCGCAGCGGGCCGCCTCGCGCTCGACCGCGGACTGGAGACGGCAAGCCGGGTCCGGCGCGAGCCCCGGCCCGCCGCTCGACCTCTCGGCGTCCATCGCCGAGCCCGCAAGGGCCAGGGCACGTGCAGGCACGGCGTAGCCGAGGGCGGCCAGCACACAGTTGCCGACGGCCTGCACGAACAGCTCCTGCCAGGAAGGATGGTTGTCGCTGCCGCATGTCGCCGCGTCGATCGCGAGCAGGAGCTCCGCTTCCGGGCGGGTCACCGGCAAGCCGCCCCCGCCATTGCCGTCGAAGGCGCACATGATACGGCGCAGGAGGTCGACGTGGCCCGCGCCGACGGTCCGCGGCGGCGCGGAGAGGCCGCTCCGGGGCGGCCCGCTGCCGCCGACGATGGCCGCCTTCACCTGCTCGAGCGCGAAGTGCACGAGGCTCGGCGGCACCAGCCGGGCCCTGTCGAGCACGGCCAGCAGGAGGTGCATCGGCGTCCCGGTCGCGATGCAACCGTCGCCGGAGATGCGGGCGATCAGCCAGGCCGCGTTGCCGGCGCTGAGGTCGCCGGCCGGCTCGGTCTGATGGACAATGAAGTCGCAGAGGGTTTCGACCAGCCATTGGGCCCACGCCGGGTCCTGCACCGGGCAGGCGTCGTCGAGAGCAAGGAGGGAGTGGGCTTCCTCTGCCGTGATGCGGCAGCCCTCCGTGGCGGTGCGCCGCAGCGCGAGCACGTCGGCACCGTCGATGCTGCCTCGCGCCGCAATCTCGGCAAACGGCACCGCGCTCAGAACGCCCATGATCGCCCCGCAGGTCGACTACGCCTGGCGAACCTAGGGCGAGCGCGGTTACCAGCCCGCTAACGGGGGACGAATGGGGTCAGAGGGGATGGGGTCAGACCCCTCGCACGGCCCGGCGTCTTATCCGACCGTTGGTGGCGAGGGGGCTGACCCCGCTTCCGAACGGGTTCTCAAACGTCGCTGTAGGTGTGGGGCGAGGTTCTCTGGAACAGCAGCATCAGCGTGTGGCGCACACCCTTGAAGCCGGTGAGCGTCTCGCGCCCGTGCCAGCTCTTGCGGGTGGGCCCGTCCGACACGGCGAAGCCGTAGCCGCTGTTGGGCTTGAACGGGAACCGCTTCACCTCCTCGAAGGAGCCGCCGATCAGCCGCTTGTGCCGGCGGAAGATCGAGGTGCCCAGATCGAGCGTGCTCTCGTCCTCCGGCAGGTAGAGTTGCATCGTCACGATCTTGTTGAGGCCGTCGGGATGCGGCTTGATGCGGTAATCCTCGGTGTCGCGAACGAGGCGCACCTCGTAGACGCACTCCATATCCGGGACTTGCTCATGGGGAATGCCGAAGCGCTCGGCGAGGTCCGGCGCCAGCTTGGCGAACACCGCGCGCCTGAGCGCCGGGTCCGTCATCGCCCGCACCACGCGCGACCAGAACGCGGCTTGCGCCTTGGGCAGCCTGGCGAGCATCTCGACGGTCAGGTGGCACTCGTCGCGCGTGCTGGTGCCGTCGGGGCGCACCCACTTGCGCAGGTTGAGCGGGACGTAGTGCTCGCTGGACGGGAAGCTGCGCAGCACCTCCGGATACATTGCTGCGGGCCAAATGCCCTCGATGTAGAAGTGGCAGAAGGGATCGCGCTCCAGGCGGGTCGCCTCCACCTTGGCCACCAGATGGTCGCGCAACGCAACGTGATCCTGTGATGGAGCGTCGAGCACCGCTTCGGCATGAACGGCCATCGCTAATCCCCTTGATTCTCCCTGTGCCCAATTTCCTACCACCACGGGCGGACCCCAGTCACCGCCGCTTCGGGACCTGGCCGCAGCTTTTCAAGCTGCTCGTGTGCCGGAACCAGACTGCCCTCAGGCAAAACACGGGCCCCCGGCGCCGGACAGGGCGCCGGGGCCCGCAATGCGAGTCCAACAACGGATTAGGTGTGCACAACGGCGGACAATCTGCGGCACCGCGCCTCGAATGGGAACGTCAAGATCAGGCATGCGCGCGCAAATGGCGGCATGCGGCCGCAAAGCAGGTTGCAGGTATCAGGGATCAGGTTTCCAGCTCGGTCTCCCCAGAAACCTGAAACCTGAAACCCGGAACCCGGAACCCGATCAGCCTCGTCCGGAAAAGACGAAGGCGGCGCCCGCCGCGATCAGGGTGAAGCCGATGGCGTGGTTCCAGCCCAGCGGCTCCCGGAGATAGAGCACCGAGAAGGCTGCGAAGACGACGAGGGTGACGACCTCCTGGATGGTCTTGAGCTCGGCCGCAGAGTAGACGGCATGCCCGTAGCGGTTGGCCGGCACCGCCAGGCAGTACTCGACGAAGGCGATGCCCCAGGAGACGAGCACCACGAGAGCGAGCGGCTGCGTCTTGAACTTGAGATGCCCGTACCAGGCAAGCGTCATGAACACATTGGAGCACACAAGCAGAAGAACGGGCGCAAGATAGACCCACAGACCGGAAACCGGCATCGATGCCTCCAAACCGCAGCCAAGCTGAGCGAGCGGCGGGCTGCGGTAATGGTCCACGCTGCCCAAGTCCAGGGCCGGTCGGGCCAGAGCGCCCCAGGCATGCAGCGGGCGCATTGGCGCTGCCCGCCCACGCCCCCTCCTTGGCGCGCGTCGGCGCTGCCGTCTTCGAGCGGTTTTGGTTGTGGAATTGACGCGGTGCGGGCACCCGTGTCACGTCCGCGGCGAAAAGAAGCCGGCGATGAGCGAATTTTGCCGAGGAGAGCCATCATGCCGGTGCCGAGACTGACCGGGAAGGGGGAGGTCCGGGTGCCCAGCACTCCGCCGGCGGCGATCGCAGCCCCCCACGCAACCCCCACGTCCCGCCTCTACGCCGACATCGCGCTGCTCGTGGCCGCCGCCGTGTGGGGCATCTCCTTCCTGTTCCAGAAGTCGGCAATGGACCACGTCGGCCCCCTCGCCTTCATCGCCGCGCGCAGCGTCGTGGCCGCGCTGGCGCTGGCCCCGCTGGCGCTGCGCGAGCGGCGCCGGGCCGCAGGGCCGGCCGGCGCCAGGTTCTGGCTCGTGGCCGTCTCGGGCGGCCTCGCATTCTTCGCCGCGGCCTGGCTCCAGCAGACGGGCCTGCGCTCGGCCACCGTCACCAACTCGAGCTTCCTCACGGCGCTCTATGTCGTTCTGACGCCCTTCGTGGTCTGGGCCTGGGGCGGCAAGGTTCCGGCCCTGGTGGTATGGCCGGCGGTTGCCCTGTCCGCGCTCGGGACGTGGCTCCTGGGCGGCGGCGGCAGCCTGACGGCGTTCTCTGCCGGCGACCGGCTGGTGGCCCTCTCGGCGCTGTTCTGGGCCATCCACGTCGTCGTTACCGGGCGCGCCTCGCACTATCGCCGGCCGATCGCCTTCACGGCCATCCAGTTCACCGTAGTCGCGGCGCTGGCCGGCGGCTCGAGCCCGCTGCTGGAGACCACCACGCTCGCGGGCCTGTCCGCTGCCGCCGTCGACATCGCCTACGTCGGCCTCCTGTCGAGCGCGCTCACCTTCACCGTGCTGACGCTGGCCTTGCAGTACACACCGCCCTCGGAAGCCGCAGTGATCGTGAGCATGGAGACCGTGTTCGCCGCGCTTGCCGCCTACCTGGTGCTGGGCGAGCTGCTCGCCCCCGTCGGGTGGACCGGCGCCGGTCTCATCCTGGCGGCGACACTGCTGGTCCAGGTCGGCCCCACCCTGCGTACGCGCTGGAGCCGCCCGAGACGCGCGGCGGACCGGGACACAGCCGAGCGGATCGAGCGATAACGCACCGCCGCACGGCACAGCACCCATCGTCGAGGCACGGAGGCGGCGGAGACCGGGACGGCCCTGCTCAGGGCCGCCGCGCACTACTCGAACTGGTCGGCGGCGGCGCGCGAGGCGTGCGCGCGCTGGTACTCCCCGGGCGCGCCGGCCGCCGGCCAGGACCGCGTCGCAGCGACGGGCACGATGGCAACGATCGTCGTGCCCTGCGGACCGCTGCGGATCTCCAGGCGCCCGCCGATCTCGTGCAGGCGTGCCTTCATGCCCGGGATGCCCATGCCGGTGCGGACGCTCCCCTCCGCCAGGCCGTCGATGCGGGGCATGCCGCGCCCGTCATCGGCCACGATGAGCCGCAGCGCATCGGACCTCCTTCTCAGCCCGATCGAGACCTGGGATGCGGAAGCGTGCCGGTGCACGTTGGCGAGCGCCTCCTGGATGATGCGCAGGAGCGAGCACTGCAGGGGAAACGGCAGGCGCTCGACGTCTCCGGCGACCGACAGATGGGCCTCGAGCCCGGTGCGCCGGGCGAAGCCGTCGAGATAGGTGCGCAGCGTTTTCTCGAGCCCGTCCTTCTCGAGCGCGAGGGGATGCAGCAGATAGGTGAAGGTGCGCAGCTCGCGCGTCGCCTCCTCGAGCGAGCCCTCGATGCTTTCCAGCAGCGAGTGGACGCCGGGATAGGTCGCGCACTTCGCCCTGAGCGTCATGAGGTTCAAGGTGGCGGCCACGAGGTGCTGGGCCGTGGAATCGTGCAGCTCCTGCGCAATGCGCTGGCGCTCCTCCTCGCGCAGCTGGTAAAGGCGCTCCGAGAGGTCGCTCAGCGCCTGCCGGGCCTGCTTCACGTCGGTGAGGTCCTGGTTCGCCACCAGCACCTTGGAGACCCGCCCCTCGGGCGTGCGCGCCAGCACCGTGCCCCGGCTGCGCAGCCACCGGTAGTGCCCGTCGGAGCCCTTGATGCGCAGGTCGTGGCTCAAGCTTTCGCCGGTGCAGGCGCCCTCCAGCGACGCCAGAAACTTGCGAAAGCCCGCGCGGTCGGCCGGATGCACGAGCCGCTCCATGGCTGCGACCTGGGGGCGTCGCGACGGCAATGCCGCCGAGCCGAGCATCTCCTGCACCCGCTGGCCCAGGACGGCGATGCGGCGCCAGCGCGCGTAATAGAGATAGATCGCGTCCGGCGAGGCCCCGACGAGGCACCTCAGCATGTGCTGCGCGCGCTGGCGACGGTCCTTTGCGACGCTGTCAGGGGTCATGCCGCGTACCCTCACTTGCGGTCGGCCTCAAGATCGGCGTGCGTGTTCCGGACCGGCACGCGCGCCACTCCACGTCACACTCGACGAACGCGCTCAGCGCTCGCGCCCCCCGCGCTTCGACCGCTGCAGGCCGCAACACATCGCCCCCGGGAGATCTGCGCTCCCCCTCAATCTCTGTGGAACGAGGTTGAGACTTGGCCTTGGCAGCGGGCGAAGCACCGAGGCCGATCGCACGCCGGCGCCCGAAATCGCGTCGCTTTCTGAAGCAGGTCGATCTGGCGTCCGCGTGCAGTTGGACATTCCGGACAGTACCCCGGACCGCCACAGCGGGTCTACGGCCGACCCTCTAAGGTGCTGGAATAACTGGACTAAGGGTTAACCAGGAGGGTTATCGAGGAGGACCGTCAGAGACCACGCTGCAGGGACCCGCGGATGGCGATAGCGTACGCAGAAGGCCTGCCGCCTGACACATGATCCCAGTCCGCCGCCTATCCCTCATGCCTACGCCTCAGTCCTCCTCCCGAGCCGGCCCTTTTCTCGCGCCGCCGCGCTTCCCCAGCCGCTTCAGCGCCGCGATCTGCCGGGCGTACTCCATCATCGGCACCGCCGGGGTTCCTCCCATGCGCAGTCCGGGCGGGACATCGTGGGTGAGATGCGACCAGCCCGCGACCTGGACGCCGGAGCCAACCTTCAGGTGTCCGATGACGCCGGATTGTCCGCCCATCACCACGAAGTCGCCGAGCTCGCAGGAGCCGGCGAGCCCCACCATGGCGACGATCACGCAGTGGCGTCCGATCACGACGTTGTGGGCGATCTGGACGAGGTTGTCGATCTTGGTGCCCTCGCCGATCACCGTATCGGAGAGAGCGCCGCGGTCGACGCAGCTGTTGGCCCCGATCTCCACGTCGTTCTGGATGATCACCCGGCCGACCTGCGGTACCTTGAGATGCCCCTGCGGGCCCATGGCGAAGCCGAAGCCGTCCTGCCCGACACGGACGCCGGCATGCAGGATGACGCGGTCCCCGACGAGCGCGTGCGTGACACTGGCGCCGGGGCCGATGTAGCAGCCCCTGCCGATGGTCACGCGGTAGCCCACCACTGCGCCTGCCGCGATGGTCGTCCCGCTGCCGATGCGGGCCTCGGGCCCCACGATCGCCCCCGGCTCGATCCTCACGTCGGCCTCGAGCCGTGCGCTCGGATGCACGGGGGGGTCGCCGACGTTGCCGAGCGCTGCCTTGGGGGTCAGCGCATCCGGATAGAAGAGCGTGAGTGCCTGCGCGAAGGCACGGTAGGGGATGTCGACCAGCAGCGCCGCGGTGCCCTTCGGCACCCGGTCGGCCATGGCCGGGGCCACCAGGCAGGCCGACGCGCGGGTGGTGCGGAGCTGGGCCAGGTACTTGCGGTTGTCCAGGAAGGCAAGGTGGCCCTCCGTGGCCTCGGCTAGCGGGCGCACGTCACGGATCACGGCATCGGGATCGCCACCGGGCGCGAGCTGCGCACCGACCTTCTCCGCCAGGACACGAACGGGCATCGGGGCATGCCGCTGGAAGAATCCTGGATGGTCCATCGAGCCACCTCGAGACATGTGAGCGCGAGCTGCGATCGCGGCGTGGACGCGCGACACGGGAGCGCGACACGCAAATGACTACGCGGACGCGCGGCGCGCAAGTGCGATATGAAAAGGCCGCACAGCTCCACGCCGCACGGCCTCGAACCTAGCACCTCGGGGCGGCCCTGTCCTTCCGCCCCGCCTCGGTCAGAACTTGGTCGACGCCCCGAAGCGGATCATCTGCTCGTCGTCGTAGCTCTTCTTCAGGAACGCCTTGGCGATGTCGAGCCGCAGCGGGCCCAGCGGCGAGTTCCAGATCAGGCTGAAGCCCGCGGACGCGCGTATCGACGAGTCGTCCACGAGGCAGACAGCGCTCACCAAGGTCGGATCCGCCCCGCAATTGTTGATATTCTTCGCGAACGCACCAGCGCCGAACAGCGAGCCCGCATCGACGAACACCGCTCCGCTCATGCCCAGGTCGTCGGGGATGAAGGGCAGCGGGAAGCGGACCTCGGCGGTGGTCGCCCAGAACGTAGTGCCGCCCAGCGCGTCGTCGGTGAACAGGTCGCGTGGACCGAAGCCGCCCCGATTGAAGCCGCGGATCGTCTCGCCGCCCTTGTAGAAGAGGTCGATCAGCCGCACGTCGTCGTCGCCCCATCCCATGATGTGGCCGCCGACGACGCGGCCCACAAGCGTGACCTTCTGCGTGAGCGGGTAGTAGAGGCGCGCCTCGCCGGTCATGCGGATGTATTTGACGTCGCCGCCGAGACCGGCGAAGTCGCTGCCGATCTGGAAGTAGTAGCCCTTGGTCGGATTCTTGGGGTGGTTGCGCTGGTCGTAGGCCAGGCTCATGCCCCATGCGGACGTGAGCGCGGTGCCCTCGGAGGCCTTGATCGCCCACGATGCGTTGAGCGGGTCTACGTCGTAGATCTCGCCTTGCGAGAGCGTGTAGGAGTTGCTGAGCCAGAGGTTTTCGGCAATCGGGAAGCCGAGCCGCAGCGACCCGCCCGAGGTCCTGCTGCGGAAGGCCGAGACAGCCGACAGGTTCACGTCCTTGTGGAACAGGTCGAAACCGGCCGCCAGGTTGCGGTCGAGGAAGCGCGGCTCGGTGAAGCTCAAGTCCACCTGCATGCGCTCCTGAGAGCCCGCCAGACGCAGGCGCAGGAACTGGCCCTTGCCCATGAAGTTGCGCTCGGAGATGCTCACGTCGCCGATGATGCCTTCACTGGTGGAGTAGCCGGCGCCGAACGACAGCTCGCCCGTGGACTGCTCCACCAGATCGACGTCGAGGACCACGCGGTCGGCCGCCGAGCCGGGCCGGCGCTTGATGTCCACCGACTTGAAGAAGCCCAGCACCTGCAGGCGCCGCTTCGCCTTGTCGACCATCAGCGGGTTGTAGGCGTCGCCCTCGGCGAGACGGAACTCCCTGCGGATCACGTGGTCGTGGGTGCGCAGGTTGCCGCTGATGTTGATACGCTCGATGTAGATGCGATCGCCCTGATCGACGACGTAGGTGACGCCGATGACGCGTGTGCCGGGCTCGCGCTGAGCGCGCGGACGCACGCGGGCGAACGCGAAGCCCTGCTCGGACACCGCGAGCGTGAGGCGCTCGACGGTGCGGTCCATCGCCGACTGATCGTAGGTAGCGCCGGGGCTCGTGAGCAGCTCGTTGCGCAGAGCCTCGACCTTGACGCCGGGCAGGGCCGACTCGATATCGATCTTGCCGAACGTGTAGGGCTCTCCTTCGTCGACCACGAAGGTGACGTTGAACCCGCTGCCATCGCGGCTCAGCTCAGCGCCCGCCGATACGACGCGCGCGTCCGCATAGCCGTTCTTCAGATAGAACTGGCGCAGCAGCTCACGGTCGAGAGCCAGCCGGTCGGGATCGTAGATGTTGGTGCCCTTGAGGAAGTCGAACCACCCGGACTGGCTGGTCGAGATGATGTCCCGGAGCTGCGAATCGGAGAATGCCCTGTTGCCGATGAAATTGATCGCCTGAACCTTGGTGGCGCCGCCTTCGCTGATCTCGAAGACGACGTTTACCCGGTTGTTCTCGAGCTCGATGATCTTGGGCTCGACGGTCGCGGCATACCGCCCCTGCCGGCGGTAGATGTCCAGAATGCGCTGCACGTCGGCTTGCGCCTTGGCGCGCGTGAAGACCGAGCGCGGCTTCAGCTGCACCTCGGCGGTCAGCGTCGCCTTGTCGACCTCCCGGTTGCCTTCGAACGCAACCTGGTTGACCACCGGATTCTCGACGACGGTCACCAGCACCCCGGTGGGCGTGCGATCGATCTGCACGTCGGAGAAGAGGCCGGTGGAGAACAGCGCCTTGATGGACTGGTCCACCCTGGCGGGGTCATAGGGGTCGCCGACGTTGAAGCGCAGATAGGTGCGGACCGTCTCGTCCTCGACCCGCCGGTTTCCCTGGACCTTGATCTCTCTGATGGTGCCGCTCTGGGCCTGGGCCGGACTCGCGGAGAAGACCACTGGCTCGACGACGCTCATGGCCGTCAGCACGGCCGCGACGCCGATGATGAAGTGCCAGCCCCCCAACTTGCACATCCAATGCTTGGGCATACGTTCCGTCTGCCTTTCGCTCGCCGATCCCCCTCGTTCGCACCCTATCCGTCGGCGTCGGATGGATGCTTCCGCAATCCGGCCAAAATCCCAGCAGCCTACGCGTACCCCTTGGCCCCGTGCCTTAAGGGCTGGGGCTCTCCTTGCGGTATTGAATGTTTAGCCGCTCGCTAACCATGTTGGGAAGTGGCAATAATACGCCAGCCTGAAGCAAAACTCAGGCTGCCACAATGTTATCAGATTCGGTTCAAATCGCGTGAACAACCCTCGGTAGCACCGCGCGCTTTTCGCTCATCTGGCGGGCACAAGCAGCGCCGCCGCCCGAGTCGCGGTCAACGTCGGCAGAAAGCGAGATGAGCTCCTCGGAGGGCTCGAATTGACGGCCGGGTGCTACCCCGGAGGTCGGGCCGGCCGCGCCCGCAGAATCGGGGCGCGGCCTTGCCCAAGCTCAGCCAGCGGCGGGCCGCCGTCAGCCGGTCCAGCGGCGGACGTCGAGGACCGTCACGAACACGAACAGCAGCAGAACGAGCGCGAGCCCGATGCGGAAGCTGATCTCCTGCGTCCGCTCGCTCAGGGGCTCGCGGCGCACGGCCTCGATCGCGTAGAACAGAAGGTGGCCGCCATCCAGGACGGGCACCGGCAGCAGGTTGAAGAAGCCGACCGCCACCGAGATGATCGCCACGAACGTGATGAGCGGGATCAGCCCCCACATGGCTACCGTCCCTGACATCTCGGCGATGCCCAAGGGCCCGTGCATCTGATCGGCCGGCATGCGGCGGGTCGCGATCAGGTAGAGCCCGGTCAGGCTGTCGGAGATGATCGAATAGGTCTTGCCGACCGCGTGGCCGAAGGACTCCACCGGGCCATAGCGAACGAACTCGCCGCCCCCCTGCGGCATGCTCTTGATGCCGATCGACCCCACCTTGAGCTTGGCACCCGCGCGGTCGACCTCACGCTCCACCGGCGTCGCCTTCAGGTCCATCAGCGTGCCGTCGCGCTCGACCTGGAACGTGAGCTCCTTGCCGGTGGCGACGCCCACGATCTTCTGCAGCTCCGCGAACGACCGCACCTCCTTGCCGTCGATACGCAGGATCACGTCGCCCGCCTTGAAGCCGGCGTCGGCGGCCGGCCACTTCGCCATGACCTCCGCGACGCGCGGAGGCACCGCGGGCGGGTCGATGCCCAGCGTGACACGTTTACGGTTGAGCTCTGCGCTCTGGCTCCAGACCGGCGTTGCCGTGAGCTCGATCTTCCTGCCTCCGCGGTCGACCTCGAACACGAGGTTACGGTCCGCGTTGAGGGTGAGCAGGCGATCCAGATCCGCGAACGACCTGACCTTCTGCCCGTCGATGCCGAGGATCAGATCGTCGACCCTGAAGCCTGCAGCGGCCGCCGGCCCGCCGGCCTCGACGGCGCCGACCCGGGGCGGCACCACGCGCTCACCGACGACGGTGAAGATCGTCGTGAAAATCGCGATGGCGAGCAGGAAGTTGGCGATCGGCCCCGCCGCGACGATCGCCGCGCGCGCCCACAGCGGCTTGGTCTGGAACGCGCCTTCGCGCTCGGCCGGCGACAGCTGGTCCAGGTTCTCGCGCGAGGGGAAGCTCGCGGCGTTGTCGTCGTCCATGAACTTGACGTAGCCGCCCACCGGAATCCAGGCGAAGCGCCAGCGCGTGCCGTACCGGTCGTAGAAGCCGAAGATCTCCTTGCCGAAGCCGATGGAGAAATCCTTCACCTTCACGCCGCACCAGCGGGCCACCAGGAAGTGACCGAGCTCGTGGATGAAAACGACAGGGGTGAGCACGAGCAGCAGGGCCGCGGCGTAGAACGCCACGGTCCCCAGCCAGCCGATACCCACATCGAAGATTCCCATCTAACGCCTCCGACCTCTCGCCGCGCCTACGCCGCGGCTGCCGCCATGCCAGCGACCGGCACCTGAGCCTTGCGCGTTCAGCTCAGCATTCGCTTTTCCAGCGCGCTCTGCGCCATCCGGCGCCCGGCGGCATCGACCGCCAGCACCGCCTCCAAATCCTCGGCCTCGGCCAGCAGGCCGCGCCCTGCCGCAATCTCCAGCACTTCCGCAACCAAGTGGGCGATATGCAGGAACTCGAGGCGCCCGGTCAAGAACGCCTCTACCGCTATCTCGTTGGCCGCATTGAGCACGCACGGCGCCATGGCGCCGGTCTGCATGGCCTCGCGCGCGAGCCGCAGGGCTGGAAACCGGGTCTCGTCGGGCCGCTCGAAGCTCAAGCTGGCCAGCTCGACCAGGTCGATGCGCCGCGTCGGCGCGGCCATGCGCGCCGGCCAGGCGAGGCTCGCCGCAATGGGCGTGCGCATGTCGGGATTGGCGAGTTGCGCGAGCATCGAGCCGTCGCGGTAGCCGACGAGGGCGTGGATCACAGACTGGGGGTGCACCACCACCTCGAGCTGGTCGGGTTGCACCGGGAACAGGTGCCAGGCCTCGATCAGCTCCAGGCCCTTGTTCATCAAGGTTGCAGAATCGATGGTGATCTTGCGCCCCATCGTCCAGTTCGGGTGCATCAGCGCCTGCTGCGGCGTGGCGTGCCGGAGCTGCTCGAGACTCCAGGTGCGGAACGGGCCCCCGGACGCCGTGAGCACGATGCGCTCGATGGCGGCGGGCTCGCACCCCGCGATCAGCTGGAAGGCGGCCGAGTGCTCCGAGTCGACAGGCAGCAGCTCGGTGCCCGCCTTGCGCACCGCCTCCATGAAGATCCGGCCGGCGCTGACGAGGCACTCCTTGTTGGCGAGCGCGACCCGGCGGCCTTGCGACACCGCCGCCAGCGTCGGCCCGAGCCCCGCGGCGCCGGAGATTCCCGCCACCACGCAATCGGCCGGCCTGGCGGCGGCCTCGCTCAGCGCCGCCGCACCGGCTGCAGCCTCGATGCCCGTGCCCGCAAGGTGCTCCTTCAGGTCCCTGTAGCGGCTCTCGTCGGCGAGCACCGCGAGCTGTGCCCTGTGACACACCGCGGCCCGCGCAAGCAGCTCGGCATTGGAGTTCGCGGTGACCGCCATGACCTCGAAAAGATGGGGATTGCGCGCGATAACGTCCAGCGTGCTCTGCCCGACCGATCCGGTCGCGCCCAGCACGCTGATCCGTCTCGGGCTCGCGTTCGACGGCCCGGACGGGACCGGCGCCGACAGCTCCGTCTCGGTTTGCGTCAGGCCAGGACTCATGGTCCGCAGCACCTGCTCATGCCCCCTCAAGACCCGAGCAACAGCGCCCGCGCCGGCGAATACATGTCGATGGCCGCCGCGGCCAGCCCGGCCGCGGCGATTGCGGCGATCAGGCCATCGACGCGATCCATCACGCCTCCATGGCCCGGTAATATGGAGCCGGCGTCCTTGGCACCAAAGCGACGTTTGAGCGCGGACTCCGCAAGATCGCCGGCTTGTGCGACCAACGCCAGGACGGCGCCTGTCGCGGCCAGCCGCGTGACCGACCCGTTCTGCACTGCCAGGGTGAAAAATCCGCCGACGATCGCGCTCGCCACCAGCGCGCCGACGAAGCCCGCCCACGTCTTCTTGGGCGAGATGCTGGGGCTCAGCAGCGGCCCGCCCATCAGCCGCCCGCACGCGAACGCCGCCGTATCCGCGGTGACGACGATCAGGATCAGGAAAATCACGGCCTGCAAACCGAACACTTCGTCGTAGCGCAGCCAGATCGCAGCCACCGCCGGAAAGCCCGCATAGAAAACCCCGGCCGCCGAGAAGAAGCTGTTGCGACCCAGGTTCAAGAGGGTGGCCAGGATGGCCCCGATCGGCAGCGCCAGGAGCCCGAGCCCGACCAGGTCGAACGCCGCCAGCAGCCCTGAAACGGCGGTCGTCCCGAGCGGCACCGCTACAAGGAGGCCGGCGTCGGGCCCGTGCACGAGCCGCCCCCACTCCCAGCTCACGAGCAGTGCTACGACCACCACCAGCAGCGCAAACGGGAGCGGGCCGGAGAAGGTGAAGAGGGCCACGATGCCAGCCATCGCCAGCCCGGAGGCGAGGCGCGGCGCAAAGTCCTCGCCCAGCCGCGCCAGCCAGCTCCGCCCCTGCTCCTCGTCGTGATCGCTCATGCGCCCGCGAGCTCCAGCGACAGTCCGACGCGCGACCGCGCAGCGCCCCGCGCAAGCCTGCGGTCGGGCCGCCCGAGACAGCGGGGGCTCGTGGCCACGCTCATGATCCGGGCACCACGTACCGGCCGTGACCACGGCCGGTGCAGCGAGCAACCGGTCGAGCCGTGGCCGCCGGTTTCCACGTCGTCCTCATACCTGCTTGATCTCGAGCTCCTTGGCGACCAGGGCCTGATCGACGTCCTTGACGAGGCGGTCGGTCAGCTCCTGGACCTTGGCGGAGTTCTTGTGGTGATCGTCCTCGCTCATCTGCCCGTCCTTGTCGAGCCTCTTGAGCAGGTCCATGCCCTCGCGCCGCACGTTGCGCACCGCGACGCGCGCCTGCTCCGCGTACTTGTGGGCGACCTTGACCAGCTCCTGGCGACGCTCGGCGTTGAGGGCGGGCATGGGCAGGCGCAGGACGGCACCCTCGGTAATGGGGTTGAGACCCAGGTTGGCCTCGCGGATCGCCTTGTCCACAGCGCCCACCTGGCCCTTGTCCCACACCTGCACCATGATCGTGCGCGCGTCCGGCGTGGAGACGGTGGCCACCTGATTGATCGGCATGCGCGCCCCGTAGACGGTGACCACGACGGGCTCCAGGAGCTGGACACTGGCGCGGCCCGTGCGCAGACCGCCGAACTCCTTCTTCAGCGTATCGATGGCGCCCCGCATGCGCCGCTCGAGGTCTTTCAGATCGAATTTGCCAGCGGCCATGGGTCCTCTCCCTTCCTGACAGGTGCCGCGCCCGCTTCGCCGCGACGGGCGCCGCAGAAGCGTGCCCCGCTGTGCGAGCCTACGACAGGCCCTCGATCACCGTGGCCCGGGCTTCGCCCCTCAAGACCTTAAGAAGATTACCCGGTTCCTGGATGGAGAATACCACGATCGGCAGATTGTTGTCGCGAGCGAGGGCTATGGCGGCACCGTCCATCACCCGCAAATCGCGGGCCAACACCTCGCCATAGGTCAATTTCTGGTAACGAACCGCCTTGGGATTGCTGTTCGGATCGTCGGAATAGACGCCATCGACTTTGGTGGCCTTGGCCAGGGCATCGCAATTCATCTCGACGGCGCGCAGGGCGGCCGTCGTGTCCGTCGTGAAGTACGGATTGCCGGTGCCGGCGGCGAAAACCACGACCCGCTTGCTCTCCAGATGATGCAGGGCCTTGGAGCGGACGAAAGACTCGCACACCGTCGGCATCGGAATTGCGGAGAGGACGCGGGCGGGCACGTCGAGGCTCTCCAGGCCGCTCTGCACGGCCAGCGCGTTCATCACGGTGGCCAGCATGCCCATATAGTCGGCCGTCGCGCGGTCCATGCCCGCCGCGGCGCCGGCGAGCCCGCGGAAGATGTTGCCGCCGCCGACCACGACCGCGATCTCGGCGCCGGAATCCTGGGCCTCCTTGATCTCGCCGCAGATGCGCATGACGACGTCCACGTCGATGCCGAAACCGGCCTTGCCCATCAGGGCCTCGCCCGACAGCTTGAGGAGCAGTCGCCTGTATCGGAAGCCGTGTGCCGAGCCGCTCATGGTTGCAGCCTTCCCACGCCGCCGGCCCAGCTTATGCCGACTGCCGGGCAGCACGCAAACGCCCGGGCGATACAGCACCGCAAGGCCGGCCGGACAACGGCAGCGCGCCCACAGGGTTGCTCAAGCCTTGCCCGCGGCACCCGCTTCGCCCGGCTCGGCCCCACCCTTGTCGCCCTCGCCCAGCCCGAAGCGCACGAACGAGGCGATCGCGATCGGCGCGCCCACGGCCTTCTCGGCGCCTTTCACCACCTGCTCGACGGTCGCCTTGCCGTCGCCGCCCGCTCCCAGGAAGGTCTGCTGCAGCAGCACGACCTGCTGAAAGAACTCCTTGCGCAGGCGGCCCTCGACCATCTTGGCGGCGATCTCGGCGGACTTGCCCGAAGCCTTGGCCTGCTCGGTGTAGACCGCGCGCTCGCGCTCGACGAGCACCGGGTCGAGCTCCTCGGCCCGCACGGCAGCGGGGCTGGCGGCGGCAATGTGCATGGCGATCTGCCGCCCCAGGTTGGAAAGGGCGGCCTTGTCGCCGCTGCTCTCGAGCCCGACGAGCACGCCGATCCGCCCCAGGCCGTCGGCGACCTTGTTGTGCACATACTCGGCAACCACGCCCTCGCCGACCGACACCGCCGCCGTGCGCCGCACGCTCATGTTCTCGCCGATGGTGGCCACCATGGCCTTGACGTGCTCGTCCACCGGCGCGCCCTTGCCCGGATAGGGTGCGGCAAGCAGCCTGGCGAGGTCGCCCTCGGCCTGCGGCGCCAGCGACGTGATGGTGCGCACGAGCTCCTGGAACTGCGCATTGCGGGCCACGAAGTCGGTCTCGGAGTTGACCTCGACGATGGCACCGACCTTGCCGTTGGTGATCGCGCCGACGAGGCCGTCGGTGGCCGCCCGCTCAGCCTTCTTGGCGGCCTTCGAGAGGCCCTTCTTGCGCAGCCAGTCGACGGCCTGCTCCATGTCGCCCCCGGTTTCGATCAGGGCCGCCTTGCAGTCCATCATGCCGGCGCCGGTCCTGTCGCGCAGCGCCTTGACCAAGCTCGCTGTGACTTCCGCCATCGCTTATCCTCGCTCTCCTGCCGCCGATTTGGGTGTCGCCCAGCGTGCCTCTGCCGGGCGCCAGCTCAGGCGGCCTGCGACTCGACCAGCTTCTTCGCCGCGCCGACCCAATCGTCGCGCGCGACCCGTCCCCTGCCCATGCCCTTCAGGGCGCGATCCAGCGCCTGCCCCATCTCCGGATCCAGGTCCGCGATCTGCCAGAAATGATAGACGCCCAGATCGTTCAGCCGCTGCTCCAGCTTGCCGTCGACGTTGGGCAGGCGCTTCAGATCGTCGGCGTCTCCGCGCGCGGCCTCGATGCCCTTGAACGCCGGCAGCGACACGTCTTCCGCCGGCGGTGCCTCGGCAGCGCCGATATCGACGCCGGCCTGGGCCTGGCCGCGCTCGATGCCGTGGATGGCCGCGCGCGCCACGAGATCGCAGTAGAGCGTGATCGCCCGTCCGGCGTCGTCGTTGCCGGGGACGGGGAAGTCGATGCCGTCGGGATCGCAGTTGGTGTCGACGATGGCCACGATCGGGATCCCGAGCCGCTTGGCCTCGGCGATCGCGATCTCCTCCTTGTTGGTGTCGATCACGAACAGCAGGTCCGGCAGGCCGCCCATGTCCTTGATGCCGCCGAGCGACTTGTTGAGCGTGTTGCGGGCGCGCGTGAGCTGCAGGACCTCCTTCTTGGTGCGCCCCTTGGCCTCGCCCGCCAGGGTGTCGTCGAGCTGCTTCAAGCGGCGGATGGACTGCGAGATGGTCTTCCAGTTGGTCAGTGTACCGCCGAGCCAGCGGTGATTGATGTAGTACTGGGCCGAGCGCTTGGCGGCCTCGGCGATCGCGTCCGACGCCTGCCGCTTGGTGCCGACGAACAGCACCCGGCCGCGCTGCGCCACCACGTCGCTCACCTTCACGAGCGCCTGGTGCAGGAGCGGGACCGTCTGGGCGAGGTCGATGACATGGATGTTGTTGCGGACGCCGAAGATGAACGGCGACATCTTGGGGTTCCAGCGGTGGCTCTGATGGCCGAAGTGGACGCCGGCCTCGAGCAGCTGGCGCATGTTGTAGGCGGGAAGCATGTGAAATCCTGAGTGTTCCGGTTGATCCTCCGCGGAACGCGCGAGGCCGGCTGCCCGGCCCACCGGAGCGCCGGACGGGGCTTTGGGTCCGCTCAGCGCCATTGTTCCGCGTGTGTGATGGCCGCTGTCTAGCGGTTGCGCGCCCGATTTACAAGGGGCGCGGCGGGCCTCGGGAGATGGGCCCACGATCGCCCTGAGGCGGCGTCAGCGCAGGATTTTCGAACGCGCGATCCCGATTGCGGCCGTAGCGGTAGATCGCGAAGTCACTGTCGAAGCTTGCTACACGCGTGAGGCCCAATCGCTCCATGACCACGAAACTGGTGCGGTCTACGATGGAAAAATCCTGGTCCGGAAACGCTTCGCCGATCGCCCAGGCGGCATCAAGATCGGCCAGATCGACTTTTTCGACGACCGCGAGTCCACCGCGGATGCCCTGCCAATACCCGTCCGCCGCCTGCCGATGGATTTGGCGTCGCATGAGGAGCCAACTCTCAACAAGTACATAATCGGTTGTGATCAGGTTGCCCGAGGCAGCTAGAAGCCTCTTGGCCGCGGCGTTGTTTCGGTCCTTGACATTGGCTGCCGCAAACCAAGCCGAGCTGTCGACGAATACGCTCATCGCCGCTTAGGTCGCGGCGCACGCCCCACCTTTCGCAGATAGTCGGCCCACACCGCCTCGCCGACGAGCTTGTCCTTGTCGCGCGCGATATCGGTTGGCTTTGCCGAGGGCCCGAGGTCGAAGATGCTGGAGATATCGGGTTTGGCGTCGGCACCTGCCTCTGCAAATCCCCGCGTTTCGCTTTCGCCCAGGTCCCGGGCCACCAGCCGGGCCAGGTACTCCGACAACGAGATGCCGAGCGCGGCCGCCCTGGCGCGGGCGCGCCGCCGCAGCGCGGGGTCCATGGAGATTTGCGTGCGGATATTCATGGTGGCAGCATTATCCCACCTGCACGCCGTCGGGTTAATCGAAGTCGCGGGTGATGTCGAAGGTGCGGACACCGGCGAGGTCCTCCGGCGGGCTGAGCCACAGCTGCTCGTGGCGCAGCGTGCGCCGGGTGTCGTTGACCCCTGCCTGCCAGTGCTCCTCCATCGAGACGCGCGAGAACTCGTAATCCTTGCTCTGCGTCTCGTAGTTCTTCTCGCGGTAGATGAGATGCACGACGCTCATTTGGGCGTAGCTCGCGCTGGTCGCGCCGATGAAGCGCACGTCCTCGTCGTCCCGCAGGCTCGCCGGCAGCTTCTGCAAGAGGCGCGCGACGGCGCAGCGCAGCCTCTGGGCGGCGCGCGCCGCGTCGGTGTTGAGCCGAGTTCGCGACGAGTAGAGGATGTCCTTGTGGCGCTCGTAGACGTCGAGGAAGTTGCGCGGCATGCCGCCGCGCGCGCTGAACAGATCGACCTGGAAAACCAGCGAGCTGGACGCGTGCTCGGCATCCAGCAGGTACAGCAGCGGCGTATTGGAGACCACGCCGCCGTCCCAGTAGTGCTCGCCCTCGATCTCGATTGGCGGGAACCCCGGCGGCAGGGCGGCGCTGGCCATGATGTGCTCGGGGCCGAGACGCCGCTCGCGCGTGTCGAAGTAGACCGAGTTGCCCTTGCGGATGTTGGCTGCGCCCACGCTCAGGCGCGGGCGGCCCGCGTTGAGCAGGTCGAAATCGACGAGCTCCTCGAGCGTCGCGCGCATGGGGGCGGTGTCGTAGAGGCTGAGCGCGCGGTCGCTGCCCCAGGGCTGCAGCCACGGCGCCGGCACCCGCGGGCGACAGAAGCCGGGAACGCCCGAGGCGATGCTCGCGAATGCGCTCCATTGGTTGAAGAGCCTGCGCCACGCATCGCCGCCCACCCAGGGCCTCGCCGCGACGCTGCCGGTGATGCGTTCCCAGAAGGCGCGCAGCCGCTCGACGCGCCGTTCCGGCGGGTTGCCGGCTATGATGGCCCCGTTGATGGCGCCGATGGAGATGCCCGCGATCCAGTCGGGCTCGTAGCCGCCATCGGCGAGCGTTGCATACACGCCCGCCTGATAGGCGCCCAGCGCACCGCCGCCCTGGAGCACCAGCGCCACCTTCGCGCAATGCGGCGGGCGCGATTTGCCTCCTTGCAGCTGTCCCGGCGCCGCCGTCTCGAAAGGCCCGGAGACCGCCGCGTCAGGGGCGACCTCGGGAGCCGTGGCGTCGCAGGCAGCGGAGGAGGCGCCGGCGGCATCGTTTGCCCCTGGCGACCGTCTCCTGCTGCGGCGGCGTGCAGCAGCTGGCTTGGAACGCGGTTTGGAACGCGTCTTGGCCACCGGAGGATCCTCTCACAGGTGATGTGCGCGCGAACGCCCGCGGCTCGATCCGGAAGGCTAGCCCCGCATGGTTAACATGTTCCAAGGGTTGCGCGGGGCACGCATTTTTCCACAGGACACACGTCAGGGCGGTGCGCTTGCGCCCACAGCGAGGCCGCAGCTGGAATGGCCGCCGCGGCGGCCCAGGAAGGGCGCAGAGCGGACTCGCGTCGCCCGGGGCGCTTTCCTGCCGCCGGCGCGAGGGTGGCTTCCACGGCCTCCGGAGGGGCGCCTGGCGCGAATTGTAGATCCGCCCGGACTCTGCCAGGCGCTCGAGATCGTGCGAAGCGGGAACGAGGTGTAGACGCTACTTTTTCTTCTGCCCCTGGCGCGCTTTGCGGGCGGCGTACCTGGCGTCACGCGCCGCCTTGCGCTCGGCTGCATCGGCCGAGTCACGGATCAGCTTCTCGATGGCCTCGCGCCGCTCCCGAGCGTCGCGCTCCACCCGCTCGATGGCCTCACGCTCGGCGCGCGCAGCCGCCTCGGCTTCCTTGGCGGCCTTGCGGGCTGCCTCGCGTTCCTCGCGCGCCGCGGCGATGCGCATCCGTTCCTCCCGGCGCCTGACGACCTCGGGATCGTCGGCGGCCGGACGGGCCTTGAACCGCTCGAGTGCCGCCTTCCTTGCATCCGCCGCTTCCTGCAGGCGGTCGGAAAAAGTCTTCTCCTTGAAGCTCTTCATGCCAATCCTTCAGAGATCCCTCTCACAGCGGCCCGCGCCAACCCGATGCCGCACGGCCGCGAGGCCGCGTTTCGGAAGGCACTCAACTGAAGCCGAGCGCTTGAAATAGGCCCATCGCAGGTGGATTGCAATAGCAGCGGGCAGACCTATCCAGGGGCAATCCGACGCGAGCCACGCACCCGTGCCCGGCTCAGCCGACGGCCGACCTCGCGGCGGCGACGACGAGGAGATAGCCGAAGGCGACCGGTGCGGCGGCGATGAGGAGCGCCGGCCATGCACCCGAGCCCGCGGCACAGGCAAGTGCGGCCTGCACGGCGAGCGGCACCATGACGAGGAGCGGCGCGAGAGCGATGAGACGCCAGCGCCCGCGATAGCGCGCCGCCATCAGGAGCTGGAGGAAGAAATACGCCGGTCCGGCGAGAGCGACGAGCTCGGCGATCACCCATTCCATGTCCCTGGCCATGTCCCAATCCGCCTCTCAGCGGGTCGCGATCTCGTCGTAGCCCCGGCCGAGGAACTCGATCAGGCACAAGCCGTGCCCGAACGGGTCGGCCAGGTGCGCAATCCTGCCCCACGCGTGCGTTGCAGGCTCGTCCTCGAGCGTGGCCCCGGCCGCGAGCGCGGCGGCGAGCGCCGATTCGAGGCTGGCCACCACGAAATCGAGGTGAACGGGCGTCCAATGCCGCGCGTAGCGGCGCCGCTCGCCGGTCGCGGAGCCTGCCGCGGTTCCGGCAGCCTTTGTCAGGAGGTACATCGGCGAGGTGGCACCCTCCAGCTCGACTGCACCTGCGCCAAACCTGCGGCCGACCCTCAATCCGAAGGCCGCCGTGTAGAAGGCGACGGCGCGGTCGAGATCGTCGACATCGATGTTGATCAGCGCGGTCACTGTCATGCTCACCCTCCATCGTCGGCCGGCCTGCGCACCCGGGCAGCAGCCATGCCATCCCCTTCGAGGCGCCACAATCGCGGACTACCGGCATTCCCGAACAGGCGTGTCAGGAACGAACGGATGGACGGGAGGCCCCGATGCCCCAACTCACCCTCTACCATGCCGTGCCATCGCGATCGTCGATAGCGCTGTGGATGCTGGAGGAGCTCGGTGAGCCCTACGCGCTTCACGTGCTGAACCTGAAGAAGGGTGAGAACCGCGCACCCGCCTACCTCGCCGTCAATCCCATGGGCAAGGTGCCGGCGCTCCGCCACGGCGACGCCGTGGTCACCGAGGCCGCCGCCATCTGCTGCTATCTGGCCGACGAGTTCCCCGCGGCGCGCCTCAACGTGCCCGCCGGCGACCCGCGGCGCGGGACGTACCTCAAGTGGCTGTTCTTCGGCCCGAGCTGCGTGGAGCCCGCAGTCACGGAGCGCGCCTTTCCGCGCAAGGAGCCGGCGCCGCGCTCGGCGCTCGGGTTCGGCGAGTTCGAGACCGTCATCGACGTGCTGGTCCAGGCGACCGCCGCCGCGGAGCCCTACCTCATGGGCGAGTGGTTCACGGCCGCCGACGTCGTCATCGGCTCGCAGCTGCGCTGGGGCATGATGTTCGGCCTCATCCCCGAGCGGCCCGAGCTCGCCGCCTATGTCGCCCGCCTCGAGAAGCGCCCGGCGCTGGAACGCGCCGCCGCCAAGGATGGGAGGCTGAAGGCGGAGCAGGACTCCGCCGGCTGAGCGCCCGGACGGGCGCAAAGCCGGCGGTGCCGACCGCGCGCCAGACCTACTGCCGCGGCTGATGCCCCTGCAGGATCGTGCGAACCTGGTCGGCGCCCATCTGCAGCTCGATGTGGTCACCCTTCCAGCGCAGGTCGCTGGGGCTGATCAGCACGCCTTTGGTTCCCAGTCCGAGCGGGCTGCCGAGATCGGCCTCGATCAGCTCGATGCCGCCGTCGGGCCTGCGCCTCACGCCCGTCACCTCGCCCAGCTTGGCGCCGTCCATGCTGTAGACGGCGAGGCCGGTCAGGCTCTGGCCGGGCTGCGGGCCGGGTTGCGCCAGGCCGGGCTGAGCAGGGCCCTGCTGGGTCTGGCCCTGCTGCGTCTGACCCTGCTGGGTCTGGCCCGGTTGGCTCGGCCCCGGCTGCACCTGCCCCGCGCCCGACTGTGTCTGCCCCATCTGGCTGCCGGCCTGGGTGGCGGCGACGATCGCCCGGCATTGCGGCGACAGCGACGAGCGGTTGTCGACCACGCATTGCGTAACCGACCCGGCCGCCGTCCTGCAGTAGATCTGGATGTCGTTCCAGCAGGCATCCGCGAAGCGCTCCACGCGGCGGATGGCGCTGCCGATGTTGCGCGACGTCTCGAGCAGCGCCAGCTCGCAGCCCCGCCCGAGCTTGTCCTCGTGCGCCTGCATGCACAGCAGGAGCCGCCCCTCGCCCGGCGAGACCGAGCTGCAGAAACTGCTCACCTCCTGCGCGCAGGCCGTGCGCAGCTGCTGCACCGCGGCGCCGATGCGCTCGCGCATCTGCGTCTTCTGCTGCTCCCACAGCCCCTGCAGGTCCTGCTGTTGAAACGGCTGCGTGTCTTTTCTCTCGTATTGCTGGGCTTGCGCCCCGGCAAGCGAGAGCGAGCCGACACAAACAGCGATGGTCGCGCTCCATCGCAGCATCCGCAGGCCATTCGACATGGATTTCACCTTCTCCGCTCCGCTGGCAATCCGGCTGGCGCCGTCAGCAAACGCGTGGACCAGGCGGACGGAGTCGGGATATCGGGTGAAACCCCCGGATGAGCGCGGGGAGGTCCGGAAAGATCGGCGCACGTTGCCGTGCGAGGCTGGGCGGTGCCCGGGCGGGCAACGGGCGCGCTCGGTTCCTGGGTGCCTGGATGTCCAAACTGCTGATCGCCCTCGGCCTGATCCTCGTCGCCGCCGGGCTCGTCTGGATGCTCGGCGAGCGGCTGGGTCTCGGCCGCCTGCCGGGAGACATCGTGATCGAGCGCGAGGGGACGCGGATCTACATACCGATCACCACCTCGATCATCGTCAGCATCGCGCTGAGCCTCCTCCTCTGGTTCTTCAACCGCTGAGCTCCGCGCACCCGTCATCCCGGAAGCTGAGGGCGCAGCCCGAAGC
>Ga0209382_10002699_pt1 | contig 25411 bp, 12 predicted proteins | sample SoiMetdeltSBSDD5_FD_187599 | JGI IMG/M metagenome (GOLD analysis project Ga0209382, IMG submission 187599) | Bulk soil microbial communities from a Populus tree surrounding site in Tennessee, USA - Soil MetaG P. deltoides SBSDD5 (SPAdes) (version 2) | ecosystem: Environmental > Terrestrial >... | reverse complement strand
AGGTGAACCTGCATCGTCTCCTTCAAATTCTCCCATCTGCCACTGCTTCGTGAGCATCCACATGGCGTCTCTCACTTCCGCTTTCAGTGCGCGGCTGAAGTCATTGGCGCGCGGCCGTCCTTCCAGCCGGCTCCATGAAAAGGTCATGGGATAACTTTTCTCGTCCACGATCGCCTTCAGTTCAACAGCATTTGGTATCAGCGTTTCCATGTGTATTGTTTAATGATCAAAGACTTTTTACTTCGGCACTCGTCATATAATGCGCCCTGTTGTCGAGCACAATCGAATACGGGTACAAACTTTCTGCTGCAAGCGTTGCCGGCAGAAAACTGGCAAACGGCGTTTTGTCAATCTGCCCCGGTTCCACTCCACGTGAACGCGCAGCATCGAGCGTGTACACCAGTGCATCGACAAGATCATCCCAGTCCCAGTTGCCGCTCAGCTTCGAAGGCGTCACCAATAGCATGGTCTGTGGTGCTTCCGTGTTGGGACGATCATAGTGAAAGGTGATGCCCGTTGTTTCCTTTCTTGCAGGGATCAGTTCCGTCCATTCATCAACAAGCAGTCCGCAGATTTCAGTTGGCGCGGTGTCTGCCTTCGCATTGATCGACGTGTAAAGCAGCGTGTTGCTTTCTTCCATGTTGACGTCTTCTTCCTTAAACGGCAACGCGAGCCAGTGATACTTTGCAGGTTTGTAGGGGAACTGCAGTGGGTGCAGAAACAAGTTTTCTTCTGCCAGGTTAAATGCCTGTCGCATCAACATCGCCTTCTCGACGTGTTTCATTTTTTCATGCACGCGCGCAATGCCGTATAACCAGTCTTCCTGCGGATTGTCGTGGGCGCCGCCTTCCGGCGTTTTCGCATAGGCAAGCAGGTTAGTCATCGCGTTCCATGCATTGCTGACCTCCGCCTGTTGCGGGGCCGGCATGGTGTAGCGCGGCACCATTTTAAAGTCTTCACCCAGGATCACCTGCGCTGCGGATTCAACTTGTTTTGCCTGGTCCTGTAGTGCAAGAACACCGAGGCCGCCAATCTTGTCATCCGCTGCCTGAATTCTTTTGTCGATGTCCGTGGTCAGTGCTTTCAGGCGTTCCTGGAGGTCATAGACGAAGTTGGTCATTTGTGTGATCTCTTTTTCCATCTCGAGTTTCGCAAAATCAAATGCCTCGAGCGACAGCGTTTTCATTTCCTGGACGAGTTGATGTAATGTCGGCTGACGATCATCATATGTGTCCTTAAGTGCGGACAGTGCAAAAACGAAGGCAGGCTTTTTTGCATCCACGAGGGCTTTGCTGATGATGTCGGGGGATGTCGGCACGGATGATATCAAACGTTCCATCTCCCGCAATTTTTCCAGCGACGGTGCAGGATCAGCGTCGAGCGCGTTGAAGTCGGCGAGATTTTTCTCCCATCGATCAACAAAAGTTTTCAGTTTAGCTTTCAGTGCCGCCACCCCTTGCTGCTGCTGTGTGTACAGTGAACCGATGCCGGTTTGTGGTATTCCGAACTTTCCCAACGCGAGCAGCAGTGTGGCAACATCTGTGATGGTTTTTCCCGCTTTCGACCTGAGGTCTTCCAGTTCCAGTTCACTGGCTTTGGACTGTTCCGTTAGCCCGTTCAGGTACGTCAATATCGTCGCACCGGCGAGTTCGTCCTTCAGTGATTGCACGAGATCGGTGATGCGTTGCTTTGACAGTTCAGGAACGGGCGGGTCTTTCTTGGTTGTTTCATTTGGCAGGGAGATGTCCGTCGGTGTGAGTGTGGAGGATTGCGTAAGCAACGCGCGCAGACTTTTTACCAGCGGCATCACCTGGAACAAAGAAAATGTATCCGGATCGGTTGTGTCTGCCGTGTATTTAATCTTCATGTCTCCGTCGAGCTGCGGATCTGCCGTCGTGAACAGGTAATGCATCAGCCGGTCGTCCATTTCATTTAAGGCTCGTGTGTCAAAAGTGTTGAGCATGTACACGAGGTCGATCGGCTTGAGGCCAAGATCCTGCATCGAGATTTCCGGGTTTTGCTCACTGCCATCGGAACGCCTGGTGTATGTGCATTGGCAAACAATTTTATTCATTGCGGGCAGCATCTTTTCCAGCCACTGGTTCACGGATGGCTCGGTTTGCGCACGCGGACCTGCGCCTGCAGCGAGTGGTATGTATTCTATCTTCAGTCCAACGCGATGCGTAAGTGTCGCGCCACTGCGAGGTGTGCGTATTACATCCGGTTCCTGCGGGTAGCTGCCTTTTGAATAACTATCGAGCACACCAGCTGCCCGGTCGTAGTTGCCCATCACCACATGGTGCACACTTTCAGCCATGCCCAGGTCAGCAATCGCATCGCCGATGTCGATGATGTGGTTCACTGCATCGGTTATCGCCTTGCCGACGTCCGCATCGGGATTGGCGAGCGACAGACCGAACGGGTAACTTTTGTTCGCTGCACTCGTTTGTTTTTTGACATGCTCGATCAGGTGGGTCCCGTGGATCACGTTGCGCGCTTCCATCGCAGTGATCGGCACCGCGTCAGGATCCACTGACGGATCGGTGTTGCCCGCCAGTTGCGTTTCCTTCAACTGGTCGGAGCTGAGCGGAAATTGTTTACGCAGCAAATAAATATAGCTGTCAATCTTCTTAAATTTCAGGTCATTACGGTCGTGCAGTTCGCGTTCGAATTGATAACCGAGCAGGGCCGCGAGACTTTGCCCCGCCTGTATGCCTTCTATAACGGACAGGGCTAACCGAATTCGTTCTGAAGATAAATTCACTGCGAGCACGTTGTTGCCATCTGGCTTGCCGTGGGAGATGTAACCGTTGCGCAGCACGGCTGCTGTAACAGCCTGGTTAAGGGATGGTGCATGAATAAATCCTTCGTTCGCCTGGTCGGTGAGAAAAACTTTGCTGCCGTCGGGATTGAAGTCTTTACTGACATCTTCCGGTAGTTGTTTTTGCCGAATTACTTTATTTTTTTCCGGCTGCACGTGTTCGAGCCAGCCGAACGCACCGATGAAAATGCCTGTGCGGCGCTGCGTCTCGTCAACGTCGCCGGCATTGCCGCGCATGTGTGTTAACTGGTCGGTGAGGATGCCGGTCTTCCAGGCATCGAGTCGGTACGAACAGCAATCGACGTGTTCGACGAGTGCGCGTTCGAGCCTTGCAGTCGATGCGTATTGCAATTGCTCCAGGGCATCCAGCTGTGCGCGAAAGAATTTGGAGAAGGGCTGCACGACTGGTTCAAACAATGAATCGCGCACAAATTCTGAGATCGTTTTCACCGGTGAAACGGCAGGCACAGTGTCTAACAGCAAAGCATACCTGCTTTGTGTCACTTCGCCTTTCCATTGCTGGTGCGTGAACGGCTGCTCGGTTTTGAGCAGGGTCATTTTGGTTTCGGGGAAGGCACTCACTGATTCAGCGGCGCCCACGCCACTGTTGTGGTATCCCTGTTCCAGTGCATATTTTAGCAATCGATACAGTTCAGCTTCCGGCCACTTCGTGATGCCTTCACCGGTTCGCAGGGCATCGAGCGACTTGTTCGCATTGTCAATGAGCGCGGTGATGTAGTTGCGCTTGTCCGCGGTGTATTCACGTATGCCTTTTTCTTCTGAGAGCGGTTGGTCATCGATTAAAAATTTTACAGGCATTTCCCAGGGCACACCCAGTAACGCTGCGAGCTGCGGAAGGATATCGCTTTTGTATCCTAGTGTGTCGTGCAATAATTTTACGGCATTGTTCACCGCACCCGAGTGTTCCAGAAACCCTTGCTTCAGCATGCTCATGTTATTGCTCATCGAGATGAGCGTTTCCAAAAAGCGCCGATGAAATTCCACCGAGTTCGGGTGAAGACCGACAACATCGAGCAATGTCTTGTAAGGGCTGCTGGATTCCTCCGCCACGTGTGCCACCTGGTTCACGAACCGCAGAGCCCAGTAGCTGTCCATGTGCAGCAACAGTTCATATAATCCGTTCATGAACCTCAGGTGACTGCTGGCATTGATGTCGCGCGGGTTGTTACGTATGTCCATCCACGTTAGCCGGTGAAACGGGGCCGTCGGCAAAATACCGTAAGGCTGGTTGCCAATTCGTATCGTGGGCACAGGGCCACGGCCGCTTACGCAGCTGGTGAAAAAATCACGTGTATTACTGATTACTTCCGGCGTGAAGCCGCCCTGCATCAGCGATTCCATCACGTAGCCGATCGTTGCCGGCCACAACGCTGTGTTCATGTTCCTTGTATCCGCCTGGTCATCACCATCGCTGCCCAGCATTTTTTTGGTGACATCGTAATCGATGCCCAGCCACTCGGCGAGCCACTGCCCGTCTTTTCTTCGGTTAATGTTATTCTCGGTGGTGAAGCCTTCTTTTTTATTGAAGTATAATTCAAACGTCTCGTCGGCTGCATCGCTGCCTGTGTAACCCGCGTCCGCTGTGCCCGTGTTGTTTGTCGGTGTGCCCTGCACGACCATGCTGCAGCCTTTCCGCGTGAAGTAGTGATGGTTCAGCAGTTCTTCCAGTTGTTGCTTACCCACCCGCGCATCGGCCCCGAGTTTCACGCCCAGCACAAACAGACGTGTAAATCCGCTGCTTGCTTCGTCACCGGTAAGGTCGACCCGGAATCCCATGCCTCCTTCCACCGCGCGGTCGAAGTCGGAGATCCATCTGATGGAGTCCGCAAATTCCATGTCGCCCTGCGCATTTTCCTTGAACGGTGTTTCTGTTGCAGCAGGATCAGGACTTGTGTATAAAGGATAAGTTATGGCGTTGCCAAAGATCGGGTCCATCGCTGTCGTGCCCTTGTAACGGATCAGCGCAAGGCGTTCCGGCAGCATGTTCACCTTTGTTGGTTGGGACCAGCTGTGTTCTTTGCCGATTTTGCTGTCCAAGTCGTTGAACACTACCACGGCCACTTGCAGGTCAGCATCTTTTCGGGTGAGCCCGGCCGTTAGTGGCGCGTCGAAATTGACAGGCTCGTATTTGTCGATGATGTCGTCGGCCTTCAGGCCCGGGTTCGCCACATCGAAATTGTCTTTTATTGTTTTGATCGTTGCTGCATTGCCGTCAGCACGCCATAAGTCTTTAAAGAACTGGATGATCGCTGCCTGCTGTGTGGTGTTCCAGCTGTCTGACGCAATGGCGAGGATCACAATGTTCTCACCACGCTGGGGCAATGTGCTTTTTGTTTCATCGGGTACGAGCTGTCGCGTGATCCATGCGGCGCGTCCATCCCCATGCGCTCTTACGAGCAACGCCCATGCAGCCTTCTGCGCAGCGAGCGTTTTTGTGTCCGGGTAGAGCGGATCTGCTGCTTTGCCCGCACTGTAAAACTCCGCCCAGAACCGCGCAGCGTTGTTCACTTCCTTGCGTGAGAGCAATGGTTCAAAACTGTCGACTAAACATTCGTCAGGATAGACCCGCACCCACAGCTGCGGTTTGTCGCGCACGATTTTGAACCGTGTTTCCATCCGCAGGGGGAACAAAAGGAATGGCGTTTCATTGGAAAAGTGTGCAGCCAGTTCCCTGCGGGGATCGATGAACAGTTCAAAGTCCCGTTCTACTCCTGCAAGACGGTCACGAATACGCTTATGCGCGGCGTTTTTGCCGGCAATGTTTTGCCGCTGCGCTTCGATCTGCCGGTCGAGCGCACTGCGGCGATCAAAGTAGTCGTGATTGTTGTCGCCTTTTTGTCTTTCGAGTGCTGCACGCTGCCGTTCCAGCATGCGCAGTTGTTGTTCTGCTGCAAAAAGGTCAAGCCTGGATTGCTCACTTTCACTCCTGCTTTTTAACAGCTCTTCGCGCGTTTGTTGAAACTCCGCCATAAAACAGTTATTTTTTTAAGAGCATTTCCGCTCCGTGTACACACACCATCATCGGCACCTGGTACAGGATGTACGCGAGGTCTGCAGAATCAACGGCATAATTCCATTTTACTTTTATGTCATCGTCGTATTGTTCTTTCTGGCCTTTGCCTTCGGTTGTCGTCGTGTCAATCGGCGGATCAGGGATCGTGGGGATCTCGTGTGTGCCTACCACCGTGAGCGGGTCGATGATTTCCTGCGGATCTTTCATTACGTCTGACCAGTCCATGTCATTCCAGGTAACAAATGTGTTACTGCTGCCATCAGTAGTCGGGATGTCAAATCCAAAACGCGGTTCACCTGCGCGTTCCTTGATCACGAAGAACCATCCTGCGTTGTCAGGGGAAGGTGTTTCAGGCTGGCTTTCACCGCGCACTTCCTTCACTGTAAGATCAAAGCCGAAGAAATAAATATCCGGATTTACTTTCGCAGCATACATCGGCGTGCGTACATATTCCCGGTCGGGTTTTTCCTTGTCGCCTTCTTCGGCGTGGGCGAGGCTGCGCGGTTCGCGCACGTCAGGCTTCTTATCGATTTCGGTCCATTCTGCCTTGTGCGCATACACGACAGCGGTAGGATATTTTTTGAGCAACTCGCCGCGTATCACGAGTACTACTTCTTCTTTTTTCGGCTCATCCGGCTTTTGCCGGTTGTCGTGATCACCGAGCTTGCTGGCTGTTCTCCATTCGTGGAGTTTGGTAATGTCATAGTAAGGTTCGCGTTGTTCGTCCTCAGGTTTGCCGGCCAGTGCCGGATCTTTCAGCACACTGGACACATCCCAGAACTGCCGGAAGTAACTGCCCATCTGGTCGGTCGGATACTCGCGCCACAACAACTCCCGCGCCATTTCATGGTTAAGGCCGACCATGTACGATTCAATAAACTTCTGGTTCGTTTCGAGTAAGGTGAGACTGTTCTGCTCGATCAAATGAACATTCGGCAGGAACAGTTCATCAGATATTTTTTTAAGGTCCGCGTACATCGCGCGGTTGATCTTAGGATAACCCATGATCTCCGCGAACTCTTCAACCACCGCCTGCTGCTGCTTTATCCACGCTGGCAAAAAAACCTGCTGCCAAGTCCATGCCGGCACTGTTTTCTCTGGTCTGATCTGATCAAGTATAACTTCAGACACTTTTGGTATGTCAATGACTGTCTTTGGTTTTTGTATGGGGATGGCCCGTTTGGAGATCGTGTGTAGGCGATACATGTCCTTGAGTGACTCCTTAAATTTCACAGCGTGCACGCTATCCGTTGCGCTACCGACCGTGGGAATAAATTTTTCATCCGGTGATGACAGGCGGAAGTCGGCACTTTTTGGCATCGCATCAACGGACGCCGTGGTCTGTCCGGCCGATGTGAGCGTACCTGCAACCGCCAGTTCTTTTTTCCAGCTTACCATTTTTCCATACAGGAAAATAAGTCCTGCTGCAATCGCCAGCGGAATCGCGAAGGCTAACGGTGACGCACCGCCGATAATGAACAACAGTATCAACAGCGCCGCGATAATGAGTGGCATGTACACCAGCCACGGATATTTTTTCAGCGCGTCTTTCAGCCAGGCCGGAACATTAGTCGGTTCGAGTTGTGCAGCGACGGCGTCGACCGAAGGCAGACCAGGCGCCATTACTTTGAGAGGCGCCGGCAGCAGTTCACCTGCGTTGATTTTCGTAATGACTTCGTCGAGTTTTATGGTCTGGCCTTTCGGCATCTTTTTCTCCAAACGGGTAGCCAGTCTTCCGCGCGGCCGAACGATTCTTCTCATCGGTGCGGAGATCATCGACTCCGGCAACACGCTCATGCGCATCTGGTAAAACATTGTGGCACCTGACACCATTAATCTTTTTTGCAATGGAGCCGTCAGTAATAAAGTTTTTGATGTGTCCTTTTTGTTCGCTTCACTAAAGTGTTTTGCATACAGTGCTGCACCTGCCGCGATCGCATACTGGCCGAAGCGAATCTGGCGGTTCGCTTTGAGTATTTCGCCGATCTGCTCCCACGCTGCTTCCATGTATTCTTCCTGGTTATCCTGTACGACACGGGTACCGAAGTGCGCGGGCACACGAAAACGCGGATCAAGATTCAGTTCATTCAGCCAGTTGTAATTGTTGTCGATGCGGTTGCCTGCACGATCTTTGAACACGCGTTCCACTCTTGCATGCCAGCGACCGTAAATGGGTGGCGTGATCAGTGGATCCTTGTCTACATTTGGGTCGATAGGCAAATGATTATCACCTTTTGACACAGCCTCATTTGCATTTTCGGAAGAGGTGATGTTGTAGTCGTTCGCGAGGTTGAGCAGTTTTACGACCTGCTCCTGGAACGGGTGGATTTCCGGAAAATTCTTGATCGCCCAGTCGTCGAACTTCGACATCTTTTGTATCTCCACTTCCGTCAGCGCTTCAACCGGAACTTTCAGCGCACCGCCGAGTCGCAGGATGCCGCCGAGCGGATGTGCCTCGTCCTCTGTCCACAACACGTTGCCTTTAGGCAGCGTCATGTCCATCACGCGCCGGCCCACGCGACTGTCGGCGACTTTTGGTTTGAGCAGTCGTACGAGGTATTCGAAGTCCCCCATTGTGCCGGTGCTAAAGGACCACCGGTAATAATATGGGAAAGCTTTATTCTCATCGATGGTCTCCCACGCTACAGAAAGTTTGGCGTCTGCAATTGCTTTCGCTGCTGCACCTGTGCCGGCCAGCCGGCCGCTTTCATACGATGGAATGACAAATGCGTGATAGTCGGTTGCAGGTATCAGTTTCCTCGGGCAAATCAACCGTGAGTATGCGAAGTCAGGATTTTCATCGAGTGCTGCCTGCAGGCGATCAAGCGCTGCATCCACGTCCGCTTTCGCATCCACCACGATCTTTGTTTTGTCCGCCATAAGGTCGCCGTTGAAATGCACATGTGCCCACGCCCACAGCTGGTCGCTTTTCGGAAAAATTTTTTCCTTTTGCGTTTCCTTGTTGAGTGTAAAAAAAGGCAGTTGTCCTTCAAGCGAACTTCTTCCTTCCTTAAATTCTCCCTGCGCTAGAACGACAAGTGTGATCCACGGATTTAAGCGCTGGCCTGTGGGCGGCACCGGTGTGTATCGCCATGGAAAATCTTCATCGTAAAAATCGATGTACGGCAGGTAGTTCGATTCAAAGTTGGTGATTCCGTTGTGCGGGTCGGTCTTTACCACGCTGCGTGCATCAATGCCGATCACGTCGCCCGGTCCGTAGATCTCTACGTTCCGGTCTTTTACCGGTGAAGTCTTTGCATCACCGTGCACGTCGAGCTTCACAGTAAATTCACCGCGCGCGCCGCCGGAACTTTGCACGTTGTTCGCGATGCCCTGCCGCAGGTACGGCAAAAACGAGTAGGTGGCGACAATGCTCATACGTTTGCTTCAAATTCAGGAATGACGTGAATGTCTTCCGCCATTTCCGGGTTATTAAAAATGGTTTGCTTCATGTAGTCCCGTGCGTGTGCTTCGGAAGCAAATACTTTGCTTCCTGCAAATACTTTGTTGTCGCTGGTGCCGGCTACCACATAGCCAGGCTGCTTCATCTTCACACGTTCTCCGGGTTTCGTTGGCACCATGCTTTTTTTGCGCGCGAATGACAAGGGTGACTGGCTGATCGCAGCGCCTGCGATCCAGTGGAAGAACAGCGTACCAATCTGACTGAACCAGCGCCGCACATGGTACTTGTCATCGCCGTCAATCATTTTCAGTTCGTAGCGAACAATTCTTTTTACCACCTTGCCGGATCCGATTTGTTTGCCCGCGTACGCGAGTTCGATACCACCGGCTGCATCCTGGAATGATGGACGTGATAATTTGTCGGCATCACTCATATCCTGGAACTGCGCCATCGCAAATTTTTCCTGCGGCGCCTGGCCGGTCGCACTGAGGTTCGCGACATTGCCTGACACGCTGAAGAGGTGCGCATCGCCGACCGGTTTGTTACCGACCTTGTCGACTTTGATGCCGAGCGGAATTGCACGCTGGCTGACCTTCAGTGTGCCTACGGGATGCAGTACAAGTTTCTCGGTAACCGTGTCGAGTTTGCGTAGCGTGACCAGCAAATTGACGCCGTTCGGAATGCCCGCGCGCCAGTTGTCTGCTTTTTCAAACTCGGTGACCAGCAGCGGTATGGCATCGATCGGCTCAAGTTTTGGATTATCTGCTTCGCCCCAGGTGATGTCGAAGTCAACAGAGATGTCGATGGAGAACAACCAGAGGTCGATAGACAGCGTTCCGGTTCCGCGAGCCTCCCATGGCGCAGGGCCGCTCAATGTCAGTTTGAGATGTATGCTAAACATACCGGCACCAAATACTTCCATCTCGACAGAGAACGTGATCTCGATAATAAAATGGAACGGCGAGAACTGGAACAACGCATCGAATGTGAACGTGCCGTGTATGTTGAAATCATCAACGCCGTAATACATTTCAGATCGCGCGCCGAACTGCACGGTATTCGCTGTGACTGCAAAATAATTTTCTACAGTGATGCGCGCGAGTGGTGTGCGTAACACGTCAATGTGTATGCGCCGCGGCACCGGGAACGGCAATGGCGGTGGATTAAAGGCCGGATGAAATCCGCCGACACTCAGCACAAACTCCGGTTCGTGACCAAATGCCATCAACAGTCCCATCTCTCCTTCCAGCGTCATGAACAAGATGCGCGAGTCAAACAGCGCCGCAAAAAACCAAAGCCTGCTCTTGTCAAATTCCAATGCGCCGATGAATGCCACGTTGATCACGAGGATTGGTGCGTTTTCTTCCGGCATCACAATCTTCATCACGCCCACAATGGCGACGTTGCCGGGAATTTCGATGATGATGCCAAACGCCACACTAATCAGCGTCGGTGTGCCCCAGCCCAGCTTGATCATGGGCCCGATTAAAAATGTTCCTTCGCTTGGCGGAAAATAAGTGCGCAGGTCACTGATGATGCGTGGTGCATTCGCTACCGGGTCCGGTGGAAACACAATGCTGTTGATCGCGCCTGTGCGAATGCCGTCCGCAATCGGTTGTAAAAGCATCTGGCGGTTTAGTCCAAGCAAACCACCTACGCCCAATAATGTAAAACCAAATCCGAGTTGAATGCCGGTACCAAATTCTGCCGTGATAATGATCAGCATCGAAAAACCTTTCGAGCCGTCGGGCATCTTTGTAGTGATCAGCCCGATCGCTTTCACGGTAACAACTGCAGCGATCGACAGTTCCAGTACGCCTGCATATTCTTCTTTATCTGTGTCAAAGTATAAGTATCCTCCGCCTTTGATGATGGCTGCATCGATCGACAGTCCTACGCCATTCGGTGGTTTGAAACCTACGCTGAGATCCATAGGACCCAGGTTGCCCTGCTTGAATAGCAGCGTAGATGTGATGCCGATGTTTTCAACGACGGCTTTCAATGGGCCGATGTTGAGACCCATTGTTGCACCTGCTTCGAGTGTGAACTTATCCGCCGCAGGGCCGAGTGTAAACTTCAATCCTTTCACCTGCAAAGGACCGAGATCGATGTGCACCGCGAAGTCAAGTGTCAGCTTAGCACCTCCGCGCAGGTAAAAACCATTCAGCAGTGAGATGCCGAAGGCCATCGAAGATTCAGCCTGCACATTCAGGCCTGATAATATCTTTTGTAAAAATCCATCGCCATCGCCGCCTTTAATGACGAGGCGTATAGCTTTTATTTCTCCTTCAAAACCGATGTCCACTTTATCAGTGACCTGCTGGATGAATGTCGTGAAGCCGAGTCCCTGCAGTGCAAGCCGTGAACCACCGGACGAACCGATCAGTATAATTTCTTTCGACTTTTCAGGTTTCTCCTGGATCTGCACGGATGCTTTGAATGCGCCGGCAAGTCCTAACAGTCCCTGCGTTTCCAGTGGCGGTCGCACGATGACACCGATACCTTTGATATCTGCAGTGGAATTAAACAGCAACTGTCCGCGGTCACACACATCGAACGTAAATCCTGCGGTGCCCATAAGATACGGCAGTAATGCAATACCTTTCTTTTTGCTTCCCTGCGCTTCAGCCGGTGACAACGTCACGCCAAACTGCGCATACGTTTCAGGGCTAACGCCTTTCTGGAACAATGCGAAGCGGAGTTCTTTGAGATTTGTTGAGGTGTTGCCGAGTAATGCGCGTGTAGTTTCAGATTGAGGATACATGCCCCCCGGCAATGTTGATGCACGCATCACATTTTCCAGCCGCAAAAATAATTTCTCGGTGTCGAGGTCGGTGTCCCAGCCATAAACGTCGCTTACGATTTTTGCAGGCTTGTCGAACAATTTTGTGATGCGGTCCCAGTTGATGAGCCGCATCGATTTGTTTGCTGCAGGTTTCGGTTCGTGTTCAATCAGTCCGAGCAGGTGTAACGTTTCATGGACCTGCGGACTTTGTTTGTCCATGAAGTCGAGCACGAGAAAATCGGTGAGCCTTCGCGGCAAATCATCGATGTCCGGCAACGCAGCGCCACCACCCACTTTGATTTGTGCATGCACCTGCGTAATCGCATTCACCGTTGATACAAGGCGACCAAATGTATTGACGGTAGCGGTCGCTACGCCCACTTCTCCTGTTGCGGTGATCAGTTGCTTCACTGCGTTGACGAGATCTCCTGCCTGCGTGCCCAGTGTTCCGAGGGTTCCGCCAAATGCAACCGATGGCACTTCATAGCCGAGCTTGCGAAAGAATGCGACGCCTGCTTCCGCTGTCTTTATTGAACGTAGCGGCGCGATGGCCAGTCCTGTTTGTATCAACAATGATTTAAGTGCGTCCTGCTGGGGCATGTTCACTTTTTTTTAAACGCTAGTGATTTTATCCATGTAATCTTTGTGGGGACACACCGCAACCGGGCTGTCTCCACCGTCTGGTTCCCTGACCATCATCATCACTCTGCGCGATGTGAACTCCGTCGGATGTAACGTGGAAAAACGATTGCCTGAAGGCAACGGCTCTTCCCAGGATAATTTTACCCACGTCCTGTATGCAGCATCAGCAAATGAATCCAGAATTACCAGCGCGTTGTTAATTACTTTTACTACGTGGTTGTTGATGGCCTCATGATTAGAAAATACAAACACAGGCATGCCGGCAAATAACATGTAGTAGTACAACCCCGGGTCATTCGTGTCTGTCAAACGATTTTTTAGTGCAGCCATGAACGGTTTTATCTCTGCAATTTTTTTGTCGCTGATATATTTGATGAGTTCATTTTGTACGTCGATCACCGCTTTGAAGCCGATAGGCGCCGGAGGGAACGGCGTTACCGGGTTGCCCAATTCTGTATTGATTGTCTTTAATGCAGTATGGATAGTGTTCAACTTTGCCTGGTCCGTTGCGCCATCCACCGGCTGCAGCAAATCCTTCGCGTAGTTTTTTAGTTTACCGGTGATGTAATTGTTGATGTCAGTAAGCACAGCAGCTTTTGGCATGTCCGATGGCGCTATATTGAAAAAATCCTGCGACTTATTAATGAAGTCGATGAAGACCATGTTGAGGTAGGGTTTTAATGCCGGGGCTTCAACAGGCAAATCACGCAGTTTCTTTCTCCATTCCAGTAACACAAATTTCACGGCGCTTCCGTCAACAGCATCCATCCAGATTTCTTTGTGTTCAGGCTCCACGTGGCACATTGTCGCCCAGGTCGCAAAGCCCTTTCGAATGTCGGCTGCATGGGGGCCATTTTGCAACAGTGTGTGAATGCCTGCCCGGTCAACAGGATGATAATAGCTATTCGTTCCGGCAAATGCCTGGTACCAGATAGGAGCCGTAACGTTTGGTTTTGAAGCTGACTGTCCGAAAAAGTCCTTTATTGCTGACAGGTATTCTGTATCACTACCTGCACGGCATCCACGTATATCGATATAAGAATTGCTGCTGAACCTGTTTCTCACCTTCTCCAATTGCGCGCGAAAGCCAGCGACAATCGCATCGGCCGCCCTTCCGGCAAGTAAGAATGGGTTCAGCGCATTACCGGGCATATTGTAGCTTAATACATCCTTTTTCGCAAGGTTCAGATCAGTTGCCTTCAATTGTTTGAGATAATCACTTAACGCAGTTAAATCCGTATCTGTCACTGCCGGTTGCCCGTTGAAGCTCGTGCCTTTGATTGCTTTAGCTTTGATACCTATGAGGGCCGCAAATGCTTTTAGCATTGCTGCTTTTTCGTTAGCAGAGAGTGGCGCATTATTTTTTTTGTAATAATTTTCATTTACAAAAGCATAGTCACAGGAATACAGCATGAATCTGTCCAAATCGTCTGTCTTCGGAATTCCTTTTTCATGTAAACCGAATGGCTTTAATAAGTTTTCTTTCTTGGCATCCCTGATCATTTTTAGTATGTCGATCATTACCCATGCATGAAAATGCTGGCCCGGCATGAGACTGAATATATCCATCAGGCCACGTTCATCACTCATTGCAAAAGCATTTAGATTCGCCTTGAATGCATGCCGGTCTTCGCGATTACTTGTCTGGCCGAACAGTGGAACAAGTAAATCCTCGCCGCTTGCGTGACCTACAACCCTGATTCGCTTCAGCGGTGTATTGTCTGCTGCGAGAAGGCTGACAAGGTGATCGATGGAATGAATCTGTTGCGGATTCATGCCGCAATTCGCATGGTAGTCGGTTGCGCTTTCAAGGTAATTGTCAGGTGTAACGCGGGGCTCTACAATAAATGTGAGGTCAGGAACATGTTCTGCCTTTCCCTCAAATTTCAATGGCGCAGCTCCAGCTGCTGCCGCATCTTCACCAGCGCCGGTGGCCTGTTTGATAATTTCGTTAGCCGAGTCAATTGCCGGACTGGCGGCTTTTGTTTTTGGCGTTGTGCTACAACACATGTTACGATCAGTTTCTGCGTAAAGGGCCTTTGTTGTAATTGAGCATGATCCAGTCACTCATCGATCCCGACATTTTTTTCAGCACGTCTTCAAACACCACTCCTGGAAAAAATTTGTCGCGCAGTGCTTCGAGCAGTTTCGCGCACAGCGCAATATTCGATTTTGGAAACCGTACGAGGTTGAACCAGTCGATGCGTTCTTCTTCAGACAGTGCCGCCACCTGTTCTCTAAGCTGTTCATCCGCCGCAACATTTTCTGCATTGGTGTCGGGCAGCTCAGTAAATGGTATGGAGGCGGGCGACAGCATCATCACGAGCAGGGGTAACCGAAGTTTGGCCACACCCAGCCCGGGACCAATCGCCGACACATAGTCGGTTTCACCGGTGTTGATGGCGTTTGCTACTTCTTCCAGCAGGTCGTGCCGCTTGTCCTGTTTTGTTTCGAGTGCTCCATCATTAACGGTGCTGAACAAAAATTTCGGAAACGCATCACCGGCTTCCGGCGCAGCAAGTGGTACATCCTGGTAGTAAGGATTGTGATCGTTAACGAGTTCGCGCAGGACATCGGGATTGCCCATGCCTGCACCCGGTTGCTCTGAAGCCGCGGCGATCATGGCTTCCAGTTCGCTATTCGCAAGAGTGACCTGTTGCATCAATTCAAGAAACGAGGGGGGTGCCGGCCCGCTGCTCATGACCTGCACTTTCACCTGCAGGTATCCTTCCTCCGTAGGAGTAAACCGCACCACGCCGATGCCAGTAGTTTGTGGCGGTTGTGGCACTCCGTCGATGAAGAACGTCCACAGGTAACCGGTTACTGTCGGTGCGAGAATTGCATCGATAACAAATACAATGTAAAAATTTTCGCGGTCTACCACCAGCGGAGCAGTAATAGTCGAGATTAATACACAACGACCATCGGTCGCCGTGACTGCCTGTCCAAGGTCTTCAGGTTGGACACCTGCGGGAAGCCTGCTTTCGGTTTTGCGCACACTCATAGCATCCAGGTTTAAAACAGTTGAGGTCGGAGGTCGTTGCTAACCAGATGTTCGCCATGAAAATTTCGCAAGGGTCGGGAGAAACAGGCATGAAGATGTTCTGAGAACAATGTAGCCAAAAAAAGCAAGTGAAAAAAAATATTTTTCGCATACGCGTGTGTGGGATCGTAGATCTATGGTAAAAATAAAATTTGAATCAGCACACCTATCGCATCCAAAAAATGCTTGTTACTTTCCGATTCGTTTAGCGAACCATGACGGCTGTGCGTAAACGTTATCTTTTGAGATGCCCTTGCTTCGGCCCATTGTATTTTCTTATTAACGACCAGTTCAGGTTTGTTTCCAGCCCGAAGTCAATGGTATTGTCGACCCCCCCTATCATGCACATGCAGGTGGCAAAAATTTAATTTAATTGATGCTTTTTAGGGTAGGATTTCGCGCTGTATTAAAAACAGTGATTTTACAGGAGCGGATATTTGTTTGTTTCGTTGCTTGACAGACGATGAGGTGCATCAAATACCGTCTTTTAACGGGTGGTCGTTATTGCAAGTTGGCTTACCTTAATAGTCTTACAGCCACAAATCTCACCACCTATGCCTTTCTATCAACAGATCGATGATAAGACGGATGCAGGTAAACGCACTTTGAAAAACCTGCTCACGCTTCGTGCGCAACTCGAAAAAGATATTCCTAAAAAGCAGATGGAGTCGAACCTGCTACTCGCCACCTGGAACATTCGCGAGTTCGGTGTCACTAAATACGGCGGCCGCTCTACCGAAGCCCTTTATTATATCGCCGAGATCGTAAATCGTTTCGATCTGATCGCCATCCAGGAAGTCCGAAAAGATCTCGAGACTTTCAATAAGCTGATGTCGATCCTTGGTAGCAATTTCGAGTTTATGTTCACTGATGTCACTGAAGGCAAGGCCGGCAATGATGAGCGCCTGTGTTTTGTTTTTGACACGAGAAAGGTGCGCTTTGGCGGTCTATCGGGCGAACTAGTGCTTCCGCCGCTCGAGTCGAAAGATCCGGATACAGGTCAGCGCATTGTCGCTCCATCTGCGCAACTTGCGCGCACGCCGTACATGTGCGGGTTCAAGGCGGGATGGACAAACTTCGTTCTTGCTACTGTGCATATCCTGTATGGCAAAGGGGTCGCCGATGATCCCAATCGCATCCGTGAGATCGAGAACCTCGCCCGCGCGATCGCGCAAAAAGCTGAAGATCGCTCCGAGTGGTCGTCTAACTTTATTATTCTGGGCGACTTCAACATTTTTTCACAGGAAGACAGCACGATGAAAGCGATTACCACTGCGGGCTTCACGGTGCCGCAGGAATTGCAGAAGCTTCCCGGGCGTAATGTCGAAAAAAATAAGTTTTACGACCAGATTGCTTTCAAGGTGCTGAAGAATCGCTTTGACACCAACGGCCGCGCAGGCGTTTTTGATTATTACAATTTCTTGTACCGGCTGGAAGACGAATCGGAATATGCACAAGAAATGGGTAATGATTACTTGAAAAATTCCAAAGGCAAGGCGCGCGATAAAAAAGGGAAAACTACTTATTACAAAACATTCTGGCGTACGTTCAAAATGTCTGATCACCTGCCGATGTGGGTGGAGATCCGCATCGATCACACGGATCAGTACCTGAAGTACCGGCTCACACCTAAACAGGAACCGGAAGACCAGGCTGCAACTGCACCTGCCGTTAAAGCAGGAACAAAAACACGAAAGAAAAAATCAAACAAATGAGCTACGAAGATCTCCAACCTAAACGCCCGCTTGAGGTTGCCTTAAGTTTTTCAGGCGGAGGTTTCCGCGCGGCTACTTACAGCCTCGGCTGCCTGTCGTACATGGATCGTATTCATTTAGGCGAACAAAAGCTTACTGACCTCGTTTCTTTTATTTCATCTGCATCAGGTGGTACAATCACCAACCTTACGTACGTAGTCAGCCGGAGAAACAGCGTTTCATTTGCGACTTACTTCCAGGACCTTTTTTCCAAAATCAATAGCCAGTCGCTCGCTGACCGCGTTTTCGAGGTGTTGGCTGACGACGATGCATGGAAGAACAGGCCAGCCAAGTCGCGCAACCTCATCAATTCTTTTGCAATGGTGTACGATGAGTTGTTGTTTAACGGCGCAACATTTTCAGTGATCAATTCAGAAAACGGAAGTCCTGCGGCAATATGTGCAAACGCCACAGAGTTTGACAACGGCATGCTTTTTCGATTTCAGAATGAGGGTGTGTTCGGCAACAAGTTTCTGCACGCCAGGAACGATGCAATGAGTACGATCGGGTTGATCAAACTCGGTGATGTCCTTGCAGCGTCTTCCTGTTTTCCTGTGGGCTTCGAGCCGTTGATGTATCCTAAAGATTTTGCCTATGGTACCGAGCTCACCACGCAGGCGTTGGAACGGTCGCTGGTGCAGGATTCAAGGTTCTCGCCGGCTAAGAAAGAGTCCGAAGATGAAAAACCGATTTCATTCGGCCTGATGGACGGGGGCATCGATGACAACCAGGGTATCGATTCATTCATCCGTGCAGAAGACCGGCTGCAAAATAAAAACGGATTTGGTTATGACCTTTACATTTCATGCGATGTGAGCAGCAATTACACGAGTGGTTATGATTTTCCTCAAGAAAAAGACAAAGGTTTTTTCCGCCACGTATCTGTTATGCAGGTCGTGCTGCTGATCGTGCTGATTTTTGGCATTGCGCTCGCCGGTGTGCTCATCCCCGTGTGGCAACATTTTTCCTTCATGCTGTTAGGTATGTCAGGACTGGCGCTGATCGTGGTGCTTTTTGCTGCCTTTTCCCTGCTGTCTATAAAGAAAAAAGGAGAACTCAAACATGACACGTTCATTTCGCTGCTTTTTCAGAAAGGAAGAATGTTTTTGCAACTGCGACTTAGTGCACTGATCCAGATGCTGATCGCGAGAGGCAGTTCAGCAGGCTATCTTGCAAGCACGGTGTTCCTGAAAAAAATCAGACGTATCAGTTATGATCGCCTTTTTGAAAAGGTGTCGTTCATCGAAAAAAGGAATGTGACTTTGCTGAAACACTGGAATGAGTTTGCGCTGCAAAATGCGATTTACCTGCTGACGCCAAAAAACGATGCGCAGCGTATCACAGATCTTAAAAACGAGCCGTGGTTTGTTTCATTGCCTGACATGGCAGCGCTGATGGAAACATCTTCGGTTCTGCAGGATGTTGCGCGTCTTGCTGCAGAAATGGATACGACTTTGTGGTTCGATAAGGTTCACCTCGCAGACAAACGACCTGCATCGCTGGTGGCCACGGGTCAATTTACGACGTGTTACAATTTGTTGCGTTATGCGTTGCGGTTTGATGCGGCTGATCCGTATTGGAAAACTGTGCAGGCCGATCTTATCGCTGACTGGAAAAAATTTAAGGAAGCTCCGTACTGGATGGTGCCGTGATGTTCAGAGGATTTCATCAAGCCCCCAGTCCTTAAGTGTCTGGTTGGAGAACATGGGCATGCTTTGCGGTGGAAGTATTTCGTTTCTCGCTTTTATCCATCGGTCCCTTTCGTTGCCGTACATCTTTTTTACTTTGTCGCGGTCAAGGTTATTGATCTTGCCCCAGTGAAACGTATAAGGAATGTTCGCCCTGTCCATTTCCTTCCATACCACTTCAAAAAATCGCCGCGTGATGTCTGATTCAACGCCGTCGAGTTCGAGTATCAGCGTGTCGTCGTATTTGGTAAAGCCCAGCATCGCACTTGTCCTTTTGCTGTACCGGTAGGAGAACACTCCCGTAAAAGGCCCTTTCGTTTTGTTCAGTTTGATCAGCATTTCGTTCACCTGCGTCGCGAACGCGACCGGGATGCCCATTGCGGTGCTGATCACTTTGCCGCGGATGTCGTTGTTCCGAAATATTTCACCGCATGTTCCCTCAACGTTGTTATACAATGTATACGACTGCTTCACGAGCTTGTTCACGATTAAGGGAGTAACGACAGTAAGCACGTCGGTAACTTTTCCCAAAAATGCGGGCACATCGTCACCAGGGCCGGCTTTGCCGGGATCGTCAACAGCCGGCGGTGAATAGTTGTCGCGGTAGGGTCGTTTGTACATTATGGTTGAGTAGGTTCCTCCGTCCATGTCAAACTGGTTAACGACTACCTGGAAATGGAACGGCCGTTCACTTCCATGCGGCAAATTTGTGGCACCTGTAAAGTCAAGGGTGTTCATCTGGTGCTGCAGCATGTCCGTATATTTCAATCGCTGGCGGTAACATTCCAGCAGGTAAATGGGTTCTGTTTCTATCATCACGCCGTGTATAAATCCAAAACTGCCAAAGCTTACAAGCGCGGCGTCGAACAGCTCATCACTGCGCACCGGTGTTGCGTTTAACCGTTGTATTAATGTGTCTGATGCAACAGGATAATTCTTACGTTCGAGCCATATGTGCCGATCAGCACTGACGATGATGTGCATGCCTACAACAAAATCCGGCGTGCAGCCGAAATCGATCGCTGATCCGTGTGTACCGGTTGCAAAAGCGCCCACTATCGTCTGCCCGTTGCTCGCACCGCAGGTCTTCAACGATTTTTTGTTGTCTCTCAAATGGCGGTTAAGTTCCTGTATAGAATTGCCGCATTGCACAAACAATAACTGGTCCCTGGCGCCTTTATATCCTGTGTGTATGCTCGCATCGCGTATCGGAAATTTCCCGTTCAGCAATTTTGTGTTCACCATCCATCCCGTTGTTGCCGCAACGCGTGTGAACGACCAGCCACCGCCGAGAGCATGGATCGATTTGTTCTGTGCAGCAGCCGTTTTGATAAATTGCTGGATTGCAGCTGTAGTCGCATTGTAATCGTTTACACCATTGCCGGTATTCTGATTCGCGACGTCAAACAAATTGTCAATCTTCTGTCGGAATGTTTTGTGCCGGTTAGGCCAGCTCTTCGCCCCGGTTGGTGTGATGATCGCCACGGTAAATGGTTTTGATTAAAGGCTGTCTGTTATCGCGCATGGTTTGTGGCAGCGCCACTTTACTTTAACTGTCGACACAAACCCGAATGTGATCCAGGTGAGTAAAGATTGCCCGACGTTTTTTGATAACGTCACTTCATCGAGGGCGTTGCTCGTGCTGCAATCGGGAACGTGAAGGTTCTGCGGCTTGTTCCACAGTCCCCAGCCGTACGAATGCATTGTCGCTTGTCGGTATTCCGTCGACGGATCGTTGTTGGTATTGAGCACACGGTACTGGTAACAACCAGGTGTTGCTGCGATGAGAGTGAAAAGGAGAAAGACAGTGAGGATGGGCGGTGTCTGCTTTTTCATAAGTGTAATTATTGGTTGTCAGATCGTGTAGATCTTAAAGCTTTTGCCTTTGAGCTGCACGTCAATCTTTTCATTTTGTAATTGTGTCTGATCTGTTGCATCGAGGGCATTGCTGAACGGATTGTTTTGCATAAGGTCTATCACGCGGTCCGGCAGTGGCTGGCGTTTTTTGTCGTCATTGGGTACCACGGGAATGCTCAGTGGTGATGTCATGTCTCCATACCCGTTGTTGAACACGACCAGTACAATGTTGTTTCGTATGTACCGGATGAACGCATACACAAAGTGATCGACCCACATTGTGATCATCACGCCATACCTCAGTGCTTCATTTTTTTGTTTGCAGCGTATGAGTTCCTTTATTGTTTCCAGCAGATTGTGTTCTTCACTGTGTTCCGGCTTCACTTCATTGCCGATCATGATGCCCCACGGAAAATCTCTTCTCAGGTCAGCGTCACCGCCGGCATTGTCATTCCGCCATCCTTCCAACCCGACTTCCGACCCGTAATACAGTTGCGGTATGCCGCGTACGGTCAACAAAAACGCGTAGCACATGGTCACCACGCGATATGCCATTGCCTTGCCCGACTCTCCTGTATGTTTTGCGCGCGCATGACTCATGATGCGCTGGTCCAAATCGTGATTATCCAGTAGTGTCACGAGGCGGTTGGCGTTCGAGTAGCCGCCTCTTCCTTCGATTTTGTTTTTTGATGAGTTGTCAAGGTCGAGTATTCCGTAGATTTCATTGGAATTAAGACGAGGCCGTGCGAGTTTGTACAGCGCTTCATCATAAATGAAGCAGTTTTTGATTTGTTCCCTGAGTGGAAAATCAAATACAGAATTGAAGTCGTAGTCGCGCTGGTAGTTGGCCAGCTCCGGAATATCTTCCTTCGCTGTTTTCAACACCTCTCCCATCAGGAACACTTCCGGGTGTTTGCCTTTGATCAGACTTTTGTAATAATACCAGAATTTATTTTCGACATGATACGCGGTGTCCATGCGGAGCCCGTCCACCTTGCTCACTTCGATCCAGTCCATCAAATTATTGACGAAGTAGTCGACGACGTTGATGTTGTCGTGATCAAAGTCGGGCAACCCGTCAAGGCTTCCGTCGTCAGGATCGTCTTTCGCACTGAGCGTCGGATCATTGAACCATTCGGACGTAAAGTCGTTGTTTTGTTCTTTAATACCGTAGCCGCCGTGGTTCACGACTACATCCAGAATCACTTTCAGGCCTCGCGTATGCATCTCTTGTACGAAATCTGCCAGGTATTCCATGCTGCTTTCTGCGTGTGCTGCGCCAGAGTACAGTCGTTTGTCAATTCTGTCGAACTGTTTTGCCCAGTAGTAATGGTATGGCCTATGTTCCGGAAATCCTTTTGTGTTTACGTACACCGGTGTGATCCACACGGTTGTCACGCCGAGCTCTTTCAGGTATCCTGTTTTGTCGAGTATGCCCTGGAGATCGCCACCGTGAAAGCCGCGTGGATTGGCCGCGTCGTATCCGATGTTGTTTGTTGCGTCGCCGTCGTTGAAGCGGTCTGTAACGATGAAGTAGATGACGTCTTCCTGCGTGATCATGTGTCACGATTTACTGAGAAGATACTTAGATTTTGTGGGTGGTGGTGGGGTGTTTTCACCTTTTTCTTTGTCGCTTCCAGAGGATGAGAAGCGCGAGCAAGGTTTGCTCCGACTTATTGCAATTTTTTTTGTCGATCCTTCGTGCGTTTTACATTTATTTTTTGATTAAAATGAAATTTGCAATATACAACCCGGTCTTTCTCGTTAACAGGTTTGACAGGTTGGTAGTTGAGCTGTTTTGCTGCCGATGTTACAAATGGCAGATACTGCTTTGGACTGGCGTCTAATATACCCGATATCCGTTTTGTATTGGATGTGGGAACGGGACCGGGGGTCCCGCTTTTTTATGCAAAGGGTTTGTTTAAGCATCATGCATCCAAATACTTTTCGTAAACTGCAATTTCACTAAACAATTAATCGGAAACAAGCATTTTTTCACCCCCCTCTATTCAGAGGTAGATACCACACGCTTGAGACTTGTGAGCCTATGTGCGCATATCTCGTATACCCGTTGTCGTTAGCGTCCGCTCAAGAAACCATCTTGGAGCGCTTGCGCTTCGACAGTACACAGCTGTATTTATCCATAGAAGAAAAGTGGATCAATAACCAGATCAACGGTGATACGTATCACCGCTGGCATGCTGCTTTAAATAATGACATTATTTTCTTAAGGCCGAAATTGATAGGCTTTCCTGTGATGAATTGCGCGCGCAGGAAGCATTATTGAATAACCTGGATGCACTTGGAGATCTTCATTTCATTTATCATAAATGCAGTACACTACAAAAGCACCAGTTGCTGAAATCCGTGTTCGTTAGCAATCTCTTCTACTATCAATCTGTTTATCGAACCCCTACACTCCTTCCTGTGTTCAACACAACCTTGTGGTTTTCAAAGAAAAACGTTTGCTGGAATTGACCGAAATAAAAAACGGGACAAGCGTCCCGTCAGGTGGAGGTGGCGGGAATCGAACCCGCGTCCAAACATATTCGTCGAAAGCTTTCTACATGCTTATTTCATTATTACTTGTCGGCGATGAACAGGAAATGAACCAACCAATTCATCACTTAGCTGAATGTGTCTTTTGCAGCCGTCACAGCCTTCAACTGCAGCATTCTGTATTTGTTTTGAGTCGGCGGCAGAGCTTGGTAACAGAACAACCTGCTCCGCGGCCCGAATGACTAACTAATCACTGATTAGGCAGCCATGGCATACTGTGTATTGCCATTTGATGTTCGAATATTCAGATTTACGTGCTAATTATCCAACGCACGGCATGCTTGCACTTTCAAAGATCTATGCTGTCAAAACCGGGCACCCCCTGGTTTTTGAGCGAAATACAAATTTACGAAGAAAAGGGCAAAACGCAGAAGGCAAAAGGCAGAATTCCAGGATCTAATTCTCTGCCCTCTGCCCTCTGCCTTCTGCCCTTTATTTAAACAAATATCTCCAGAAATCCAATCCAAGCGCGTAGGCCATAAGCAGCAGCAACAATATCATACCAACCATCTGCGCATATTCCATAAACTTCTCGCCTGGCTTGCGGCCCGAGATCATCTCATACAAAGTGAAGATAACATGACCGCCATCCAGCGCAGGTATAGGCAATATGTTCATAAACGCAAGCACAATACTTAATAACGCTGTCATGCTCCAGAATCTTTCCCAATCCCATTGCTCACCAAACATGTTACCAATGCTGATGAAACTTCCAAGCGACTCACTCGCCTTAACTTCTTTTGAAGTAAACAGCAGCTTGAAATTTTTCAGATTCATGATCAGCGTTTCCCATCCTTTCGCCACGCCCGCAGGCAACGACTCAACAAAGTCATAATCCCTGTGTTCAATCTTCAAAAACTCCCTGCCGGGAACTGCAGCAAAGCCTATCATTGCATCCTTATTTACTAAAGCCTTTACTTCAACCGTATCACCTGTTGGACGCGTTACAAGTATACTGATCTCTTTTTCCTTTAGTCGCGACACCTTATCCTGAAACTCCGCAAATGAAGTCACGGGCGCACCGTTCAACCCGATGATCGTATCGTTATGCTGTAAGAAATTCTGAGTGAATTTTGCCTTTTCAAAAACTGAATCAACAACCGCCGGATAAGCAGGTCGCGCAAGCGGATCTCCCTTCCTGTTGATCAATGTTCTTATTGAGCCCTCAGGTACCTTAAGATCAATTATCTCACCGTTTCGCTGTACCTGTATTGTCTGCGCTTCGTTAAGTATGAAATCTCCCGAAAGCTTATTAAAATTCTCAACTTCCTTGCCATTCACACTTATAATATGGTCACCATTTTTGATGCCTATGCTCTCTCCTAATGAATCAACATAAACTCCGTACTTCAGATTCTTTGCAGGCAGATAATCTTCCCCCCATGTGAACAGGATCATCGAAAAGATAAAAAAGCCAAGCAAAAGGTTTACCGTTACTCCGCCAATCATAATGATCAGTCGCTGCCATGCCGGTTTACTTCTGAATTCCCACGGCTGCGGCGGCTGCTTCATCTGTTCCTTATCCATGCTTTCATCAATCATTCCGGAAATCTTCACATAACCTCCCAGTGGCAACCATCCGATACCATATTCAGTTTCACCAATCTTCTTTTTTACCAAAGCAAACCATGGATCGAAGAAGAGATAGAATTTCTCGACCCTGCATTTGAACAGCTTCGCCGGTATGAAATGGCCGAGTTCGTGCAGCACAACAAGTATGGAAAGGGATAGGATAAGTTGTCCTGCCTTCACTCCTACCGTCGACCAGTCAATAGCTAATAATAATGTCATAGTTTTCTATCCGCAATGCGGAATTTATATTTAG
>Ga0209382_10002698_pt1 | contig 25416 bp, 24 predicted proteins | sample SoiMetdeltSBSDD5_FD_187599 | JGI IMG/M metagenome (GOLD analysis project Ga0209382, IMG submission 187599) | Bulk soil microbial communities from a Populus tree surrounding site in Tennessee, USA - Soil MetaG P. deltoides SBSDD5 (SPAdes) (version 2) | ecosystem: Environmental > Terrestrial >... | reverse complement strand
CGCCAGATCGCGGTGGTGACGCAGGACACGGTGCTGTTCCGCGACACCGTCGCGGGGAACATCGCCTTCGCCATGCCCAACGTCTCGCGCGACGAGATCATCCGCGTGGCCAGGGCCGCCCACGCGCACGAGTTCATCTCGCGCATGACCCACGGCTACGACACGGAGATCGGCGAGCGCGGCATGCGGCTCTCCGGCGGCGAGCGCCAGCGCCTGGCCATCGCGCGGGCGCTGCTCAAGGATGCGCCCATCCTGATCCTCGACGAGGCCACCTCGGCCCTGGACACGGCCAGCGAGGCGCTGGTGCAGGAGGCCATCCAGACCCTCATGGCCGGTCGCACCACGATCGTCATTGCGCACCGCCTTTCCACCGTGCGCAACGCCGACATCATCCTGGTGCTCGAGCGCGGCCGCATCGTCGAGCGCGGCAACCACGAGCAGCTCCTGCGCCAGGGTGGCCTCTACGCCCGCATGTGCGGCCTGCAGATGCAGGACGCCGAGCCCTGAAGGCGAGCGGACCCGAAACTCGCCGTTCAGGGCCGGAACGCGGGCACGCCCGTCCGCCGCAGAGGCAGCCACAGGCTGAAGGCCGAGCCCGGGCCGGGCTCGTCGGCCATGCGGAGCACGCGGCCGCCGTGCATCTCGACCAGGCTGCGCACGAGCACCAGCCCGAGCCCGAGGCCCCCACGCAGCGCGGCGGACGGGGGGTCCAGCGAGTCGGCCGGCTCGAACAGGCCCGCGAGGGCCTGCGGCTCGAGGCCGTTGCCCGGGTGGCGCACGATGAGCTGCGCCCCGGCCGCGTCCTCGTCGGCCAGGAGCTCGAGGGACACGGTGCCACCCGGGTCGGTGAGGCTGGCCGCGCTGCGCAGGACGTGATCCACCACCTGGGTCAGCCGGCGCGGGTCGCCCAGGGTGCTGACCGGCTGCTCGGGCACCGAGACCGAGAGCTGGATGTCCTGGCGCAGGAGCTCGCCGCGGCAGCGCTCGACGGCGGCGGTGGTGATGGCGGCCAGGTCGCAGGGTTCCATGCGCAGGCGGGTGCGGCCCTGCGCGATGCGCGAGACATCGAGGAGGTCGTCGATCAGGCTGGCCATGTGGCCCACCTCGCGCTCGATCACGCCCACCATGCGGCGCGTGTCGGGCTCGACCGGCCGGCGCGCGTCGAGCGAGTGCACGGCGTAGCGGATGGGCGCCAGCGGGTCGCGCAGCTCGTCACCCAGCCCGGCGAGGAACAGGTCCTTGCGGCGCTCGTCCTCGCGCAGCCGCTGCTCGGCCTGCTTCTGCGCGTCGATGTCGATGCACGCCCCGACCCACAGCTGGATGTGGCCGTCGGCGTCCCGCACGGGCAGGCTGCGGCTGGTGAACCAGCGGTAGGCGCCGTCGTACTCGCGCATGCGGAACTCGCCCTCGAAGGGCACGCCCGTGGCCACGCACGACTGCCAGCGCAGCTTCATGCGCGCCGCGTCGTCGGGGTGCAGGGACTGCACCCAGCCGTCGTCCAGCGCGCTGCCCGGCGGCAGGCCCGTGAAGTCGTAGAAGACCTGGTTGACGAAGTTGCACTTCCCGTCGGGCGCGTTGGTGTAGAGCATGCCCGGCACGGCCTCGACCATGGAGCTGTAGCGCAGCTCGCTGTCGCGCAGGGCGCCGACGACGCGGCGGCGGTCAGCTTCGGCGCCCGCCAGCGCCAGGCCCGTGGCCGAGACCACACCCGCGAAGATCTGCAGCATCACGAGGCTGCCGTGGGCGTCGCCGATCGCGAACGGGCCCTTGCCCTCCAGCGTGAGCCAGATCGCGAAGCCCGTCGACACGGCGGACACGGCCGTGACGCCGTGCAGCCCGAAGCGCAGCGCCGCCCAGCAGACGATGGGGATCATCCCGTAGACGAGCGCGTGCCGGACCTGGACGGGGCCGACCGGCACCTCGAAGATGAGCATGCCCACGACGCCCACGCCGAGCGCCAGGGCCGCGGCCTCGAGCGTGCGCCGCCGGGTCCAGGCGGGAGGCTGCACGTGCGCCCAGGCCAGCAGCAGCGGCCCGACCAGGAGGGCGCCGGTCGCGTCGCCGAACCACCACAGCCACCAGAGCGAGCCCCACTCGTTCCAGCCATGCAGCTTTCCGAGGCACAGGGTGGTCACGCCGATGGTCGCGGCCACGGTCGTGGCCAGGAGCACGGCCCCGCCCACCCAGGCCACGACGCCGCGCAGCCCGGCCAGCGGATTGCCGGGCCCGGCCGCGCGCCTCACGAGCCAGGCGCCGGCCACGGCCTCCAGCGTGTTGCCCAGCGCGATGCCGCACGCGACGCCCACCGACTCGTTGGCGGTGAGGTTGACGAGGAAGGCCCCCAGGGCCACTCCCGGCCAGACGCGGTATCCGAAGAGCAGCACGGCGGCCAGCGCGATGCCCGTCGGCGGCCACACGGAAGTGACCTGCTCGGCCCGGAAGGCCAACGCCAGCCCGATCTTGGCGGCGGCGAAGTAGACGAGCGCGAGGCCCACCAGGCGGGCGGCAGCGGCGGCCCAGCTCGGCGTCCGCAGGTTCGCCGGCGTCGCGGAGCCAGCGACCATCGCGGGTTGTCCCTCGCCCAAGTTCACGCCTCCTCCCTTGAAGGGGGCCTGCAGCGTAGCCCTCCCGGCGTCGGCCGTCCATCGCCGCAATGGGCGTGCCACAGACCCGACGACAGCACGGTCCGTTGTGGCCCTCCACGGCCAAGAATCGCGGGATCGGCGGGCCGACTCGTCTCGCGGTCCGGCCGGCAGGCACCATGCGGCGTGCCGGCTCGTCGCGACCGGCAGTTTCCTCAGTCGCCCGTGGGCACGATGCCGGCGCCCTCGACCATGAGCACGACCGTTCGCACCGGGGCGCGTGGCCGATGGGGCACGCCGCGCGGGACGCAAAAACCCTGCCGCGGGAGGAGCTCGACCGTCCGGTCCTGCAGGTCGATCAGGAAGCGGCCCTCCACGACGAAGAAGAACTCGTCCTCGTCGTCGTGCTTGTGCCAGTGGTACTCGCCCTGCAGCACGCCCAGGCGCACGACCGAGTCGTTCACCTTCACCAGGGTCTGGTTGTGCCAGGGGTGCGTGCAGGCAGCCACCAGCGCCGGCACGTCCACCAGCTCGAGCGGCCCGTACTTGATGTCGAGGTGCGTGTCGTAGGGCGAGGCGGCGGGGTCGTTCATCGCAGGTCTCCCGGGGGCCGACCGTTCTACCTCGCGCGCGCCGTCCGGCGCGGCCGGCTCGCCTTCTCCCGACGTCAGCGCTGCACGGCGATCGGGCGCAGGATCTCGGACAGCAGGTCGGGCCGGCTCTCGTCGCGCACCAGGTGCGGGCAGCGCTCTCCGCCGTGCCAGTCCACCGCGTGCGTCGCGTAGAAGTCGCCGTTGGCGGCCAGGAGCTCGAGGGGCGCGTCGCTCGTCCTGCCCAGCCGCAGCGCGTCGAGCAGCACGTCCGCCGACCACTTGCGGCCGTTCACGGCCACCAGCTTCATCCCCGGCGCGAGGCCCGCCTCGGCCGCGGGCGTGCCGGGCACCACATCCTGCAGCGTGCCGTCCTCCAGCACGAGGCAGCCGAGCGAGAAGCGCAGGTCGGTGCGCTTGAGCGTCTCGTCGATGGCCTCCTGCATCCTGCTCGGCGTGTCCGTGAACACCAGCTTCCAGCCCGCGCGCTCGACGCCGCCCAGCGGCGCGTGCGCGTCCAGCGACTGCTGGCGCGCGGCGAAGAAGCCGGCCCAGTCGAAGGGCGCGACCGCCTGCATGCCGGTGACGACGTCCTCGAAAGCGTAGGGCTTCACCTCGGCGCGCCCGCTGCTGCCTCCGTGGAAGGCGCGGCAGAAGTCATCGAGCGAGCGCTTGCCACCCGTCAGCTCGCGGATCGTGACGTCGGCCTCCAGCCACAGCAGGTCGCCCTCGTCGTAGAAATCGACCGCGCGCCGCAGGGAGTCCCAGTCGCTGCGCGCCGCGTAGAGCAGCGGCGCGTCGTCGCTCGTGTCCTGCAGCGGCCGCCAGGTGCGGCCCGGCCGCTGGTCGAGCACGGCCGCGAAGAGCGCCAGATTCTCGCGGTAGTCCTCGAGGCTCCGCAGGCCCGAGCGCGCGGTCAGCACGTTGCCGAGATACTCGGTGAGGCCCTCGTAGACCCACAGGAGGTCGTCGCGCATGGGCGTGCTGAAGTCGCCCGTGGCCAGGCCCGCCGGGCGGCGGAACTTGCCGTTCCACGAGTGCACCATCTCGTGCGGCAGCAGGCCGGAGGCGCGGCGGAAGAGGTCTTCGTCGATCAGGGCGCGCTCGGCCACGCGGTTGTCGCTCGACGCGTGGTGCTCGAGCCCGAAGTGCGCCACTCCGTCGCTCAGCGTGAGCAGGAAGTCGTAGTGCGCGAAGTGGTGGCTCCCGAACAGCGCCAGCGCCTCGGCCACGAGCCGGCGGTGCGCGTCCACCTGCGCGTCGCTGATGCCCAGCGCGGCCTCGACGTCGCTCACCATGTCCAGCGTGCAGGGCGGGCCGCCCGGCTCCGTCAGGTCCACCTGCCGCAAGTACGCGCCCGCGGCCACCGGCGAGTCCACCAGCGTGGTGAGCGAGACCGGCTCGAAGCGCAGGCCCGCGTCCGAGGCGTCGGCCGTCACCAGCGCCGTCGCGTGCTTCCAGCCCGGCGGCAGCAGCAGGTGCGGCGTGACCAGGACGTCGTCGGGCCGCGCGCCGGCGAGGTACATGACCACCTGGTTCCAGCTCAGCACCAGCAGCCGCGCAGTCGACGAGGCGCCCGACGAGAAGCCCTCGGCAGCCGGCGGAAGCACAAAGTCGAAGGCGACGTCCAGCGCCGCCACGCCCGCCGGCACCTCGACGTGCAGCGCGTGCTGGTCCAGGAGATCGCGGCGCCACGCGAGCGGCTTGCCGGCGGCGAGGATCTGCACGCCCACCACGTCCACCGCCGGCCCCGTCGGACCATGCTCGCCGGGAATCCACTTGGGGTAGAGCAGCGTCTGCGGTCCCGCGGCCACGCTGATCGTCTCGCGCGCGTGCAGGATGTGGCGCGGCGCCTCGCGGGCATCGACGCTGAGCGCGATGGTCGTCCCGCCAGCCTGCGCCCGCAGCGCGGGCGTGGCGAGCAGCAGCGACACGACGAGGGCGGGCAGCAGCCGGGCGGTGAAGCGGGCCATGGTCGTCTCCCGAGGAGGCGGGAGAGGATGCCGCGAAGGCGCGCGGCGCGCCAGTGCCCCCTACCCGTGCGTCGATTGCCAGATCGAGAACAGGTTGCCGGAGGCGTGCATCACGCAAGGCACCAGGAGCGAGCCGCTGCGCACGCGCGCGGCGCCGAGCAGCAGGCCGTCCGCGAAGATCATCGCGATCGTGGGCCCGCCGTACTTCACATGGAACAGCGCCCAGGCCGCGGCGCACACCACGACGGCCCCCGTCACGCGCAGCCGCGTGCGCCGCAGGCGGTCGAGGGCCAGGCCGCGCATGACCAGCTCCTCCGCCACCGGCCCCAGCACGCCGATGGCCAGCACGCGCAGCCAGAAGACGGCCGGAGCGTAGTCCGGCCAGGGCTGCGGCAACTCGAGGCCGAGCGGGCCGGTGAGGCCTTCACCGACCGCGACCCAGGCGGCCCAGAGCACGAGCCAGGTCGCCAGTGCCGTGGGCCGCGGCGCCGCGAGGCCGAGGTCGCCGCGCGACGAGATGCCACGCCGCCGCGCGACGGCGAGCACGACGGCGATCGCGATCAGCGGCGGGCCCAGCTTGAGGAGCAGCGTGTCGCGGAGGCCGGGGTCCATGGTCGAGGCGACGAGGTATCTATGCGACCGCCGCCTCCTGCATCTCAACCCGGATCTCCGTCTTCACCGAGTTGGCGATGAAGCACTGCTCGTGCGCCGCGTGGTGCAGGTGCTCCTCCTCCTCGCGCGACGGCCGCCGGCCGGTCCAGCCGATGCGCGGCCGCAGCACGACCGAGCTCACCCACGGCACGCCGCGCTCGTTCTTCGTCATGTGGCCCACGGCGTCGTCGTGCCAGCTCGCCGCCGCCAGGCCGGCGCGGTGCGCGAGGTACAGGAAGGTGAGCATGTGGCAGCTCGCGAGGGAAGCCACGAAGGCCTCCTCGGGATCGACGCAGGCCTCGTTGGAGAGCGGCTTGGGCACCGCTGCGGGAGAAGGCGACGCCGGGACGGTCACGCCCCCGTCGAAGCTCCACGTGTGCTCGCGCGAGTAGCTGCCCTTGAGGAAGTCGCCGCGCGCGTGCGTCCAGCGGATGGTGGCCTTGTGGTCGGACATGGGGTTTCCTCCGGGGCGCCCGGGCTAGCTGGCCGTCGTGCCGCCCTCGTGCCGCAGGTGGGCCGCGTCGCGCGCGATGCGTCGGCCCGCCACGATATCGAACACGGCGTGCACGACCATCGCCGGCACGAGCGTGCCGGTGAGCTCCACGAGGCCGTGCAGGACGAGCGCCAGCGCGAAGATCATGATCCCGCTCTTCCAGCCCTGCAGGGCGTGGGCCAGCGCGAAGGCCGTGGCGCACATCAGGATGGCCGCGACGTGGCTGTCCAGCGCGTACCACAGGATGGACATCCCGACGCCGCGGTAAGCCGCCTCCTCCGCCACGCTCGCCGCAAGCACGGCCGCCAGCCACAGCGCCATCTCGCGCGGGGAGCGTGGGGCGATCCGGTAGACCAGCGCCCGCCGCCGCTCGCTCTCGGTGCGCACGGCGCGCAGGATGGCGCGCAGCAGCAGCGCGATGGTCAGCGCGCCGGCGGCGAACGCCACGTCGCGCAGCCGGAGGCCCTGCTCGGGCAGCGCGAAGATCTCGTATCCGAACCCGCTGCCGACGAGCCAGGCCAGCGCGAACAGGATCAGCTGGCTCAGGAAGGTGCTGGCCCAGACGGCCTCGCGCCCGGGCAAGGGCCTGCCCGGCGCCCCGTCGGCGGCCGCGCGCAGCCGCCGCGCGCTCCGCAACGCCGCCCACGGCATCACGAACAGCAGCCAGGCGAGGAAGAGCAGCGACGGGCTGCCGGGAAGCTGCATGGCCGGACGAGCGTAGCGAAGCGGCCGCGCCCGGCCTCAGTGTCCCTGCGCGAGGAGGGCGCGCGCGCCGGCCACCTCGGGCAGCTCGGGTTCCACGCTGCCCCAGTGCCGGAGGAAGCGCTCCAGCAGCTCGCGGCCGACGGCCTCGTGCCCGGCCTCCAGCTCCAGCCGGCCGCGCGTGCCGAGCGCCGCGACCCAAAGCAGCGGATGGCGCAGCCGCGGCAGGCCGCTGTCGATCAGTCCGGCCAGCGCCGCCGAGGCGGCGGTGGCGTCGCCGGCGGCGAGGCAGGCGCGCGCGAGGCCGTCGCGCACCAGCGGCTCGATCGTGTCCTCGTGCACGTACCAGTCCTCCATGAGCCGGCCGGACTGCAGCAGGGCCGCGAACCCGGCGCGGGCCTCGTCCGCGCGACCCTCGGCCAGCGCCACCTCGGCGGCCAGGGCGTCGCGGTAGAGCGGCGCCGTCGGGCTCCAGCCGTGGCTGGCGAGGTCGGTGAGCCGCTGCAGGCCGGCGTGCGTCGCGGGCAGGTCCCCCGCGCGCAAGGCGAGCAGAGCCGACACATAGAGGCAGCGATAGCTGTCGGGCTGCTGCTCCAGCGTCGGCGCCAGCTCGCGACGCGCGCCCGCCACGTCGCCCTGCAGGGCGAGCAGGAAGGCCAGCCGCTGGCGCGAGCCGTTGCGCGCGCTGGTATGGAACCCGTCCGGGCGGACCCCGCCCGGCACGACGGCCGCGCGGCGGTACAGCTCGGCGGCGTCGTCGAAGCGGCCGTAGGCGGCGAGGATGTCGGCGCGCAGGTCGAGCTCCATGACCAGGTAGAGCCCGGACACGGCCTTGAGTCCCTCCACGAGGCTGCCGACGTCCGCGGACAGCACGCCGCGCAGTGCGCTCGACTCCTCGCGGCCCGCGAGGAAGTCCGGGATGAGCGGATCCGCGAGGAGCGTCGAGGCCTCGTCCAGGCGGCCTTCCCACAAGGCCAGCGTCCCCTGGAGCTGGCGCAGGTTGCTGGGCTTGCGCTGCTCCCACTCGGCGAGCTTCGCGTGCGCGGCCTCGTAGTTCCCGGCCCGCAGCCAGGCCGTGAGCTGGTGCTCGTAGACCAGCGAGAGGTCGGGGTCGAGCGCGAGCAGCCGCTCATAGATCCGCGCCGCCTCGTGGGCATCGTTGCGGGTGGCGGCGTGGGTGTAGATCTCGCCCAGCATGTAGAGCGCATCGTGGTGGTACGGGTCGTCCTCCAAGAGCTTCAGCAGCGCCGGCAGCGCGGTCGGGATGTCCTCGTTGATGTAGTAGGGACCGACGACGTCCAGCATCCTCTGGATATCCGGGGGCAGCTTCTCGCGGAACGCCACGGCGCGGTCGAGTGCCTTGCTGCTCTCCTCGAAGCGGCCGGTCCAGATGAGCGCCATGCCCAGCCGGAACTGCGCCAGCGCGAAGGCCGGATCGATGGCCACGGCCTCGGCCAGATCCGCCGCGGCCTCCTCGGGCGCGTTGCGCAGCAGGCCGCCGAGGCCGCGCACGAAGGCTCGATAGGCCTCGACCGACGTGGTGAGCTGCTGGGCCAGCGCCTTGCGCTCCTCCTCGGTCATCTCCGGCTCGCGCAGCGCCTCGCGGATCTGCCGGCTGAGCGACTCGGCCATCACGAACACATCGGACGGGCTGCTGCCCCGCGCCTGGGCCGTCGCGAGCGTGCGCCCGCTCGCCACCTCGATCACGTCGGCCGTGGCCTGCAGCGCGCCCGAGGAGCGCGAGACCTGGCCGAGGATCATGGTGTCCGCGCCGGTCTGCCGCGCCACCTCGGTGGCGTTGCTGCGGTCGATGCTGCCGTCCGGCCGGCCCGCCTGCCGCGCCACGTCGAACAGCCGCTGCTGGCCCAGGACGTCCAGGCTGCCCGTCGCGGCCAGATGCGAGCCGAGCAGCCGCGTCAGCATGTCGCCCACCTGCTCGGCATCGGCCGGATCGTCGCGGTTCTCGAAGCCCATGACCGCGGCGACGGCGCGCGGCGCCGTGCCGTCGGCACGCGTCCCCCTCCCCTCGATGGTCTGCATGAGCAGCACGCCGATCACGACCAGCACCGCCAGGGACAGGCCGACGATCACGCGCGACGCCCGGCGGCGCTGGCCGGCCGCCAGCTCCGCGTCGGCCGCGAGCCGCGCGAGGTCGGCCGCCAGGTCCGCCATGCGCTGGTAGCGCTGGGCCGGATCCTTGCGCAGCGCCTTGTCCACGATCGCCTGCAGGCCGTCCGGCAGGTCGGGCCGCTGGCCCGCGAGCGGCGGCGGGTCGCGCGTGGCCACCGCCTCCAGCGTCTCGACCACGTCCTTGCCCGCGAAGGCCGGGCGGCCCGTGGCCATCTCGTACAGCAGGCTGCCGAAGGAGAACACGTCCGTGCGCTGGTCGATCGGCCCCCCACGCGCCTGCTCGGGCGACATGGCGCCGGGCGTGCCTGCGACGACGCCCGACAGCGTGCTGTCGGCGGCGCGCCGTGGCCCGCCTGGCGGGGAGGGGCCGCCCGCCGGCTCGTCGGCGCCGCGCACGCTGCGCGCGAGGCCGAAGTCCAGGAGCTTGGCGAGGCCGCGGTCGGTGACCATGACGTTGGCCGGCTTGACGTCGCGGTGCACCACGCCGCTCTCGTGCGCGTAGGCCAGGGCGTCGGCCAGCGGCCGCGCGACGTCGAGCAGCTCGCGCAGGTCGAGCGGGCCCTCGGCGAGGCGCTCGCGCAGGGTGCGTCCCTGCACGAACTCGAAGGCGATGAAGTCGCGCCCGTCGACCTCGCCCACCTCGTGGATGGTGGTGATGTTGGGGTGGTTCAGGCTGGCGGCGGCGCGCGCCTCGCGCAGGAGGAACTCCCGGCGCTCCTGCCGGCGGGCCAGCTCGGCAGGCAGCACCTTGACCGCCACGTGCCGCTCGAGCAGCGAGTCGTGCGCGAGATACACCTCGCCCATGCCCCCCGCGCCCAGCAGCGACAGGACCCTGTAGCGGCCGATGCGCTCCGGCAGCGGCTTGCCCGCCGGCCGCAGCGCCGTCACGTCCGCGTCCTCCCAGGCCTCGGGCGGCAGCGTGGGCGAGGCCATCAGGCCCTCGGCCCGGCCGTGGGCCACGAGCAGCGCCTCCACCTCGGCTCCCAGCGCCGGATCGTCGCGCGACACGCGTCCGATCAGCCCCGCGCGCTCGGCGGCCGGCAGGTCCAGCGCCTCGGCGAACAGCGACTTGATGCGCTCCCAGCGGGTCGCGTCGTCGCCAGCGCTCATGGCAGGGCTCGTCACGGGCCCGCGGTCCCGGCGGGAGCCGGCAGGAGGGTGGCCCGCGAGCCCGGGCCGCGATTCTAGCAGGCGGAATCCGCGGTCCGGCTCGCCCGCGGCCTGCCGAAGGGCGCTCCCGAGCGCACGCGGGGGCCACTTTTCAGGAATCGTGTCCGCTGGCGGCGGCGGATGACGCATGAGTGCCTGCCGCGGGACCAGCAGGGTGATGGCGACCGCAGCCGCGAGACCGGCGCTTCGACACCTCGGCGCGATGTCGAAGACCGGACCCGATCGCAGATGTCAGGGGGGCGCCGCGTGGCGGCCCGGGGACGCTCGGCGTCCCCGGGCCTCACCGCGCACCGGCGCTTCGCGCCACGGGGGATAGAATCCGCGTGTGGCCCCCCGACGCAGTCCACCGCCCGCCGTGCAGCCCGCCGCCCGCCCGGCGGCCGGGCAGCTCACGCGCATCCTGCGCGACGTGGGCGAAGGCCGCGCCCGGCCGTCCGAAGAGCTCCTGCCGCTGGTCTACGAGGAGCTGCTGCTCATCGCGCGCCAGCGCCTGCGCGACGAGCGCGTCAACCACACGCTGAATGCCACGGCCCTCGTGCACGAGGCCTACCTGCGGCTGGCCGGCAACGACGCCGCCGCCTGGGACAACCGCGCGCACTTCTTCGGCGCCGCCGCGCGCGCCATGCGGCAGGTGCTCATCGACTACGCCCGCCGCCGGGGCCGCGCCAAGCGCGGCGGCGAGCGCCACCAGGTGCCGCTCTCCGTGGTCGACCTGGCCACCGAGGCGCCCGTCGAGGACGTGCTGGCCCTGGATGGCGTGGTCGAGAAGCTGGCCCTTCAGGATCCGCGCATGGCGGACATCGTGCAGCTGCGCTTCTACGCCGGCCTCTCGGTCGAGGAGACCGCCTCGGCCCTCGGCCTCTCCGAGCGCACCGTGCGCCGCGAATGGAGCGTGGCGCGGGCGTGGATCATGCGCGAGCTGGAAGGCTGAGTGGGCCTGCTCCGGCAGCCCAGCGCCTTCCTGCCCGTCGCGCTGTCGGCCGCCGCCCTCGCCACGGTGCTCGTCCACTTCGCCGTGGTCGGCACCGCGCGCGAGCCCGACGAGGGGACGGCCGCGCATCTCTGGCAGCTGTTCATGGCGGCGCAAGTGCCGATCATCGCGTACTTCGCGGTGAAGTGGCTGCCGCGCGAGCCCGGGCAGGCCCTGCTGGTGCTGGCCCTGCAGGCGGGCGCGGCGCTCGCCGCCTGCGCGCCGGTGTGGTACTTCGACCTCTAGGGCCCGCGCCAGCGTCCCGACGGCGCCCGCGCCCGTTTCGCTTGCGCCGTCACGCGCGCGATGAACTCGCTCTTGCCGGCCGTGTACGCGGCCCGGTCGTCGGGCGTCGCGGAGGCGAGCCGGCGCTTCAGGCCCTCGTACTCGCGCGCCAGCCCGGGCGAGGCGATGAGCGCGTCGCGGAACAGCAGCCGGTCCCAGTGCTCGGTGAAGCTGGCCTCGACCATGTGGATGTGGTGCGTGCGGGCGCCCGTCGCCGGGTCGCGGCGGATGAACCAGGCGTAGAAGGGCGGGCCGTCGTCGCCGTGCGTGGGGCGCCAGAGGTACTCGTAGCTTCGAGCCTCCAGGAGCGGTGCGACGCGCTTGCGGACGACCTGCAGGTTCGCGACCTCGACCAGCAGGTCCACGACGGGCTTGGCTGCGAGGCCGGGGACAGCCGTGCTGCCGAAGTGTTCCATGCGCCGCACGAGGCCAGGCGGGAGGCAGGCCAGCAGGCGGTCGCGCTCCTCGCGGAAGTGCGCGGGCCAGCGCGGGTCGTAGGGCACCAGCGCGATGTGTTCGCGCACGAGGCGCTGGACCTTCTGCTCGGGCTTTTCCACGAGGCTCCGCGGGACGCGCGGAGGATATCAGCCGGCCGCGGGGGACGTCTCGGTGCCGCGAAGGGCTTCGGCACGGGCGCCCGAGGGTCGGCCGTCATTCCATGCGCTGAATCGCGCCCGCACCGGACAAGCATGCCCATCGGGCCCCGGCGCCACGAGTTCAGAGCGTCCGCAGGAACGCGATGAGCGCGGCGCGGTCCTCCGGCTCCAGGTCCAGCCCGAAGTCGTGGCCCGGCACGGCAAGCGTTCGCACTCCGGGGCCGCGCCAGCCGGACGGCACGTAGTCCGCGCGCAGCCGCCGCGGATCGAACCAGTCCTCGAGCGAGGTCACGAAGCCCGAGTGGCCGTAGAGGCCGCGATACCACAGGCCGCGCAGCGACGGCACCTTGTAGTAGCCGGTGCCCTTGCGCGTGCGCAGCGCCAGGCCCGGGTCGGTGCCGACGCGGCGGTTGGAGATGTCGAGGCGGGCCGTGCGCGGATCGTCCTGGGGCGGCTCGAAGCCCGGCACGGCGATCAGCTTGTTGTTGGTGTAGGCCGGCGGCGCGTGGCACTTGGCACAGCCTTCCTCCTGGAAGATCTGCTGGCCGCGGCGCGCCGCGTCACCGAAGGGATACGGGCTGGGCGCCGGCCCGAGCGAGTAGAGATACAGGGCCATCGCGTACATCGCCTCGTCGGGCGGGCGCACGCCCTCGTCCAGCATCCCGGCCGGCAGCATCTGGTGCGGGCCGAAGGTGGCATCGGGCGCGTACTCGACCAGGATGCCGTAGCGCGCGACGTCCTCCGGGCCGCGGTTCGCGTGGGTGCCGGTCGCGTCGAGGTAGCGGCGATCCGCGATTCCGCGCAGGTCGGCCATGCGTGTCTTGAACAGCGGACTGCCGTTGAAGCGCGCGAACATCGTGCCCGGCGGCTCGCCCGAGTCCTGGCCGAAGAAGGCCATGAGCTCCTCGTCCCCCATGTCGCGGTACTTGCTGTGCTCGTCGTCGGCCAGCCACGGCACGCCGAATCCTGCATAGAAGCGTTGGCCGAGCGGGCCGCCCGGGTCCGGGAGCTGATCCAGCATGATCCTGACCGCCGGAGCGTCCGAAAGATCGAAGTTGCAGGGCGCGCCGGGCAGCACGCTGCCGTCCGGCATGAGACGCGAGTGGCAACCGATGCAGCTGCTGGCCGACAGCTTCAGCGTGCCGTCCTTGTCCACGACCCAGCGGTAGTCCAGCAGCACGCCGTCCCTGTCCATGACGTCGTGCGACTCGTCGCGCCAGGCGTCGACGGCCGCGGCGTCCGTGAAGTGCGCCAGAACGACCGGGTCGGCGCTGCGCATCGCGGGCGTGTCGAGCTGCTCGAAGACACGCCGCCCCGCCTCGATCCAGTCCGCCTTCGACTTCAGCGTCGCGGGCTCGATCAGCGGTTGCGGGCCCTGCCGCAGCAGCTCGTCGCGATAGCCGGCCGGCTCGCGGTCGGGGTGGTAGACCGGATAGGTGCGCAGGTTGTCGACGGGCAGGGCGTAGTACTCCTCCTCGCTCAGGTACGTGGGGATGAGCCCGAGCCCGGCGCGCGGCGTGGAGGCGGCCTCCAGCTCCTTCACGTCCCAGAGGCGCGGGACGACGATGGGCGGCTCGGCTGGGCCGTCGCCCTGCTGCGCCAAGAGGAACGTCTGCATCACGGACACGCCGAGCAGCGCGCCGACGACGGCAGCCCGCCGGGCGCTGCGGCCCGGCCCCCAGTTGCTCGTGTCAGTCGACGTCGTCATCGCCGGACCCTCCGAAACAGGAATCCGGAGGGAGCGGGCGGCGTCTCGCGTGTCACGGCCCCAGCGCTCCCGCCCGCAGGAAGTACGTGAGGTTGTTCGCGTAGTGCAGGATGACCGCCGGCCACACCGAGCGGCAGCGCAGCGTGACCCACGCGAACAGCGGCCCCGTCACCAGCGCCGCCGAGGCCATCATGCCGGCCAGCGCCCGCGGCTCCAGCCAGTAGATGTTGCGCAGGTGCAGCACGCCGAACAGCAGCGACGACACGACGATGGCCAGCCCGTTCGAGCGCCAGCGCGCGAGGCGCCCCAGGATCCAGCCCCTGAAGATCAGCTCCTCGTAGATCGGATTGACCAGCACGTTGAAGGCCGGCCCGCCGAAGCCGAAGGTCGTCCCGCGCTGGACGTATTCCCTGTGCGTCAGCAGCACCGTTGCCACGAAGCCGGCGACCACGCCCGCGACCTGAACCCAGCCCGGCACGCGGCCTAGGCGCCGGACCTCGAACAGGTCGCGCGGGTCGCCCTCGAACGGTGGCAGCCGCAGCTCGCGCAGGAGCCGGCTCATGGGGCCACTCCCGCGCGCGTCGGCGTCACGGCTCCGGCCTCCCGTGCCGCGCCAGCCGCAGGGCCAGATGCTGCTTCACGTCCGGCCACTCCGTGGACAGGATGCTGTACATCACGCTGTCGCGCACCGTGCCGTCGCGCCGCGCCTGGTGGTGCCGGATCACGCCGTCCTTGTGCGCCCCGAGCGCCGCGATGGCCTTCTGCGAGGCGAAGTTGAAGCTGTCCGTGCGCAGGCCCACCACGGCACAACCCAGCGTTTCGAAGGCGTGCCCGAGCAGCAGCAGCTTGCAGGCCGTGTTCACGTGGCTCTTCTGCCAGCGCGCCGCGTACCACGTGTAGCCGATCTCCACGCGGTCGACGTTCGGCACGATGTCGTGGTACCGCGTGCTGCCCACGAGGTCGCCCGACGACAGCTCGCGCACCGCCCACGGCAGCATGTGGCCCGCGCTGTGGCCTCCGAGCGCGTCGGCGATGTAGGTGGCCATCTGCGCCGGCTCCGGCACCACCGTGAACCACAGCTCCCACAGCCGGCCGTCGGCGACGGCGGCGGAAAGGCCCTGCTCGTGCCCGGCGGCCAGCGGCTCGAGCCGGACGCCGTGGCCTTCGAGCGTGACGGGAACGGCTGAGATCATGCAGGGCCTCGCAGCGTGTCTGCCGCCCGTCAGCCTCTCACAACGCCCCGAGCGCGCCCAGGGAAGACCCGGGCCGGCCCTCCAGGCGATACCTCAGAACATCTTCAGGAAGATGCTGAAGAAGAGGAAGACCCCCGCGAAGCCCAGCACCACCGCGAACACGAACGAGGGTCGCCACAGCGGGATCACATGGAACTGCCGCAGCGCCTTGAGCGTGTGCAGGTAGTCCCACGTGCCCGCGAACATGGCGCCCGTGCCGAGCGCCGTCAGGAACAGGCCGATCGTCCGCGGGCTGTGGCTCGAGCCGAGCTGCCCAGAATCCTGGAAGCCCTGCAGCAGCTTGTAGATGGTGAAGCCGAAGCTCAGCATCGCCAGCGCGGTGCGCATCCACGCCATGAGCGACCGGTCCGCCGACAGCAGCGTGCGGCCGGTCGCGAGCAGCATGCGGATGCCAGCCAGCTCTTTCGACGAGGGCCCATGCGAAGCGCGCGTCGGGACAGGCCTGATGCCGAGACGCGCCTCCAGCCAGCCGTCGAGGCGCTGCAGCAGGCTGCGCAGCGCGATGATGAGCCGGGCGATCGGCCCGCGCGGGCGGGCCTCCGTCTCGGGCGTCAGCGTCTGCGGCTCGGTCGACACGTCGGTTTCCTAGCGCCGCCCACGGGCCGGCGCACCCCGCCCGGCCGAGCTGCGCGCGACACCAGCCTGTCCGGACTCTACGGCGCGGGCACCGCCATCGCGATCCGGCTCAGCCCGGCGTCCCGGCACAGCGCGACCAGGTGCACGAGATGGCACCAGGGGACCTCGGCCGCGGCATCGATCGTCACGGTCACATCGCCCGGGTTGCGCGTGACGACCTCGTCGCGCGCGCTCGCGAGCGCCAGCTGCAGCTCCGCATCGCTCGTGACGAGCCGCGTGCCGACCGTGCGGACCGCGGCGCCGGCCTGGGCGTCCCAGTACACCGCGACCCGCACGCCGTCGACGTCGCCGGCGGCCGCGACGGGAATCCGGGACGCGTCCGGCTCCCCGGCAGGCGTCGCCGAGGACGTGCAGCCGAGGGGCAGGCCGGCGACGACGCCGAGGAGAACCATGGAGATCAGGCGGGATTCACGCTTCATGTCGACTCTCCGCTGAAACCTCGCGACCCGGCGAATGCGCCCTGGATGCGGCGAGGGCGTCTCGCACGCCCGAGAGCAGGACACCGGCCCCCATGATAGTGAGGATCGAGCGGAAGTGACTGGTCGGTTGCAGCGCGACGAATCCCGTCGGCTGCTGCGCCCACTGCCAGACGTCCGGCAGCAGGCAGGCCAGGAACGCTCCGTAGACGATGCCCATGATCGCGTGCGTGCTGCGCTCGCCGGCCGGCACGGTGCGGATGCGCGCCTCGACGGCGAAGTCGGACAGCGTGATCGCGACCTCGCACGCCAGCAGCACAACCAGCAGCCACGCCAGCGCGCCGTGCCATGCAAACCACCCGAGCGTGCCGAACAGCACGGCATAGATGACGTCGCGTGCGGCGTGCAGGCGCAGCTCGCCGATCGCCGAGGCCTGGCGCGGCAGCCGCGCGCGGAACTCGTGGTACCAGAGCGTGTCGAAGGCGCCGAGCGCACCCTGCAGCAGGAGCAGGAGATGCGCGGTGCGCATCAGTCGTCCCGCGCCGGACGGTTGCGGGGCTTCATGACGCGTTCACGGGGGCGGCTTCTGGTCAGCCTTGCCGGCGAGAGTGGTGGCCGCGAGGCCCAGGATCACGGCGGCGAACACTGCGATCACGGTCCGGCGCCCCGCGGGCAGCGTCGGGTCTACGGCATCGAAGGCCGTCGCCCGCTGCAGCATGGTCCACACGACGAACGAGGCCGGAGGAATGGCCGCCCGCGCCAAGTCGAGCTTCTCCCGGGTGCGGAATCGGGGCACGACGTACAGGACCACGCTCAGGACGATCATCCCCCAGAAGGCCCACTGCAGCGCGACCAGGTCATCGATCTCGGTCACCGGCTTCCCCCCGGTCGCGTCCGTTGTCGTTGTGACCGACAGGATCACCGCGTGCAGCGTCAGCACCTCGGCCGGGACGAGCGCGGCGACCGCGTCCATGTAGCTGGTCACGCCGGGCGGAGAGGTTGAGGTGCTCGTGCCCGGCGCAGCCAGGATCCGCCTGGTCGTCAGCGCGGCGTAGGCCAGAGTGCTCATCGACGCTCCCCCGTGAGGAGGCCGGTCATCGTACGCCTGCCGGGTCGTGGACCGGCACGGAACGCTTGCCACCGCTCGCGGCCCTACCTCTTCCGCGCCCCGTAGATCTGCACGTCCCCCTTCACGTTTCGCAGCACGCTCGCCACCCCCGGCAGGTTCAGCAGCCGGTCCCGCCCCGGCGCATCGATGTAGGTGTAGGTGTCGAACTGCTCCACCGTGAAGCCCGCGCCCACGATCAGATCGCGCAGCTCGGCCACGGAGTAGAGTTTGATGTGCAGCGTCGGCGCATTCCAGGTGCGCTTGATGTCGCGCAGGACCACGCGCTGGGGCGTGTCGCGCTCGAGCCAGTCGTTCAGGCGGCGGAAGCCCCTGCGGTGGAAGAGGAAGGCGTCGTTGTCGGTGTCCAGCACCAGCCGGCCGCCGGGCCGCAGCACGCGGTGCACCTCCTGCATCATGGCCCGCCCGAGGTCCTCGGCCAGGTGCTCGATGATGTCGTTCACCAGCACGACGTCGAAGCTGGCCGAGCGGAACGGTACGCGCGTCGCGTCGGCGCGCACGAGGCCCAGCTGCGGCAGCCGCTCGTGGCAGATCTCGAGGGCCGTGCCGGAGAAGTCCAGGCCCGCGACCCACGCCCCGCGCCGCGCGGCCTCGCCGCCGAAGAAGCCCACGCCGCACCCCAGGTCCAGCACGCGCCGGCCGTCCACCTCGCCCATGAAGCGCATGACGTTCGCGACGCGCTGCTTGTAGACGCCGCGCTCGTAGCGCACGACGTGCCCCTCGAAGTACTTCCTGTCGTAGTGCTCGGCCTCGAAGGCGGCCTTGTCGTGCTCGAGCAGGGTCATCGGTGGGTCCCGGGGCGGCGCCGCGGCAGGGAGGCGGCGGGGAAGGTTAGCCCACGGCCGCGCGAGGCGACAAGGCGTGTCCGCCCGCGCCGACTCCTGCAAATACGAAGCAATTGCTCAGCATTGGCAAGCGTGCGCGGCGCAGCTCCGCCACGTCGAAGGCAGGGCCCTCAGGCCGCCAGCGTGACCGTGGCCGATCGCCGCGGGAACCGCACGTGGTACAGCTTGACCAGCTGTTCGAGGAACTCCTGGCCGCCGTAGTCCATGACCAGGTAGCCAAGCATGTCCACGCGCGTGCTGTCGTCGAGGTCCTTGCGCGCGTCGATGATGCGCAGCGCCTCGCCGATGTCGTCCTTGTCATCGGCGGACAGGTCCTGCATCGAGGCCATGAGCTCGGAGACGAAGAAGCCGAAGGCATGGACGTACTCCACGCCGACCAGCTGCTCGGACACCTCGCGCAGGCGGATGTTGGCGCGGTCGCGGTCGATATCGCGCTGGATGGCCACCAGCAGCTTCTCGAAGAACTGCCCCGGGCCGGTCTCGGTGATGGTGCCGTCGGCGCCCCTGGGGCCGGTGATCTTCATGCGCACCAGGGTGCGCGAGACGTAGCCCGCCAGGAGCACGTGGGCGACCAGCGCGAAGGTGCTCTGCGGCGCGTCGAGGTAGCGGATGCCCAGCAGCACGAGCGCCGCGAGCAGGCCGTTCAGCAGCAGGAAGGCGACGCCGGGACGGGACCGAACGGCGCGGCCGGGAGCCTCCTTGAAGCGGCCCACCAGCTCGGCAGCGCCGGCCAGCACAGCCAGCAGGGTGGCGACCACGCACCACATCATCGTCGCGGGGAAGATCACACCGTCAGCCATGGCTGTCGCTCCCTGGTCGGGGCCGGGCCCCTACATGACTTCGATCTGTGCGCGTCCCGTCGCCGTGGGCGCCACGAGGTGGTTGCCGCCGTCGGAGCGCTGCAGCAGGTCGAGGCTCCCCGACTTCACCAGCGCGATGACCGGGTCCACGCACGACTCCGCCGAGCGGCCGAGCAGCATGGCCATCTCCGACACGAGCAGCGGCTTGCGCGGCGCGTCCTTGAACAGGCCCAGCAGCTCGGCCCCCACCGGCGGCTTCTCCAGCAGGCCCGTCGCGGCCAGCCGATCCGTCGAGCGGAACTCGGACCGCGCGAGCATGGTGAGGTCGAAGCGGGGCTTGCGCTCTTTCATGGCCGGGTCTTTCGGCCGGCCGGCGGGGTGACTTCAGTCCCGCCGGGACCCCGGCGCGGAAGTGGCTCCGGGAGCGTCAGCGGATACCGTCGGAGGACGCAAGGGAGGCAGTCCTTCGGCGCTTCTGAAGTGGAAGTGCGTCGAGGTGAAGACCTCCCAAAGGTCGGCTTGGATGACGTCCATCACGAAGCCGGTGAAGTCCTCGTAGCCCTCGAGGTCCAGCCGGGGCCACACGCGCAGATCGCTCGAATCGACCGCCTGGCCGGGGAAGACGGCTGCGACGTCCTCGGGCTGGCTGCGCAGGAGGCCGAGCGTGGCCTCCCAGTCGCTGCCCGGCGAGGCGTCGTCGCCCAGGCGCACCGGATGGTGCTCGAGGATGACGAAGGAATCGAAGCCCCGCCTCGCGCACAGGTCCGAGATGCAGGACCAGCCGAACATGGCTCCGCCGCTCGCGCCGCCCCAGTCGTTCGTCTCGACGCGCACAACCGAGACATCCCCGTTTCGGAGGACCTCGAGGACGCGCTCGTAGCCGCGTTCGAGCTGGCGCTCGAGCAGTTCGAGTCAGCCTCCCTTCAGCCGCTCCATCAGCGCCCGCACCGCCGCCTCGTCCGGCAGGGCCTCCGGCGGTCCCGAGGGCTGCAGGCCCGCCGCGGCGGCCAGGGCCTGCACCACCAGCGCCGCCCGCCGCTGGCTGCGCAGTGGCGCCGAGGGCGACAGCCAGACGAGCAGCTCGGGCAGGTCGCGCGAGAGGGCCGGCACGACGGAGCGGTCGCCGAGGCGCAGCAGCATGGCCGCCGCCAGCATGCGCGTGGACGGATCGGGCGCGAGCAGCTCGCGCTGGTACTTGGCCTGCAGTCCGTCCAGCACGTCGAAGTCCTCGAACTCGGCGTTGGCGGGCGCCGCCACGCGCCACGTCGGGTCGCCGTACAGCACGTGCGCGGCCCACAGCAGGCTGCCCTCGCCGTGCGCGGCGATGATCGCGTCGCGCGCGCCGGCCAGGGCCGCGCCGATGGTGTCGCCCGCGGCGAGGCGACGGTACACGGACGTGGCGCACAGCCGCGCGACCTCGTCGCGCACCTCCCACAGCGTGCCGATCACGTGGCGACTGCCGCCGAGGAGCAGCGCCGAGGCCACGCCTGCGAGGCCCGCGGCGAGCGGCGCCGCGCCGGAGGCCAGCCGCTGCGCTTCGTCGCTGGAGGTGCAGCCGTTCAGGAAGACGAGGCCCGGGAAGTCCACGCGGCCGCGGAGCTGGTCGAGCAGGCCGGCCGTCAGTTCGCCGTCGCGCAGCCGCAGCCCGCCTGCGGCGCCCGCGCCGCCGCCCTCGGCGTGGCCGGCGAAGTGCAGCACGTCGTGGCCGCCCAGCTCGTCGCGCACGGTGCGCAGCGAGACGTCGCCCACGAGCATGGTCACGCGCCCGAAGGGCCCGACGCCCTCCAGCGCCGCAGACAGCTCCTCGGCCTCGCGGCGCGCGCCGGGCAGGTCGCCCGTGGGGTCGGCCACGATGAGCACCGAGAGCGGCGCGCTCATCGCGCGCTGCAGCGTGGCTCCGCTCTCCTGCTGGCTGACCAGCCGCCCGATGCGGAAGCGCCGCCCCAGGAACTGGTCGCCGTCGTGCAGCAGCTCCCACGGGATGCCGAGCAGCGGCCGGTCGAGGTGCAGCGCCAGGTTGCGCGCGCTGGCCTCCTCGAGCTTCTCCTTCAGGAAGGCCGGCAGCAGGTCCACGTAGATGGCGCGGCCGGCCGCCACGAGCTGCGGCAAGAGGTCGCGCGAGCCGGCGTTGGCCCGCGAAAGCAGCGCCAGCACGTCACGCGCGCGCTCGGCCACGAGGGCGCTGTGAAACGGGCAGGTGCGCGAGGTCTTGATCGTGCTCTCGAGCGCCGAGCCCTCCTTGAAGGGCGTGACCCGGATCGACTCCGCGCTCTGCAGCAGGACCTGCAGCGTGTACTTCGGCTCGGTGCCCGGCACGGCGCCCCCACGGGATCGGTGGCCAGCGATTCTCGCGATGCCGCGCCGGGCGTCCAGCGCGCGCGGCGCTCGAGCCTGCTAGGGCAGCAGGTGGAAGGCGACCGCCGGATCCACCTGCAGGCCCGGCACCGTCTCGATCAGGCCGCGGTCGGCGTGCCAGACGTGCACGGCGCCCGACGGGTCGCCCAGCAGCACGACGACGCCGGCGAAGCCCGGCGGCGGGGACACGAGGCGCGCGGCGGGCGGCGCGGCCACGGGACGCTGCTGCAGCAGGAGCGCCCCGCCGGCGAGGCCGTAGCGCGCGAGCTGCCGGCCGTTCGGGCCCGCGAGCAGCAGCAGCACGCCGCCGTCGATGGCGGCCGCATCCAGCACCTCGCCCTGCGCGAGGATGCTGTGGACGGGCAGGCCGTCCTGCAGCATCTCGGCCCACTTGCCGGCGGCGGGCACGACCAGCACGCGGCCCTCTCCCAGCGCGACGAGGCGCAGCGGATCGACCTGGAGCTGCTGCGTCGTGAAGCGACCGCTATCGAGGTCGAGCGTGGAGAGCGCACCGCCGCGGCCGGCCGGGCCGCGCGTGGCCACGAGCAGGCGGCGGCCGTCGAGCAGCAGGTCGGCCACGGCGCGGTCGCCCGGCAAGCCCACCGGCAGCAGCGCGCGGGGCGTGCGCGAGATGAGGTCGATCTCGCGCACGATGAGGTCGTCCTCGGCCACCCAGGCGGAGAGGCCGTCGGCCGCGACGGCCACGCGCCGCCCGTCCACGGCCTGCGCCATGGGCTCGAGCAGGAAGCCGCCCTGGTCGAGGAACAGCACGACGCCCGCCGCGGCGAACGGCGCGCCCTCCGGCCGCGCGAGCAGGAAGGCCGCGCCGGCCGGGCCGCCCGCGAGCGTGTCGGTGGCGGCGTCGAAGGCCTGCGTCGCGAGCGGCGTGCCCGCCCAGTCGCGCGCGGCGAGCGTCTGGAGCTGGCCGCCCTCGCGCAGCACGTAGCCGAGCAGGCCGTCGTCCGAGAGCGAGAGGCCGCGCAGCCCGCCCTGCGCCGGGATGGCCGGCGAGAGCAGCGCGCCATCCAGGAGCGAGAGGCGCTGCAGCCCCTGCGCGGTGGGCAGCACCAGCGTGGGCGGCTGCACGTGCAGGAGCAGCGTCGCCTGCTCCTGGCCGCCGAAGCCCAGCACCTGCAGCTGCACCGGCTTGTCCACGTCGCCCGGGTCGTCCAGCGGGATCTCGAGCAGCACGCGGCCGCGCGCGTCGGCGGTCCACACGCTGGCGACGATGCCGGCGCCGGCCAGCACGTCGTCCACCTTGCCCCGGAACTGCGGCGAGCTGGAGGCGGAGAGCTCCTCGATCACGGACAGCGGCGCCGTCACGGCGTCGAGCAGCTTGAGCAGCACGTCGGTGCCCGGCGGCAGGCCGTCGACCACCACCACGAGCATGCCGCCTGCGAGCGGGAAGCCGTGGTGCACCGCCACGGGCGGCTCCTGCGCCGCCGCGGGGACGGCCAGGAGCGCCGCCACGGCGAGCAGCCAGCGGCCCGGCGCATGGCGGAACGGGAGCATGGATCGCAGTCTACCACCGGGATCGAGGGTCTGTTGGCTGGCGCCGTCCGCCAGCCCCGGCAGCAGGTCGTGCGACGGCCGGAGAACCTCAGCGTCGACGGCCCGCAGGCTCGGACTTGAAGGTCCTTCGATCGGCGTGGGCGCATGCGCCCACGCTCATGGCTTCAGCGTGTGCGGCCGCGCGTCGGCGTTGGCCGTCTCCGTCGCGAGACGCGCGACGAAGTCGACCATCTTGGCGATCTTGGCGCGGTCGATCTTCTCCAGGTCGTCGGTCGGGCGGTGGTAGTCCTCGTGCAGGCCGCTGAAGAAGAAGACCACGGGCACGCCGTGCTCGGCGAAGTGGTAGTGGTCCGAGCGAGTGAAGTAGTTGTCGACCAGGTCGTCGCCGGCCTCGGGCGAGGTCCACGTGATGCGCAGGCCCGAGAGCGGCGCGAGCTGCACGGCGCGCTCGACGAGCGTGTTGTAGGCCTCGTGCGCGGGCGACGGCGTGGCGCCCACGGCGTCCGGGTCGTTGCGGCCGACCATGTCCACGTTGATGTCGGCCACGGCGTCGGCCAGCGGGAAGGTCGGGTGGTTGCACCACCACTCGCTGCCGAGCAGCCCCTTCTCCTCGCCCGAGACGGAGAGGAAGACGATCGTGCGGCGCGCGGCCGGGCGCTGCGCGAGCAGCGCGGCGCTGACCAGCAGCGTGGTCGTGCCGCTGGCGTTGTCGTCGGCACCGTTGTTCACGCGGCCGTCGTCGAGGACGCCGATGTGGTCCATGTGCGCGGTCACCAGCACCGTCTCGCGCGCGAGCAGCGGATCGCTGCCCGGAATGGCCCCCAGCACGTTGTAGCCGTTGATGCGCTCGGACGAGACGGGTGCGACGAGGTGCAGCGAGACGGCTTGCAGCTCGCGGCCGGGCGGCAGCGGGCGCAGCGGCTCGGGCGGCGCGCCGGCGGGCGCCTCGGCCGGCGCGCGCGCGGCGCGCTCGGCGGCCAGGTCGAGCCCGCCCGCCGCCAGCAGCCGGGCACCGGCCGCGGATGCGAGGCCCACCATCGGCCAGGCCACGGGAGCCTCGTCCGGTCCGGGCGGCACGGCCATGCTCGGGTGGTCGATGCGGTCGATGAGCGACGCGAAGCCGTCGCGCCCGTCGGCCCGCGCCTCCTCGTAGATGGTGACCAGCCCTAGCGCCCCGTGCGCCTGCGCCGCCAGCCGCTTGGCGCGCCAGTTCGAGACGCTGCGCAGGCTGTCGCGACCGCGCGGCCGGCCCTCGAGCACCACGACGTAGCGCCCCGCGGCATCGAGGCCGGCGTAGTCGTCCACGCCCGCCTCCGCGCTCACCAGGCCATGTCCCGCGAAGACCGCGCCGCCCGTGAGGTCGAAGCCCGCGGAGGTGAAGCCGGAGAGGGCCCAGTCCTCGCCCAGCTTCAGCTCGGTCTCGCCGCCGCCCGCCAGGATCTGCAGGTTCGCGGCTTCCTTCTGCAGCCGGTTGGTCTCGAGCGGGTACTTCTGGAAGTAGCCGTCCTCCTCGCCCGCCGGCTGCAGTCCCGCCTGCCGCATGGCCGACGCGACGTACTGGCCCGTGACGAGTCCCTGCACCGTGCCGGTCTCGCGCCCGCCGAGGTCGTCGCTGGCCAGGAACTGCAGGTGCGACTCGATGAGGCGCTCGAAGGCGGGGTCGAGCGGCGTCGCGGGAGGAGCCGGCGGCGCGACGGGCGCGACGACGGGCGCCGGCAGCGCCACGGGCGCGGCCGCGGACTCCCCGGCGCACGCGAGCAGCACGAGCAGGGCCGGGAGCAGACGCAGGTTCATGAATCCTCCCCGCCGGAGCCCGGCGGCAGCAACTCGATGCGCTGGACGTCGCCGTCCGCGAGATAGACCAGTGAAGCGCCCGGCCCCACGAACAGCGGACCCTGGTGCGCGAGACCGCCGCGGCGCGAGCCGACGTGGACCGTGGCCTCCGACTCCTCGAAGTCGACCACGAGGAGATCCTCGACGAAGAGCTCCTGCCCGTGCTCGTCGAACTGCGCCTGGCAGTAGGCGATGAAGCGGCCGTCGGCCGAGAGCGCCACGCCGTAGTGGTGCGTGAAGCTGATGCCGAAGCCCCAGCGCCCGCCGCCGAACACGTGCGTCTGGTAGATCTGCAGCCAGCCGTCGCGGCTCCACTGCGGCGCCACGAGCCGCACGTGCTCGCCGCGGTCGCGGAAGGCGGACGAGGCCGGCACGCGGGCCGAGAGGCCGAAGTTGCCCTCGGCCATGAGCGACATGCGGCCGTCGGCCAGCGAGAGCATCCACAGTCCGTCCACCTTGCCCGGCACGATGAGCGAGCGGGCGTCGGGCGTGAACAGCGCGCCCTTCCGGTCGCAGCCCTCGGCGAGCGCGCGCCGCACGCGGCCGCCCGCGTCCCAGCTCCAGGCCTCCCAGCCGAGCGGCGTGAGCAGCGCCACGGCCGCGCCGGCGGGCGAGCACACCACGTCCGCCTCGCCCGCGTCGCCGGACAGGCGCGCCGGTCCCTGCGTGTCGTGCAGGTGCAGGAGGCGCGGGCCGTCGCCGTCGGCGGCGAAGGCCCCCGGCACGACCAGCAGCTCGCGCGTGCCGTCGGCCGCGGTCGACGGCACGCGCGAGCTGCTGGTCGTGCCGG
>Ga0209382_10002697_pt1 | contig 25420 bp, 16 predicted proteins | sample SoiMetdeltSBSDD5_FD_187599 | JGI IMG/M metagenome (GOLD analysis project Ga0209382, IMG submission 187599) | Bulk soil microbial communities from a Populus tree surrounding site in Tennessee, USA - Soil MetaG P. deltoides SBSDD5 (SPAdes) (version 2) | ecosystem: Environmental > Terrestrial >... | reverse complement strand
GATCATGAACCCGACGCAGGACGTGCTGGAAAAACGTCTGGCGGCGATCGAAGGCGGCATGGCCGCGTTGGCGCTCTCGTCGGGACAGGCGGCCGACACTTTCACGATGATCACACTGGCCAGCGCGGGGGACGAGATCGTCTCGACCACGTCGCTTTACGGCGGCGCCTACAACCTGTTCCATTACACGCTGCCGAAAATGGGCATCACCGTCCGCTTCGTCGACGCCGAGGACGAAGCGGGGTTGCGCGCGGCGATCAACGAAAAGACCAAGGCCGTCTACACCGAGGCCGTCGGCAATCCGAAGCTCGACATCGTGGACATCGAGAAGCTGGCCGGCGTCGCGCACGAGAACGGTCTGCCGCTCGTCATTGACAACACCATGCCGTCGCCCGCGTTGTGCCGCCCCATCGAAAACGGCGCCGACATCGTCGTTCAATCGCTGACGAAATTCATCGGCGGGCACGGGACTTCGATCGGCGGGGCGATCATCGACGCCGGAAAATTCGACTGGAAGGCTTCGGGCCGATTCCCCGATTTCACCACGCCCGATCCGTCGTATCAGGGAGTCGTCTACACTGACGCGTTCGGCCCGCTGGCGTTCATCGTCAAAGTCCGCGTGCAGGCGCTGCGCGACGTCGGCGCCTGCACAACACCGTTCAATTCATTTCTGTTTCTGCAAGGCGCCGAGACGCTGCACCTGCGCATGGAGCGCCATTCGCAGAACGCGCTCGAGGTGGCGAAATTCCTGCAGACTCACCCGCAGGTCGAGTGGGTCAATTACCCTGGGCTGGAGTCCAGCCCCTATTACGAGCGCGCGAAGAAGTACATGCCGGCCGGCGCTGGCGCGCTGGTCACTTTCGGCATTCGCGGCAGACACGAAGCGGGGAAGAAGTTCATCAACTCGGTGAAGCTCTTCAGCCTGCTCGCCAACTTCGGCGACGCGAAATCGCTGGTCATTCACCCGGCCTCGACCACCCATTCTCAGTTGACCGAAGAAGAGCAGGCGTCAACGGGCGTCACTCCGGGACTGGTTCGTTTGTCAGTCGGTGTCGAAGACATCCGCGACATCATCGCCGACATCGATCAGGCGCTGAAAGCGGCGACGCAAAAGTCCGCGGCGAGCGCCTGAATAGGAAAATTGACAGGATTGGAGACCGGGAAAAACCGGGGGCTGATCAGTAAGATTGAGGTCTCCTTACCGAAACACCTGAAGTCACATGTCGCCTGCATCCCTCCGTCCTTACTAAAGGCGCCGCGCAATAGCTATTCGCGGTAGAGTTTAAAACTTCCGCTGCGTAGTTGTCGCGATCTTCCTCATCTCGCTCTCAGGCAGTTCCACCTGATCCTTTGTCCCGAGGTCCACGCCATTCTCTTCAAACGGCGTCCGGCCGCCGCGCTGTTTGGGGGCGCGCATATCGGGGTTCCGGGAGAATGGCGCCAGGGCTCCATTCTCGACATCGGCATATTTGAGGAATCATGCTTATTGTAATGAACTCCGACGCGACTGATACCGACATTCGGCGCGTCGTCGAAATAATTGAAGCGCTCGGATTCAAAGCGCACCCGATGCCGGGCGCGAATCGCACGGCGATCGGCCTGACAGGCAACCGGGGAGCGGTTGATCCGGCTCCGTTCGCCGAACTGCCCGGCGTGGCCGAATGCGTGCAGGTGACCAAGCCTTACAAACTGATCGGTCGCGATCTGAAGCACGACAAGACGGTCATCAGAGTCGGCGAGGCCGAGATCGGCGGCGATGAATTCGCGATGATCGCCGGCGTCTGCGCTGTCGAATCCCATGAGCAGACTATGTTGACCGCTGAGGTCGTGGCCGAGGTGGGCTGTAAATGGTTTCGCGGCGGCGCGTTCAAACCGCGCACTTCACCTTACGCGTTTCAGGGGTTGGGCGAACAGGGATTGAAGATTCTCTCCGACGCCCGCGACCGGTTCGGGTTGCGCATCGTGACTGAAGCCGTGGACGAGCCGGCGCTCGATCTGGTTGAAAAGTACGCCGACGTGATTCAGATCGGCGCTCGAAATATGCAGAACTTCAGTCTGCTGAAGCGCGCGGGGCGGGCTCGCAAGCCCGTGCTGCTGAAGCGCGGGATGTCTTCGACGCTAGAAGAGTTTCTGCTCGCGGCTGAATACATCATGTCCGAAGGCAATTATCAGGTGATCTTGTGTGAGCGCGGCGTGAGGACTTTCGGCGATCACTCACGCTTCACGCCCGACCTGGCGGTGATCCCGGCGGCGCAGCGGCTGTCGCACCTGCCGATCGTCTTCGACCCTAGCCACAGCACGGGCAATCGTGAGACCGTGCTCCCGATGGCTCGCGCCGCGGTGGCCGTCGGCGCGGATGGACTACTGGTTGACGTGCATCCGTACCCCGAACGCGCGCTGTGCGACGGGCCACAGGCGCTACTCTTCGATATGTTCCGCGATCTGGTGGCGCAGGCGCGAGTGATCGCCGAGATCGTCAAACGACATTCCGAATCTCACAGCTTAGGCGCGGTTGCGAAGTAACACTGATGTTGATCACGTCGCAATCGTACATCTGAGATCGGGATCATATGTTCGATTGTGATTTGAACCACGCGTCCGCAACTGACGGTAGCGGAAATTAGTGACGATTGGTTCACTTACTGACAACTTGCTGTCAGCAAAGAACGATGTTCCAGACACTGCTGACAGAGCTTTGTCAGTAGCCCTGTTATATAGTCTCCCCGGTAACGGACTTAGGAATAACAATAACGTATTATCAATATGAATAACAAAGGTTCATACTTTAGCAATTGACCGGCGACGGTTTAAGCATGTAGCGAATGACGTCTGACTTACAACAGCGTCATTCAATAGATGGTAGCCTGATAAGAAACACAATCAGGACGCGCCATCTCCGACGCTACGACTATCGACTTGTTCGATAATCCATTTTGAGCCAGCGTTCTTTTCTTGATGTCATTCGGGAAATGGTTGCCGCTCTTCTCTCAGCCTTTTTGACGCGAACGGCAGTTCCGTAATCGTCCATCTCAACGAGGACCAGGGCACGACCGGAGCGCCCTGGGGATCAGGCGGCTCGCGGATCGAGTATGGCGTTATCGAGCGGATCCATTGAGCGGCGTTTGGGTCGTTGCGCGCCTGACAATATTTGTTACGAATTATATCGGTTTGCAATTGAGTGTGTGGGGCAAGATGCCATCTTGTCCCATGACCAAGGTCGAATCGCCTCAAGCAATCCGCGAGTGCGATTGCATACTGATATAGTAGAAGACTCCCGAAATCGCCCCCGTTACTAACCGAGCCACATTTTCCTACCATACATATTCCCTTTGCGGTCTTAACAACGGAAATATGTAGGGCAGGGAGACACCTTACATTAATTAAGCGCCTTCCAGCTATCGCCATTTAGTGGCGAGCGTTTCCAAAATCGCCTGCTGGCGCGTGAACGGCCGGCGGAAAAGGGGTTTTAAGATGCCTAAGATGAATGGAAAGAGAATAAAAACGCTTTTTATATTATTGCTTTTGATTGCCGGCGCTGTGGCTTGCGGCAGCGGCGGCGTTGCGTTTGCGATGCCGATGTTTGCGCGAAGGCTTGGGGTCCCCTGCTCGACCTGCCACACGTCGCCGCCCAGACTCAACGAAACTGGCTATCAGTTCCGCGCCGCGGGCTATCGGATGCCGGCGGAGATCGGAAAGGGCGGCGAAAAGAAACCGTTCAATTTCTTCGATTATAACGGCATACGGCTCCAGGCGCGCTACGACGCGACCCGCGCCAGGACCGGGCCGGACGCCCCACACAACAATAATTTCAATCTGTTCGCGGCGGAGCTTTATGCTTTTACGGGCTCTTGGGGGAAGTACCTCTCGTCAAACATAAAGGCCACAATCTACCCGGAAAAATCCTACGACACCGAAGACCATGTGAGGGTCGAGGGAAACATCAAGGCGACAATGGGCAACGAGAAGCGGTTCTTCGAAGTCCGCGCCGGCGTCCCTCACCCGATGGAGGGCTTCGGCGCGTCGGACGTCGCGATCTCCGACACGCGCCCATACATGCAGGAGAACGCGGCAAACTTCAACCAGACGACCTTCTTCACGCCGTGGAACTTCCATCAATCCGGAGTAACATTCGGCTACTATCAAGGGCGGACGGCAGTCAGGGCGCTCCTGCTTTCTGGCGTAAGGCTCCACAAAGACAAAGATGCGCTCGAACCTTTTGGCAGAAGGGAACCTTTTACAGACTCCTTGCCTCTCTCCAAACATAGCGGAGTCGACTTTCAATTACTCGTTAATCGTATCCTTAATTTCAATGGCGGGTCCGTTACCATGTATTACTACCACGGCAATATGAACATCCCGATAATAAACCCGGACGGGACGTTTCAACCTGACAGGGCGTTCCGAAACGATTTCGACCGTGTCGCGTTCTACGCGAGCTACCCGGTCGCGAAACGGCTGACGCTGCTCGGAGGCCTTCAGCGCGGCCGGGACGACATTGCGACTGGAGGCAGATTTACCAGCCTCGGCGCGTACACCGAAGCCGCCGTGCCGATAATAAACGACATCACACACGCGGGAGTCAGAGTCGATTATTTCGACCCGGCGCGAAATAAGAGCAGAAATGAAGTGTATGGGGTCACGACTTATGTGAACCTGTGGGTGCGCGATCAGTTCAGGTTTGTGGTGGAATATCAGCGAAGAGAGCGGAGACTGGCCCCATTGCCTAATAAGAAGGATAACCTCTTCCAAGCGCGCCTCATTTTCATCAAGTGACCGCCGTGATCGCGTTGCGGCGGTCACTTGATGAAAATGAGGCGCAGTTCGAGACCGAAAAAAGCGGGGGAGCTATGCGGCTCGCGCTTGACCCTCGGACTACGCGTTGAATCCCGGATACCATTCGTCGAACTTCTCTCGGAATTCTTCATTTAGCGCTCGTGTCCGTACTTGCAAGAGTAGATGGGCGCCGCGACGACTCCAGCTCGTCTGTTGTTTTTTGACGAGCCATTTGCTTAAAACTTGATTCACGGCCGATTCGACAAATGCCGTAGAGATCCTCTAGCCAGCTCTCCACAATCACCATAGTGCGGAAGATAACCAAAGCCTGACACCCCGTTGTCAGCAAAGAATGATGACTCAAACGCTCCTGACATAACTCTGTCAGGAGGCCTATTGTATAGTCCCCGGTGACAAAACTTAAAAATAACAATAACGTACCGTAACCATTTCTGTAGAGCAAATTTTCACCGGAGCATTCAGACAGTGGCGGCATGAGTGTGGGGCGAAAGTGCGCCCGGCACACCACGGCGCCGTAGTCTGTGCATGGGAGTGTCATGACCCGACGCGTAACTTTGGTCAACACGAATCAAGTAAAACCGGCAGTCGCGCCAATTGCATTTGATTATTTGCACGAACCGCTCTTACGCGCCGGATTTCAGGCCGATTTGCTCGATCTTTGCTTCTCGCAGGATTTCAAAGGAGAAATTGAGGAGTATTGTCGACACCACCGCCCCGACTTCTGGGGAGTTACATTGCGCAACACCGACGACGTCTATTTTTCTAGCCAGCATTCTTTCCTCGCCGTCATCCGAGAAATAGTAGCCGCACTGAGATGGCGCCGCGACATTCCAATAATTATGGGGGGAGTCGGATTTTCGATCATGCCGGAGAAGATATTGGAGTTTTGCGGCGCCGACTTTGGGATAGTCTGCGAAGGGGAGGTGTCGTTCCCCCTGTTACTGACCCGCCTCGTGAACAATCAGCCATACGATGATATCTCGGGGCTGGTTTACAGGTCGGGCGGACAGTTCAAACGCAACCCGGTAGCATTCGCGGACCTCGGCGCCGTGGGCGCTCATCATAGGCTGCTAGTCAACAATGAAAAATACTTTGCGGCCGGCGGACTGGCGGCGGTGGAAACTAAGAGGGGCTGTACCAGACCATGCATATATTGCGTCGAGCCTCTTGTGAAGGGGCGCCGGGTTCGATTACGCGACCCGCGCGATATCGCCGACGAAATCGAGTCGCTCGCCGACCGCGGCATTTACGCGATACACATCAATGACTCCGAATTCAATCTGGACATCCGCCACGCAATGCAATTCTGCGATGAATTGATGCGGCGCAGGCTCCAAGAACGCATACAGTGGTACGCCTACGGGATGCCCGCGCCTTTTCCTGAAGCGGTCGCCCGCGCCATGAAAGAATCAGGATGCGTCGGCATGAACTTCGGAACCGACAGCGCGAGTGACGTGATGCTCCGGATACTGAAGCGCACCTTCCGTCAAAAACACATCGTAGCGGCGGTCAATCTCTGCAAACGATACGGAATAAGACACGTGATCGAAATACTGTTCGGCGCCCCGGGAGAAACGGCGGAGACCGTCAAGGAGACAATTGATTTTCTGAAGCTGATCGAGCCGGAGCGCGTGTCAGTCACCGCAGGACTAAGAGTCTTTCCCGGGACCGAACTCGAGACACTGGTTCGCGCAGAAGGCATATCTCGCGACAACCCTAACTTATCCGGCGCGATCGATGACAACGAAGACCTGTTGAAGCCACTCTTTTATCTTTCTGCGCAGATAGCCCCCAAGCCGATCGAGTACATAGCCACATTGATAGGCGACGATGCGCGATTCTTCGGCGTGAATACCGAGAGTTTTAATTACAACGCCAACAATCTGTTGGTTGAGGCCATCGCCGCAGGGGAGCGGGGAGCGTATTGGGCGCTTTTGTCCGACATGATGGATCGCCAAAACAAACACGAACAAAACAATAGTTATTTTTCCCGTCACGGGAAACCATAACGAGAGGCGCGGATCGTTATCCGCGTCTCTTTAAACCAAGTTAAATGAGGAGGACTGCTAAAAATGAACAGCAAGCTAAGAATTCTGCGCGCGAAACTTTGGGTGGTTTTCCCGATTGCCCTTATCACGGGCATCGCCGCCTTCTCAATCATCCAGGCGCCGTACAGTAACAGGAGCGCCTGGGCGCAAGCCAACCAGGGGGTAACAAGGCCGCTGCAGTTTAAAAACATAATTGACAAACTTTCCCCGTCTTTTGAGATACGGGGGTTCTCCTTCATGCCCGGAGTCGGATTCATCGACTTCGACAATGACGGACTTCTGGACATCTACGTAACAAGCGGCAAAGGATTCCCCAACGCGCTATTCCACAACAACCAGGATGGCTCCTTTACCGATGTAGCCGCACAAGCCGGAGTCGCAGATTTGGGACAGGGCACGGGCGTCGCCGTAGGTGACCTAAATAACGATGGATTCGATGACATATACGTCGCCAACGGCTCGACCATCGGGGACGGAATAGACTCGAACGACGGTCCGGACAGGCTATACATCAACAACCAGAACGGCACGTTCCACGAGATCACCGTAGCGGCCGGAATTCAAGAGGACGGGTTCAACACCAGCGTTGCTTTCTTCGATTACAACAAGGACGGCCTGTTAGACATCGTCGTGGGTCGCTGGGTTGATTTTGACTTCAACCCTCCTAATGCGGGTAGAGATGTAGTGCCGGGCGCGCCGAGCCGCCTCTATAAAAACAACGGAGACCTCACCTTCACTAACGTGTCGGCCCAAGCGCACTTCGGGAATCCGAAATATAACACCTGGGCAGTCGCGACCTTCGATTACGACAACGACGGTGATGATGACGTGCTGCTCGGGTATGAACGCGGACCTATCGACGTCTACCGCAACAACAACGACGGCACCTTTTCAAGAGTAACTGCGGAATCCGGGGACGTGAACGCTTACGGCGCGTGGATGGGGTTGGCGGTTGGGGATTTCAACAATGACGGCAACTTCGACATCTATAGCTCGAACATCAGCGATCTGCGGATGACTCGCGATGCGTCGATCCCACCGCTCACCGTCCCGCCACCGTCCACCTGGGACAATCCGCGACCGACGCTTTTCCGCAACAACGGCGACGGCACATTCTCAGAAGCCGATAGGGCGGCTACAAACTCCCAGTTTCAGCAATTCTCGTGGGGGTGCGCTTTCGCCGATTTCAACAATGATGGATGGCAGGACCTCGCCGTCGCGATGAACCTGGCGCCAGTTGGCGTCGTCGGGCGGGAGAAGGAAGGAGCCGGCCCGAGCAGGCTGTTGATCAACAATAGGGACGAGACATTCACTGATATGACCTTTGCCGCACACACGCCCAATTTCGGCCCGGACGGAAAGTATCTCGATGGTCGAGGTCTCGCCATCGCGGATTTCAATAAAGACGGAAACGTGGATATTTTCATGCAGAATACACCTCAATTTGAGGAGCCATTTCCGTTCGGCAAAACCTTGATTCCGGGCAAAGGGCAGCCGAAGTTCTTCGAAAACCAGGGAACGGGAAATAATTGGGTCGAACTCAAGCTCGTCGGAGCCGGCCGCTCGAATCTGAATGCGGTCGGAGCCAAGATTGTCCTGACCACTCAACAAAACAACAAGCAATATCGAACTATCTACGGAGGAGGCAGCATATACGGCGCCAGCAGCCGAATAGTCCATTTCGGTCTGGGCGACGAGAAGAAAGGCGATATTGAGATTACCTGGCCCGACGGAGAACGTCAGCAAATCCGTAACGTCACTGCGAACAGAATATGGACAATCGTTGAGGGTAGTCACCGCATCGCAGACCGGTAGCCCCGAACAATTAGACCGGTTTGCGCTCGAGTGTGTGGGACAAGAGGGCGTCTTGTCCCACACACTCAAAGGCGAATCGCTACACGCAACCCGTCCGGGCGTTTGCAAACCAATACAAGAGGAAAATTGAATATGCCAAGTAAACTGAAAATCTTCTCGCTAATTCTGGCCATCGTGGCGATAACGAGCCTGACGGCCGCCTCGTCAACTTCCCGCGCCGTATTGATAAAGGCGAAGCTGGCTACGGGTACCAATCGGTTCTTGGGCCACCCCTTGCATGACTTCGGGGCGCCTATTGGCACGGCGGGCTTTTCCAACGTCGGCGCCTGGAATCCGTCCGGGACTCAGCCACTCCCACTTACCAGTGACAGTCCCGAGTCTTCCCTGCTTGTTACTTTTGTGGACCCGGGGTTCCTGGCCCTGTTCGGTAAAACGATTGATGACGTTGACCCGAATCTACTGAACGTGCAGTTGCGCGATGTGAGAATGAACGTCGATTTGAAAGGTGTTCAACGCGCCGCGCCAGCTCCAATCACAATGGCCGAGCAACTCCATCCCAGCCAGGCTTCGCCCGCCGATCCTATCACGCTCGGTCGGTGGACGCAGGCTCAGGGCTTCGCCCTTATAAAGTGCACAGGACTCGGGTCGAATGTGCAGCTAACCCTCAGGGGACTCTTTCCGAACCGGGTCTATTCGGCTTGGGGGCTGTTTGGCGGCCAGAGTATCACGCCGTTTCCTCTGGGCGGAGCGCCGAACGTCATAGTCACGGACGGCCGCGGCAATGCGACATTCGAGCGCGAGCTAAACTTCTGCCCCTTTGATCTAAAGCCAGGGCAGGCCCCGTTGCTTGCAATAGATATCGTCTTTCACTCCGACCACCAGAATTACGGCTTGGTTCCGGAACTGGACTTGGCGGGATTCTTTACCGGGACGATCACTCACACGCAACTCGAGTTTCTAGTAACGGGTGAGGATCTGCGCTGAGGATCTACGCTGACACAAACTAACAGATATGAGTGACCATCGCGCAAACAAAACGGATCGAGCTGGAGCGCTTCGGCACGCCCAGAGTCCCGACCTAATAGCCAAGAGGCGTTTGGTCGACGATCTGATCTTGCGGTCGGGCGCCGATTTGTCGCGGTGTGGCCTGGAGGAGTTGTGGGCCTTGATCAACCTTATTGAGAGGGAATTGGGCGCCAAGTTCTTGCGGATGGATTTCGGCGTGCCCGGTATACGACCATCCAATATTGCATTGACGTCTCAGACTTCCGCGCTTAGCGGAAGCGTGATTCCCTCTCAATACCCTCCGTCCGAGGGGATTCCTCGGCTCAAAGACGCGGCGTCCCGATTTTTGAATAAATTCCTCGCCGTGGAAACGCCCCCTGAATGCTGCCTGCCGACTTGCGGCGCCACTCAGGGGGCCTTCATCGCGCAGGCCGTGGCAGCGCGGCGCTACGAGAATACGAACGAGATACTTTTCCTGGAGCCCGGTTATCCGCCGATGAAGGCGCAGGCGAGATTCCTAGGAATCAAATCAACTGGAATCGACGTGTACGATCACAGGGGAGACCGGTTGATCGGCGCAATAGAATCAGCCGTGAGAGAGAGAGGTTCGATAGGGGCGATCTCGTGGTCGAACCCGAACAATCCCACGTGGAATGTGCTCACCGAAGAGGAGCTTAAAGGAATAGCGCGGATCTGTACTCGCTGGGATCTCGTCGCAATCGAAGATGCGGCGTACTTTGGAATGGGGACGCGAACCGAAGTCGAAAGACCGTCGATGACCGTCGCGCAATTCACGGACAACTACTTCTTGCTTCTGAGCGCCTCAAAGATGCTCAGTTACGCCGGCGAGCGAATCGGGGTGTTAGCCACATCACGGCAATTGATGCGGCGTCGTTATAACGGGTTGGAGACTGCCTTCGGAACAAATGAAGTAGGCGCCGCGCTCAAAAGAACTATTTTCAATCTCACTGCGGGCGCGCCGCATAGCGCCCAATACGCAGTCGCCGCCCTCCTGGAGGCTCTCAACGCAGGAGAATTCGATCTTGAGCGCAGTTTGGCCGCTTACAGTCAAATGGCTAAGGAGATAAAGAGGGCGCTGGTCGACAATGGTTTCCACTTAATTTACGAGTCCGCCGAGGGCAGCACGTCCGGAGACGGGTTTTACTTCACCTTCGGATATCAAGGGTTCAACGCAATTCAGTTGTTTAGAGAACTGCTCTACTACGAAGTGGCAGCGCTGCCGCTTCATTTGTTCGGAAGTTCGCGCTCCGACGGCCTTCGAGGGTGCGTAGCGCTTATCGATCAGCAAAAGCTTCCCTCACTCACGGAGCGCATAACGCGATTTCGACATGACCACTGATTTAAAAGATCAATAGCAATGGAGAGGGTCCGCCATGACTAAGACTGACAAGAAAACAACATGGATGGTTACACATGTTGACGAGTTACCGGTAGAGCGCCTCGAGGGTATCAAAATTACCCGTGTCCTGGAGGGAACGGCGTTTGACAACATCGGCTGTGAGTACGTGGTGTTGGAGCGGGGCCAGAGCCTGGATTCTCACGTCCATGAGGAGGCGCATTCCTTCATCCTAGTGCTGAGTGGGAGCGGTATCGTCGAACTAGAAGGCATTGTGATGTCTATTCGCGAGGGCAGCCTGGTTTATGTGCCGGCAGGAGTGCCGCACGCGTTCAGAACGGTTGACGACTCCATCGTAATGTACGGCTTTCAGTCACCCCCAATATAAAGAACCCGGCCAACGTCGACATAGTCTTTGAGAGGACCGGCGCGCAGGGGAAGCTCACACAGCGTTAGTAATTAAAGGCGACAAGGCCGCCGGAAGCTATCGCGACCAAACGTGCTTTTTTTTGACCAAGACCTGCCGATTCTATCTCCAGACTTTGAATATCGTTTCGGCCACTAATTTTACGAAAGGATAGAATAATGAATAACCCAGACAGAATTGACAGAAATCCGAAGCAACCTAACATGGCTGATGAGAGCGGCCTCGCCCTACTACCGTCATCAAGCAGGAGAAAGTTCCTCGGTAACGTTGGCGGCGGCGCCGCTATCGCCCTGGCCACGGGGGCCGCGGGACTGACGTCGTTGTTAGAGGCGGAAAGCGTCGCGGCGGTCGCCGAGGGGAACGGTCCGGAGGGGCGACAGCAACGTATCAACAACGCGAGACAACTTCGATTCGATGCGGCTCGCCAAATGGCCTCTGTGGGCATCCCGGATCAACCAAGCAATGGCGATGAGGAGCGATACCCGAACAAGATCGGCAACTACTCGAAGGGGTTGCGCCACAACGCGATCGGCGAGGTCGACCCTGCCGCCTACGCGGCGCTGATCAGCGCGATTGACAGCGGGAAGTTCGCAGACTTCGAGGCGCTCGCCACCAACGGCCATTTAGGGAGTGGGGATCCGACAAGGCAGCGCCGCCAGGTCAGTCCGATGTCCGGATACGCCTTCGATTTGGAAGGGTTGGACTCTCATCAATTCAGCATGAGGGCGGCCCCGGCTTTCAGTAGCCCTGAAGAAGCAGGCGAGATGGTTGAACTTTACTGGATGTCTATGCTCCGCGACGTCAACTTTCTCGACTACGAGACACATCCATTGGCCCGACTCGCGACGGAAGACCTTTCCCGCCTTTCAGACTTTCGCGGGCCCAAGCAGGGCAACAGGGTGACGCCGCAGACGCTATTCCGCGACAACTTCCCAGGCTGCGCGGTCGGTCCCTACGTCTCGCAATTTCTGCTCAAGAATTGTCCATTTGGCGCGCAATTGGTTGACCAGCGCATCCGGACGGCGGCCCCGGGAACCGACTTTATGACGGACTTCCAGTCATGGCTGGACATACAAAATGGCATCCAACCCACACAGAAAGTCCAACTTGACGAGCCGCGGTTTTGTCTCAACGGTCGTGACATTGGGCAGTACGTTCACGTTGACGCTCTTTATCAGGCCTATCTTGTCGCCGGGCTGGTTCTGCTCGGCAACGGCATGCCGTGGGACCGCAACAACCCGTACGGTCAGTCCCCTGAACCCGGATCAGGCCTGCCGCTGCCTCCGGGAGTCCCCGGATCGCTGGCTCAAGTGGGGTTCACCACGTTTGGCGGGCCGCACCTGCTGGCTCTGCTCACCGAGGTCTCCACACGCGCGGCGAAGGCTCAGTGGTTCCAGAAGTGGCTGGTGCATCGCCGCCTTAGGCCGGAGGAATTTGGCGGGCGAGTGGAAGTAGTTCGAAGTAATCTCGCGCAGTATCCGATTCATTCGGACCTTTTCAGGTCACAGGCGCTTGACCAACTCTTAAGCAAGTTCGGCTCCCATCTGTTGCCTATGGCTTTCCCGGAGGGGTCGCCACTGCATACGTCATACGGCTCCGGCCACTCGACCGTGGCAGGCGCCTGCGTTACGGTTCTGAAAGCATGGTTTGACGAATCAGCGATAATCCCGAATCCGGTTGTTCCTAACAGCGACGGCTCCGGGCTTATACCATACGAGGGGCCTGATCTTACAGTAGGTGGTGAGCTGAATAAGATCGCGTCGAATATAGCCCAGGCGCGTAACATAGCCGGGGTGCATTGGCGCTCAGACGCGACCGAGGCGATAAAACTCGGCGAAGCCGTGGCGATCAGCGTGCTTCGCGAGCAGAATCCAACGCACAGAGAGCCGTTCCAAGGATTCACGCTTACCAAGCTGGATGGCACGTTGATCACCATCCGAGAAACTGATTGACAGAGATAGTCCTATATCGTACTATTCTATTTGCCCTGTGGACATGGAGGAGACTGCTTAAAAAGTAAGGTTGAGCCGTGATTTGTTGTGGCTGAACTTTATTGCGATCACAACATCTTCTATGCCAAAACACTTTTTAAGCAGTCTCTGGAGGATCCCCTAAAAGAATCGCCGGCAGGTAAATCAGATTTACAATCGGATTTACAAAACGATGGCGATGCCGACTGTGTCGGAAGACTCAAAAAATATCGGTCAAAATATCGGCTTTCTGCTAGCAAAGGCGTTACAGCGCTGGAACGTATTGCTCTATGAAAAGTTCTGCGAGGCGGAGTACGGCGACGTGCGTCCGGCGTACGGGTCAATTCTGATTCCATTGTTCGAAGAAGACGGGCTGCAAATCGGCGAGTTGGCAAGACGCGCCAAGTTGAGCAAGCAAACGATGACGACACTTCTCAAATTAATGGAAGCGAGAGGGCTTGTGGCGCGTCAGCGCGATCAGAAAGATGCGCGGGCGTCTCGCATTTACCTTACGGAATACGGCCTGCAGTTCAAATCTGTCGCGTTTCGCGTGCTGGAGGAGATGGACGAACTGGTTAGCAAACAGCTTTCGAACAGAGATATCTCTGTTCTCCGGCGCTGCCTGATCAAGTTAATGGGAATGGGAGACTGAGGCCGCATCATGATCTATATCTAGGTGGCGATACGCCATCTTCAAGCTGTAAACTTCGGAGGCATTATGAACTCAAAAACCATCACCTTGACCTTGAACGCTTCAAAAAGTGACGTTTTCTCCTTCATCTCAAATATTGAGAACCTGCCGAAATGGGCGACGGACTTCTGTCGAGAATTAAAGAAAGTCGGCGGCAAATACAAGGTTGTTTCTTGTAACCCCGACGCCGGAGAGCTTTTTTTTCGAATTCAGTCTGATCCAAAAACGGGAGTTATAGACATGTTCGCGGGGCCGACTGAGAAACAGATGAGTATATTCCCGACGAGGGTGGTTGAGTTATCTGAGAGCGCCAGTGTTTATATCTTCACTATGTTCCAGATGCCCGGAATGAGCGATGAGTTGTTCAATACTCAGTATAACTCCTTGAGCAACGAGTTTGGTAACATCCATAGGCGGTTCGCATAATTACGACGCTTTCCGTTTGAATAGTAGCCTGAACAGGCTGCAATTTGCCACAGTCACAAGCGGAATGCGCCGGCAGAGCAGGGGAGGGGTAAGCGCCTCCCCCCGTTAAGCCGGACGGGCGGATTTCCCGCATCCGGCTTTCACCTCAATTCTCTCCCACAGGTAGTTCGCTCTTTTCACCCGGCAACATGGCCGCCTTCATTGGTGTAACGAGACCGAAACGAGTTCGCTTGCGCTACGGCTTGCGCGCTCGCCTTGCGAGGCGTCGCACACGCCATTACCGTGGTGTGTGCGCTCGCTTGCCTACCTGCCAAACAGGCAACTTGATCGCCGAGTAGAGGAAAGGAAAATGCGTCCCACTAACCGCTTATTCAGAATACTACTCATAATGGAGAGGGAGAAGGTTGTGACGGCTAAGCAGATTGCCGATCAGTTAGAGGTGTCTCTACGCACAATATATCGAGACATAAAAGCTATCGCGGAATCAGGCGTGCCAATCTGCAGTGAGGCGGGAGTTGGTTACTCATTACAAAAAGGTTTCTATTTGCCGCCACTTATGTTTACTGAAACTGAGGTTCAAGCGCTTGCGCTCGGCGCCAAGATGATTCAAGAGTATGGCGACGCCAGCATGTGTCAGGCTGCCGACCAAGCGCTTTGCAAGATTGAGGTCTCTTTGCCGGAACACCTGAAGCTGCATGTCGCCCGCGCCTCTGAGCCCCACAACAAAGTGCTTGGGCGTGGGGCTTGACGCCTGGTCAGGAATCCGCATGGCCAAATGACGCGCGTGACCGTGGCGCCCCACAGTTTCTATTGTAGCCTGTATCTGACAAAATTCAGGTAAAGCCCGACGGCCACGAACAGAATATTAGGCCCCCACACGGCCATGCCCGCCGGCAGGTTATTCTGCTTGCCGACGGCCTCGAAGAGAGTCGTTAAAATCTCGAAGACCAGGCCGATGCCGACGCTCAGCGCGACGCTGACGAGCGGTCCCGATCGTCTCGCCTGCTTCGCGGTTATGAATGGGATCGCCAGAACAGCCAGGACCAAACAAGACATGGGAAACGAGAGCCGCCTCCTCAGGTCGATCTGCAAGTCGAGCGTGGATACGCCCAGGTCTTTGAGTTGCGCGATGTGGTCATGCAGCTCCCCGGCGCTCATCTTGCTGGATTCATTCGTCATCCGTTTAAACAGACCGACTCCCTCGCTTATGTTGATGACCTCCGGTTGCGACTGAATGGTCTTCCTCTCGATCGTCGAGTTGGGATTGACCGTCTCCACCCAACCGCTGTCGATTTTCCAGGTCGATGAGTTTACCTTGGTCGCGCGGTCGAAATGCGTCGCCGATCGAATCGCCCCGCTGGCGCCGTCAAGCCGGTATATGGACGCGTTGACGAGACTGTCATCCGGATCGACGCGCTGATAGCCGTAAATGGCGTCGTTTTTGTCGAACACCCAATACCTACCGAGGGCGATGGTGGTTTGTTCCACCAAGCGCCCTTTGATCTTGTTGTAGCGCGCGTCCTGTTCGCGGTTGGTGTGGGGCAGCACGTAATTCGACAACGCCCAGAGGGAGAGGCCCAGCGCGCCGGCGGTCACGAGTATTGCGTTTATCGTGCGAGACCTGTTTTGCCCTGCGCCGGCGATGACGACCAACTGATTCGATCTCGACAGGACGTTGAAGCTCATGAGGAGCCCCACGAGTAGCGCGAACGGCGCTACGTCGTAGAAGCGCTGCGGCGCCAAATACGCGAGGTACGAGGCCGCGTATGGCAGTGGAGTCCCGCTCTTGATGATTGCCGGGATCAGATCGAAGAGGGTAAAAATGATGAAAGTTACCACCAGCGCCGAGGCGGCGAGGGCAAAATACTTAACGATTTCGCTTATCAGAAGGTAGTTAATCAGATTAAGAGATATGACTCGAACGCCGCGCGCCAACTTTGGCGCGGCCGGTTGATTCCCGGAAGCGAGTGAGCGAGGGGATCTCGGGCCGCTGTCCGCGTCCGCGTCGCCCGGGGATTTTATTAGAGATAGGGCGCCTGGCCACAGCGGCCTGCTCGAAGCGAGTGATTTCAAGACGACCGCGCCGTATAGAAGATTTGAGAACCACACTCCCAGCCAGACGGGAACGGCCCCTGACACAGAGAGGTTAATCCCCATTACCAGTAAGAGGTAAAACCCCATCGCCATGAACAGCACCGCAATGACAGTCCGCGGGCGGGTCGAGAAGCGCCTGCCTTGAATGGCCAAAACGAATGTCATCGCCGTCAGCGTCAGGCAGGCGAAAGGGAAGGCGAACCGCTTATGCGTCTCCGCCTCCGCCTGCCTCCGCTCCCTATCTGTTTTCGCCTCTGCCGCGAACTCAGATATTTCCTGCAAGGACATCAGGTTGAGTTTCCCTGAGTCGGAATCCTTCCCTTCGTCGTCAGCCGTTTTCGGGTTGTCCACCAACCTGACAGTCGATTTGGCGAACAGCGCCGCTGACTGTGAAGATGTAGAGGCGCTTGGTCCTTGGTATTGCAGTGATACACCATTGAAGAGTTGCGCCTCGAGGGCCAAGGATTGGCCGGATTCAATCCTGAATTGCCCCCGCTCCGCCGTCAACAACGTAGAATCCCCCCCCGGTTCGTTCTGCAGAAGAAATACTCCCCGCCAATCGTGGGTGCGAGGATCGACGTTTTGGACGTAAAGCAGCAGGTTGGGAAAATTCGTTATGAATGTGTGTGGCTTTATGCGTGTGTTGGCTTCCTGCAGCACAATTTGCGCGATCAGCGACTTAAGTGTCTTCAACGCGGTGGGCGCGACGTAAGCCGACAGGTAACAAGTGATCATGGTTCCTACAAGACCAATTGCCAGGAACGGACTTGCGAGAGCTCTCTGGCTTATGCCCAGCGATTGCCAGGCAGTCATCTCATTGTCAGACGATGAGCGACTGCAAGCGATCACGGCGCCCAAAAGCAAAGAGACAGGCAGGGTGATGACGGCGATGCCGGGGATGATGCTCAGCAGTAATTTTTGCGTGACCTCGGCGGAGGACTGGACAGACAATACCTGGTTCGAGTACTTGCCGATTTGCTGAGCGAAGACCAGTGTGGTCAGTATAAGGAACAGCAGGCAAACCAAAGGAACGATTTCCTTGACGGAGTGCCAGAACATCCTCCATTTCATAAACCTGCCCATGTACGTCTTGATCCCTCTTTCAACTGTATTCCGTTGCTAATCTTTGAAATTACGGGGCGGTAGGGGGGTAAGTTTCCGCCGAGCGTCCGCTGCCCGTCAAGCCCCGATTAACTCCCTTTCCCCTCAAAAACGCTCAGCCACGAAAATATCTGGCGAACGGCTTGCGGGAATTGCGCGCCAAGAAGCGCGATTATAGGAACTACGCCGTGGATCAGCACGCGCATGACGAAATCGCGCGTGATATTTAATCTGCCCGGCGTCTTCCCGGTGAGCAGGCTCAGCGTTTTGTCGCGACTCACCTGCACGAAGATAAACAGCGTCACGACGACCGAAGTCAGAATCGCCACCCAACTGAACAACAACAACGGCTCGCGCGGCCGGAATGGATAGGAATTGGCGGCGACCAGCAACAGCAGCAGACCGATCGTGACCAGCGCGGCCAGGTTTTGTAGGTGGGCAAAAATGTGTTGCAAGAAAGCCACGATCTGCGTGATCAGGAAGAACTTTCCTTCATCCCGCCAACCGCCGTCCGGCGCCGCGACGTCCGATGTCCGCCACGAATCTTCGAGCAGAGCGCTGACCGGCTCGGCCAATTCCGCCAGCGCGGCTTGCGAGCCACGGCGGTTCCGCAGCGCCTCCTGCCAGGCGCCTTGCGCGTCGAAATGGAGCGCAAGCGACAATTTGCTTTCGGCCTCTTCGACCAGCCGTCCGATCCGCTCTCCGGTCTCTGCCCACTCCGGCGGAAGTTTCAACGCGCCGTAGAACGACCGAGCCTGCCGCGCGGAGGCGGACAATGCGGTGTAAGTCGGCGTGGGCGTCATCAGGTCAACCGGCGGAAGCGATGTGAATCGTTTCTCCTCGGAATGTTCGGCGGCGTATTGTGAAATCAGCGGGTGCCACGACAAACGCCGCAACAATCTCCTGAGCGCGGCCCACAACCAGGTGAATCGCAGGAACGCCCAAGCCAGCAGCAGCGGCGCGATGTAAAACCCCAGCTTGAAAAACAAATCGAACGCCCAACCGTCCACTGACGGGATGAAATGATGCAGAAAGAGGCGCCAGTAAAGAATGAAGATCACAAACACGGCAAGCGCCGCTCCCGGCACTTCGATGATGCGACAGACGATCATTTCCTTGACGCGGTCTTCCAGAATTTTCAACCCCTTGAATGATTTCGCCTGTTCGTGATCGAAACGCAGGAATTGCGGCGCGTCGCCAGGCCGCTGCTGAGGCTCACGCAGGCACGGCATCCGCTCGGCCAGATTCAATCGCCTCAGCGCGGCGAAGAATGACAGAAAGACCGCCAGCCCGATCAACAACCCCGGCAGCAGTATGGAAACGCCACTAGACAGTTCGGTCGAGCGCAGGAAAAAGAAGATCTGCTCTGGGATCTTCTCCAACAACTCGGCGGGCTTTCCGCGAAAGATCTCAAGCAGTCCCAAGGCGACGAACGTGATCATCGCCGCGCCGACGCCGAGCGCCAGCAAGACCCCGAGATGCCCACGGAAATGGCGCCACCCGCTGATCATCCACCCAATAATGCTCGCCGCAAGCCAAAAGAAGGCGGCCAGAGCGAACACAAGAATCGTACCGGCAATTGCGCCAAACGCCAGATCCTGATCCCACCTGCTTTTGATCGGCTCTCCCTTAGTCATCTCCCACCTTATCCATGCCGGCAACATAGCCACGCTCGAAATGAAGAGAGTGACGATAACCAGGCTGACGCAACAGATCATCAAGTTGAGGCGGCGATCCAGGCGGTAACAATAAAACTCCTCATCGCCGAAAACCTGACCCGTCCACCCGCGCCTGACCCAGGCGAAGGGGCGCAGCCAGGTTCTCACATTCCCTTCTTCGATCTCGCGCTCGAGTTCGAGAATTCGCCCGATGATCGCCCTGCTCAGTTTAGACCGCCCCTCTCTCCACTGATCAGGGCGGGCTTTGTCCACTTTGCTGCGCCCCCAATAGAGGATTGACTGCGTCAGGAAAACCAGCGGCAGAATCAGACAGATGCCCCCGATCAGCAACAGAATGCCGATGCCTGTTGGCGACCAATAATTGCCGCTCAGCCCCAATTGAGGTTCCGCATCCTCTCCAACGCCCGAGGAAGAGGACGAAGTAGATACGGATAAAGTGGAACTTTTTTCTTCCTGCGGAATTTTGAGATCGAAGGTTTTGACCGGCCATATACCGTTACGCCCGACTACGCCCAACCACAACGCCGGGTAGCGCCTTTCTCCATCTTTGTATTTGTAGAACGGCGAGCCGTATTCCAGCATCAGGTCTTTTTTATCCAACAACGCGAGGGTCGCGTTGAAAATGCCCTGCGCCGTATAAGTGGAGAATTGCAACCGGCTCTTGCCGCCTGCGAACGGATAAGTCCACAACTGATTCAAGCCGAAAAGCGGATAGGTGGAGGCGACCAGCGCGCCCTGAAAATCAAGATTGGATTCGGGATGGAGGTAGAGCAGATCATCGGTCTGGATGAAGATCATCGCGTTCGGACAATGTTTGCGAATCTCGCGAACGAGGAAGATGCGGTCCTGCACATCTGTCGCCGTAACCCCCACGTAGCGAATCCGTTCGCGGTTGATTGCGGAGAGCGCTTCGTCAAGCGCCAGTTTCATTGTGACCGTCTCAACTGGTGAAAAGAGAGGAACGATGTCCTTCGATGCGGGATTGCCGGCCTCGCTCATTGGCAACGCCAGGTCGAAGTCCTTGGCCGCCAGCGCCTTTGCCGCCTCATCGCGCGACGGGCTTTGCCTCGCCGCCTCGACGCGAAGCTGCGAAATGTGCAGGGGGAAGGTTAGAGAGAGGATCGGGCCTTGCAACTCCGCTCTCACACTCTGGCCGTGACTAGTGCTGGCTTCGGATAATAGAGCAATGTGAGGGCCATCATCAACTCGCCTACTCTGCGGATCAATATCTCTCAGATAGGCGTATAACTTGTCGTTGGCTTCTTGTACGTTAACAACCGTAGTCTGAAACTTGACTCCTTCCCAGGCGATTTTGCCCAGAAAATCGTTTTTGTTGATTGACGTCGCGCTTCCTGAAACGATCCTGACTTTAGGCGGCGTTACGTATCCATGTATCCACGTCTTGAGCAGTGTCGCAAGTGAATCAGCCGAGCCTGAAAAGCTCGGGCTGATGATGCGCAGCTCCTTTTCAGCCGCCTCTTTAGTCTTTGACTCTCTCCAACCGGCAAGTTCTTCGATCTGCCAGAGCGCGTTTTGAAATGCGACTTTATGGATTCCGCCGGTCGGCGTCTCTCCGACGAGGAACAGCAGCAACAACCTTTTATCGCCGCGAAAAAGGATCACTCCCGGATCGTACAAATGGCGCGTCACCATCGCCATTTGAGGCGTCTTCGGGTCCGCAGGCAAACCGACCGGCGCGGCGGTCCTGCTTCTGTCCCAGGGCAGCCAGTAATGATCGAAAGTGTAACCCGCCTCTCCAATAGCAGATTGGATCACATCCAGATAGCGATCAAACATGTAATCCAACCGTGAATCTTTCGGGTCGGGAACTGTCGCGATCAGATACTCGATCTTGTACTCGGCCGGGGCCAGGTCATCGATCTTGTTCAAATCTCGAATCGACTTTACCCGGCAATAATCACCCCTCAGGTTTTTGGGGTCGAAGTCCTGCGGGGCATTAGGCTGAGCTTGCTTCTGGCCGCCATTCCGACCATGAGCGTCCTGGTCCAAATCCGGTTTGGCCCCGAAGAAATCGCACAACAATTTCGCCGCCTCGCCGGAAACACGGCCCGGCCCCGGGGTCGGCGCCGGCGCGGGTGTTGCGAGAGGAACCATCTGAATCAACGCAGGCGGTTGCGGCTGCGTCGATGATTGCTGATCTGGCGATGATGAAGTAGACGAGAGCGGAACATAGATCGCAAAGGCCGCCAACAGTGGGATCAACCAATTATTCGAATCGGAGCTCTTCATAACGCCTCTAAGCTGAGACAGGTTCTGGAAATTACGAAACGACCGAGAACGAGATTCCCGCCGCGGAACCTGTACTCGAAACCTAAAGCTTTAAGGCGAATTTTTAACTGGGGATCTTTCTGCGCGAATGTCGGGTACGCGAATGTCGGGTACGTGAATGTCGGGCAGTTAATGCGCGAAACGACCCGCTACAGTACCGCGCGCGTAAGCGAGCGGTTGACTTATTGGACGGCAGCTTGCTTACGCGCGCGGTACTGTACCGATCTCGCGCGCTCTGATTTAAACAAATATCAAAAGCGCTAACTGTTGGTGAGCATCCTGATCAGGTTCGGCATGCCGCGCCCCTGCGCGTAAGCGTCACGTCCCAGGTCCGTACAATTTTCCAGTAACCGACTCTTGACCTGGTCAGGGTACCCGATGAACTCCCGCCGCACCGAGAGGAACGCCGCCAGCAGTCCCGAGACATGCGGGCAAGCCATGCTCGTGCCGCTCATTTCGATGTACAAGTCACATACCTTTCTCTGGCGCGGCGGTTTTCGTTGGTTGTAGTCATGGAATGCGGATAATATCTGCTCGCCGGGGGCGACCAAGTCCGGCTTCACTCGGCCGTCCGCCGTCGGCCCCCGCGACGAGAAGTACGAGATGCCGTAAGTGTGTGGGTTGCTTTTATGGACAGAGCCTACCGCAATCGCCTCATCCAGGTTGGCGGGGTCGCCGATGGAAAGATCCACGTTGGAAGGCGAATCGCCCTCCATCGTCCGCAGGACTGCGTAGCCCTCGTTGCCGGCCGCCAGGCATATCAGCACGCCCTGCCCCCACAGTCGGCGCAACTCCTCACAAAGTGGAGTGTGGCCGCACCCATACACGCTCGGGTCGAACGAGCCGCCGAGGCTCAGGTTGATCCCCTGGATGACCAGCTTGCCGGCCTCCTCGTTCAAGTCTGCGATCTGGTCGAGGGCTTTGATGATGTAGGAGTCTTGGCCATTACCCTGGTCGTTGAGCACCTTAAAGCCGTATAGATGGGCTTCAGGGGCCATTCCCGAGAATACGGAAGCCTGACCGCTATCCTCAGCCGGGCACTCATAGGTGCCCGCGATAATGCCTGCGACGTGCGTGCCGTGGCCGTTTTTATCCAGATGCGAGCTCTTGTCATGTGAAAGTCTGACCGGCTTTCCTAGCTGGGTGCAATCCCACTGCGCCACTACGTTTTTGTGCCGGGCGAAGTGTGGGTGATCGGCCCGGATGCCGGTGTCAAGCACCGCCCAGCCGACGCCGCGACCCATCGCGTCATAGCCGAGGTTTGCCGTCCGCGCCTGCACCGTATTCGCCGATTGGTTGATCAGCGCCTTCTTGGCGGCGTCCCTCCAGAGGCGCTCTATCTGCAGGTCGTGAAATCGCGTGCGCAACCTCTCTATCTCAAGCCTGGTCAGCCAAGCTGACACGTATCGCTTCATTGGCTCCAGTTGGACTTTGTCCATACTCTCCTTACTCTCGTCGACCATCATCTTGATACATTTCGTCAACTCGTTACGCACCTCGGTTAAGTTAGTCTCGCCGAGCAGGCTGGGCTCGGCGGGCGTCCTGAGCTGGATCAACGTTGGATGGCGATCGTCACGGAGGCTGTCTTCTAGATTCTGCGCCAGATCTCTAACAATGATGGCCCTGCCGACGGCTTGCCCGAAGGCGTTACCTGCCGTCTCACGGACCGCCTGCCGGACCGGGTCGCTGCTTAGATAGCCCGTGCCCGAGTGTGGATGTCGGGGGGAGTCGAGGTTCAGTCGAAGGTGGGCGATGTTCTCGATGCGCCCTTTGGGCATGAAATCGTTCGAGATGTCTTGGTCGGCGGCCACCGGGTCGAGCCGATCCGCGACGTTGACCCAACGGGTGACGCACTCCGGCACGCGCAGCGCCCCTCCGTTCCATTGCCGAAAGACGTCTTGCACCTCCGTCAGTCCCAGTGGTGACCCGATGGTCAAGAACAGACGCACGTCACAGTCCTCTTTGCGCAGATGGCGTAAGACGTTATAGGCGATCATCGAACCTTGGCTGTGGGCGATGATCACAAACGGACCGCCGCCGCCGTTAAGGCGGTCCACCAGGCTTTGCTGCATCGCCTCCTGCCGCTCGGAGTTGAAGAAGAAGTCGTTCACGTCACGCAGGAAGGCGCGGGTAAGTTTTTGGGTAATGAGACGACGTAAGAACTTTGGCAGCGGGAGCGCTCTCTGACTCACGCCTGCGGCCCTGACGATCCGCTCCTCCCTATCGTCTTCGCCCGCTGACGCCCGCGCCATCATCTTCCCGGACAGGGCCCACAACCAGTTTCGGCGCGCGTCGTCGTCGGTCAACGCTTCGATCTCGTTCTCTATCGCCTTCTGTTCGTCGGTCGGCCTCATTGCGGCCAGCGCCATGATCGCCTTTGTCGTCACCTCGTCGTCGTCTATCCGCACGAGGTCACCAGTTGCGCAAGTGCCGTCGGAGGCGCGAGGATAATATTCTCTGTTGACCCAGTAAGCCATCCGGCTGCGGTCGCCGAGTTGGACGCCGAAGAGCGCCAAGTCCCACTGGCACTTCAACACGGACGCCCGCGGCTTGTTACCGATGCCGTGGACATAGATGATGGTTTGCACCTCCGGAGCTACCCCTTCGTTAACAGTCAGAGATGCGGCGGCAAGCGGCTTCGGCGCGTTAAGTGAGACCCTCTTCGGAGTCGCGGTGGCGATTACTCGCGCCGGAGGCCCTGTTTTGCCGGAGGCGCTAGCCCGATTCCCCTTTACTTGTCGTTCCCGAGATTTTTTGGCCGCGACCTTACTTTTCTTGCCAGTCTGTGATGTTTTAGGCATGGCTGACTCCTTTGTCCTTTCCTTCGCTTTGCATGTGAATAGTGAGAGACTTCGCCGAGCATGCGCGCTGGCCGTACGCCGCCGCCCTGGTCGTCAGGACTGCCTTCCAAAGGGCCGTTCCGGTAGAAGTGTAGTGCTGCGGCGCCGAAGCTCTAAAGCTTAATTTGCGGGGAGGGAAAATAGTAAATGGCAGTGTGGGGTGATGCCTTTGCCGAAGGGCGCTATAGTAACTCAGTAGGCCAAGACATGTCTACACGACACTTCAATTATTACATCCTCAACCTATAGTCTCATCAGGCTCGAAATGACATGGCTATTGCAGCGAGACACTTCTCGCTCCTAACACTACTCGCGCCACGATATTTCGCGGGTAGAACTCTACAAACGAGATTGTTACTGGCGAGCATATTTTGCTTACTTATCTCGACTCGCCTCGGCGATCTTGACTGGAAGGAATTTTCTTTCCTACCCCATTATGGAAACGCCAAATCAATGAGGTTTGAGAAGGATTGAAACTCACGGGAGACTTCCGAATGGCAGCGCAACTAGGCTTCTGCGATTGGCACGAGGTTTGCCGGTGGGTGCGACATCGCTCCGCAACGAGCTTTCAGTGGTTGCGGATCAGGACGGGTAAGTTCGCTCCTTGATACAGATTGAAGCGCAAACGTACAGGCCAACTGTTCAGCTCCGTCGAAGGGATTGACAATAGGAGAAAAAAACATGCCAAAGCCAAAGACGAATAAGAAGCGCGTGCCGGGACCGCGAAAACGGAGTTCGGATACGGACAACGGTCTCAATACATTCTCAATGCACGCCGCCAACAAAACATCCACAACGATGATTAATGCGGTCGGGTCCGAGATCGCGAAGCAACCCCACCTCACGGTCGCGGGCGGTCCGACAATGGCGGAACTCGATCCAGA
>Ga0209382_10002696_pt1 | contig 25425 bp, 18 predicted proteins | sample SoiMetdeltSBSDD5_FD_187599 | JGI IMG/M metagenome (GOLD analysis project Ga0209382, IMG submission 187599) | Bulk soil microbial communities from a Populus tree surrounding site in Tennessee, USA - Soil MetaG P. deltoides SBSDD5 (SPAdes) (version 2) | ecosystem: Environmental > Terrestrial >... | reverse complement strand
GATTCCATGTTCCTGCAAACGGAACAAAATCTCTGTGTTGATTGCATTGAGTTCCACATCAGATTTCCCCGGCGCAGTGAAACGGTAATTGACGATATTGAGCGGAACAGGCGCGAGTAATTCCAAATCCGGTGAGGCTTTGACCAACTCTGCCAGGTACTGGGCTTGCTCAATGTTCTGCTGGATCATCCGACCGTACTTATCAAGACCATGTTCCTTGATTGACATCCACACTTTCAGGGCACGGAACCCGCGTGTTAGCTGGATGCCGTAATCGCTGAACCATGACGATCCTCCTGCCACACCGCGATCAGCATGCTTGAGATATTCGGGAGTCAGGGAGAACGCGCGGCGGTGCGCTTCCTCGTTCCGCACCAGCACGCAGCCCGCTTCGAAGGGAACGTACATCCACTTGTGGAGATCAAAGGCGACCGAGTCGGCGCGCTGCATGGCGTCCAGGCGCGGCGTAATATCGGGCGAGAGAATCGCCAATGCCCCGAACGCACCATCGACGTGAAACCACATATCCTCGCGGCGGGTGATCTTTTCGAGCGCTGCCAGATCATCAAATGCGCCTGTGTTGACCGTGCCTGCATTCCCGACAACACAGAACGGATGATAGCCTGCGGCTTTATCGGCAGCGATGGCCTTTTCGAGCGCGGCAAGATCGATTTCGTAGGCATCGTTGACCGGGATTTTGCGGAGCGCTTCGCTGCCAAACCCCATCAACTCGACGGCTTTCTGCACCGAGCTATGCGTTTCGGCAGAGGCATAGAGTACCATCTTGGCGTGACCGTTTTGCATCCCCTCTTTACGGGTATCGAACTTCCCTTTCGTGGTGCGCGCCACTGCCAATCCGACAAGATTCGCCATCGAGCCGCCAGTGACCAGCAAGCCGCTTGCTTCCGGTGGGAAGCCCATGATCGATTTGAACCAGTTGAGCACCTGCTCCTCAACATACTTGCCAGCATGCTCTCCCCCTCCCATATTCGGGTTAAAGCCTGCCGCTAGCATATCAGCCAGCATCCCCATCGGCGTGCCGCCGCCCATCACCCATCCCCAGAAGCGCGGATGGATATTGCCCATTGGGTAGGGGAGCACGTACTGCTTGAAATCCTCGTAGGCTTGCTCAGCACCGAGTGCTTCGTGAGGGACAGGTTCCCTCAAATGATCCTTTGCCTCATCAGGAAGAGGTTGCCAAACGGGGCGCTCTCGAAGGGTGGCAATGTAATCCATCATCTCATCCACCATTTGATGACCAAGCGCCCGCATCGCATCCCAATCCTGCGGATCAAGTGTTTCTTCTTTTACCTTTGTTCTTACAGCTACCATCCCGATTTCTCCTTTGAGAAAAGTTCCGATTCTTCATTCCGAACGAAAAATGTTTAGTGCTCAATAGCAGGATCGTAGGGCAAACGCCGGATGTTTGACAGACTAAATTGAAGATATTTGTGTATCACTACTTTCAACTTGAAAGCAATCTATCTTGTATAGCTTAACTCCAAAAGATGTGGGCACAAGAGCCACTAGCATATTGTTTTGATAATGTGCAATACTCCTTAAGGGTACTGTTGAGTAATTGTGTATTGCGTTACAATCCGCGCGGAAATCGTGAAATATGCCCCATATGAGGAGGGCCTCTTGAACGACGATCAACACATCCGGCTGGTACTTCCTGGCCCGGTGGAAGTCCGCCGCGAAATCCTCGACGCACAAACCCACTGGATGATCGGCCATCGCCAAGCCGCCTTTGTAGACCTTTATGCCAGCATCGAGAACCAGCTAAAACAAGCGTTCTTCACCCAGAATCAGGTATTGATCAGCACTTCATCTGGCACTGGCTTATGGGAAGCAGCATCTCGCAATTGCGTGCGTGATGACAAAAAAGTGCTGCATCTCGTCAACGGGGCATTCAGCGACCGTTGGGCGAAAGTCAGCGAAGCGAATGGCAAGAAAGTCGATGTGATCGAAGTCGAGTGGGGCGAAGCCGTCCATCCAGAAATGGTTGCTCGACAGATGGAGTCAGAGCGCTACGATGCGGTCGCCGTCGTGCATAATGAAACGAGCACCGGCGTTCTGAATCCTGTGAAAGCCATCGGCGAGATCGTCAAGACGTATGACGATACGCTCTTCCTTGTAGATTGTGTCAGCAGCTTCCTCGGCGCAGAGCTTCGTATTGACGATTGGGGCATTGACTTCGCGCTAACCTCCTCTCAAAAAGCGTTTGCGCTGCCGCCGGGACTCTCCTTTGCGACGCTGCACCCGCGCGTGCTGGATCGTGCCAAGCAGGTTCCGTATCGTGGCTACTACTTCGATTTGATTGAACTCTCCAAGCTGGGCGAGAAAAATAATACGCCCGCTACCCCGCCGATCTCGATCATGTATGCGGCAGATCAGCAGCTTCACGATATTCTCAATGAAGGTGTGGAGAGGCGCTGGCAGCGCCACCTGCAAATGCGGGAGATCGCCAGCGACTGGGCAGTCGAGCGGGAGTTCGATTTGTTTGCGGAAGAAGGCTTCCGTTCACCAACGGTTACGACCATCTCCAACACGCGCGGCGTTGATCTGAAAGCACTGGCGGATTTCATGCTCAATACCAAGTGTTATGCAATGGATACGGGTTACGGCAAGCTCAAGGGCGAGACGTTCCGCGTTGCGCATATGGGCGATATGACGATTGAGACGCTGCGCGACTTCCTGCATGGCATCGACGAGTTTCTCAGCCGCGCCGCATAAGCAGATTATCAACCGAGTCACTCTAGGGGAGGATGTCACCATAGAGGTCTACAGAGTTCTTGTAGCAGATAATGTCCACCAAACTGCAATGGATGTGCTGAATGAGGCGGAGGGGATCGAGGTGCTGGTTCCCGACGCCGCTAACCGCGATGCGGTGAAAGAAAAAATTGGTTCGGCAGATGCTCTGCTGGTACGCAGCGCGACGAAAGTAGATCGCGATTTGATGGAAACTGCCTCCCGCCTCCGCGTGATTGCGCGTGCGGGAGTCGGCGTGGATAACGTCGATCTGGATGAAGCGACCGCGCGCGGGATCGCGGTCATGAACACGCCCGATGGCAACACCATCGCTACCGCCGAATATACCTTTGGCCTGATGCTAGCGCTGGTGCGCCAGATTCCGCAGGCGCACCAATCCATGAACGAGGGACGTTGGGATCGCAAGGCGTTCATGGGCCTCGAACTTCGCGGCAAGACGCTGGGGATCATCGGATTGGGGCGCATCGGTCGCGCGGTCGCGAAACGCGCGCAGGCGTTTGAGATGAACATCATCGCACACGATACTTACGAAGGCGCGCACGAAATCGCACGCGGCGAAGGGACGATATTTGAATCGGTCTACCTTGACGATCTCTACGCGCGCGCTGATATTATCACGCTGCACCCATCGCTGGCAGAAGATACGAAGAAGATGATCCACGCGCAGGCACTGGCAAAAATGAAGCGCGGGGTATATCTGATCAACGCGGCGCGGGGCGGGCTGATCGTAGATGCTGACCTCGCCGCCGCGCTGGAAAGCGGTCAGGTAGCGGGTGCGGCGATTGATGTCTACCATGAGGAGCCGCCTCCGCCAGGCAATCCTCTACTAAAAGCGCCGAATATCGTTCACACACCTCACCTTGCCGCCAGCACCGAAGACGCGCAGATCAATGTAGGTGTTGATGCAGCGCGGCTGGTCGTGAATGCGCTGCTGAATCAGGATTTCCGCAACGTCGTCAATCCGGCGGCACTCGAAAAGCGGGTCGTCTAGGTAATGTCAACATAACCTAAGCAAATAATCGGGCGGGCCGCACCCCTGACCCGCCCGATCCTATCCCCGATTTGGAGCATCCTATACGCGTGACAAAAATTCATAGTCGGTTCAGCCAGTGGATCATTGTGCTGGCGATACTTGCTTTATCTCTGAACGGCTGCGGGCAGTTTCCCGCATCAGGCCCAAACATCACCGATACCCCCTGGATCATCGAGATCACCGCAACACCTGCTCCTAGCGTAACCCCGCCAGAGCCAACCGAAGAAACGTTCCCAACCCCGCTTCCGACCAGCGCCGTCTCGCCAACGCCTGTTCCGCTCAACAAGCGCGGTGTGCATCTGCTGCTGGATGACGGGCGTAATACGTGGCCCAACTACATCCGCGATGAACACATCCGCGCTGCTCGGCAAGTGGTCGGTGAGTGGGGCTTCGTGACGCAGGTGATCAAGAGCAATGATCTGGATACGGAGAAGTGGCAACACTTCATGGACATGTGCGCAGAAGTTCATCTGATTCCGATCATCCGGTTTGCCACGACATTCAACCATGAGATCAATGCATGGGATGCACCAACCGGTTCAAACGATGTTCATTACTACGTTATGGGAAAAAGGTTCGGGAAATTCGTCGCTGCGCTGCGCTGGCCCACAAACCAGCATTATGTGATCATCGGGAATGAGCCAAATCATGGCAACGAGTGGGGTGGCGCACCTGATCCGAACCAGTACGGTCACTACCTCGTCGATGTGGCGGATGCTATCCATGAGCGAGACCCGAACGCAAAAGTCATGAACGCCGGATTCGATCTGTTCGCCCCCAATAGTCAGGGGCAGCCGCTTGCCGACGGCTTTGTCTATATGGATGCAGAGACCTTCATCAACGAGATGGTCAGACAGAATCCAGATGTTCTGAGCCACATTGACATTTGGTCGAGCCACGCTTATCCGACAGGCCCGTTCGCGAATTCGCCAGGCGATCAGGTGAGGCAGCCTATTGACCCTGCGCCCGGCCCAAACGATCCCCCGGCTGGGACAGTCAAGCTGGGAATCAACAGCTACGAGTGGGAATTGTGGAAGCTGTCAACTTACGGCGTCACGAACTTACCCATCATGATCACCGAGACGGGCTGGCGGCACTCCGACAGCGTTGATCCGAACTCGCCTGATACGGGTCAGAACCTGCCCGATGCGGCGACCGTTGCCCAATACTTTGATCAAGCCTACTACGGGCCGTCGGATGGAAGCTGGACTCCCTGGATGGACGATCCGCGTATCATTGCCGTGACGCCTTTCGCGCTGGATGGCTCGCCGGATGAGTGGGGCCATACAAACTGGCTTCAGATCGATCATGATGGGACGATTCTCGGCACGTATCCAATGTTTGATCTACTCAGCAGCAAAGCACCCTGAAGCAATTTGCCGCAAGCTGTCACAAAATAAACCCACGAATCGTCTCATGTTGTAGAACAAGACTTAGAGGGCGTACAACCGTACGCCCCTACAAAGTTATTTGATGGAGGTCGAACATGGGACGAATATTGGTAACAGGTGGCAGGGGAGTGCTCGGCAGTGCATTGATCCCGCGCCTGATTGCGGCGGGGCATACCGTCAGATCGGCAAGCCGCAGCCTGCCGGGGCGTGAGGCCGATACACGAGTCGAATGGATGCGTGCTGATCTGGCGACTGGTGAGGGCTTGACAGAAGCAGTTGAGGGGATCGATACCATCATCCATGCCGCCAGCGCAGGCTTGGGCGATTCGTATGCCACCGATGTCGAGGGCACACAACGCTTGCTCGACGCAGCGAAGGCAGCCAGCGTCAAGCACTTGATCTACGTCTCCATCGTGGGGATTGATCAGAGCGAATTCAAGTATTACAAGCATAAGTTCGAAGCTGAGAAGCGGATCGAAGCGGCGGGGATTCCCTATTCGATTCTGCGTGCGCCGCAATTTCATTACCTGATCAATATTATCCTCAAGAGGCTCACGAAGTACCCGATTGCGTTTGTGGATCCAAGCTGGAAGTTGCAGCCGATTGACGTGAGCGAGGTCGCGGAGCAATTGGTTGAGATGGTAGAAGCAGGGCCATCAGGCCGCGTGCCAGACATCGGCGGGCCGGAAATTCGCATGATGGGTGATCTGACACGCGCATGGCTGGCGGCACGAGGAATGAAACGCTTGATCATCCCGATTCCGTTTCCCGGCTCACTGTGGGCAAGCTTCCGGCGTGGGGTGACGACTGTGCCTGACAATCCGTACGGGAAGATCACATGGGAACAGTGGCTTGCTGCCGAGTATGGTGGGCAATCCACAATTCGCGCCCGCCAAGCGCAGGGAGGATCGAGGGCATGAACCGGACGCGCTTCATTCAAATTGTTGTAGCGATTGGCGGCATTTTCTACATCCTGACCGCGCTCACGATGTTGTTCGCCCCGCGCTGGTTCTTCTTTAATATCGGCCACTTTGAGCCGTTCAACCGCCATTACATGGGCGATCTCGGTACATTCATCTTTGCGCTAGGAATTGGGCTGCTGATTGCAGCGCGCGATCCGTTCCGACACCGTTTGATGATTGGTTCGGGCATACTGGCGAGTTTTCTCCATACGCTGAATCATGTGTATGATGCGGCGCTGTCTGGGGCATCGCTGGCGCACTGGATGATGGACGTGGGGCCACTGCTTATCTTCGTAGGGATTCTCGCCATCGTGTATGCTCAGATGCCTAAGGCTGCATCTGTGGGTGGATAGTGATGGATCACGCTGCTATTTTCGATGACTATCGGTCGCTGTTGTTTTCCATCGCGTACCGGATGCTCGGTTCGGTAATGGAAGCGGAAGACATCGTGCAGGAGGCATTCCTGCGCTGGCAGCGCGCCGACCCCGAACAGATAGACTCCCCGAAAGCCTACCTCTCGGCGGTGGTGACCCGGCTGTGCATTGATCAGCTTCGTTCGGCGCGGGAGAGGCGCGAGATGTACATTGGCCCCTGGCTGCCTGAGCCGCTCGTCACCGCGCCTGAGGAAAATCCTGCCAGCGCCATCTCCCTGGGTGAATCCCTCTCGATGGCGTTCCTTGTACTGCTCGAAAAACTCTCACCCGAAGAACGCGCCGTTTTCCTGATGCGGGAAGTCTTCGATACGCCCTATACGGAGATCGCTCGGATGCTGGTCAAGACCGAAGCAGCGTGCCGCCAGTTGTTCGCGCGGGCACGCCAGCACATCACCGAGGGTCGTCCGCGCTATGAAACCAGCCGTGAAGAACAGGAACAGGTGACTGCCCGATTCCTACAGGCGTGCATGACAGGCGATCTCGACGGTCTGATGTCGGCCCTTGCGCCAGATGTAATCTCGCTTTCGGATAGCGGCGGCAAGGTCAGCGCCGCACGCCGGGCTGTTCACGGCGCGGATAATGTGGCTCGCTTCATCCTCGGTCTTCTGAAAAAGGCTCCGCCGAGCACGGAATATCGCTATCTGGAGATTAACGGGCAGCCTGCGATTGTGACCTATATCGATAGGCAGCCCTTTAACGTGACGATACTGCAAATTGGGGATGGACACATTCAAGCGATCCATAACATCGTTAACCCGGAGAAGCTGCAACGAATACCGCCGCTAGAAGATTGATGTGTTCCGCTTCATAGCCTAGTCGCTACGGTAAACAACTGCTTAACTCTCTGATACACGCAGGTAATGTCACAACTCTGCTTGATAGGTTATCATCAAAGGGAGAAACACCTGCACGAAAGAGAGCCGCCAAATGGCAGAGTCATTTGCTGATCTCGGCTTGAGTGAGAGAACGCTCAAGGCGATCACAGAATTAGGCTACGAAGAACCCACCCCCATCCAAGAGAAAACCATCACCCCGATGCTTGAGGGCAAAGACGTGATCGCTCAGGCGCAGACCGGGACTGGCAAGACTGCCGCCTTCGCGCTGCCGATCATCGAACACTTGGAGCAGGATGGCCGCACCCCTCAGGCCCTGGTGCTGACCCCTACCCGCGAGTTAGCAGTGCAGGTCGCAGAAGCGTTTCATACTTACGGCAAATTTCACCGAATCAAAGTATTGCCTGTGTATGGCGGTCAGCCCATTGAGAGACAGCTTGGAGCCTTGAAGCGCGGGGTGGAGATCGTCGTGGGCACGCCAGGCCGCCTATTGGATCACATCCGGCGCGGCACACTGGATTTGAGTCAGGTGCGGACGCTGGTGCTCGACGAAGCCGATGAGATGCTGAATATGGGCTTCATTGAGGATATTGAGGCGATCCTACAGGAAGTGCCGGAAGAACGTCAGACCGCGCTGTTTTCCGCGACGATGCCAGACCCGATTGCGAAGCTTGCCCGCAAGTACATGCACAATCCGGAGCGCATCACAGTTGCACAGCAGCAGATGACCGTTCCGGCGATCCGACAGATTAACTATGAAGTCGGCGCGCGGGATAAATTCGAAGTGCTAGTACGTATCCTCGATTACGAGCAGCCCTCATCCGCAATGATCTTCTGCCGCACGAAACGTGAAGTTGACGATCTCACGGCACGGCTCATTGCCCGCGCGTTCCCTGCCGAGTCGATTCATGGCGATCTCAATCAGACCCAGCGTGATCGGGTGATGGAACGCTTCCGAAGCGGGCAGGCGGAAATCCTGGTAGCGACGGATGTGGCGGCGCGCGGCCTCGACATTGAGCACGTTTCCCACGTCATCAACTACGATATTCCGCTTGACCCCGAATTGTACGTTCACCGCATCGGGCGAACAGGCCGAGCAGGGCGGACTGGCACGGCGATCACGCTGGTCACCGGGCGGGAGCGCCGCTTGTGGAACGAGATTCAGCGAGTCACCGGGGCGACGGTACAGCGCATGCACGTGCCTAGTATCTCGGATGTCATTGTGCGCCGCCGTGAGACATTCAAAGAGGCCCTTCGTGAAGCGATGGAAGGCGATGATCTGGAACCCTACCGCATCATGGCGGAAGAGATGGGCGAGGAGTTCAGCCCAACAGACCTGGCGGCGGCAGCGTTCAAGATGCTGCTCGGCGCAGCGCCAGATGAACGCGAAGACGCACTCGCCAAGATGGAGCCGGGGCAGTACACACCGGATCGGGAGCGCCGCCCGCGCCGGGAAGGTCGGGATCGCAGCTTCGGGCCAGAACGCGGCATGACCCGGCTATTCATCGATATAGGGCGTGAGGAAGGCGTGCGGCCCGGTGATCTGGTCGGCGCGATTGCCAATGAAGCCGATATTTCAGGGCGGGCCATTGGAGCCATCGAAATCTACGATCACTTCTCATTCGTCGAAGTACCAAGCAACGTTTCAGATCACGTGTTGAGGGCGCTCAAGAATACAACGATCCGCAACCGCCCTATCTCCCCGACTCTGGCTCGGCCTGACACCCGCTCACGCGAGCGCGGCAGCAGGCCGCGTTCAGAGGGAAAGCCGCGCGGGGGCAAGCGCAGCAGTGAAAGACACTGATATAAAAAGGGCGGAGATCGAAATCCGCCTCTTGCTGATGTTAATTGTTACTGCGGTGGTTCGTTGAGCAGAAGCCAGTAGTATCCGACCTGTTTGATCGCCTCTCCGAACTGCTCAAAATCGACGGGCTTGACAATGTAGCTGTTAACCCCTAACTCGTAGCTTTCGACAATATCACGTTCCTCGCGCGAGGATGTCAGCACAATAACCGGGATGCGCTTGGTGCGCTTGTCTCCCTTAACCCTTTCAAGAACTTCCAGCCCATCGACTTTGGGCAGTTTTAAGTCCAACAACACCAGCTTAGGCCCATTCTCAATATTCCGACCCTCGAACTCTCCAGTCGCAAATAAGAAATCCAGGGCTGCGGCTCCATCTCGCACGACCTCAATGCGATTCGCAATGTGGTTCTGTTGGAGCGCTCTGAGCGTCAGCTTAAGGTCGCTTGGATTATCCTCGACAAGCAGAATCTCTACGGGTTGCTGGTTCATTCAGCCTGTACCTCTCCTAATTGGAAGTAGAACGTGGCCCCCTGATCGGGCACAGCTTCTGCCCAGACTTGCCCGCCATGCTTGCGGATAATTCGCTGCACAATGGCAAGCCCTACTCCAGTTCCTTCATAATCCTCAGGATTTTGTAGGCGTTGAAAGACGCCGAAGAGTTTGTTCGCGTACTTCATATCGAAACCGACACCATTATCTTTAACGAAGAAAATGGGTTCTCCGTTGAGTGATTGGTAGCCGATCTCGATCTCAGCCGCCTCGCGGTTTCGGGTAAATTTTATCGCATTTGAGATCAAGTTAGCCAACGCCTGCTTCAGCAGGCCGCGATTGGCCTCGACATCCGGCAGTGTATCACTGACCTTCACTTCGATCTTTCGCCCGTTCACACCATGAAGCTGAAGCTTCAATACCTCATCGACCAGTTCTTTCATGTTGATATGTTCCCGCGTCACCTCTGACCGCCCCAAGCGCGAGAACATCAGCAGGTCATCGATCAGCAGGCCCATCTGCTTGGAGTTCTGCAATATCAGGTCAAGAGTCTCTTTGCCATCGGCGGGAAGCACATCGCGATGATCCTCATTAAGGATGCGTCCAAAGCCATCGACGGCACGTAACGGGGCGCGCAAGTCGTGAGAGACGGTATACGTAAATGCCTCAAGTTCTCGATTGGCTTCTTCCAACTGCGAAGTGCGGCGGTTCAGCTTTTGAACCAGCACACGCTGCTCATCGATCAGCTTCGCGTATTCGAGGTCAGTAGCGCTCTGCTCAGCCAGCAGCCGCAGAATCTCTGTGTCGTCTTCCGGGAATAAGGAGGTATAGCGCATGAATACCAGCAGCAGCCCAAGTGGATGGTTCGACTTGCTGATGGGAACAATAAACACTGAACTCGCATCGGCAGATTCAGCTAGGTGTCCTTCAAGATTGCTGACATCTTGTGCATCAACTTTGATAAAAAGCGGCTGGCGATTCGACCAGACTTTCGAAATCAACGACTGGTTCAACAGAGCATCAAGGCTGGGCAGATTCCTATAATTCTCTGGAACGAGGAGTTTCTGCTCGGTTTCGTCCCATAATCCGACAGTCGCTTTAACTCCACCAACCACGCGCAGTGAGAATTTGGCGAGACGATCTAAAAGCTGGGCAGCGCTCTCTTCGGCTAGATCAGTTTCTACGCTTCCTTGAAGAAACGCATGAAGTTCAGAAAGCTGCCAGTAGCGGCGAAGCGGACGTGGGGACGCAAAGCCTAGATAAAACAACATACCGGAGACCAGACCCAACCCCCCCGATACAGGCTGCATCACTGGTTGCCAATCTGGGAGGGCGATGCTAATAGGCGCGAGAAGAAAGATGACCGCCAGGAGTCCAGTCGCTATGGCTACGAGGGTCAACCGCCAGTGGGTAACTCCGGTCGTACGTGCCGCCCCTGAAATGAACGCCCATGCTTCATAGCCAAATAGGAGCACAAGATATGCTACTAGACCGAGCAGCATCCACTGAGGTAAGGGTGGATTGGACTGGGTGGGATACATCGCCAGCGCGATCCATGAAAGGATCATGCCCCCTATAGCACCCACGACGATCCAGCGCGGCACGGTTCGGAAGTGCTGTACCAGCCGCAGCAGCAAATATCCTACCGACAAAATCAGCATTGAGCTGACGACACGCCCCCAAACCTTGAGGGAATTTTCTGGGAGCAGGGGGATGACAAATGATTCCAGAATAACTAATGCAAGCACGCTGAACAGAAGTGCAATATCCGCATGGATGCGATCCCGATGCCGGATCAAATTCGCAATGGAGGCGATTGCAACCAGCAAAAAGAATAGACGGGTCAAGAAGGTGATAAAATCGTTGATGTCCATAATCCCTCTATTCGATGAAGACAGTCCCACCACATTATTCTTCTGACTGAAATTTCCCAATGCCACCAGGAACTATAAACTATCTGGGCAATTAAGATAGCCACTAGGCTGCCGTCCAGGCAGCCTCCCCTAAGGCGATAGGCAGTGTGAAGCAAACGGTCGTACCTTTGCCAGCAGACTCGTCAATCCAGATTTTGCCGCCGTGTGCTTCAATCAGAGCCTTGCAGATTGCCAAGCCTAAGCCTACACCTTTCTCCGGCACAGAATCACGCCCAAGCTGGCGGAATGCTTCGAACACCTGATGGTAAGAATCTCTCGGAATACCCTTGCCTTCATCCGAGATACTGAACTGGACTGTGCCATTCCTATTCGGGCGCGCACTCACCATGATCTGACTTCCGACGGGCGAGTACTTAGTGGCATTATCGACTAGATTCACCAGCACCTGTGCGATGCGCTGTCCATCAGCCATGATTGCTGGCAGTTTCTCTGCAATATCAATGACCAGATGGTGATTAGCGGTCAGAGCATCTAACTGAGCCGACGCAGTATCCAGGATATTTCTCACCTGCTGGCGTTCCGGGTGAATTCTGAGCATCCCTGCTTGCAGCCGGGACACGTCTAGAAGCTGCTCGACTAACTCCTTGAGCTTTTCTGACTCCTCGTTGATTATCTCCAGAAACGATCTCTGATCCTCCTCGCTCCATACTACATCCTCGGCAAGAAGAGTCGTGATGAATCCAAGAATCGACGTGAGGGGCGTGCGAAGTTCATGCGAGACCATCGCCAGAAATTCTGTCTTCAGTACGTTGGCTTGTTCGGCAACCTCACGGGCGGACTGTTCGTTCGTGTATAAGCGTGCGCGCTCCATTGCTTGAGCGCATTGAGCCGCCAGTGCGATGAGGAAGGCACGGTCGCCATTATCCAGATGGCGCGGCTCCGGGAATGATAGCCCGATCCCGCCAATGATTCGCTTCTGGATGATTAAAGGGAGGCAGGCAAGAGATTGTGTGCGATTGGCCTCGAATTGAGCCTTGAACTGTGGATACTGTTGCATCAATTCGTCAGGATTTTCCAGCCATATAGGTTGCCCGTTCAGGATGCAGCCCGTCAGAGGGCCGCCATTCGTCAGTGGGATTTGTGTCTTATGAATTTCGCTGGTGCTAAGCATCAAGTCTAGCAGCGTGTTATCGTCGTTGAGCAAGCCGACCGTTCCGGAACTTCCCCCTAACGCGGCCAGCCCCTTGACGACGATTGCTTCCGCCACTTGTTCAGGGGTAATCGCTTCGGAGAGTGCCGCCGTGATTTCTTGCAGCAGGGTCGTTCGGATTTCAGCCAGCTTTCGCTCAGTAATATCTTGCATGACCCCACTAATCTGGGTCGGCTTATTATGGTTATCGGTATAAGCTTGCCCTTGTGCAAACATCCATCTAACTGTTCCATCAGGCCGGATAATGCGAAACTCTGCCTGATAAGTCGAGCCGTCTTCAATGGAGTGTGAGATGGCAGCTTCGACTTTTTGGCGGTCAGCCGGATGCAGAATGGCGAGAAATCCCTGCAAATTGAGTTGACCGTCCTCTTCAATTCCCATCAACTGCGTGAAATGCCCGCCGTAGCTCAGGCGGTCTTCCCGGATGTTCCATTCCCATGTGCCTATCGATGCGGCGTTGATAGCAAGTCGAAGCTGCCGCTCACTTTCATGGAGGGCCGCCTCAGCTTGCCGTTTCTCTTCACGAAGTTGCTTCTCATGAAGGGCATTCTTGATTGCTTCAGGGAGCCGTGTGAGGCGATCTTTGAGGAGGTAGTCGGTTGCGCCTAGTTTGACGCACTCCAGCGCGGCTTCTTCCAATGTGCCCGTTACGACGATGAACGGGACATCCAGACCACGTTCCTGCACCATCTTGAGGGCGCGCAGGGCATCGAACTGCGGCAGGTTGTAATCGGCAAGAATGACATCCAGATCAGGGGTAAGGGCTTGATCGAACTCCTCTTGAGTTTGGACATGCCGACAATCGGGATCGAAGCCTGCCTTCTCCAATTCGTGGAGAACGAGCTTGACATCGGCGAGCCGATCTTCTAGCAGCAGAACACGCAACTGAGGCATTACTGAGGAAACTCCAGACATCAGTTTCGGATAGATTGTATCCAATTAGAGTGCCTGCGCGATCAGTTTTTCAATGTTTTGCTGCGGGTGTGCCCCAACCAGCTTGCTGATAACCTGTCCGTTCTTGAATACCAACAACTGTGGAATCCCTGAAACTTGATAACGGCTGGCGGAAGCCGGATTCTCATCGACATTTAGCTTGGTAAACTTCACGCGGCCTGCATACTGCCCCGCCAGCCGATCCAGCACAGGCGCTATCATGTGGCAGGGGCCACACCAGGGGGCCCAAAAATCGACCAGCACCGGAAGGTCGCTCTGCAAGACTTCGTTAGTGAAGGTTGAGTCCTGAATGTGTATTGGGCTAGATGATCCAGCGCTTTGAGTTTGGGGTGGCGCAGTTTGCTTCGCCTGCGCTGAAGGCATTGGCCCTTGCCCAAGTGCATAGCTAGCATGGGCGTGTGCGTCCGTGGGAGTGGCCGACTCAGTTTTCGCTTTCACATTGCCATTTTCGAGTGTGAGAATGGCAGGAAGGGCAGGTTTTCCGAAGCGGGTGTAGGCGTCAGGATTCTCCGCCGCATTGACACGGACGATCAATAGCTTGCCAGCATGAGTGCTGGCAAGCTCATCCAGTGTTTTGTTCAGCGTGCTGTCTGGATATTGGAACAAGCAGAGAACAATGGGCAGTTTCTGCGCCAGCACGCGGTCGAGGCTGATGTCGTTTGATGTAATTGGTGTATCAAAAACGGGCATGATATTCCTCGTTCGGAGTTCTTGGCAATACACATCTGTACGCTAAATATATCACGTAGCGATCTACATGGATCGGTTCGCTGTGATTCAATGTTCTATCTTGAGTGAATTTCTCACTAGTGCCGGAAATGACGAGTTCCCGTGACGCACATAGCAAGGTTAAGCGTGTTCGCAGCCTCGATGACCTTACCGTCATTTAGGGAACCGCCTGGCTGAACCACTGCCCTAATCCCAACAGCGGCTGCTGCTTCAATTCCATCAGGGAAAGGAAAGAACGCATCAGAGGCCATAACTGCTCCGCGCGCACGATCTCCGGCTTTCTCGGCAGCAAGCTTTACCGCATCAACACGGCTGGTCAATCCGCCGCCGATGCCCACCGTCGCATTTTCTTTGGCAAACACGATGGCATTGCTCTTGACATGCTTGACTGCTTGCCACGCAAATCGAAGGCTCTTCATCTCGAAGTCTGCGGGCTGGCGATCTGTCACAACCTGCCAGTTTTGCGAATCTTCGCAGTCGAGAGTCTGTACCAGAATTCCACCACGCACGCTCCGCAGCATGAACGAATCGGTGGGTAGATCAGCCATACGTAGCACACGGCAGTTCTTTCGACTCTTAAGCAAATCGAGCGCGTCAGGTGTGAAGTCTGGCGCGGCAATGGCTTCAACAAACAAATCCCCCATTGCCTGGACAGTTGCTGCATCGAAGGGCCGGTTGCAGGCGATTACACCGCCAAACGCTGAGAGCGGATCAGAGGCAAGGGCCGCTTTGAATGTATCAGGGAGATTATCGCCGGAGGCAATTCCGCAGGGACAGAGGTGCTTGACGATGACAATGGTTGGATCAGTGAAATCTGCGGATGCGGACCATGCCGCATCGAGGTCGAGGAGGTTATTATAGGAAAGCTGCTTCCCTTGAAGAAGCTCGCCGCCAAGTGGCCCACGACCCGTTGCCCTATAGAGGGCCGCCTGTTGGTGCGGATTCTCTCCGTAGCGGAGTGTCTCGCTCTGCGGTAGAGAAATCGAGAGAGTCAGGGGTAAGGTGCTTTCACTTTTCGAGGCGAAGAAAGCGTTGATCGCTGCGTCGTAAGCCGCCGTCAGGCCGAACGCCTTCTGCGCCAGCGCACGGCGATGATCGAGGGAAGTTGCTCCTTGTTCGCGGATTTCGCCTAACACCGCATCATAATCATTTGGGCTGGTGATCACTGTGACACGGGCAAAATTCTTGGCCGCGCCCCGAATCAGCGCTACACCACCGATATCGATCTGCTCGACAGCTTCCGCCTCGGTCACTCCGTCACGACTGATCGTCTCGACAAATGGATAGAGGTTGACTACAACTAAATCGATCAACTGCCAGCCTCGTTCATCAAGCGTGGCGCGATCTTCAAGTGTATCCTGCGCAAGGATGCCAGCGTGAATCGCCGGGTGCAGCGTCTTCAACCGTCCACCGAGCACACTTGGTAACCCGGTTAAATCTTCGACCGAGGTGACGGTTAACCCGGCCTGGCGCAGTGTCGATGCCGTCCCGCCGCTGGTGATCAATTCGACGCCAAGTTCATCCAGTGCGCGCGAAAAATCGACTAACCCGCTCTTATTTGATACGCTGAGAAATGCTCGCATAGTGTCTTCCTCTTGCTGCCTGAACCAATTTGCGGACAATGATATTCTGATAGCCATCAGTTCGTTGAGACTTGACATCTGATCACAATGATCATTCTGAGAGCAGCCCAATGACCGAAACTTCCTACCAGTCGCCTTTCTCATGGCGCTATAGCAGCGACGAAATGCGGGCCCTATGGTCAGAAGTCGAAAAGCGCAGGCTGTGGCGGCGCATCTGGATCGCGCTGGCAGAGGCTCAATCCGAAGCTGGGTTGGTCACCCCGGAACAGGTTGCCGATCTCAAAGCTCATGCCGAAGAGATCAACCTTGCCCGCACTCAAGAGATCGAAGCCGAGATTCGCCATGACCTGATGGCGGAAGTCAAGACCTATGCCGAACAGTGTCCCATCGGCGGCAGGATTATCCATCTAGGTGCGACCAGTATGGATGTTTCCGATAATGCCGATGCCCTGCGCCAGCGTGCCGCGCTCGACATCATTTTGGTACGGTTAGGCGATCTGCTGGATGGTTTTGCCGATCAGATTGAGCGTTGGGCAAATGTACCTGCCATCGGTTGGACTCACCTCCAGCCTGCCGAACCGACCACTGTGGGCTACCGTTTAGCCGCCTACGCACAAGACCTACTTGAAGATTACTACGACCTTGAGCGCATCCGGGGGCGGCTGCGCGGCAAAGGAATTAAAGGGGCGGTTGGCACGGCTGCCAGCTACGGCGAGTTGCTTGAGGGAACGGGCATGACTCCGGCGGAACTTGAGCAGCGAGTCATGGTGAAACTTGGCCTTGAAGCATTCCCTATCGCCTCGCAAACTTATCCTCGCAGGCAGGATTACAACCTGATCAACGGACTCGCAGCCCTCGCTGCGACGCTGTACCGCTTCGCCTTCGATCTGCGCCTGCTGCAAAGTCCCGCCTTTGGCGAATGGTCAGAGCCATTCAGTGACAAGCAGGTAGGATCATCGGCAATGCCCTTCAAGCGCAACCCAATCAGCGCTGAGAACGTAGATAGCCTCGGACGGTATATCGCCACGCTGCCTCGAATCGCATGGGATAACGCCGCGCACAGTCTGTTGGAGCGCACCCTCGATGACTCAGCGAACCGCCGCATCTTCATCCCAGAGGCATTCCTCGGAGTCGATGAGATGCTTCGCACAGCAACCCGCCTGATCACAGGGCTTACGGTCGATGAGCGCGCTACCGCGCAAAACATGACGCAATATGGCGTTTTTGCCGCCGCCGAACGAGTCATGATGACCGCCGCCCGCGCAGGCGCAGATCGGCAGGAGTTACACGAAATCATTCGCCAGCACAGCATGACAGCGTGGGATGCGATCCGTTCTGGCAAACCTAATCCGCTAATCGACGCGCTTGCCACCGATTCATACCTGACCACTTATCTTCGCGCGGATCAAATTCGCGCTCTCATGGACGCATCAGGTTATCTAGGCTCGGCCCCTCAGCGTGCGTTGGAACTCGCCAAATCGCTGCGCGTGCGCTGATAGTGCTCCTGCAAGCTGCGCACACGTAAGCTGTGCTCACGCAAAGCACGGATACCGTTGATCGCCGCCTGTGCTGCACTGAGTGTCGTGATCAAAGGAACGCCCCACCGTACAGCACTTTGGCGTAACTGCGCCCCATCGCTGTGCGCCCGCCCGCCCAGCGGCGTGTTGATGATCAGCGATACTTCGCCTTTCTCAATTGCATCAACGATGTGCGGGCTGCCCTGACTCACCTTGTTGATCCGCTCAACTTCCACACCCGCCTGCTTGCAAAAGGCGGCTGTCCCATCCGTCGCCACAAGGCGGAAACCCATCCGCAGCAAGTCACGCGCCAACTTGAGTGCCGCACTCTTATCGAAATCGTTGACACTGAGAAACACTATGCCATTTAGAGGGAGCGAATCCCCGGCGGCGATCTGCGCTTTGGCGAAGGCATGCCCGAAATGTGATGCATGTCCGATCACCTCGCCGGTGCTGCGCATTTCTGGGCCGAGCCGCGCGTCCATCCCGGCGAACTTCTTAAAGGGCAGTACCGCTTCTTTGACAAAGAATCCGTAGATCGGTGGCTCCTCGATTAGACCTAGATCATCGAGAGATTGCCCCATCAGAATATGGGTCGCGTAGCGTGCTAGCGGAATCCCGGTCGCTTTGCTGACGTAGGGCACGGTGCGGCTGGCGCGGGGATTGACCTCGAACGCATACACTACGTCGTCTTTGATGCCGAACTGTATATTCATGAGACCGCGCACGCCGAGCGCTAATCCGATTTGCTCAGTATACTCGCGGACATGCTGTTGGTGGTAAGTCGAGATTTTGTACGGCGGGATCACGCAGGCCGAGTCGCCACTATGGATTCCTGCTTCCTCGATGTGCTGCATGATCCCGCAGATCACGACGCGCTCCCCATCACACAGAGCGTCCACATCCAACTCATAGGAGTCTTCAAGGAACTGGTCAATCAGCACTGGGCCGTTCTGCAAATTTTGCAGATTGTTCTGCATATAGTCTTCGAGTTCGGCATCGCTGAAAATGATCGCCATTGCCCGCCCACCGAGTACATATGAAGGACGGATAATTACTGGATAGCCGATTTGTTCTGCAATACCGAGCGCTTCGTCGAGCGTCTGAGCCATGCCGTGTGCAGGGGTCGGGATGCCGAGGTCTTCCATCAGCGCGCCGAAGCGCCCTCGATCTTCTGCGATGTCAATCGCGTCCGGTTGTGTGCCGAGGATCGGAACCCCGGCTTCCGCCAGTGGGTGAACCAGCGAAAGGGGTGTCTGCCCGCCGAACTGTACAATCACTCCCTTGATCGGTTGCTCCCGCTCGATCACGTTCATCACATGCTCGAAGGTCAGTGGCTCGAAATACAACACATCCGAAGTGTCGTAATCGGTGCTAACCGTTTCGGGATTGCAGTTCAGCATGATCGCTTCGCTGCCTTCGCCTTGCAAGGCGAAGGCAGCGTGAACGCAGCAGTAATCGAACTCGATACCTTGCCCAATCCGGTTTGGCCCACTTCCGAGAATGATCACCTTTTCGCGGTCGCTTGGCGGGGCCTCTGATTCGGTGTCGTAGGCGCTGTAGAGATAGGGCGTATAGGCTTCAAATTCTGCTGCGCATGTATCGACAACGTGGTAGGTTGCTTTGATCCCACTTGATTGTCGTACCGTGCTCACTTCTGAAGCGGAAATATCGTGTATGCTGCTAGTTGGAGGGAAAGAGTCTTGCGACAGCAGCCACGCAATATGCTGATCGCTAAATCCAGTGCGCTTAGCTTTTCGGAGTAGTTCTATCGGAAGATCGTCGGGCGAGTTGTAGGCCGCAATCTGATGCTCCAACGCCGCAATCTCCGCGATCTGTGCGGTAAACCATAGATCGTAGCCACTTGCGCAGGAGACTTCTTCACAGGGGCAGCCCGCGCGCAGGGCTTCCCACACCGCCCAGATGCGTGTATGAGTCGGATAACTCAGGCTTGCTAGATCACCATCCCAACATGTGAATTCGGGAGTTGGGAACGGTGGGCGGGAGAGTTCCAGCGATTGCAATCCCTTGAGCAGCGCCGCCTTGAAGGTGCGCCCTATTGCCATGACTTCCCCCACCGATTTCATCTGCGGGCCTAGAGACGAATCACCGCCGGGAAACTTCTCGAATGACCAGCGCGGAATCTTAGCGACGACATAATCAATGCTCGGCTCAAATGCGGCGACGGTGGTACGGGTCACATCATTTTGAATCTCGTCTAGCCGATAGCCAACGGCCAATAGCGCGGCAATCTTAGCAATTGGGAAACCTGTCGCTTTGCTGGCGAGAGCAGAGGATCGGCTAACACGGGGGTTCATTTCAATGATCACAACCCGCCCATCGGCGGGATTCACGGCAAACTGCACGTTCGATCCGCCCGTTTCCACCCCAACAGCTTCCATCACGATCTTTGCTTGGTCACGAAGGCGCTGATACTCGCGGTCGGTGAGGGTCATCGCAGGGGCAACCGTGATCGAATCCCCGGTGTGCACGCCCATCGGGTCGATGTTCTCAATGGAGCACACCACGACGAAGTTGCCTGCACCGTCGCGCATGACTTCTAGCTCATACTCTTTCCATCCAAGCACGCTCTCCTCGACCAACACGGAACGCACCGGGCTTTCCCGCAGGGCAAACTCGACTTTCGCAATTAGATCAGCTTCTTCGAGGGCAATACTGCCGCCGCTTCCCCCAAGAGTGAACGAGGGTCGGATGAGGATCGGGTAGCGCCCGATACGCCGCGCTACTGCGACCGCATTCTCTACCGAGTCAGCCAGATCACCCTGCGGGCAGGTTAGGCCAACTCGTTCCATTGCCGACTTGAACAGCAGCCGATCCTCGGCAAGCTGAATGGCATCAAGTTTCGCGCCGATTAACTCAACCCCATACTTTTTAAGCGTGCCGCGCTCTGTCAATTTGACTGCGAGGTTTAGCGCGGTTTGACCGCCGACTGTAGGAAGCAGCGCATTGGGCTGCTCCTTCTCAATGATCATCTCCACAATTTCGGGAGTGAGCGGCTCGATGTAGGTAGCGTCGGCTAACTCCGGGTCAGTCATGATCGTAGCAGGGTTGCTGTTGACCAGAATGATCCGGTAGCCCTGCGCTTTGAGCGCCTTGATCGCCTGTGTCCCACTGTAATCGAACTCCGCAGCCTGCCCGATCACAATCGGCCCCGCCCCGATAATCAGGATGGAGTGAATATCCGTGCGCTTAGGCATACGATTTGCTCTCCGCCATCATCTGAACAAACTGCGCAAACAGGGGATCGGCATCGTGAGGGCCAGGGGCGGCCTCCGGGTGATACTGGATGCTGATCGCGGGCAGAGTCTTATGGCGCATCCCTTCGCAGCATTGATCGTTCAGGTTGATGTGGGTCACTTCGATGTCATCAGGCAGAGTGGCGGGATCGACGGCGAAGTTGTGGTTGTGGGCGCTGATCTCGACGCGCCCGGTGGGAAGATGCTTCACAGGCTGGTTGCCGCCATGATGCCCGAACTTGAGTTTGTAAGTCTGCCCGCCGTAAGCTAATCCGAGGATTTGATGTCCGAGGCAGATACCAAAGATGGGCACTTTGCCGAGAAATTCGCGCGCCGCTTCGATCCCGTAGGTCACAGCTTCCGGGTCACCGGGGCCGTTACTGAGAAATACGCCGTCAGCATTGAGAGCAAGGACTTCGGCGGCGGGTGTCGTCGCCGGGACGACAGTTACATGGCAGCCATAGGCCGCGAAGCGTCGCAAAATGTTGTGTTTAATGCCAAAATCATAGGCGACAATATGGAATTCATGGCTAGGGGCCGGCAGTTTGTCAGCTTGAAACTCTAGCCATGAAGTATCAGAGCCAGCCGACCAGTAATACTGCTCAGCGCAGGTTACTTGCTTAACTAGATCGATCCCGATCAATCCAGGCCACTCCGCCGCCTGCTGGATCAGCGCTCCGTCACTGAGGCTTTGATTGGTGGAGAGCGCCGATTTCATACTGCCCTTTTCACGCAGCCGCCGAGTGAGTGCGCGGGTATCGACGCCGCTAATGCCGATGATTCCCTGTTCGGCGAGCCAGTCCGAAAGCGTGCCTGTAGAGCGCCAATTCGACACAACCGGGCTGAGTTCCCCGATAACAAAACCGCGCAAAAATGCGCAGCGTGATTCCAAATCTTCGAGGTTGATCCCGGTGTTGCCAATCTGCGGAGCTGTCATAACCACAGTCTGCCCCGCATAGCTCGGATCGGTGAGAATCTCTTGATACCCTGTCAGGCTGGTATTGAATACCAACTCGCCGCAAGCTGTCCCCTCTGCACCGAACCCTTCGCCAACCCAGAGGCTGCCATCTTCGAGGGCTAATCGCGCGATCTTAGTGCTGTTCGCTTGCATCGGTAATACCACCTTCAACCAACAGGCAAAAAAAAGCCCGTCCGGAGAGTCCGGGCGGGCTGTTTGCTCATGTCAATCTGGCATCATGCGCAGCACCTTAAACCGGACCCTCGCTGAAGGTCAGGCGACTACGGCGGATGCGGCGAACGAACCGATTACTTGTCATGAATTCTCCACTAGCGGCAAGAGCATATCACGCCGCTTGGCGTTGCGTCAAGAGATCATGTTGATTGATTACCCATTCGGGTGATCTGATCAGGCAGCCTACCTCCTGGGGCTCTGAGGTGTCACAGAATCTGGGAGAGGAACAACTTAGTCCGCTCGTGCTGAGGATTCTCAAAGAAGTGCTGCGGTGTCCCCTCTTCGACAATTTGACCACCATCGAAAAAGAGAATGCGATCTGCTACTTCGCGGGCAAACCCCATTTCATGCGTGACGACAAGCATTGTCATGCCGGAAAGGGCAAGTTCTTTCATCACATCCAAAACCTCTTTGATCATCTCTGGGTCAAGGGCAGAAGTCGGCTCGTCAAACAGCATGATGCGCGGCTCCATCGCTAGGGCGCGGGCGATGGCGACGCGCTGCTGCTGGCCTCCCGATAGCTGGCCGGGATACTTGTTAGCCTGTTCAGGGATGCCCACACGCTCCAACAGCTCGCGGGCTTTAGCTTCAGCCCGATCTCTTGACCATCTCCTTACCCAGAGCGGCGCAAGGGTGATGTTCTGCATCACCGTTAAATGCGGGAAGAGATTAAACTGCTGAAATACCATACCGATTTCACGGCGTATTGCAGTGATATTGCGAATATCATTGGATAGCTCAATCCCATCAACAATGATCTGTCCTCGCTGATGGTTTTCGAGGCGATTGATCGTCCGAATAAAAGTCGATTTGCCAGAGCCGGACGGCCCGATGATGACAACCACTTCCTTCTGATGGACTCGTGTACTAACATTCTTAAGTACCTGAAAATCTCCGAACCATTTGCTCACGTTCTCGACAACAATGATGTCTTCGCCAAGCCGGTGATGTACCTGTTCGCCCTCTATTGTATGAACGTGTTCGTGATTATGATGGTCATTCATCCGTCAGTTACTCCGATGCCTATAACAAACTGGTCCCGCCCATGCGGCTGCTTCGCGCTTCGATACCGCGTGCAGCAGATGACATCGCATAGCTAAAGACAAAATACACGGCTGCCAGAAAGAGATACAACTCTGGTTTGTGGAATTGAAAAGCGGGGTCTTGGGCCAGCGCCGATTCAGCAATGCCTAGTAAATCGAGCAGCGTGATAATACTCACCAGTGTTGTGTCTTTGAACAGGCTGATGAACTGACCCACGATGGCAGGAATGACAATCCGCAGCGCTTGAGGAAGTACGATGAGACTTGTAATAAGTGGTGGGTTTAAGCCAAGCGCCTCCGCCGCTTCGACCTGTCCTTTTGGAATTGCCTGCAACCCACCGCGAACAATCTCAGCCAGATAAGCGGCGCTGAAGATCGTGATACCAGCCATTGCCCTGATGACCACATCTATTTTCTGCTCGACGAAAAGCGGCAGCATCACCTGAGCCATAAACAGAATGGTAATCAGTGGAACCCCTCGGATCACCTCGATGTAGATAGTCGAAAGCACCTTGACGATTGGGAGGTTACTCCGGCGTCCCAACGCCAGCAGGATACCAAGAGGAAAAGAAGCGGTAATCCCTACAACGGTTAGCATAATCGTGAGGAGAAGCCCGCTCCATAATTGAGTACGAACATAAGGCAGTGCTGTCGATCCTTTGAACCCTAATAAGAGCAGTGTAATGATAATGGGCGAGAGGAACCACATCGTCAGGAGAAATCGACGTGCCGTTGTAGAGCTACGCCAGAAAAGCGCGCTGGCGATCAGCAGAACAACGACGAGAATGAGGCTTGCTAACGTACGCCACGCCTCACTTCGGGGATACTGACCAATAGCAAAGAGAGTGAGATTATGGGTCACAACAGACCAATCGGCTGTTGCAAAGAATCCTATAAGCACCCGCGCCAGTAAATAAATTAGATAGAGCGTGAACAGGGTGAGCAGGCTGTTGGGGATCGAACTGAATAGATTCTCGCGCATCCACCTGATTAGCCCAACCTCGGTGGGAGGCGGCGCTTCAGAGGAAGAGGGCGATGGAACGGCTGGGGATTGTAGAGCCATGTTACTATCGCTCCACGATTTGGATACGTTTGTTGACGACATTAAGTAACAGCGAGATCAGCAGGCTCATTATCAAATAGGTCGCCATGACCATCGCAATTACTTGAATATTCTGACCTGTCTGATTGCCTATCGTCTGTGAAATGTTGAAAAGATCGGGATAAGCGACAGCAATCGCCAAGCTGGAATTCTTGGTCAGATTCAAGTACTGGTTAATAAGCGGCGGGATAATCACGCGCAGCGCCTGGGGCAAAATAATTAATCGAAGCTGCTGTGCTCGTGTAAAACTCTGTGCGGTAGCTGCTTCGATCTGTCCATGCGGCACTGCCTGAATTCCGGCACGGACAACCTCGGCAATGAAGGCGGCGGTATAGAGAACTAGCCCAACTATCAGCGCTTGAAAATTGTTGGTGATCTGCCAGCCGCCTTGATAATTAACAATGATCCCTTCACCAACCAATGTCGGAAACTCAAGTTGGAGCGGCTGTCCCGGAACGATCCACCAACCTATTGCCAGCACGACCAACGCAGCAATCGCAGCCCACAAAAACTGCCCCGTCGCGGGGCGGCCCTGCCTCTCCATCATTCGAACACGAATGAACCATGCTGCCGCAGCACATATCAGTCCAAATACGATATATGGAACCCACGCAGAAAAAGAATCGAGGGGACGGATTGCAGGGAGCACACCTCCGCGCTGGCTGAAATAAGCGAGCGGCGGAATATGAATCGGGCCGATGCTGAGTTCCTTCGCAGGAATACTAATGAGTTCATCCCGGCGCTGGCGCGGTAAGGCGCGAATCAGCACGAACCAGAAAAACAGCTGAACCAGTAGCGGCACGTTCTGCATGATCTCGATGTAAATCAGCGCGATGCGGCTCGCCAGCCAGTTGCGAGACAGCCGTGCGACCCCAACCAGTGTTCCGAGGATCGTTGCCAGCACAATGCCAATCCCCGCCGCCCGAAGTGTATTGATGATCCCGACGAGATACGCCTGCCACATGGGTTGATCAGAGTCAAATGCAGGACCTTCGCTGATCTGGAAGCCAGCACGCCGGTTGAGAAAATTGAACTTGAGTTCCAGACTAAGCTGGCGAAGACTTTCTTGAAGATTATGGGCAAGCACATAGAGGATGAGGATGACAAGGGCAAGTACGGCTAGTTGAAAGAGCCAGCGAAGCACCCGAACATCTCGCCAGAATGGGACTGCCGCGTGGCTCTCACTTGATAGAATGCTGGATGAGTCTGACATCCGGCCTCCACCATCAAGGCTGGCGGCCCGGCTT
>Ga0209382_10002695_pt1 | contig 25432 bp, 20 predicted proteins | sample SoiMetdeltSBSDD5_FD_187599 | JGI IMG/M metagenome (GOLD analysis project Ga0209382, IMG submission 187599) | Bulk soil microbial communities from a Populus tree surrounding site in Tennessee, USA - Soil MetaG P. deltoides SBSDD5 (SPAdes) (version 2) | ecosystem: Environmental > Terrestrial >... | reverse complement strand
GCGCCGGCGTCGTCGGGTATCGGACGAAGGGAGGCGAGTCGAGGGACTTTCGTCTAGTGAAGCTGGACGGCCGGAATGGCCAGGCGAAACGTGGCGCCGCGCCCGCCGTGGTCTTCAGCCCAGATGCGGCCGCCGTGCGCCTCGACGATCGAGCGCGCGATGGCCAGGCCCAGGCCGAGGCCGTCCTTCTTCGTCGTGAAGAACGCGTCGAAGAGCCTGGGCAGCCGGTCGGAAGGAATGCCGTGGCCCGTGTCGCTCACCGCGACCTCGACTGCGTTCGTCACCCCGCGCGTGCTGACGACCAGCTGTCGCTCGGGCGCCTCGAGATGGTCCATGGCGTCCATGCCGTTCAGCATCAGGTTCAGCATCACCTGCTGCAGCGACACCCGGTCGGCGCCGATCGCCGGCAGCGACGCCACCAGCTCGGTCCGGAGTGTGACGCCGCGCCGGCGCGCCTCGCCGCGCACCAGGGACACGATCTCGCCGGCGATCTGGTTCATGTCCAGCGCCTGAAGCTCGAGCGGCCGCTTGCCGGCGAGCGCCCGAACCCGCTCGATGACCTCGCCGGCCCGCCGGCCCTGGTCGCGGATCTCCGCGAAGATTTCGCCGAGCTCGGCCGCCTGGACGGGGGCGCCGGCGGTCAGCCCGCGAAGCCCGGCGCTCGCGTTGTTGAGAATCGACGTGAGCGGCTGGTTGACCTCGTGGGCGAGAGACGCCATCAGCTCGCCGACCAGGGCCAGGCGCGAAGCATGCGCGAGATTCAGGCGCGCCGCGCGCAGCTCCTCTTCCGCGTGCCGGCGCTCGGTGACGTCGCGGCAGGTGTAGAGGACCGTGCTGCGCTGGATCGAGACCTTCTTGAGGTGGATGAGGACCGAGCGTCGCTCGCCCGACTTCGAGGTCACCTCACGCTCGATGTTCTTGATCTCGCCGCGCGTCGCCAGCTCGGCGCGATCGAACAGATTCTCGCCGAGGAGACGGCTGATTCGCGTCATCGCGCGGACTTCGTCGGGCACGTACCCGAAGATCACGTCGACGTTGGGGCACACGAACGTGAAGACACCGTCGTCGTCGGTGAGAAAGACCGCGTCCGAGATGCTCTCGAGGGTGGCGCGATGGAGCTCCTCGGACTCGCGAAGCGCCTGGAAGGCCTCGGCCCGACCCCCGTTAGTTCCGTCGCTCATCTTGCGGATGGTGTCCGATGGGGCCGGCAGAGTCAACCCGGCGATTTGACTCCGTTTTCCCCGGCATAGTATCGTCCGATTCGCGTCCATCAGCGAAGCCACCGCCGTCCGCAGTATGCTTCCCGATGAGTCACGCAATCCGGATCGGAAAGGGGGTGTCAGGCATGGCTCGCACGTATCAGAGGCTCACCCAGCCGCTCGTCCGCGACGCCGAGGGCCCGCGCGGCCTTCGGGCCGCCACGTGGGACGAGGCGCTCGATCGCGCCGCAACCGGGCTCCGGCGCGTCGTCGACCGGCACGGCCCGCGGGCGTTCGGTCTGTTCAGCTGCTCGAAGAGCACGAACGAGACGAACTTCATGGCCCAGAAGTTCGCGCGGAGCGTGATCGGCAGCAACAACATCGACAGCTGCAACCGTACGTGACACGCGCCAAGCGTCGCCGGGCTGGCGACGGTATTCGGCGCGGGGGGTGGTACGAGCTCGTACCAGGAGGCTGAAGAGACCGATCTGTTCCTGCTCTGGGGATCGAATGCGCGGGAGACGCATCCGATCTTTTTTCATCACGTGCTCAAGGGTCTCCGGAACGGGGCGCGGCTTCACGCCATCGACCCGCGACGGACGAGCTCTGTGCAGTGGGCGGAGCTCTGGGCGGCGCTCGACGTCGGCTCCGACATCGCGCTCGCCAACGCGATCGGCCGCGAGATCATTGCCGCGGGGCTGGAGAATCGCGACTTCATCGACAACGCGACGACCGGGTTCGACGAGTATCGCGCGGCGGTCGAGCCGTACACCCTCGCCTACGCCGAGCGCGAGACCGGCGTGCCGGCCGCGACCATCCGCCAGATGGCACACGACTATGCCCGCGCGCGTCGCGCGATGATCTGCTGGACGCTCGGGATCACCGAGCACCACAACGCGGTCGACAACGTGCTGGCCCTCGTCAACTTGTCGCTCTTGACCGGCCACGTCGGCCGCTACGGCTCGGGGCTCAATCCGCTGCGCGGACAGAACAACGTCCAGGGCGGCGGCGACATGGGCGCCCTGCCGGATCGTTTGACGGGCTTCCAGCACATCGAGAACGACGAGTTCAGGGTGAAGTTCGAGCGCGTCTGGAAAGTGACGATTCCCCCGGAGCGCGGTTGGCACCTCTCTCAGATGTTCGAGGCGATGGAGCGCGGAGATCTCCGGGCGCTCTACGTGATCGGCGAGAACCCGCTCCAGTCCGAGGCCGATCAGCACCATGCTCGACACCTGCTCGAGGGGCTCGACTTTCTCCTGGTGCAGGACCTGTTCCTCACGAAGACCGCCGAGCTGGCCGACGTCGTCCTGCCCGCGAGTGCCGCCTGGTGCGAGTCCGAGGGCACCGTGACCAACAGCGAGCGGCGCGTGCAGCGCGTGCGCAAAGCCGTCGACGCGCCCTCGGGCGCCCGCGATGACTTGACGATCCTGTTCGATTTGGCCAAGCGCCTCGGCCGTGACTGGGGCCGTCCGGACGCGGAGACGATCTGGAACGAGGTCCGCGGGCTCTCCCCGATGCACGCCGGGATGAGCTACGCGCGCCTGGAAAAGCACGGCGGGCTTCAGTGGCCGTGCTACGACGACGAGCATCCGGGCGAGATGTTCCTGCACAGCCGGCTCTGGGAGCGGCCGATTCGCGGTCCGCGCGTCGCGTTCGTCCCGGTCGAGCACGATCCGCCCGTGGACAAGCTCGACGCGGAGTTTCCGCTTCGCCTGACTACCGGCCGCCGGCTCGACGAGTACAACACCGGCGTGCAAAGCTCGGGCTACAGCTCGCCAATGCGGCGCACCGAGAGCCTGGACGTCTCGCCCGAGGACGCCGCCCGGTACGGGCTGCGCGAGGGCGAGATCGTCCGCGTGCGCTCGCGCCGCGGCGCCGTCGACGTGCCCGTCCGCTACGACGACGGTCTGCGCGCCGGGCTCACGTTCATGACCATGCACTTCCCCGACGACGTGGCGACGAATCTCTTGACGATCGACGCGACCGATCCCAAGTCGGGGACGGCCGAGTTCAAGGCGACCGCGATCCGCATCGAGCGGCTGGGAGCCTGAGCCGATCGACCTCAAGATCGTCGGCCCGACCGCCAACGACGTCGAGCGCGCCGCGATCGACGCGGTCGTCGCCGACGGCGCGCGGCGCGATCTGGTGCTGCCGGCGCTGCACGCCGTGCAGGCGCGAACCGGCTGGGTCAGCCGCGGTGCGCTCAACTACATCAGCCACCGCCTCCATGTGCCTCCGGCCGAGCTGTGGGGCGTCGTCACGTTCTACCATCTGCTCTCCACGAAGCCGCGGCCGCCGATCGTCGCGCACGTGTGCGACGACATCGCCTGCCGCATCCGTGGCGGCGAGGCCCTCTGCGAAGCGCTCGAGCACACCCTGGGTCCGCCGGGCTCGACCGGCAACAACGGCGGCGGCGCGACGTGGCAGCGCAGCCCGTGCCTGGGCCAGTGCGAGCGGGCGCCGGCCGCGATGCTGACCGTGGCGGGTGAGAGGCCGCGCACGATCACGGTGGCGCCGGTCGAGGGCGGAGCCGAGCAGCTCCTCGGCGTGCTCCGCCGCCCGCCGGACGTCAGCGATACGCGCCTTGGCGCGAATCGACCGGCCGACGGGCGTTCCGTCGTGTCGGAGTCCGTGCCGCAAGCCGGACAAGCCGGGCTACGCTTGCTCGGCCGTATCGGGCGCGTCGATCCGGCGAGCCTCGACGCGTATCGCGCGAGCGACGGCTACCGGGCGCTCGCGCGCGCGGTCGAGATCGGCCCGGCCGGAGTCGTCGACGAGGTCGTCGCCTCGAAGCTGGTCGGACGCGGCGGCGCCGCGTTCCCGACCGGACGCAAGTGGGACGCGGTGGCGAAGGCCGAGGCACGGCCGCACTACCTCGTGTGCAACGCCGACGAGTCCGAGCCGGGCACGTTCAAGGATCGCCTCGTGATGGAAGAGGATCCGTTCGCGTTGGTCGAGGGCATGACGCTCGCCGGCTTCGCGACGGGCTGCGAGCGCGGGTTCCTCTACCTGCGCGGCGAGTACCCGCTGGCCGCCGAGCGCATGGCCGGCGCCATCGCCGCCGCGCGCGCGGCGCGGCTCCTGGGCGCCAACGTGCTCGGCGCCGGGTTCGCGTTCGACATCGAGATCCGACGCGGCGCCGGTGCCTATATCTGCGGCGAGGAGACCGCGCTGTTCAACTCGATCGAGGGCAAGCGGGGCGAGCCGCGCAACAAGCCGCCGTTCCCGGTCCAGGTAGGTCTCTTCGGCAAGCCGACCGTCGTGAACAACGTCGAGACGCTCGTGAACGTGCCCGCGCTCATCCGCGAGGGCGGCGCCGTCTACAGCGGAATCGGCACGGGCGGCTCGACCGGCCCGAAGCTCTTCTGCGTCTCCGGCGACGTGACGCGCCCCGGTCTCTACGAGGCGCCGTTCGGGATCACCCTGCGTCAGCTGCTCGAGCTGGCCGGGGCGCGGCCCATCCGCGCGGTCCTGCTCGGCGGCGCGGCCGGCGTGTTCGTCGGGCCGGGCGACCTGGACGTCGCGCTGACCTTCGAGGGAACCCGGGCGATCGGCGCCACGCTCGGCTCCGGCGTCGTCATGGCGTTCGGCGAGTCGATCGATCTCGTCGACATCGTCCGCCGCATCGCCGAGTTCTTCCGCGACGAGTCGTGTGGCCAGTGCGTGCCGTGTCGCGTGGGAACGGTCCGGCAGGAGGAGCTCCTGGCGCGGCTGCGGGCCCGCCGCCCGCTCGGCTCGGACCAGGACGAGCTGGCGCTCTTGAAGGACCTCGGCCAGGTGATGCGCGACGCCTCGATCTGCGGCCTCGGTCAGACGGCGTCGAGCGCGATCGAGTCTGCGATCTTTCGCCTGGCGATCGTGGGGAGCCGGCCGTGAAGCCCGAGCCGATCTGGTTCAAGCCCCCGCCGCCGCCGACGCGCCCCCCCGCGGCTCCGGCGCGCCCGGCCGTGCCGCCGATCAGCGTGACCATCGACGGCCAGCCCGTCACGGTCGCCGCCGGCTCGACGATTCTCGACGCATGCCGCGCGCGCGGGATCGACGTGCCCACGCTCTGCTTCCTGCCGACCCTGACGCCGGTCAACGTCTGCCGCGTGTGCGTCGTCGAGGTGACGGGCTCGCGCGTGCTCGTGCCGGCCTGCTCGAGACGCGTGGAGCCCGGCATGACGATCCTCACCGAGTCCGAGCGCGTGCGCGTCTCGCGGCGGATGGTGATCGAGCTGCTGGCGTCGTCCGTCGACCTCTCCACCGCGCCGGGCGTCGACGATTTGGTGGCGCGCTATGGCGCCGAGCCCGGCCGATATGGCCCGGCCGCCAAGCCGGCCGCCGCCGGCGAACGCGACGCGCGCGAGCCCGGCCATCACGAAGCTCCGGAGGGTCGGACGTCCGAGACGGTCGCGCAGCCGGTGAAGGTCGATAACGACCTCTACATACGCGACTACAGCAAGTGCGTCCTCTGCTACAAGTGCGTCGAGGCGTGCGGCGTCGACGCGCAGCACACGTTCGCGATCGCGGTGGCCGGCCGCGGCTTCGACGCGCGTATCTCGACCGAGGCCGACGTGCCGCTCCCGGACTCGGCCTGCGTCTACTGCGGCAACTGCATCGGCGTGTGTCCCACCGGCGCGCTCATGTTCAAGCGCGAGCACGAGATGCGCGCCGCCGGCACGTGGGACGAGTCGCGGCAGCGCGTGACCGACACGATTTGCCCGTATTGCGGCGTGGGGTGCACGCTCTCGCTCCACGTCCAGGACAACCGCATCGTGCGGGTGATGTCGCCGGCCGATGTGTCGGTGACCGGCGGACATCTGTGCATCAAGGGTCGCTTCGGCTTCAGCTTCGTCGAGCCTCCTGCGCCCGACACACCTGGCTCGCCCCCCTCGTCCGACTCGTCCAGCTCATCCCGCTAGCTGTCCGGCGCGTACTTGAGACGGGCGGGTCCCGTCGCAGGGCACGGCCCGGCCGCGCGGCCTGCGTCACCCGCTCGCCCGATTCGCAGCGCTTCGCGCTGCGGGCGGACGAGGGGGGCCCACTTCGGCCGCGGCATCCGGGCCGTGCCCTGCGCCACCCGCCCGACTCCTGTTGCGGGTCGTAGTCTGGAGCTCGTTCAGCGAGTTCGTTCGCGCGGGCTAGGGGCGGGCGCCGCCGGGGTGGGCTGAGCCGAGTCCGAGCGCTACACGCGTCCGGGTCGCTGCGCGGCTCATCGCGACGCGGAAGCGCTCCATGTAGAGGTAGATGATCGGCGTGGTGTAGAGGGTCAGGAGCTGGCTCAGGAGCAGCCCGCCCACGACCGTGATGCCGAGTGGGCGGCGGAGCTCGGAGCCGGTGCCGGTGCCGAGGGCCAGCGGCAAGGCGCCGAGCAGCGCGGCCATCGTCGTCATCAAGATCGGCCGGAACCGCTGCAGGCACGCCCGATGGATGGCGTCGCGGGCGCCCAGACCGTGGTTGCGCTCGAGGTCGAGCGCGACGTCGATCACCAATATCGCGTTCTTCTTCACGATCCCGATCAACAAGATTATGCCGATCATCGCGATCACCGACAGGTCCATCCCGCAGATCAAGAGCGCCAGGAGCGCGCCCACGCCGGCCGACGGCAGCGTGGACAGGATCGTGAACGGGTGGATCAGGCTCTCGTAGAGCACGCCGAGCACGATGTAGACCGCGACCAGGGCCGCCAGGATCAGGAGCGGCTGATTGGCGAGCGCGGCCTGGAAGGCTTGCGCGGTGCCCGTGAAGCGTCCGGTGATGTTGCCGGGGAAGCCCATCTTGTGCTCGGCGGCGTCGATCGCCTTGACCGCGTCGCCCAGCGCCACGTTCGGCGCCAGATTGAAGAACATCGTGACCGACGGGAACAGGCCCTGGTGGTTCACCTGGATGGGGCCGGTGCCCATCTGGAACTTCGTGACCGCGGTGAGCGGCACGCTCTGGCCGGTGGTCGAGCGCACATAGATATTCGAGAGCGCGTCGGGGCGCTCCCAGTAGCGCGGCTCGAGCTCCATCACGACGTGATACTGGTTGAGCGAGCTGTAGATGGTCGACACCTGGCGCTGCCCGAAGGCGTCGTAGAGCGTGTCGTCGATCATCCGCGTGCTCACGCCCAGACGCGCGGCGGTGGCGCGGTCGATGACCACCGGGACTTCCAGCCCGCGGTTCTGCTGATCGCTGCTCACGTCGCGGAGCTCGGGCATCTCGCGCATCGCGCGCAGCAGGCGCGGAGCCCACGCGTTCAAGAGCTCGAGGTCGTCGCTCTGCAGCGTGAACTGGTACTGCGCGTTGCTCGATCGCCCGCCCAGGCGCACGTCCTGCACGGCCTGCAGGTAGAGCGTGGCTCCGGGCACCTGCGCGAGCTTGGGACGCAGGCGCGTGATGACCTCGTCGGCCGAGATCTTGCGCTCTTCGCGCGACTTGAGCGAGATGAAGCCGCGGCCGGTGTTGGCGGTGGTGCCGCGCCCACCGCCGCCGCCGGTGAACAAGGTCACCGTATCGATGGCCGGATCTTCCTTCAGGATATTCGCGTAGCGAACCATCTTTTCCTGGATGGTCGCGAACGAGACGTCCTGCTGCGCGACGATGTTCGCGGCCAGGCGCCCGTTGTCCTGCTGCGGGAAGAACCCCTTCGGCACGATGTTGAACAGGTGCACGTTCACCGCGAACGTCGAGAGGAAGATGATCATCACGATCGCGGGGTGGCGGAGCGCGACGGTCAGGGTGCGGCCGTACGCGCGCGTGATCGCGTCGAAGATGCGCTCGCCCAGCACCGCCAGGCGTGGCCGATGGTGCGGGTCGTGCGGCCGGAGCAGGAGCGCGCACATCATCGGCGTCGTCGTCAGCGAGATCGCCAGCGACACCAGGACCGCGACCGAGAGCACCACCGCGAACTCGCGGAAGAGCCGGCCGACGATGCCGCCCATCAGCAAGATCGGGATGAACACCGCGACCAGCGAGATGCTCATCGACAGCACCGTGAACCCGATCTCCTTGGCGCCGGTCAGCGTGGCCTCGAGCACGCCCGCGCCGCGCTCGATGTGGCGCATGACGTTCTCGACCACGACGATCGCGTCGTCGACGACGAAGCCCGTGGCCACGGTCAGCGCCATCAGCGAGAGGTTGTCGATGCTGTAGCCGACGAGGTACATGATCGCGAAGGTCCCGATCAAGGAGACCGGCACCACGATGCCCGGGATGATGGTCGCGCGGACGTTCCGGAGGAACAGGAACACGACCAGCACCACCAGCGCGATCGAGATGATCAGCGCCTCTTCGACGTTCTTGACCGAAGCACGAATGGTCACGGTCTGGTCGAGCACCGGGCGCAGGGTCACCTCGGCCGGGACCAGCGCGCGCAGGTACGGCAGCTCGGCGCGGATCCGGTCGACGGTGTCGATGATGTTGACGCCAGGCTGGCGATTGATCACGAGCACGACCGCGGTCTCGCCGTTGGAGACCGCACCGGCGCGGAGGTCCTCGACCGCGCTCTCGACGCGCGCCACGTCGATCAGGCGCACCGGCGCGCCGTTGCGCCAGGCCACGATCAGCGGCTCGTATTCGGGGGCACGGCGCAGCTGATCGGTGGCGTTGATCTCCCAGGTGTACCGCCCGTTGTCGAGCTGGCCCTTGGGACGGTTGACGTTCGCGGCCGCGAGCACGCGCCGGACCTCGTCGAGCCCGATGCCGTAGCGCGCGAGCGCCATCGGGTTCAGGTCGACGCGCACCGCCGGCAGCGAGCTGCCGCCGACGAAGATCTGACCGACGCCCTCGAGCTGGCCGATCTTCTGCTGCAGCACCGTCGACGCGATGTCGTACATGCGCCCCTTGTCGACGCTCTTCGACGTGAGCGCCATGATCATGATCGGCGCGTCGGCGGGGTTCACCTTCCGGTACGTCGGCAGGCTCGGGAGGTTCGGCGGCAGCTGGCCCGCCGCGGCCGCGATCGCCGACTGCACGTCGCGCGCGGCGCCGTTGATGTCGCGCGCCAGGTCGAACTGCAGCGCGATCGTCGAGGCGCCGAGGAAGCTGACCGACGTCATCTCGGTGATGCCGGCGATGCGCCCGAACTGACGCTCGAGCGGGGTGGCGACGGCCGCCGCCATCGTCGTGGGGCTGGCGCCTGGCAGGCCCGCGACGACCGAGATCGTCGGGAAGTCGACCTGGGGCAGCGGAGCCACCGGCAAGAGCCGGAACGAGATCATCCCCGCGATGACGAGCGCGATCGTCATCAAGGTCGTGCCGACCGGCCGGCGGACGAACGGGCTCGACAGGCTCACGGTGCCGTCACCGGATGCGCGGCGCGGCGGCCCGCCCGCGCGCCGCGGCGTGCCAGACGCTCGGCCACACGATCGAACGCCAGGTAGATCACCGGCGTCGTGTAGAGCGTGAGCACCTGGCTCACGATCAGCCCGCCGACGATGGCGACGCCCAGCGGCTCGCGGAGCTCGGAGCCCACGCCGTGGCCGAACGCGAGCGGCACGCCGCCGAGCAACGCGGCCATCGTGGTCATGATGATCGGGCGGAAGCGCAAGAGCGAGGCCTGCTCGATCGCCTCGCGCGCCGAACGGCCCTGCGTGCGCTGGGCGTCGAGCGCGAAGTCGATCATCATGATCGCGTTCTTCATGACGATGCCGATCAAGAGAACGATGCCGATCAGCGCGATGACCGACAGGTCGAGGCGCACGAGCAGGAGGGCCAGCAGCGCGCCGAGCCCCGCCGAGGGCAGGGTGGACAGGATCGTGATCGGGTGGATCCAGCTCTCGTAGAGCACGCCCAGCACGATATAGACGGTGACGATCGCGGCCAGGATCAGGAACGGCTGGTTGGCCAGCGAAGCCTGAAACGCGCGCGCGGCGCCCTGGAACCCCGTCTGGATGCTCGGCGGCAGGCCGATCTCGCGCGTGACCCGGTCGATCGACGTCACGGCGGCGCCCAGCGAGACGCCGGGCGCCAGGTTGAACGAGACGGTGACCGCGGGGAACTGGCCCTGGTGGCTGATCGCGAGTGCCGTGGCGCGCTGCTCGATCGTCGCGAGGGTCGAGAGCGGCACCTGGCCGCCCGCCGCGGATCGCAGGTAGACCCGGTCGAGCTTCGAGGGATCCATGCGGAAGTCCGGCAGGACCTCGAGCACGACCCGATACTGGTTCAGCTGCGTGAACACCGTCGAGATCTGGCGCTGGCCGAACGCGTTGTACAGCGCGTCGACGATCATCTGCGGCGTGATACCAAGACGCGAGGCGGTGGCGCGATCGATCTGCACGAGCGCCTGGAGACCCTGATCGAGCTGGTCGGTGGCGACGTCGGACAGCTCGGGCAGCGCGCGCAGACGCCCCACGAAGCGGGGCGCCCACGTCCTGAGCTCGACTTCGTCGGGATCCTCGAGGCTGTACTGGAACTGCGTCCGGCTCACGCGGTTCTCGACGGTCAGGTCCTGGACTGGCTGCAGGTAGAGCGTGATCCCGTCCACTCGGGCCAGCGCCGGTCTCAGACGCGCCATCACGTCGCCCACGCTCTCGCCGCGCTCGGCGAGGGGCTTGAGCGTGATCTGGATGCGCCCGCTGTTCAGGGTCGTGTTGGTGCCGTCGATGCCGATGAACGACGAGATGCTGGCGACGGCCGGGTCTTTCAAGATCTCGCGCCCGAGCGCCTGCTGGCGCTCGGCCATCGCGTCGAACGAGATGTTCTGCGGCGCCTCGGAGATGCCGAGGATCACGCCCGTATCCTGGATCGGGAACAGGCCCTTCGGCACGAAGAAGTAGAGCGTCAGGGTCAGGCCGAGGGTCGCGACGGCGACGATCAACGTGGCGGTCTGGTGGCCGAGCACCCAGCGAAGCGTGCGGCCGTAAAAGTCGACCAGCCGCTCGAAGTGCCGCTCGGCGGCGCGCGCGAAGGCCCCGGGGCGGCGGTCGGCGACGGGCTTGAGGAGCTTCGCGCACAGCATCGGCGTCAGGGTGAGCGAGACGACCGCCGACACCAGAATCGCCGCCGAGAGCGTCAGCGCGAATTCGCGGAACAGCCGCCCCACGATGTCGCCCATGAATAGCAAGGGGATCAGCACCGCGATCAGCGAGACGGTCAGCGACAGGATCGTGAAGCCGATCTGGGCCGAGCCGACGAAGGCCGCCTGCAGCGGCGACTCGCCTTCCTCGATGTAGCGCGTGATGTTCTCGATCATGACCACGGCATCGTCGACGACGAAGCCGGTCGAGATCGTCAGCGCCATCAAGGAGAGGTTGTTGAGGCTGAAGCCGAGCCCGTACATCACCGCGAAGGTGCCGACGATCGACACCGGCACCGTGATGCCCGGAATGAAGGTCGCCGCGGCGGATCTCAGGAACACGAAGATCACGAGGACGACCAGCACCACCGCCAGCATCAGCTCGAACTGCACGTCGTGCACCGAGGCGCGAATGGTCGTGGTGCGGTCGGTCAGCACCGTCACCTGCACGGCGGAGGGCAGGGCGCTCTGCAGCTGCGGCAGGAGCTGCTTGACCCGGTCGACCACCTCGATCAGGTTGGCGCCCGGCTGGCGCTGGATGTTGACGATGATCGCCGGCTGGTCGCCCATCCACGCCGCCTGGCGGATGTTCTCGGCGCCGTCGATCACGTCGGCCACGTCCGAGAGCAGGAGCGGGGCGTTGTTGCGGTAGGCGATCACGAGCGCCTTGTACTGATGGCTCTGGAGGATCTGGTCGTTGGCGGCGATCGTGAACGACTGCAACGGTCCGTCGAGGCTGCCCTTGGCCTGGTTGACGTTGGCGGCGGCGACGGCAGCCCGCACGTCGTCCATCGTGAGGCCGTTGGCGGCCAGCCGCGCCGGGTTCACCTGAATGCGTACGGCCGGCTTCTGGCCGCCCGAGAGCGTCACGAGTCCGACACCGGGCAGCTGGGCGATCTTCTGAACCAGGCGCGTGTCGACCAGATCCTGGACCGCGGTAAGCGACAGCGAGCTCGACGTCACACCGAGCGTCAGCACCGGCGCGTCAGCCGGGTTGACCTTGCTGTAGACAGGCGGGTTCGGCAGGTCGCGCGGCAGGAACGTCGCGGCGGCGTTGATCGCGGCCTGCACCTGCTGCTCGGCGACGTCGATCGAGAGGGCCAGGTCGAACTGCAACGTGATGATCGACGAGCCGCTGGAGCTGATCGACGTCATCTGCTTGAGCCCGGGCAGCTGGCCGAACTGCCGCTCGAGCGGCGCGGTGACGCCGGAGGCCATCACGTCGGGGCTCGCGCCCGGATAGAACGTAGCGGTCTGGATCGTTGGGTAGTCGACCTGCGGCAGCGCGGCGACCGGGAGCTGGCGGTATGCCACGATGCCCGCCAGCACGATCGCCACCGTCAGGAGCGACGTCGCGACGGGCCGAACGATGAACTGGCGGGAGAGGTTCACGCTCCCGGCCGCGGGCCGCGCGCGGGCGCAGTCGGCGCGCCGGCGGCGCCCGGTGCGGTCGGCGCACCCGCCGCGCCCGGTGTCGGCGCGCCCGCGGGCGCGGCCTTGCGCACGGTCGGCTCGACGCGCGCGCCGTCATTGACCTTCTCGGTGCCGTCCACGACCAGCGCCTCGCTGTCCGTCACGCCCGACCGCACCGCGACTGTCGCGCCCTCGCTCGGCCCGAGCTGCACGCGGCGCATCTGCACGACCTTGTCCGGCTTGACGACGTAGACGTAGGCACCCTGCGGGCCGCGCTGGATCGCCTCGGCCGGCGCCAGGACCGCGTCATGCAGCACGTCGATCAGCACACGCGCGTTCACGAACTGGTTCGGGTAGAGCACGCCGTCGGTGTTGCCGTACGACGCCTTGAGCCGCACGGTGCCGGTGGCCGGATCGATCTGGTTGTCGATCGCCACCAGGGTGCCCGTCGCGATCTTCGTGCGCCCCTCGCGGTCGAACGCGTCGACCGGCACCTTGCTGCCGGTGCGGAAGCGGCGCAGGATCGGCTGCAGGTTGTCCTCGGGCACGCTGAACACGAGCGCGATCGGCTCGAGCTGCGTGATCACGACGAGGCCGCCGGAATCGGCCGCCTTGACGACGTTGCCCGGATCGATCAGACGCAAGCCCACCCGTCCCGTAATCGGCGCCGTGATACGGCAGTAGGTGAGCTGCAGCTTGATCGCGTCGATCAGGCCCGTGTTCACCTTGATCGCGGCTTCGGCCTGATTGACCATCATCTGCTGCGTGTCGAGCTGCTGGCGGGCGATCATCTCCTGCTGCGCCAGGCGCTTGTAGCGCTCGAGATCGAGCCGCGCGTTGGCGAGGTTGGCCTGATCGCGCGCAAGCGCTCCTTCGGCCTGCATGAGCTGCGCCTGGAACGGCCTCGGGTCGATCTCGGCGAGCATATCGCCGGCGTGGATGACCTGGCCTTCGGTGAAATACGTCTTCATCAGCTGGCCGTCGACTCGGCTCTTCACGGTCACCGTGTTGAGCGGGGTGACCGTGCCCAGCGCGGTCAGGTAGACGTTCAGATCTCCCGTGCGCGCAGGGGCGACGACGACCGGCACGGGTCGTCCGGGCTGAGCGCCGGGACCGGTCACGGGGGGCTTGGCGGCCTGCTGAGTCTTGGCCTGGCGAGCGTAGGCGATCCACGCGCCGGCAATGAGGAGACAGGCCAGACCGAGGAAGACGACCACGAGACGGCCGCGTCCTCGTCCTCGACGCGCCGCATTTTCCAGAATTACGTCACTTTCCGCTTGCACGCGAGCCCCCCTGGTCCCCCACTTTCGCGCCAGCATACCCCGGAATTCGTTGCGGATGCGTATCGCGAGAGACGGCCGGGCGGGTCGCGGAGATCTAGCTGCGGGCGCGACGCGGCATCAGTGAGGAGCGGCGTCGCGCGGCGGCGTTGGCCGCGGCGCGACCGCTGCCTGAGAGAGCGGCTTTGCGTGGCGCCTGAGCGGCGTCGAGAGCGGCCAGATCAGTGGCGCTCACCTTCGCCGCCGCGCGCTCGATCATGCGGTAGTGGGCGATCAGATCATGGCCGAGCGCGGTGAGCACGGCACCGCCGCCGCGCCGGCCGCCGGGTTGCGTTGCGATGACCGGCGTACGGAAGCAGCGATTGAGGCTGTCGAGCAGCATCCACGCACGCCGGTACGACATGTTCATGGCGCGACCAGCGGCCGAGATCGATCCCGATTCTCCGACGAGCTCGAGCAGCCGGATCTTTCCGGGGCCGATGGCCCCGTGATCCGACAGATCGATCCGTATGCTCAACTTGGCCACTGGCGGTAGGTTATCACCGGTGCAGACGGTGTGAACGCATGGGTCGGAGTGCGGACGGGCTCGTGTATGCTGCGGGCCATGCGCCTTTTTTCAATTGCGATCGCCAGCGTCCTGCTGCTGACCACTTTGCCCGCGTGGGCCGACCATCCGCGCTCCGCCGACGAGATCGTCGCCGAGGTTCGCCGCGTCACCGAGCAGTATCAGGACATCGCCCGCGCACGCGCTGACGGCTTCGTGCAGGTCAGCGGCATGGAGGCGCGCCACGGCTACCACTTCATGAACATCAACGCGCCGGTGCTGACGGCGGCGGGCATGGCCTCGAGCACGCTCGATATCGCGCGGCCGCCGATGCTGCTCTACGTCGAGCGCGACGGCGTCTGGCAGCTGGCGGGCGTCGAGTACGCGCTGCAGTCGCCGCCCCGGCCCAATCCCTTTCCCGGCGCCCAGTGGCACAAGCACGAGGCGTCGTGCCACTACCGCGATTACAAGGAAGCGCCGGCGCCGCGCGCCGCTGATTGCCCGCCGCGGCACCCCGAAAGCAACGAGCCGTTCGTCCTGTGGCATCCGGCCTTCGCGGTTGCGCACGTCTGGGCGTGGATTCCGAGCCCCGACGGTCCGTTCTCCGAGGAGAACCTGGCGCTGGCGCCCTACGGCGGGACGCCGCGTCCGCCGGGCCATCCGCACCCGCGCAGCGAGACCGAGCTCGCGTACTCGCAGGTCACCCATCGCGTCGCCGGCGGGGTGCTGGTGCTCGTGGCGCTTCTGACCGCGTGGGAGTCGTGGCGTCCGCGCCGCTTTCCGTGGTCGGCCCTTTCCTCCACGCTGTTCATCCTCTTCGGGCTCTATCTGATTCCCACCTCGGATCCCGAATCGTGGCCGTGGGGGCCGGGAACGTTCATGGAGATCTTCACCGATCCGCTCGTCTTGCAGCACAAGCTCCTGGCTCTGGTTCCGTTGACCTACGGCGTGATCGGCATGCTCAGGAGCGCCGGGGCCATCGCGAGCACCTACTGGTACGCGATCGTCCCGACCCTGGCGATCCTCGCCGGCGCCTCGCTGTTCATGCACTTCCACGACGGCCGCTTTCACGTCGACGAGATCTATCTGCAGCACGCGGCGATGGGCGTCACCGCGATCGCCGCCGGCGCCCTGATCTTCTGGGCGCGCCGCACCGTCCGCGGCGAGACGCTGATCCGCTGGGGCTGGCCGGGGCTCATCGGAGCGATGGGGCTGATCCTGCTCTTCTACGTCGAGCGCTGACGGCGGCCGGCGCGCAGCAGCCCTGGGCGGCCGTTCCTTGCCGGCCGTCGGCCGGCACGAGCATGGCGCAATCTTGATGCGCTGACGCCGCCAGGCGTTCGCGCCCCCGTCCTCTCCGCCGGCGTCGCCGGCGCCCCAGCGTCCGTATGCATCCAGCCCGCATCTAACAAGAAGCAGGCGGCAAGGCCGTCATCCTCGAACGCCTGCAGAAGCTCCGCGACCGAGCCGGAGACGCGGCTGGCGCGAGACAAGGGAGACGAAGGACGATGGCGATGACGCTCAAGACGATGCTGGCCGAGGCCAGGGCGGTAGTGCCCGAGGAAGGGCCTCTCGACGTGCAGCGGCGGCTCGCGGCCGGCGGCCAGACCGTGCTCATCGACGTCCGCGATCCGGACGAATATCGCGACGGCTACATCGAGCCGGCGACGAACGTCAGTCGAGGCTTCCTCGAATTCCGAGTGGGCAGCGTGGTCGGCGACACCGAGACGCCGATCGTTCTCTACTGTCAGAGCGGGCTCCGCTCGATGCTGGCCGCCAAGGCGCTCAAGGATCTCGGCTACCGCAACGTCGTGAGTCTCCAGGGCGGCTATCAGAAGTGGGTCCAGTCCGGGCTGCCCGTGGTGAAGGACCTTCCGCTCGGGACAGATCAGATTCAGCGCTACAGCCGGCACTTCCTGCTGAGCCAGGTCGGCGAGAAGGGGCAGCGCAAGCTCCTGCGCTCGAAGGTCTTGTTGATCGGCGCCGGCGGGCTCGGCTCGCCCACCGCGCTCTATCTGGCCGCCGCGGGTGTCGGCACCATCGGCCTGATGGACGCCGACGTCGTCGACATCACCAACTTGCAGCGGCAGGTGCTCCACACCACCGCGGACGTCGGCAAGCCGAAGGTGGAATCCGGCGCGCGAACGCTCAAGGCGCTCAATCCGGACGTCAACGTGATCGCGCTGCCCACGCGGCTCAATGTCGACAACGCGATGGATCTCATCGCCGACTACGACGTCGTCATCGACGGCTCCGACAACTTCGGCACCCGCTACCTGGTCAACGACGCGTGCTTCCTGGCCGGCAAGCCGCACGTCCACGGATCGATCTTCCAGTTCGAGGGCATGGCGTCGGTGTTCGCCCCGAACCAGGGCCCGTGCTACCGGTGCCTCTATCCGACGCCGCCGCCGGCCGGCCTCGTGCCTTCGTGCGCGGAGGCGGGCGTGCTCGGCGTGCTGCCCGGGATCGTGGGCGTGATCCAGGCGACCGAGGCGGTCAAGCTGCTACTCGGTCTCGGCGAGCCCTTGATCGGCCGGCTCTTGACCTACGACGCGCTCGGCATGCGCTTCCGTGAGGTGCGCCTGCGCCGCGATCCGAGCTGCCCGTTGTGCGGCACCTCGCCCACGATCAAGGACCTGTCGGCGCATCCGGTCGGCGACGATTTGTACTGTGAGGCGCCGCCGGTGGAGCCCAGCGCGTGAGCGACGTGTGAATCCAACCCGAGGAGAAAACGACTGAGCACGAGCTTACGCGCCGCGAACGTGCTCGATCTGGACTTCACTCACCTCGGGCGCGACGTCGCGAAAGGCCGTCCTGAGCATCGGGCCCAGCATGTCGTCGGGGATGAGGCACTCTTCGCAGGCGTCGGGCCTGTGAAGGACGCGCACGACGATCTTGCCGCCGGCGAAGTCCTGGACCGAGACGTCGAAGCCGTCGGCGTCGAACCCGGGCCGAAACGGCTCGAGCACGCCGTCCAGCGTCTCGAGCTTCGCGGTCACGAGTCGAGCGCCTTCTGGATGGCCGCGCGCACCTCGGGCGCGGTCGGAGTCGTCGAGGGATCGAATCGCGCGACGACCGCGCCGGTGCGATCGACCACGAACTTCGCGAAGTTCCACTTGATGTCGCCCGGGCCGTCCGGTTTGGTCGACTGGGTCGTGAGCCAGGAATAGAGCGGCGCCCGGCCCTGGCCGTTGACCTCGATCTTCGAGAACAGCGGGAAGGTGACGCCGTAGCTCGTCGTGCAGAACTTCTTCACGTCGGCGTTGCTGCCGGGCTCCTGGCCGCCGAACTGATTGCACGGGAAGCCGAGCACCGCGAAGCCCTTCGGCGCGAGCTCGGCGTGGAGCTTCTGCAGCCCCTCGTACTGCGGCGTGAGCCCGCACTCCGAGGCCACGTTCACGATGAGCAAGGCCTTGCCCTTATAGTCGGCGAGTTGTTGCTCGGCGCCGTCGATCGTCTTCACGGCGAAGTTGTAGAGGTCAGGCATGAGGATCCTCCTCCGGCGAGCCACGATATCCGATGGCGCAACAGTCAGCAAACGATGCCTCGACGTCGATCGCATCGAGGCGGGCGCCCGGCTCAGGCCGGCGGCGCGTAGCGGGCGTCGACGTAGACCCACGCGCGGGCGCCGGACCCGAGCATCACGGCGATCCGCTTGTACGCGCTGACCTCGTACTTGTCCGCGTTCTGGAGCTCCTCGGGCGTGATCCGAAAGACCGTCCCGGCGACGGTGTCGGCGTCGCGGCCGGTGAAGGCGACGATCGGGTGATGGGTCTTGCCGCTCGTCGCGACCACTTCGGGATCGTCGATCTTCACCATCGACTGCGCGAACCCCGGCAGCTCGTCGGCGGTCCCCACGAGCGTTCGCCCGAACGTCGCGAGCTGAACCGACTCGAGCTGCAGGGTGCCGTACGAGAACACCAGCTCGGTGGCGGTGGCCCTGGCGCCGGGCTCATCCATCAGGATGCCCCCCGGTAGATCGTGAAGAGCTCGTCGAGCCGCGTGCGCTCGGCGGAGAAGATGGCGCACGTGCGCATCGCCATCTCGTGGGCGCCCCGGATCAGCCGTGCACGCTCGATGGCGGTACGCCCGATGATCGAATCACCGTCGCACGGCGCGATCAGCGCGACGGCCACGTTGTCGACGCGCTCCTCTCCCGTGGCCAGGCACCGGCTGCGGTTCACCGCCTCGTGCATCGTGGCGAATGCGCGCATCAGCGCCGGATAGCGGCGCCCGATGGTCGCGTAGAAGAGACCACGCTCCCCGAGCCCGGGCGGACGCATCGGCGCTTTGCATCGGCTGCTGGCCAGAACCAGGATGTCCGTGCATCCGTTGGCGATGGCGCGCGCGATCGGCAAATGATCCGTCACGCCGCCGTCCACATACTCGCGTCCGTCCAGGACGACGCGACGGTTATAGAGCACCGGGAGCGCGCTCGACGCCTTCAAGAGCAGCGGGATCGGCTCGGGCCGCGTTCTCACGTCGAGCAGCTCGTTTGCGCCGGATCGGGCGTCGGTGACCGACAGGAAGAAGCGAACGGGCGAGGCCCGTACCGCGCCGTCGTCGAGCGGCTTGCGTCGAGCGACGACGTCGTCGTACGCGTAGTCCACGTCCACGATCTTGAGCACGCGCCAGGGATTGATGAAGCGCCGGTTGGCGATGTCGTCGAAGTAGACGGTCATCCCGAGCGTGCCCTGTCCGGACAGGAAGTACGCGGCGTTCACGCCGCCGGCGGAGGCGGCGTACACCTCGTCGAACACCTCGCGGAAGCCGAGCTGATCGAGAGCCAGAAGGCTTCCGGCGGAGACGACGCCGCGCATCCCGCCGCCCTCGATGACCAGGGCCAGCTTGCGCGACCCGCTCGAACGGTGCCGCCCGGCGGTCGAGGCGCGCTCCAGAATGAGGTCGATGACACGCTCGGGCTGCGTGCCGGAGAGGCCGGTGGCGGCGAGGCTGGTGCCGGCGAGCGCGTCGGCCGGCGCCGTCATTTTCGCGGCGGGGCCCAGTGAGTCAAAAAGCTGTGCTCCTCAAGCTGGAGCATTCTGCGACGCGGAGCCGCGTGCGGTCAAGAACGAGAGGACGCGCAGGACGCCGTGAGGCGAGCGTGCGGTCGGGCGTTCAGCGCCGGCCGAGCGGGACACGCTCCACGGTGAAGCCGCGCTCGGTGAGAAGCTTCTGGAGTGCCCCGTCGCCGACCATGTGCAGGATGCCCGCGGCCGCGAAGACGCGCTGGCCGCCTCGGTGCAGCTCGTCCAGTCGGGCCGCGATGCCCGGATTGCGCGTGGCGGCCATGCGATCGAGCGTGGCGCGCGCGTCCGGCGGCGAGAAGAGACGTCGCAAGGTGTCGAGGTCGCCGCGCGCCCACGCGTTCGCGATGGACGCCATCGCCTGGCGCGCCGCTCCGCTCTCCAGCGCCGTCAGCTGACGCTCGACCTCGGTCGCCTGGTCGGCAGGGGTGCCGGTCACGATCGCTTTGCGCTGGGTCGCGACCGTCTCGAGAAGCGCCAGGTTCTTGCCGGTCTTCCTCGCGAAGGCGGCCAGCACCGCCTCGATCGAGTAGTCCGTGTGCAGCCCGTCCCAGCGGGCGTCGAGCAGGGTCAGCCTCGTGACGATCATCAGGGGCGGCATCGTCTGCAGCGTTTCCCATGGCTCGCAGGCGCGCGCCGCGCGCTCGCGTAACCGCTCGAGCAGCGCCGGCGACAGGGCCGGCGCTTCGTGGGATTTCTGCGGCGCCGCCATGCCGGCGCCCGTCGCCGGATCGCCGGGATCGGCTTCGATCGCGATGACCTCGGCGTCGCGAAGCGCCTTGCCTACCGTCGGGCCGGGCATCGCCCAGTCGAGGTTGGCGATGTGAATGGTGCCGTAGAGGTAGCCGTGGCGGCCGTCCTTCGAGAACCGCCAGAGCGCCCCGTGATCCTGCGCGTTGCGGGCGGCTTCGTGGAGCGCTTCGGGCGTCGGCACCGTGGCCGAGGGCGGGCATGCGGGCTGTGCGGACAGTTCCGCCGGCGAGAGCGCGAGCAAAAGGAGCAACGCGATCGGGACGCTCAGGCGGGCCGGTCCGAGCACGGGGCGCACCTCCAAGACAGCGAGGATACGCCGGTCAGCGCAACGCATTTCTCCAAAATAGCCAGGTGAGGATCGCGGCCCAGGGCAGCAGGAGGACGACCAGGAGGGCGGCTTCCCAGGCGACCCGCGCGAATCGCCTTCGTGTGTGCGCGCCGTGAATCCTGCGCGTGGCCATCTCCAGAATCCGCCTTGCCTGAAAGAGAGCATGCGGTGTGCCAGGGATCGACGGTCCAACGCGCCGGTACTTACGCGGATTTCCGGCGAAATTGCGTCGCGGAGCGCAACAGTTCTTGCCACGGCGCTGGCGTGATCCGGCCGCGCGGAATCTGTTCGGCCGGGCGATCGGGGCTGCCGTATCGTAAAGAGTGAATGGGTGCGGATCTCCTCATCACGATCGCCCACATCCTGACGACCGAGCCCGACCTGACCGAAGCGCTCCGGCTCGTCGTGCGCGAAGTCGTGCACTTCATGAGCGCGGAGACCGGCGCGGCGTATCGAGTGGATCGCGAGCGCCGGGTGCTCGTCCCGGTCGCCGGCTACCGCGTGCCCAAGCACGCGCTCGAGACGCTGATGTCGGCGGTCGTGCCGGTCGACGATCAGGGATTCCGCGAGAGTGTGTTCGGCGGCGCCAGCATCGCGTCGAGCGACGACGTGCAGCACGATCCGCGCTTCGCCTTCGAGCTGTTCCACCGGTTCCCCCATCGCTCCGGCGTCGTGGTGCCGTTCCACGTCGACGGCGACGTCGCGGGCGCGCTCTATCTGGTGTGGTGGGAGCGGGCGGAGCGGGTGGACCTCACGCAGGTGTCGCTGCTGGAAGCGGTCGGTCAGCAGCTCGCGCTGTTGCTCCGGGCGGCCTGGCTCAGGGCCGAGGCCGAGCGCCAGCGCGCCGAGGCGCTCGCCGCCGAGAAGCGCTATTCCAGCCTCGTCGAGAACGTCCCGGTCGGGATCTACCGCACCATGCCGAGCGGACAGATCCTCGACGCCAACCCGGCGATGGCCGAGATGCTCAAGTTCAAGGATCGCGAGGCCCTGCTGGCGGTCAACGCCACGAGCCTCTACGTCAACCCCGAGGACCGCGAGCGGGGTAATCGCATACGCGACGACGCGGGAGTCACCCGCGACTTCCATGTCGAGCTCCGCACCAACGACGGCGGCACCGTGTGGGTCCGGATGAACGCGCGGGCGTACCGGGACGGCGACCAGGAATACTGGGAAGGCACGATCGAGGACATCACGAACCATCGGCGCGCCGAGGCCGCCGAGCGGCAGGCCGAGACCCTGCGGGCCGTCGCCCAGCTCGCCAACGCCGCCGCGCACGAGATCAACAATCCGCTGTCCGTGATCATCGGCCGCCTCCAGCTGCTGCGCCGCGATCTGACGCCGGAGCAGCAGGCGCGGGTGGCACAGGTCATGGACGCGTCCAAGCAGATCGCGAAGATCATCACGCACATGGGCCGCCTGACCCGGCTGGAGACGCACGACGACGTGCCGGCCTCGCCGATGCTCGACCTGCGGCGCTCCTCGGAGGCCCCGAAGGCCTAGCTCGCCTGCGCCGGATCCTTGAAGAAGCTGCCGGTGAACACGACCGAGTTGGGGAAGACGACCGCGCGGCCCGTCGGCTTCAGCGGCTCGCCCGCCAGCTCGAGCAGCTTGATCCGCACGAAGCCGATCTCGGTGACCTCGCCGTGCACGTAGCCGAACGGGCCCTGCAGGCTCACCCGGTCGCCCACGCGGATCCCGTTCGGCGCGACCATCGTGAAGTAGCCGGCCACCGCCAGGATCACGTTCTGGAGCGCGAAGGCGATGCCCGCGGCGGCGAAGCCGAGCGCGGTCACGAGCGCCGCCATCTCGCTCGTAAAGTGGAAGATCAGCACGAGCGCCACGGCCAGCGCGATGACGACGCTTCGCGTGGTGAGCAGCAGGCGCCGGCGCGGGCCGTCCACGACGTAGCGCGTGACCGCCACCCGCCAGAGCACGCCGCAGATCATGATGACCGCGAGCGCCACGATGACGCCGAGCAGGTCGAAGGCCAGCCCCTGCATGGCCTGCCACGACTCGCGGTCCACCACGTCGTTCCAGCCCTTCAGATCGCTCGCGTAGCGGCGGGCCAGCGCCTCCTCTTCGCGTAACGGCAGCACGACCGCGACGAGGAGCTTTCGCCGCTCGAGCAGCTCGCGGAATTCGCGCTGAGTGTCGGTCAGCGACTTCCCCGACTCGGTCGGATCCTTCGCCAGCGCGGCCAGCCGGGTTTGGAGCGGCCGCATGGCGGCCCGGGCCGCCTTGCCGTCTTCGTCCGCACGGCGCACCAGCTCGTTGGTCGCGGTCTCGATGTCCTGAAGCCGTCCCCGGCTCCGCTGCAGCGCGAGCAGGCGCTGGATCATGCCCCACGTGCCCGACGCAGGGCCCGGTGAGGCCACCGTGGCGGCAGGCGCCGCCGTCGACGACGAGCGCAGCTCGGGCACCGATTCCTGCAGCGCATCGATCTGATGCTCGAGATCGTCGTCGTCGCTCGAGCGGGACGCGGTGAGCTCGCGAAGCTGAGTGAAGAAGTCCAGGCGCGCGCGATCGAGCTCGAGGCGGTTCTGCGCGACGACGAGCTGGCGCGTCAAGGCCGCTTGCCGCTCGGGCTCGTCCCGCAGGCGCGCGCGCAGTCGCTCGACCTCGCGCTCCTCCTGGCGGACGGTGGCCTCGAGCTTCTTCTGCTCTTCGGCGCGGCGGCTCCCGGCGCCGGACTTGTCGGCGCTGTCGCGGCGGACCAGCGCGGCTTCGGCGCGCGCCACGTCGAAGGCGCGGCCGAGCAGACGCAGCGCGGTCTGCTGGTCGGCCTGCCCGAACACGCCGCTGCCCTCGACCGAGCGCATGACGATTCGCGCCTGGCGGTACCAGCTGAGCGCGCGATTCAGGGACGCCATGATCTGCTCCGGCGGGCGCCCGGGAGCGAGGCTCGCGGCGCTCGACTCGGTCGGCGCCTCGGCCTTGGCTGGCGCCTGAGCCTTGGGTGGCGTCGATTTCTCTTGCGCGCCCACGCGCAGCGGCGCGACGAAGCCTGAGAGCACGACCAGAACGAGCAGCGCGGCGGGGAGCGCGCGCGGCAGCACTCGCACCGAGACCATGCATGCAGCTTACGACCTCGGTTGCTCGACAGCCAGCGACCGTGGCCGCCGCTCAGTCCCGCCCGAGACGGGGATCGAGCGCGTCGCGCAGGCCGTCGCCGAGCAGGTTGAAGCCCAGCACCGAGAGCATGATCGCGGCGCCTGGGAAGCAGAAGACCCACCAGGCGCCGCTCGTGAAGTACTTGTACGAATCGGCGAGCATCGCGCCCCATTCGGGCGTCGGCGGCTGGGCGCCCAGGCCGAGGAAGCCGAGCGCGGCGGCCTCGAGGATCGCGAACGCGATCGAGAGCGTCGTCTGGACGATCAGCGGGGGCAGGCTATTGGGGACGACGTGGCTCAGAAGCACGCGCGAGCCGGTGCAGCCGAGGCTCTGCGCGGCCATCACGAACTCCTGCTCGCGCAGCGCCAGCACCGAGCTGCGGCTCAAGCGTGCGTAGGCAGGGATCGACACCAGGCTGATCGCGAAGAGCGAGTTCCGGAGCCCCGGGCCGATCATCGCGACGATCGCGATCGCCAGCAGGGTCGCCGGAAACGCCAGTACGATATCCATGCAGAACATCACGACGAGGTCGAGGCGCCCGCGCACGTAGCCCGCGACGAAGCCGAGCCCCGCGCCGATCACCGCGGCGACGGCGACCGCGCTGATCGCCAGCCCCAGCGAGACGCGCGTGGCGTGCAGCACGCGGACCATGATGTCACGGCCGAGGCTGTCGGTGCCGAACGGGTGCGTCGTGGTCGGCGGCTTGAGGCGCGCGGTGAGGTTGGCGTCAGTTCGGGCCTCGTACGTATGCATCGCCGGTGTGAGCACCGCGATCGCGACGAAGACGACGACCATGACGAGACCGGCCCGCGCGGCGGGGCTCGCGACCAGCCGGCGCCATGCGGCCGCGGCCGGGCTGCGCCCGTGGGCGGCCTCGGCCGGCGCGCCGCGCTCGACGACCGCCTCGGCGGTCGCCATCACTCGTACTTGATCCGCGGATCGACCGCGGCGTACAGCACGTCGGTGATGAGGTTCACGCCGACCACGATGACCGCGATGAACAAGCTCACGCCTTGCACGATCGCGTAGTCGCGCGACTCGATCGACTCGTAGACCCAGAGGCCGATGCCCGGCCAGGAGAAGATCGTCTCGGTCAGGATCGCGCCGGCCAGCAGGCGGCCGACCTGCAGCCCGACGACCGTGAGCACCGGCAAGAGCGCGTTGCGGAGCGCGTGCCTCAGGACGACCGCGCGGCGCGACAGTCCCTTGGCCTCGGCGGTGCGGATGTACTCGCGCGAGAGCACCTCGAGCATCGAGGCGCGCGTCATGCGGGCCACGACGGCCAGCGGAATCGTCGCGAGTGCCAGCGCCGGCAGGATCAGGTGACGGAGCGCGTCGACGAACGTCGGCCAGTCGCGCTGCAGCAGCGCGTCCAGGATGACGAAGTTCGTCCACGGCACGAACGCGGTCCCGCTCGAGAGACGAAATCCGGTGGGCAAGAGGCGCAGCTGCACCCCGAAGACCCATGCGAGCACGAGACCGAGCCAGAAGATCGGCATGGAGACCCCGGTGAGCGCGCCCAGCCGGGCGAGGCTGTCGAGCGGCGAGTTGCGCCAGACGGCCGACGCGACCCCGATCGGAATGCCGAGCGCTACCGCCGCGACGATGGCCGCCATCGCGAGCTCGACGGTGGCGGGGAAACGCCGCAGCAAATCGCTCGCGACGGGATCGCCGCGGACGATCGAGACGCCGAGGTCGCCCCGCAGCGCGTTGCCGACATACAGGAGGTATTGCTGCCAGATCGGGCGATCGAGCCCGAGCCGCGCGCGCACCTCAGTTACCTTCTCCGGTGTCGCCC
>Ga0209382_10002694_pt1 | contig 25434 bp, 16 predicted proteins | sample SoiMetdeltSBSDD5_FD_187599 | JGI IMG/M metagenome (GOLD analysis project Ga0209382, IMG submission 187599) | Bulk soil microbial communities from a Populus tree surrounding site in Tennessee, USA - Soil MetaG P. deltoides SBSDD5 (SPAdes) (version 2) | ecosystem: Environmental > Terrestrial >... | reverse complement strand
GGGCCAGCGCGGACTTGTGGACCTCGTCGGGCCCGTCGTAGATGCGGGCCGCGCGCTCGTGGCGATACCAGAAGGACAGGATGGTGTCGTCGGTGAGGCCCAGGCCGCCGTGCACCTGGACCGCACGATCCAGGACGCGGTCCAGCACGCCGGCCACGAAGAACTTGATCATGGACACGTCCGCGCGCGCGGCCGCCGCCCCTTCGGCGTCGATCCGCTCCGCCGTGCGCAGCACGAGCAGGCGGGCGGCGTCGATCTCCGCCCGGCTGTCCGCGATCGCGTGCTGGACGGCCTGCTTGCTGGCCAGACGCACGCCCGGGGCGAGCTCGCGCCGCGCCGCGCGCTCGCAGGTCATGTGCAGCGCGCGCTCGCAGACCCCGATCCAGCGCAGGCAGTGATGGATCCGTCCCGGCCCCAGGCGCTCCTGGGCCAGGGCGAACCCCGCGCCGGCGGCGCCGATCCGCGCCGTCGCGGCGACCCGGCAACCCTCGAAGGCGACCTCGCCGTGGCTGAAGTAGCCCGACCCCGCGTCCCCCATCACCGGGATGTTGCGGACGAGCCGGTAGCCCGGCGTGTCCGTGGGGACGAGGAACATGCTGGCGCGCTTGTGGGGGGCGGCGTCGGGAGTGGTCACCGCCATCACGATGGCGAAGGCGGCGCCGTCCGCGCCGGACGTGAACCACTTGCGCCCGTCGATCACGTAGCCGTCACCCTCGGCGCGGGCCGTGGTCGCGAGCCACACCGGGTTCGAGCCCGCGCGGTCGGGCTCCGTCATCGCGAAGCAGCTCCGGACGGTGCCGGCGGCGAGCGGGCGCAGGAAGCGCTCCTTGTGCTCGGCGCTTCCGTGGTGCAGCAGCAGCTCCATGTTGCCGACGTCGGGGGCCTGGCAGTTGAAGACGTAGTGGCCGAGCGGCGACCAGCCCAGCTCCTCGCTCAACCGGCCGAACGCGGCCAGGGGCAGGCCGGCGCCGCCGTAGGCGGCGGGCAGATGGGGGGCGAGCAGGCCCTCCTCGTGCACGCGCTCGCGGAGAGCGCCGAGCCGGGGGGCGATGGCGCCGATACCGCCGGCCAGGAAGTCCGGCTCCAGGAGGACGACGCCCTCGCGAACGATGGCGCGGACGCGGTGGACGATGTCGTCGACGTGGGCGGGGGCCATCAGCGCTCCGGTCGCGGCGGCGCGACGAAGGTGGCGTCCGTCGGCCGCAGCGGCCGATCCAGCCACAAGGGGCGCCGCAAGCCCTCCGGGCCCGGCCCCGGCCGTGCCCGCGCGAGCCACTCGCGGTAGACGGCCATGGACCTCTTCGTATCCACGTACACGTCGCCGTAGCGGTCCCCCGCGAGGGCGCGCGCGACCACGACCTTCTGATGCCAGCAGTGCATTCCCGACACGGGATCGGGGTGCACGGCGAAGGCGAGATTCTGGTGCACACCGCCGTCGGTCCAGAAGATGCGGCTGGAATCGGGGTCGTCGCTGCGGAACGGTCCCGGGCCTTCCAGCTGGCGCAGGAGCCAACCGCTCTCGTGCTCCGCCAGTCGCACCGCGGACGTGGACCAGCGGCTTCCCTCGCCTTCGCGCAGCCGCCAACGGCCGAGGTGATGCGAGCAGGCCACGATCCCGGGAGCGATCGACTCCGTCACCCAGGCGTGGTTCACGAAGTGGCCGATCTCCGTGGTGATTCGGAGGAGATCGCCGGTGGCGATACCCAGCCGCCGCGCGTCGCGCGTGTGGACCCAGACCGGATTGCGATGCGAGATCTCGGTGAGGTACTTCGCGTTCCCGCTGCGCGTGTGGACCAGCGTCGGCAGGCGGAAGGTCGGCAGGAGGAGCATCTCGCCCCTGGCGGCATCGAGCGCGTCGCGATGGACGTGGCTGCGGATGTAGCCGGGCAGGGCCTCTTCCGGCCAGCCCCATTCCTCGAGCGTGCGCGAATAGATCTCGAGCCGCCGCGACGGTGTCGGGAACCCGGCCACGACCTCCCCGTCGATCTCCAGGCCCACCGGTTTCCCGCCCACGTCCACGCGTCCCGTCTCCGGATCGCGCGCCGCCTCCGCCGGTACCTCCACCGGCTGGGCATGGCGCTCGCGGATGTCGCTCTCGATCAGGAACGCGCCGTACCGCCGCATGTAGTCGAGGGGGGCCAGGCCCTCGCGCGCGGCCGCCGCGGGCAGGCCGGGCACCGCGTTCTCGAAGATCCATCGGTAATACTCCGCGACTTCCAGCTTCTCGCCCGCGCGGTAGGGCGACTCGAACCAGCGACGGATGCCGAGCGCCCCGTCGGGGTCGATGCGCCAGCTCAGCTCGATCCAGAACTCGTCCTCCTCCCACACCTCGCCCGGGTTGGCCTCGTAGGTGTAGCGGAAGGTCTCGCCCATCCGCTCGCGCGCGGCCCGCACGACAGGCTGGCGGAAGCTCACCCACTTGCCGGACTGCGTCTCCTGGCTCTGGATGTCGTGGCGCTCGCCCGCGTGGCCCATGGGCAGGACGTAGTCGGCGAAGATGGCGGTCTCGCTCCAGGTCGGGGTGAGGGCGGCGTGCAGGCCCACCCGCGCTTCGTCCTTGAGGACATCGATCCACATCATGCCGTCCGGGTTGGTCCAGACCGGGTTGTAGACGCGGGTGAAGTAGGTGTCGAGGGTGCCCCGGCCCTCCTTGAGGAAGTGCGGGAGGAGGAAGCTCATCTCGTAGTGGCTGAGCGGCCACTCCTTCGGGAACAGGAGGTCGTTCCACTCCCCGTGCGCGGGCGGCTCTTCCCAGAAGAAGGGCTTGTACTTGTTCCACGCGCTGGGGGAGGTGCCTCCCGGGGTGCCCACGCTCGCGGTGAGGACGGTCAGGAGCTGAAGGGCGCGTGCCACCTGCCAGCCGCCGAGGTTGCCGCTCGCGCTGCCCCGCCACACGTGCGATGCGAACGCTCCGCGCGCGGCCCCGATGAGGCGCGCCACCTGCACGATGCGATGGCGGTCGACCCCGCTCTCCGCCTCCGCAAGCTCGGGCGTGAACGCGCGGTACTCCTCCTTGAGGGCGGCGACGAACGCCGCGAAGGTCGGCGCCTCGCCCGCGCGGCGATGGGACATGTACTCCCGCCAGTTCGTCCAGCGCTCGACGTAGTCGAGGTCGGCCAGGCCCTCGTCGAGGAGCACGCGCGCCATGGCCAGCAGCACCGCCGCCTCGCTGCCCGGGTAGGTGGGCAGCCAGAAGTCGGCCATGGAGGCGGTGTTGCTGAGGCGCGGGTCCATCACGGCCAGCTTCGCGCCCGCCAGCTTGCCGTCGATGATCCGCTGCGCGTGCGGGTTGAAGTAGTGGCCGGACTCCAGGTGCGACGAGAGGAGCAGGATGAAGCGGGCGCGCGCGTGGTCCGGGCTGGGCCGGTCGTAACCGGACCAGAGGGCGTAGCCGAGGCGCGCGGACGACGAGCACACGTTCGTGTGCGAGTTGTGGCCGTCGATGCCCCAGGCCTTGAGCACGCGGTCCATCGCCCGCTCGTGCCCGGGGCGGCCCACGTGGTACATGACCTCGTGGCGGCGGCCCTCCTGGAACGCCTTGCGGATGCGGGCGCCGATCTCGTCCAGGACCTGGTCCCAGCCCACGCGCTGCCAGCGCCCGGCCCCGCGCGCGCCCGCGCGCTTGAGGGGGTAAAGGATGCGCTCGGGGTCGTGGATCTGGTTGATGGTGGCGGGGCCCTTCGCGCAGTTGCGGCCGCGCGAGGCGGGATGGAGGGGATTGCCCTCGAACTTGCGGACCCGTTTGGTCTCCCGGTCGACGAAGGCGAGCAGGCCGCAGGCGGCTTCGCAGTTGAAGCAGACCGTGGGGACGAGCATGTAGTGGCGCTCGACCCGCCGCGGCCAGGCCTTGACGTCGTACTCGCGCCAGTCGTCCCAGAGGTCGGCGGGCGGATAGGACTGCAGCGCGGAGCCGGGGAGCAGCCGCTCTATGGTCATGCGAGGGGGATCCGCTGCGGCGCTTGAACGTAGAGATGCTCCCAGATGAAGAGGCCGAAGAGGGTCAAGGGCGCGGCCAAGAGACGCAGGCCCGAGGGTCCCCACAGGATCGACAGGGGAAGCAGATGGCCGAGGACGAGCACGCCCGTCGTGAAGCGGACGTCGTCCTGGATCAGCCGCGCGGCCAGGCGCGCGTCCTCCGTGGCATGGCGGCCCCACACCTCGCCCGCGACGAAGAGGCCGTTGACGGGCAGGAGGAAGAGCAGCCAGGACGGCGCGAACAAGGCGGCGCCGGCGGTGAGCGCCTGCACGAGCAGGTGCGGGCCCAGCAGGGCGGACTGCCAGAGGTCGCGTCCCTTGGCCTGGCCGAAGAGCATCGCGGTGTAGGTCGCGGTGCCCGCGGCCAGGAGGGCGGTGAGGCCGGTCAGCACCGGAGGCGGCGGACGCCGCGCCAGGCCCAGGCCGATGAGCGCGGTGAGGGCGAGGCCGTAGGCGGCGATCACGTAGGAGCCGCGGGTGAGCCACGACCGCCATTGCGGGCGCGTGAGCGTCCACAGGAAGCGCGCGGGCTGCCGAAGGTCCGCCACCAGCAGCGCGCCCGTGGTGGCCAGCGCGAGCAGCGCGAGCAGCAGCGCGGCGTTGGGCACGGGCTCGCGCCAGGGAACGCGGGCGACCAGGACGGCGGGGACGAGGAACGCGCCCGCAGCCAGCGACTTGGTCCACAGGTACGCGGAGACCTTCCATCCCCACGAGTTGCGATGCTGCTCGCGCACGGCGTAGGTGCGACGGGGCGCCCCCGCGGCGTCGGGCGCGGGAAGGCCGGGGAGGGCGAGCGCCTGCGGCGCCTGCGCCCACATGTAGTCGGAGGACGGGGGCGCGGCCGACGGCACCAGCGCCGCCGCGTCCGCCTCGACGTAGAAGACTTTCGGCCGCGTGCCCTTCTCCGGCTTGCGGACCTGGAGGGGAATGCGGCCGGTCATCTCGGCGATGCGGCTCGACGCGTCGTCGAGGTCGCCGGCCACGATGGCCTGCGTCGGGCAGACGGTCACGCACGGCGGCTCCAGCCCCACCTCGACCTTGTGCGCACAGAAGTTGCACTTGGCCGCCGTCTCCGTGGCGGGGTCGATGTAGAGCGCGTCGTAGGGACAGCCCTGCATGCAGGCCTTGCAGCCGATGCAGCGCTTGCCGTCGAAGTCCACGATCCCGTCGCGGCGCCGGTAGAGGGCGGTGGTGGGGCAGATCTCGACGCAGGGCGCGTCCTGGCAGTGGTTGCAGCGGGTCACCTGGAAGGTGCGCCGCGTGTCGGGGAACGTGCCCTTCTCGACGTACTTCACCCAGGTGCGGGCGACGCCCACCGGCACCTCGTGCTCGGTCTTGCAGGCCACGGAGCAGGCGTGGCAGCCGATGCACCGCCGGTTGTCGATCAGGAAAGCGTAGTTCAGACGGCGAGTCTAACTGGAAATGCGGCCGGACGAGGTTTCCGCCACTGCGGATAGGATCATGCCCCATTGGATCCCGAACCGAGGACGGCTCCACGAACGAGCGAGGCGATGGTCTCCGCCGCCTGCGCCTTCGCCCTGGCCGCGGTGCTGCTGCATGCCGTGGCCCGCTTCGCGCTGAAGGTCCTCCTCTACCTGCGCTCGCCCTACAGCCGCGACTACGGCGAGGGATGCATCCTGGCCATGGTGCAGCTCCTCGACGAGCGTGGGACCTACTTCATGGACCTCTCGGGTTACCCGTACGTCCACCTCAACTACCCGCCCGTCTTCCCTGTCCTCGTCTGGCCGTTCCATCGCTGGCTGGGTCCGACGCTGTGGGTCCCGCGGCTCCTCTCCTCCCTGGCCACGGCCGGCATCGTGTGCGTGGTGTATGCCCTGGCCCGGCAGCTGGGCAACCCGCGGGCCTGGGCCGCCGCCCTGGCCGGGATCGCGCTGTGCCCGTGGTTCCTCCAGACCTGGGGCCCGCTCGCGCGCGTGGACATGCTGGCCATCCTCTTCTCCACCGCCGGCCTCCTCGCCTTCGCGCGCGGGGCGCGCCTGGGGACGGTGTTCGCGCTCTTCTGGCTCGCCTTCTTCACCAAGCAGAACGCGCTCCTGGCCCCCGCCGCCGTGCTCCTGTCCCTGGCCCTGTCCGGGCCGCCGCGGCGAGTGCTGGCCGCCCTCGCCGGCTTCGCGCTGCCGCTGGCCGCGCTGCTGGGCCTGCTCGTCTGGGCCACGCACGGCGAGGCCTATCGCCATCTCGTCACCTACACCGCGGCCGCCGGGCTGCACTGGTCGCGCCTCGGCGAGGGCTACGGCGAGCTCGTCCGGATCGCGTTTCCGCTCCTGCTGATGGTCGCGTTCGCGCTCCTCCGCGATCCTCGCTCCCTGCTCGTCGGCCCCGGCCGTCCGATCGTCCTGTACTGGATCCTCGCCCTGGCCGGGCTGGCCACGATCGTCAAGGAAGGCGCGGTGCAGAACTACTACGTCGAGCCCTGGGTGGCGACGGTCCTGGCCGCGGCGGCGGCCCTCCCCCGCCTCGTCCCCCGGCTGCGGGTCGTCCCGCGGCTGGCCGTCCTGCTCGTGGCCGCCGCCGTCGCGCAGTACACGCACGACTGGGCCCACCAGCTTCCGCGCGCGATCGCCCACCCCGACGAGGACGCCGGCTTCCGCCGGTTGTGGGAGGTGGTCGGGGAGACGGAGGGAAAGATCCTCTCCGAGAACCTGGCCGTGCTCGTCCTCCACCGCCGGCCGGTGCTGGTGGAGCCGTTCGGCCTGCTCACCCTGAGCCGGGCCGGTGTGATCCGCACGCGTCCGATCGTGCGCGACTGCGAGGCGGGCGCGTTCGAGATCGTGGTCGAGGAGGGCCTGCTCGACGGCGTGCCCAGCCTGCGCGAGTGCCTGGCCCTCCACTACCGGGTGGCGGAGGAGCTGCCGCCCTATCGCCTGCTGCGACCGGCCCGGTAAGCCTGGCTACTCGGCGACGACGAGGCGGCCGCGCTCGGTCTCGGCGGCGGCACCCGATTCGAGGCAGCAGTCGTACGGGAAGGTGCCCGCGCGATCCGGGGTGACGTCCACGGCCGTGGTGCGGCCGGGCACGACGCGCTTCTCGACCCGGAAGGCGTCGATGGCGAAGCAATGCTCCTGGTCGCGGCTGGTGAGGCGGAGGTGGATCGCCTCCCCCTTGCGCGCGTGGATCACGCTGGGCACGAAGCCCGAACGGGAGACGGCCACGTCCTCCGGCTGGTCCGGCGGCGGGGCCAGGCCGGCCCCGTCAGTGGCCGGCCTGAATCCCGCGAAGAAGAGCGACGTCAGACAGAGAAGGAGCAGCCGCCCCCGCGAGGGGCGCCTAGGGACGACCGTCACCTCGGACGGCCGCCCCGATCGCGTCCGCCGCGGTCGCCGCCGCGTCCGCGGTCCCGGTCGCCGCGCGGACGGTCGCCGTGCGAGCGGTGAGAGTCGTGCGATCCGCGATCCGAGTACGCGCCCGCGGGCTGCGGCTCGCCGCCGCCCGACCCGGCCCCGGCTTCCCCGCCCTCCAGCAGCGCCTTGCGGGAGAGACGGATCTTGCCTGAGGGGTCGATGTTGACGACTTTGACCAGGATCTGGTCGCCTTCCTTCACCTCGGTGCGGACGTCCTGCACGCGCTGGTGCGACATCTCGCTCACGTGGAGCAGGCCGTCCGTGCCGGGGATGATCTCGACGAAGGCGCCGAAGTCGACCACGCGCACGACCTTGCCCAGGTAGGTCTTGTTGAGCTCGGCGGTGGCGGTGAGCTCCTCGATGATGGCGACGGCCTTGCGCGCGGCCGATTCGTCCACGGAGGCGATCGACACGCGCCCGTCGTCCTCGACGTCGATCTTGCAGCCCGTGCGCTCGACGATGGACCGGATCATCTTGCCGCCGGGCCCGATGACGTCGCGGATCTTGTCCACCGGGATCTTGATCGTGATGATGCGCGGCGCGTAGGTGCTGATGCTGGGACGCGCCTCGGGCAGGGCCTTCAGCATCTCGTCCAGGATGTGGATGCGGCCGGCCCGCGCCTGCTCCAGCGCGCGCGCCAGGATGTCGCTCCCGATGCCACCGATCTTGATGTCCATCTGCAGGGCGGTGATGCCGGTGCGGGTGCCCGCGACCTTGAAGTCCATGTCGCCGTAGTGGTCCTCGACCCCGGCGATGTCGGACAGGATCGCGTACTCGCCCCCTTCCTTGACCAGGCCCATGGCCACCCCCGCCACCGGCGCCTTGAGGGGCACGCCCGCGTCGAGGAGGGCCAGGGTGCCGCCGCAGATGGAGGCCATGGACGAAGACCCGTTGGACTCCAGGATGTCGGACACGATGCGGACGGTATAGGGGAACTTGTCTTCGTCGGGCAGCATCTCGCGGATCGAGCGCTCGGCGAGGGCGCCGTGGCCGATCTCGCGGCGGCCGGGGCCGCGCAGGAACTTCACCTCGCCCACCGAGAAGGGCGGGAAGTTGTAGTGGAGCATGAACCGCTTCTTGTGGTCCGGCTCCTGCACGGTGTCGATGATCTGCATGTCCTCGGAGGTGCCGAGGGTCACGGTGACCAGGGCCTGGGTCTCGCCGCGCGTGAAGAGGGCCGAGCCGTGCGTGCGGGGCAGGACGCCGACCTCGCCCGTGATGGGACGGATCTCGTCGAAGCGGCGCCCGTCGTGGCGGCGGTGGTTCTGGAGGATCTCCCGGCGCATGATCTTCTCGCGGAGCGCCTCGTAGATCGGCCCGACCATGGCGCGCTTGTCCGGCTCCGTCTCCGGGATGCGGGCCAGGAACTCCGTCTTGACCGCCTTCATGCGCGCGTAGGACTCGAGCTTGCCCGGGTGCTGCATGGCCTCGAGGAGCTTGCCGCCCATCTCCTGCTCGGCCCAGGACACGAAGCCGGGGTCGAAGCTCTTGGGCGTGAACGTCCACTTCGGCTTGCCCGCCTTCTGTTGCAGCTCGCGCTGGATGGCCACGATCTTCTTGATGGCGTCGTGCCCGGTGGTCAGGGCCTTCACCATCTCGGCCTCGGTGATCTCGGCCGCGCCCGCTTCCACCATCACGATCGCGTCGTTCGTGCCCGCGATGAGGAGGTTCAGCTTGCTCTTGGTGCGCAGCTCGGTCGAGGTCGGGTTGACCACGAACTCGCCGTCCCAGTAGCCGACGCGCACGGCCGCCACCGCTTCCGTGAAGGGGATCTCGGAAAGGAGGAGGGCCGTGCTGGCCCCGGTGATGGCGAGCGTGTCGGAGTCGTTCTCGAGGTCGGCGGAGAGGAGGAGGCCGATGACCTGGGTCTCGTTGTTGTAGCCCTCGGGGAAGAGCGGACGCAGCGGACGGTCGATCATCCGCGAGGTCAGGATCTCCTTCTCGTTCGGACGGCCCTCGCGCTTGAAGAAGCCGCCGGGGATCTTGCCCGCGGCGTACGTGTTCTCACGGTAGTCGACGGTGAGGGGCAGGAAGTCCACGCCCGGCTTCAGGTCGCGCTGGGCGTTCGCGGTCGCGAGCACGACCGTGTCCCCCAGCCGCACCACCACCGCGCCGTCCGACTGCTTGGCCATCCGCCCCGTCTCGAACGAGAGGGTGTAGCGGCCGAGGGGCATTTCCACACGATGCATCGTCATATCTCTTCTTTCTCCCGCTCCGCGCGGGGCCTCCCCTTGGAGGTCCCGCTTAGTGATGGCCGAACGCGAGTCCGGTGCCCGGCGCCCCGTAGGCGCCCGCCGCTCTCGTTCTCGTGCCTTTGTACGTGTTTGAGGTGGGGTCCGGGTCTTTCGGCCGCGACGGCTCTACTTGCGCAGGCCCAGCTTGTCGACGATCCCGCGATACCGCTTCACGTCCTTGGTCTTCAGGTAGTCGAGCAGCCGCCGGCGCTGTCCGACCAGCATCATGAGTCCGCGGCGCGAATGATGGTCCTTGGCGTGGGCCTTGAAATGCTCGGTCAAATAGCTGATCCGTTCGCTGAGGATCGCGATCTGGACCTCGGGCGAGCCCGTATCGGACCCGTGGGTCTGATGGCCCTGGATGATCGTCGTCTTCTGCACCTTGCTGAGCGTCACCCGACTTACCTCCCCTATCTCGCTTTCAATAAGCGCCCATCGTAACACACCGCACTTTTCCCTGTAAACCCCTGGAACCCCTCCGGTTTGGCCCCATGCGGCCCTGCTTGACAGCCGGGCGTCGGGTCGCCCATGATCGCGCGGCGCCGCTATCCGCATAATCGGCACGCCTTCAGCATGTTAGCAGCCACAGCGCGGTTTGCGGCCTTCCTGCTGATCGCGCTCGTGGGGCCGGGCCTCGGACTCCAGAGGCTGGCGGGCGTCGCGATCGACCCCGCGCTCGTCCTGCCGCTCGGGATCGCCTTCGCCGCCGGTGCGTACTGGCTCTCGCTCGTCACCGGAGTCGCCTGGATCTTCCCCATGGCGGTCCTGCTGGCGAGCGCGGCGCTCGTCTGGCGCGGCGTCGGACCCTTGGCGTCGGGGCCCTCCCTGCGCGGTGCGGTCGCGCCCGCTCTGGCCCTCGTCGCCCTGCTCGCCCTGACGCAGTACCGGTGGAATCGCATGGCCGATTCCGGCGAGTTCCTGCTCGACAACGCGCTCGTCGGCTACGACACGTCGTTCCACGTGGGGCTCGCCCGCGAGCTCGTCCTCGGCTATCCGCCGCAAGTGCCCGGCGTGTCCGGGTTCCCTCTCGGCTATCACCTTGGAACCGACCTCGTGCGCGCGGCCGCCCTGCGCTGGGCGGCGGTCGATCCCTACGATTCGATCTCGCGATTCGACGTCACCGTGTTCGCGCTGGCCCTGCTCCTGGCCGTGCGCGCCGCCGCCGCGCGGCTCGGCCTGTCTCCCCTGGGCGTGGCTCTGGCGGGCTGGACGCTGGTGGCCACCGACTTCTCGTTCGCGTTCGCCCTGAACGCGCAGGCCCACTGGTGGTCGGACCTGCTGCGCGGGAACGTGCTGATCTCGCTGGCGCTCGCGAATCCCGTGATCCCCGCCCTCGCTCTCGCGTTGGGCGCGCTGATCGCCCTGTCGCGGGCCATGGACGGAGAGGGCCGCGGTTGGTGGGCGGCGTCTTGCGTTCTCGCGATCGCGGTGCCGTTCTTCAAGGTGTTCCTGGGCGCGCATCTCGCGCTCGGGTTGCTCGTGGCCCTCGCGCGCACGCGGCGGCGCGAGGTGGCGCTGGTGGCGGGGCTGGTGGGGATCGCCACGCTCGTCCTCGCGCTGGGCCAGGGCGGACGAACGGTCGCGGTGACGCTCGCCCCGCTCGATCTCGTGCGGACCACCCGCGAGAGCCTCGGCCTCGTCCCGCTGCACGGCCTCCGCCTCGCCGGGTTTGCCCTGCTCTGGATCGCGGCCTCGCTGGGCCTGCGCATGGCCGGACTCCCCGCCGCCCTGCGCGCGCTGCGCGAGTCGAACTTGATCGGCCCCGCCCTGGCCGCCATGGCCCTCGCGGCCTGGCCGCTGGGCCTGCTCTTCCGCGTGTCCGCGCCGGAGATGCTCGAGGGGCAGAAGGCGGTGAACGACGCCGCCTACCTCGTGGAGCAGGGCGGGCCGCTGCTGTGGCTGTTCACCGCGGGGGCGCTCGCGCGCTGGATGGAAACGCGCGCCGTCCCACGCTGGGCCGCGATGGCGGCGGTCGCGCTCCTGGCCCTGCCCTCGACGGCGCAGTTCGCGATCAAGAAGGCGACGGAGCCGCCCGATCCCCTGCCGGCCCCGATGGTGCGCGCGATGCGGGCGCTCGCCGCGGACAGCCGGCCCGGCGACGTCGTCCTGCAGCGTCCGGGCGCGCGTTTCCCGCCCGCGCCCGTGATCCTCATCGGCCGCCGCGTGCCCTACGAGCGCTTCACGCCCTGGCTCACCCAGTTCGCCCCCGCCGCGGAGCTCGAGGCGCGCCACGAGGTCGTGTTCCGGTTCTTCCGCACCACCGACGCCGACGAGGCGATGGCGATCGCGCGGAGCCTGGGCGCGCGCTACGTCGCCGTCTACGGCAAGGACCGTCTTGGCTTCGATCCGGCCGGGCGGCTCGTCCCCCTCTTTGAGGAGGCGGGAGCGCGCGTGTATCGCCTCTCGCCCTGACAAGGGACGGCCGAGGGGACGGCGCGGACCCGCCGGTCTGCTAAGCTACCGAGCAACCAACCGCCCCGGGGTCCCATGATCGGCAGGTCGATCTCGCACTACGAAGTGCTCGAGGAATTGGGCCGCGGGGGCATGGGCATCCTCTACCGCGCCCGCGACACCCGCCTCGAGCGGCTCGTCGCCATCAAGGTGCTCCACGCGGAGGCGGTGGCGAGCACCGACCGCCGCGAGCGCTTCATCCGCGAAGCCAAGGCCGCTTCCGCCCTGAACCATCCCCACATCGTGACCGTGTACGAAGTCGACCGCGGGTCGTCGAACGGAATCGAGCACGACTTCATCGTCATGGAGCACATCGACGGCGACTCGCTCGACAAGCGACTGGCCAGCGGATCCCTTCCCCTGGCCGAGGCGATCGAGTACGCGACGCAGGTGGCGGAGGCGCTCGCCGCCGCTCACGAGGCGGGGATCGTGCACCGCGACGTCAAGCCCGCCAACATCATGGTCACCCGCCGGGGGCAGGTGAAGCTCGTGGACTTCGGCCTGGCCAAGCTCACGGAAGCGCTCTCCGTCGATACCGACGCCCCGACGCGCGCCGCCAGCCCGCCCACCGAGCACGGCGCCGTCCTGGGCACGGCCGCCTACATGTCGCCGGAGCAGGCGGAAGGCCGTCCCGTCGACCGCCGGACGGACATCTTCTCCTTCGGCGTCGTCCTGTACGAGATGCTCACCGGACGCCGCGCGTTCCAGGGAGACACCCAGGTCACGACGCGCGCGGCCGTCCTGACCCGTACGCCGCCCGCCGTCCGCTCCATCCGTCCGGACGTCCCGGCCGCGCTGGAGCGCGTCGTGTCCCGGTGCCTCGAGAAGAGCCGCGACGCGCGCTATCCCTCCGCGGTCGAGCTGGCGGAGGACCTCCGGAGCGTGCGGGCCCGCGCGACTCGGCAATCGCCCTCGTGGGCGCGACCCCGCGTCCTCGTCCCCGCCGCCCTGGCCCTTGCCCTGCTCGTCACCGCCGGTGCCTGGCTGTGGGTGCGTGATGCACGCGTGCGCTGGGCACGCGAGGTCGCGCTCCCCGAGATCGCCCGACTGGCGGAAAGAGAGGACACCGTCGCCGCCTACGACCTCGCCCAGCAGGCGCGCCGCTACGTTCCCCACGACCGGCAGCTCGAACGCCTGTCGAGCACCATCACCCTGACCGGCTCGTTGCGCAGTGATCCGCCCGGGGCGGATGTCTCCTGGAAGCCGTACGCCCGCCCCGACGCCCCCTGGCGCGCCCTGGGCCGGACTCCGCTCGAAGACTTCCCCTTCCCCGCCGGCTATTTCCGGTGGCGCTTCGAGAAGCCCGGCTACGACACGGTCGAACGGGCGGCACCGATCACGCGGAAGCAGGACGTCACCCTGCATTCCTCGGGCTCGTCACCCCCGAACATGGTCTGGGTGCCGGCCGGCCCTGGTGTCATCCGCATCGCCGGGGTCACGAATCGCCCTGGCGGCAGTGCCCCGCTGCCGTTGGGTGGCTTCTGGATCGACACCTTCGAGGTCACGAACCGGCAGTTCAAGGCGTTCGTGGACGCCGGCGGCTATCGAAAGTCGGAGCTCTGGAAGCATCCCTTCATCCGCGAGGGTCGCGAGATTGCTCGCGATCAAGCCATGAGGGAGCTGGTCGACAAGACCGGACAGCCCGGGCCCGCGGTCTGGGAGCTCGGCGCCTACCCGGCCGACGAGGGCGATCATCCCGTGCGCGGCGTGAGTTGGTACGAAGCCGCCGCCTATGCCGAGTTCGCGGGCAAGAGCCTGCCGACGGTTCATCACTGGATGGCGGCCACGGATCGCGCCTCGCCGCCGGACGTCGGGGAGCTCAGCAACTTCGCCGGCCGTGGACCAGAGCGGGTGGGCGCGCGCACGGGGCTCGGACCTTTCGGCACCTACGACATGGCCGGGAACGTGAAGGAGTGGTGCTTCAACGCCTTCGGTGAGAAGCGCTACACGCTGGGAGGCGCCTGGAACGAGCCGGCCTACATGTATCGCTCGGCGCACGCACAACCTCCGCTCGATCGTCTGGAGACGTATGGTTTCCGGTGCGTCAAGTACCTCGAGCCACCCGCCGCCCCCCTGACCGCCGCCATCGAACGGACATGGCGCGACTATTCCCGGGAGAAGCCGGTCGACGACGCCACCTTCCGGCTGTACGCGAGCCTCTACCAGTACGACCGTACGCCGCTGGAGGCCACCGTCGAGAGGCTGGACAGCGGCTCTCCCTATTGGACGAAGGAGAGGGTCACGTTCAACGCCGCCTACGGCGGCGAGCGCGTCATCGGCTACCTGTTCCTGCCCGTGAACGCCAAGCCTCCATTCCAGACCGTCGTCTTCTTCCCGGGCTCGGGAGCGTCAAACCGCCCTTCCCACGAGGGCCTCGAGCAGCAGTACGTCGACTTCATCATCCGGAGCGGCCGGGCGCTTCTGCTGCCCGTCTACAAGGGCACCTACGAAAGGCGGCTGCGCGAGCGACCGCCGGACGAGTCGCGCGGGCTCCGCGATCTGCAGATCCAGTGCTACCAGGACCTGGGGCGAAGCATCGACTACCTCATGACCCGCGGGGACGTCGACGCGGGGAAGCTCGCCTATTACGGATTCAGCCTGGGGGCGAGCCTCGGCGTGATGTACACGGCGGTCGACAAGAGGTTCCAGGCCAGCATCCTGTTAGCGGGCGGCTTCGACGCCGACACCCCGCTTCCCGAAGTCGACCAGATCAACTTCGCGCCGCGCGTGACCACGCCCACGCTGATGTTGAACGGCCGCGACGACTTCCGCTTCCCGCTGGAGGAGTCCCAGAAACCGATGTTCCGGGCCCTGGGCACGCCCGCCGAGCACAAGCGGCATCTCCTCATCCGCGGCGGCCACGTGCCGCCCAGGCTGGAGATCATCAAGGGCGTGCTCGACTGGCTCGACCGCTACCTCGGGCCCGTCGAGACGAAGGGCTGAGGTCCAGCGGTCATCGCGAATCCTTGGCCCCGGTGACCATCGTCAGCGTCACCGCGGGACCACCGTCGATCTAGCGCGCAGTCGCGAGGCGCGGCGCGCACTCACTGGGCCGCGGGCCGCGCCCGCCGGACGGTCGCCGCTCCCCCGCCTGTCCGTGACTCCTTGCGTGGCATCGACTTCGAGCGAAAGCGCCCTGTCGTCCTTCGGCTGGCACCGCCGCTGCTCTAGGGCTCGGCCGCGACATCCGGATGGACCCGCACGGGACCTGGATTCGGTGCGATGCGCCTCGCGCATCCGCCTTTGCTTGGAGAAAAGAAATGAGCGCACGAAAGACGTGGGGAGGCAGACTCGCCCTCCTCCCATTCCTGGGCGTCGTGACGATCGCCATCGGCCTCTCCGCTTGTGGCACCGACAATGACCCGTGCCGCAACCCGGCCGGGCCGGGTTGCCCTCCGTCTCCCCCGCCGCCGCCACCCGCGGCGGCGATCACCGCCATCGGAGGCGGCCCGCTCGTGCTCCATCCCAGCCGTGATCCGCGCTTCACCTTCGCCATGGAGACGCCAATCCGGATCAGCGAGACGGCCGGCGGCAGCGCGGACTGGGGCTACGCCCGCATGCAGTTCTTCAACCGCGGGGTGGAGGTGGAACGGACGGAGCTGACGGCCAACGGCATCCGGGAGGCCGGCGTCGGCCGCATCGCCGCCAACAGCAACCAGGTCCATAAGGTCGTGTTCCGCTTCAACAGCGACGACTTCGACGGCATCGACCTCACCCTCGGCTTCAGCGACGCCAAGGACGGGCGGCAGTTCAGCGTCACCGTCCCCGGCAACACCTTCACGGAAGTGCTTCTCGGGCTCGACCCCATGAGCCTCGAGCACTCGCGCACCCCGCTTTGACCACGCGCCTGCCGCTCGCTTGGGACAGGTCCGGGCGAGCGGCAGGGCCGATCTCGGGGCTAGTTCAGGCAGGTGCGACGACTCGGTCCGGACCGAGTCGCTTCAACCATCACTCGAAGTCTGACCGGCCGTCTCGAGCAGCACGATGTCGGGGTGGAGAACGGGATCCACGCGCAGCTCCCCCACCATCTCCGTGCCGCGCGGGCTGGCCAGGGCGAGGAGAGACCCGGCAGCGTCCAGCACGCGCCAGCACGGCTCCGCGGCAGCCGGGAATCCCCCCACGAGCAGAGCCCCCGCCAGATCGCGCCCGTGGCGAAGCGCGCGTTGCCCCTCGTCGGTGACGGTCACCGCGGGCAGCTCGGGCAGCAGCGATGCCATGGGGACGATCGCCTCGCGGCCACGGACGGGCACGTCGTCCCAGCCGATCGCCGTCTCCTCTCCGAAGGTCCCGCTGCGGATGCGGCGCAGGGCCACGAGGTGCGCGCCCGTCCCCAGGCGCTCGCCCAGGTCCCGGGCCAGCGCCCGCACGTACATCCCGGGACCGCAGCGCACCTCGATCTCGACCTCGTCTCCGTCCGCCCGCCGCACCTCGAGCGCATGGATCACGACGGGCACGGGCGGGCGCTCCACGGCCACCCCGCGGCGCGCGAGGTCGTAGAGGCGCTCGCCGCCGCTGCGCTTGGCCGAATACGCGGGCGGGACCTGCATCTGCGCGCCCACGAGCGAGCGGGCGGCCGCCTCCACCGCCGCGCGGTCGACGGAGACCGGGCGGGGCGCGGACAGCGGCGTGCCCGTGCCGTCGTCCGTCGTGGTCGCGAAGCCCAGGCGGGCGGTGGCGCGATAGGTCTTCTCCCCCGCGGTCAGGAACCGGGCCAGGCGCGTGGCCTTGCCCACACACACGGGCAGGACGCCGGTGGCGAACGGATCGAGGGTGCCCGTGTGTCCGACACGCCGCAGGCGCAGGCTGCGCCGTACGTGGTCGACCACGTCGTGCGAGGTGGGACCGGCGGGCTTGTCCACGACGAGCACGCCGTCGCGCGTCGCGCTATTCGTCGTCGTCTTCGGAGTCTTTCGGGACCGCCGCCGGGCTGCTGATCTCGGCCAGGAGCTGCGCCACGCGGTCGCTGGCTTCGAGCCCCTCGTCGTAGATGAACACGAGCTCGGGGGTGTAGCGCAGGCGGAGGCTCCGACCGAGCGCACGTCGCAGGAAGCCCGCCCCCTGCTTCAGCCCGGCCAGGGAGGTCTGGCGCTGCTTCTCGGTGCCGAGGACGCCGACGTAGATGCGCGCCGTGCGCAGGTCGGGCGTGACCTCGACGCGCGTCACCGTCACGAAGCCGATGCGCGGATCCTTGAGCTCGCCCGCGATGAGCAGGGCCACCTCTTCGCGGATTTCCTCGCCCAGCCGCTCCGTCCTCCGCGTCACAGGATCTCCGTATTGACGTCGAGGACCTGGATGTCGCGCGCGTGCTCCGCTTCGCCGGCCACGCTCTGGAGCGTGGATTCGAGGTGGCCGTGGTCGGTGTTCACGGACACCACGGCCAGGCGCGAGCGCTGCCAGAGATCCTGGTGCTCGACCTCGGCCACGGCCACGTTGAAACGGTTGCGGATCTTCGTCTCGAGGCTGCGCAGGGCCTGCCGCTTGTCCTTGAGCGAGCGGGCGCCCGGGAAATGCAGGTCGAGGGTGAGGAGGCCGATGACCATGGACCTATTCTAGGCCCCGGCCACCGCAGCGCGACGAAAAGGGGAGATCCGCCGGGGAAGATCGTCCCTCGCGAGCAACCCTCCCCGGCGGTGGTGGCTACTAGTCGAAAACAACCACCGGCAGCATCCATGGCAAGGACGATGCCGCGCCGCCCTGTCCGCGGGAGAAGGACTTAGCGCTCCGTGGCACCGTCTGGCCTTACGACGCCCGTAACGCGTTACCGCGGCCGAAAGCCGCGCCGGAGACCAAGGCCCGCTTACTGCAGCGTCTCTTTGACTTTCTCGGTGGTGAAGAACTCGATGACGTCGCCGGGCTTGACGTCGTTGTAGCCCGCGATCCCGATGCCGCATTCGAGGCCAGACTTGACCTCGCTGGCGTCGTCCTTGAACCGCTTGAGCGACGAGACCTTGCCCGTGTGGATCACGACGTTGTCGCGGAGGAGGCGGACCTGGGCCTGGCGGTTGACCTTGCCGTCGGTCACGTACGACCCGGCGATGGTGCCGACCTTGGAGATCTTGAAGGTGTCGCGCACCTCGGCCGCGCCCAGCCGCACTTCGCGGATGGTCGGCTCGAGCATGCCCTCCATGGCCTTCTTCATGTCCTCGACCGCGTCGTAGATGACGGTGTAGAGGCGGACCTCGACCTTGTCGCGCTCGGCCGCGTCCGCGGCCTTGCGCTCCGGCCGCACGTTGAACCCGATCACGACCGCGTTGGACGCCGCGGCCAGGAGGACGTCGCCCTCGCTGATGGCGCCGGCGCCGGAGCGGATCACGCGCAGCTTGATCTTGTCCTGGGGCAGCTTGAGGATCTGGTCCGTCACCGCTTCCACCGACCCCTGCACGTCCGCCTTGATCACGAGGGGCAGCTCCTGGAGCTGGCCTTCCGCGATCGCGCGGCCGAGGTCCTCGAGGCGGATCTTCGACGACGACGCCATCGCCTTCTCCCGCAGCTTGAGCTGGCGGAACTGGACGATGGACTGGGCCTTGAGCTGGTCGGTGACGACCATGAGCGGGTCGCCCGGCTCCGGCAGCGTCTGCAGGCCGAGGATCTCGACCGGCGTGGCCGGTCCCGCTTCCTTGAGGCGCTCGCCGTGATCGTCGTTGAGGGCGCGGACCTTGCCCGCCACCGCGCCCGCCACGATGGTGTCGCCGACCCGGAGCGTGCCGTCCTGGACGAGGATGGTCGCCACTGGCCCGCGTCCCTTGTCGAGGCGCGCCTCGAGGACGGTGCCGACGGCCGGCTTCTTGGGGTTGGCCTTCAGCTCCTGCAGGTCGGCCACCAGCAGCAGCATCTCGAGGAGCTGCTCGAGGTTCTGCTTCTTCTTGGCCGACACGTTCACGAAGACGGTGGTGCCGCCCCACTCCTCGGGCATGAGCCCGCGGTCGCTCAGCTGCTGCTTCACGCGGTCGGGCTGGGCGTCCGCCTTGTCGATCTTGTTCACCGCGACCACGATGGGCACGCCCGCGGCCTTGGCGTGGTCCATGGCCTCGACCGTCTGCGGCATCACGCCGTCGTCGGCGGCCACCACCAGCACGACCACGTCCGTCACCTTCGCCCCGCGGGCGCGCATCAAGGTGAACGCCTCGTGGCCGGGGGTGTCGAGGAAGACCACCTTCCGGTTGCCCACGTCGACGTGATAGGCGCCGATGTGCTGGGTGATGCCGCCCGCCTCGCCCGCGGCCACCGAGGTCTCGCGGATGGCGTCCAGGAGCGACGTCTTGCCGTGGTCGACGTGGCCCATGACCGTGACCACGGGCGCGCGCGGCAGGAGGTCCTCCGGCTTGCTGTCCGTGGTCTGGACCTGGACGACCTCTTCCTCGAACGACTGGATCGACGCCTCGTAGCCGAACTCGCGGGAGATGTCGATGGCCAGCTGGGGATCCATCGTCTGGTTGACGGTGGCCATGATGCCGCGCGAGATGAGGGCCTTGATGATGTCGCGGCTCTTGACGTCCTCCATCTTCTCGCCCAGCTCCTTCACGGTCACGCCCTCGGTGAGCGTGATCTTGCGGGGCGGGCCGGTGTAGACGGGACGCTCGTCCTTGACCGGCGGCGGCAGGATCTGCTTGCGGTCCGTCTTGCGCGGAGCGGGCCGCCCCACCGGCCGGTTCATCGGCGGCGGCGCGGGCCTTCCCGGGATCGGGGAGACGGGACGCATGCCCGCGGGCGACGCGGGACGAGCGCCGGGCGCTCCGCCCACGACGTGCGGCGAGCGCGGCAGGGCGCCCGGGGTCACCGGGTGCGGAGTGGCCGCGGTCGGGTGCGGACCGATCGGGCGCGGCGGCGGAATGGGCCGCGGCGGCGCGATCGGACGCACCTGCCGCGGGATCAAGCTGCCGGAGGCGGCCGGGGCCGGACGCGCGGCGGCCACTGTGGCCGCACCGGACGAGGCGGGCGCGGCCGCGGCGGGCGCCGGAGGCGCGGGCGCGGCGGCGACCACGGGCGCGGGCGGCGGCGTGGGCGGCGCGGGCGGCGCGATCGGACGCACGGGGCCCGTGACGCGCGGCGGGACGGCGGGCGCACGCATCACGGCCGGCGCGACGGCGGGCGCGGGAGCGGCCGCGTGCGGAGCGGCCGCGGGCGGGTGCGCCGCCGCGGGAGCGGGTGCGGCCGGCGAGGCTTCGGTCGCGGATTCCTCTTCCGGCGACTCCTCTTCGAGATCTTCCTCGACCTCGTCCAGGGGTGGCGGGGGCGGAGTGGCGAGCTTGGGGGCGAGGCGGGGCGCGCCCGGCGCGTGCAGCAGGGCCGGAGGCGGCTCGTCGGCGGCGACGGCGGCCTTGGCCTTGCGCTCGGCCTCGAGCTCCTTCTCGGTCTTCTTGCCCTTGCCCGCCTTGCGGGCGGCGGCGGCTTCGGCGGCGGCGGCGGCGGCCCGCTCGCGCTCCTCGCGCTCGGCGGCGATCTTGGCCGCGAGCGCCTGCTCCTGCTGCTCGCGCTCGGCCTCGTCTTCCTCGCTGCCGTAGATGCGGCGCTTGCGCGTGGTGAGCTGGTCGATCTTCAGCGCGCGCTTGAGCTTGTCCGCCGTGTCCTCGTCCACCGAGCTGGACGCCGTCTTGGCGTCCACGCCCAGCTTCTTGAGGCGATCGATGACTTCCTGGCTCGGGAGGTTCAAGTCCCTCGCGAGCTGGAAGACCCTAACGTTCCCCATCCGCCTTACCCCCTTGCGACCCGTCCGCCACGCTCTGCGTCGCGGGTTCCGCCGTCTCTTCGGAAACGCTCTCCGGTGCGGCCGCCTCTTCGCCTTCCGCGGCCGCGCCCTCGGCGGGCGCGCTGTCCGCCGCGTCCGCCTCCGTCTGCTCGGCCAGGGCCTGCTCTTCGGCCAGGCGCCGCTCTTCCTCGGCCTGCTCGGCGGCCAGGCGCTCGGACTCGACGCGCTCGGCTTCGACGCGCGCCGCTTCCTCCGCGTCCTTCTTGTCCCACTCCGCCTTGGCGGTGGTGGCGGCCTCGCGGATCTTCTCCGCGGTCTTGGCCCCCACGCCTTCGACCTGCTGCAGGTCCTCGTCCGTCATCTCGAGGATGTGGGCGAGGCCGGCCACGCCCGCGTCGATGAGGCTCTGCGCGACCTTGTCGGTGATCCCGTGGGGCTCCAGCGAGCGCAGCTCCTCGACGATGCGCTGCATGCGCGCCATCTCCGCCTCGACTTCCTGGCGCTTCTCTTCCTCGCTCTTGATGTCGATGCGCCAGCCCACGAGCTTGGCGGCCAGGCGGACGTTCTGCCCCTTCTTGCCGATGGCGAGGCTGAGCTGCTTGTCCTCGACCACGACCTCCATGATCCGCTGCTCCTCGTCGAGGATGCTCACGCGGCTCACCTTGGCCGGGCTGAGGGCGTTGATCACGAACGTCGTCGCGTCGTCGTTCCACTCGACGATGTCGATCTTCTCGCCGCGCAGCTCGCGGATGATGGACTGCACGCGCGTGCCCTTCATGCCCACGCAGGCGCCCACGGGGTCCACGTCCTTCTCGCGGGAGACGACCGCGACCTTGGCCCGCTCCCCCGCCTCGCGCACGCAGCCCCGGATCTGGACGGTGCCGTCGTAGATCTCGGGCACTTCCATCTCGAAGAGCTTGATGAGCAGGGCCGGATCCGTGCGGCTGACCACGACCTGCGGGCCCTTGGCCGACTTCAGGACCTTGACGATGGCCACGCGCACGCGGTCGCCCGTCTGGTAGGTCTCGGCCCGGCTCTGCTCCTTGCGCGGGAGCAGCGCCTCCGCGCGCCCGAGGTCGACCACGAAGTCGCCCATCTCCTGGCGCTTGATGATCCCGTTGATCACCTCGCCCACGCGGCCGGAGTACTCGGAGAAGACGTTGTCCCGCTCCGCCTCCCGGACCTTCTGGAAGATGACCTGCTTCGCGGTCTGGGCGGCGATGCGGCCGAGGATGTCCGTCGGCTTCGGAAACTCGATCTCCTGGCCGACCTCGGCCTCGGGGATGAGCTTCTGGGCCTCTTCCAGGCTGATCTGGGTCTCCGCGATCTCCACCGTCTCCACGATCTGCTTGACCGCGAAGACCTCGATCTGGCCCGTCTCGTTGTTGAAGCGGCTGCGGAGGTCCTCGTTGTTCTTGTAGTACTTCTTGGACGCGGTGAGGATCGCGTCCTCGATGGCGGCGATGATGACGTCCGGGTTGATGTTCTTCTCCCGGGAGATCTGCTCGATTTGCTGCCGTAGTTGATTCGCCATGTGGGCCTACTTGAACTCCACTTCGAGGCGGCCGTGCGCGATTTTTTCGAGGGGAATGCGCGCCGTCGTCCCCTTCTCCTTCTCGAGCGTCACCGTGACCGCGCCTCCGTCCACCGACTGCAGACGGCCCGTCCAGTGGCGGCGGCCCTCCCACGGCTCGTAGCTCGAGATCTTCACCAGACGCCCGACGAAACGGCGATAGTCCGCCTCGCCCTTGAGCGGCCGGTCCAGCCCGGGCGAAGAGACCTCGAGGGTGTAGGTGCTGTCGATCGGGTCCTCGGCGTCGAGGATGGCGGAGACCTCTTCCGAGACGGACTGGAGCTCGTCGAGGCCGATCCCGCCTTCCTTGTCCACGTAGAGGCGCACGAAATGGCCCCCGCGTTCACGCTTGACCTCTACATCCACCAGTTCAAACCCTCGGCCGGAGGTCACCCGCTGAGCGACGCTGTGGACGATCTCCTTTGTTCCTTGCTCCTTCAGGCCTTCTCGCTCCAACAAAAAAGAGTGGGGGCGAGCCCACTCTGGTGCACCACCCCGAGCTGGAACAGTAAGGATAGCAGGGCGACTCGTGGGAAGCAAGGAAGAAATGCCTTTCCGCGCCGCAAGGTTTCCTCGCATCTTGCCGTGAGTCAGAAGCTTGGGACGATCCGGCGCGCGCGGGAGGCGCGCGGAAGGCGCGTGCTCCGCGGCCCGGGTCGCGAGTCCAGGCGCGGCCTCAATCCGGTTTCCGCAATGGGGGTCGCCTGCCTCAGCGGCGATCGCGGAGGCGCGAGAGCAGCGATCCGCCCGCCGGGGGCGGCGTGTCGTTCTGGCCGAGGGCGGAGAGCTCGCGGCGCGCCTCCGCCTGGGTGGGATCGATCTCCAGCGCCTTCTCGAACATGCCGCGCGCCCGTTTGGCCATCCCGCGCTCGCGGTAGAGGCGTCCCAGGAGCAGTAAGGCGGGCACGGAGAGCGGATCGGCCTGAAGCACCTCGAGCAGCACCTTCTCCGCCTCGCGTGGCCGCTCGCGGTCCGCGTACGCGCGGCCGAGCAGCACCTGGGCCCGCAGCTTGAGCGGGCCCGCCGCCGCCGGCACCGCCTCCTCGAGGAGCCGGATGGCCTCCCACGGCTGCTGCGCGGCGAGCGCTTCCTCCGCGCGGATCAGCCGGGCCTCGATGGGCTCGTCGGCCCGGGTCGCGGGCGAGGACACGGACGCGGCGGGCGGGCGCGCGGCCGCGGAGCCGCGGGAGGCGTCCAGACGGAATCCCATGTTGCGCTCGTAGCGCTCGCGCGCCGCCGGATCCTTCAGCACCGCGTACGCGTTGCCGACGGCGACGAAGATGTCGTTGAGCTTCGGCCGCAGGTCCTGGAGCGCGGGATCGCGTTGCGCGTCCGGATGATAACGGCGGGCCAGGCGGGCGAACGCCTGCCGGACCTCGTCCGCGGAGGCGCCGACGGTCAGACCCAGGATGGCGAAGTGGTGCGTGCCGCGCAGGGCCGCGTGCGCCTCCTCGATCTCGCGCCGCATCTGGGCCGTGGGCACGGCCGCGGGTGCGGGCTTGGATGGGGCTGCCGGCTCCGCCGCCGCGGGCTTCGTCGCGGGTGCGGATGAGGAGAGCGATCGGTAGGCCGCGCTCGTCCCCGTCGGCGGACGGCGCTCCGCTGCGTTTGCGGGCGTTGGCGCGGGCGCCGGCACGGGCGCGGGCGCATCGGTCACGGCGGCGGCCGCGCGCGTCTCCGCGGACGCCCAATCGATCACGCCCGCGCAGAGCAGCGCGAGCAGCTCGCGGGCGGTCGATTCTCCGCCCTGCCGGATCAGCTCCGCCGCTTTCGCCTGGGAGCGCACGCGTGCGAGCACCTCGCGATGCGAAGACGTGAGCGCGGCCCGGCCCACGTCCGTGGAGCCGCCGGCGACGAGGCGGCGGTCGGTGTCCCCCAGGGCCGCGTCCACCACCGCCGCGTCCAGGCGATCGACCGCGCGCACGGCGAGCGCGGCCAGGAGCGGCGCCGAGGGGTCCCTGTCCGCGGCCTCCGGGCCCGGATCCCAGCTCATGACGGCGTCGCGGCAGGCGAGGATGCGCGCAATGGCCAACGTCGCGCGCTCCGCGAGGTCGGCGGGCAGCGGCCGCAGCGGATCCTCGTCGGCCTCGACCGCGACCAGCTGTCCACCCTGCAGCGTCAAGCCGAGCCGGGTGACGGAAGGGATGCCGCTGCGCAGGGTCACCCCGCTCACGCGCAGCCAGCCGCTCGCGCGCGTGTGCTGCAGCCGGCCGAGGAGCGGCGCGAGCGCGCCTTCCGAGAGCGTCCCGCGGAGGGGCTCGTTCGTTTGCACCAGGGGTACCCTCTTCGATGGTAGAGCGGCCGCGCCGCGGGTGGGGGTCAGTACGCCGCGGAAGTGACGCCGCTCACGGCCGCCTCGGGCCGCGGCTCTCCATCCACGATGCGCACGACGAGATCGTAGGGATGCGCCTCCGTCACCTCGCAGGTGACGAAGGTCCCCGGCTCCCCGGCGCCGTCCGCGATCACGATCATCCCGTCGATGTCCGGCGCCTGGGCCGCCGCGCGTCCGCGCAGGAGGAGATCGCTCTCCGGATGCGTGCCCTCGACCAGGACTTCGAAACGCTCGCCCACCCGTCGCCGGTTCCGGCGCGTCGCGATCCGCTTCTGCGCGGCCATGAGGCGGCGCCGGCGCTTCTCCTTGACCGCGGGCGCCACCCGGCCGCCCAGGTCGAAGGAGCTCGTCCCTTCCTCGTCCGAGTAGGTGAAGACGCCGACGTTGTCGAAGCGGGCGGCCTCCACGAAGTCCAGGAGCTCCTGGAAGTCGGCGTCCGTCTCGCCGGGGAACCCGACGATGAACGACGTGCGGATGGCCACGCCGGGGACGCGGGCGCGGATGCGCTCGATCATGCCCAGGAGGTTGCCGCGCCCCGTCGGCCGCTTCATGCGCCGGAGGACGGCGTCGCTCGCGTGCTGGAGCGGGATGTCGACGTACTTGACCACCTTCTCCTCGGAGGCCATCGCGTCCAGGATGGGATCGGTCAGGGTGGCGGGATAGGCGTACATGACGCGGATCCAGCGGATCCCAGAGGTGCGCCCGAGCCGTCGCAGCAGGTAGGCCAGCCCGTCGCGCAGGCCGTGGTCGAGGCCGTAGCGCGTGGAGTCCTGGGCCACCAGCACGATCTCCTTCACGCCGCGGCGGGCCAGGTCACGCAC
>Ga0209382_10002692_pt1 | contig 25437 bp, 25 predicted proteins | sample SoiMetdeltSBSDD5_FD_187599 | JGI IMG/M metagenome (GOLD analysis project Ga0209382, IMG submission 187599) | Bulk soil microbial communities from a Populus tree surrounding site in Tennessee, USA - Soil MetaG P. deltoides SBSDD5 (SPAdes) (version 2) | ecosystem: Environmental > Terrestrial >... | reverse complement strand
CGACGCATTCGACGAGGGCCGCGACCTGACAACGGAGGGGATCCTGGCCAGCCTCGCGGAAACCATGACGCTCGCGCAGACGATGGAGGAAGAGATCAACACGCTGCGCGAATGGGCCGCCTCTCGGGCGCGCTTGGCCTCCACCCCGCTCTCCCGGGAACGGGAGGCGGAGATCCGGCGACTGGAAGTGTAGGAGGAGCTATGTCGCACTTCACGAAAGTCCACACGAAGATCACCGATCTCGTGTGCCTCAAGCAGGCCATCGCCGATCTCGGCTACACGTGCGAAGAGGGCGCCGTCGAGGTGCGCGGATATCGCGGTGCCCGCGAGCGCGCCGATCTGGTGATCCGCACGGGCAGCTCGTACGACGTGGGCCTGCGAAAGGTCGGAGACGGCTACGAGCTGGTCGCCGACTGGTGGGGCGTCGAGACGGGCACGGGGATTCCCCAAGATCAGTTCGTCAACCGTCTGACCCAGCGCTACGCGCTGCACAAGGTGACGACCGAGGCCAAGAAGCAGGGCTTTACGGTCGCGGAGGTCGAGAACCAGGCCGACCAGACGATCAAGGTCGTCGTGAGGAAGTGGTCATGAAGCGCGAGATGGTCATTCAGATCGCTCCCGACGGGACCATCTCGCTGCAGGTCAAGGGCGTGAAGGGCGGCGAGTGTATCGAGTTTTCGAAGTTCCTGGAAGACGCCCTCGGCGACGTGATCGAGCGCGAGAAGACCTCCGAGTTCTACCAGGAGGCGCCGCGCAACGAGGTCACGACCCGGCAGAACGAGTAGGAGCCGGCAGCGATATGGCAAAGGATCGCGTGGTGTGGGATCTGGCGGTGACACTGCAAGAGCTGCTGCGAAGCGGCGTGTCGCTGCCCGACGGCCGGTCCGTGAATTTCGAGATTGACGTGCCGCACGGCAACGTCCGGCCGGACGCCCAGCCACTCGTCTACGTCTCGCTATACGAAGTGGAGGAGAACGTCCAATTCCGCAAGGTCGACCGCGCGCTGGTGGCGGTGGTGGAAGAGGACGGTGATCTGTACGAGTACTACCAGTTCCCGCCGCTGGCGGTTCAGCTTCGCTTCCTGCTCACGTGCTTCGGACGCACACGAGAGGAGGAGCACCGCCTGCTCGGGCAGATGCTCCGCATCATCCACGATCACCCCGTTCTGCAGGGTGACATGGTCAAAGGTGACTCGGTGGCCCCCGACGAGCGGGTCGGTCTCGCCGTCAGGTCGACCTTCGGGATCGAGGCGCAGAGCCGCTTCTGGCTCGCGACCGGCGAGAAATTTCGGCCGTCCATTGGTTGTCAGCTCTCCGTGTACCTCGAGTCGGATCGGCGCGAGCGAGTGCAGAGGGTGAAGGAGAGAGTCGTCGACGTAAAACGCAGCGTAACGGGCTCATGACAGGAGGTCAGTGATGGCGCCAGAGTACCTTTCCCCTGGTGTGTACGTCGAAGAGGTCGACCGCGGCACGAAGCCGATCGAGAGCGTCGGGACGAGCACGCTCGGCGTTCTCGGCGTCTCGAAGAAGGGGCCTCGTAACGAGGCCACGCTCATCACCAACTGGAGCCAGTACACGCGGACCTTCGGCGAGTTCGGCGACAGCCAGTATCTGTCGCACGCCGTGTACGGCTTTTTCCTGAACGGCGGCACGCGCTGCTTCGTCGTCAACGTCGCCCCCGAGGACGGCGATCTCGACAATCCGCGCGAGACCGACAGTTGGTTCATCGGCTCCGACAACGGCCCGGGCACGCGGACCGGGTTGATGGCCCTGGAGGAGGTCGACGAGGTCGCGGTGGTGTGCGCGCCCGGACAGACGAGCCCGGCCGTCCAGGAGGCGGTGCTGAGCCACTGCGAGCGGCTGAAGGATCGCGTCGCCATTCTCGACAGCCCGGAGGTCATCGACCGTGGCGGCGTCGATCGGCTGCCCAAGCCGCGTGACTCGAAGTATGGCGCGTACTACTTCCCGTGGCTGCAGGTCTACGACCCGGTCAAGAAGGAGAACGTGTACGTGCCGCCCAGCGGCCACATGGCAGGGATCTACGCGCGCAGCGACGGCGAGCGTGGCGTCCACAAGGCGCCGGCGAACGAGATCGTGCGGGGCGCGCTCGGCCTGAAGTACTCGATCACGAAGGGCGAGCACGACATCCTCAACCCCAAGGGCATCAACGCCATCCGCGATTTCTCCAAGCGAGGCCGCGGCATCCGCGTGTGGGGCGCGCGGACGCTCAGCAGCGACCCGTCGTGGCGGTACGTCAACGTGCGGCGGCTGTTCGTCATGGTCGAGGAGTCGATCGACATCGGGACGCAGTGGGTCGTCTTCGAGCCCAACGACGAGAAGCTGTGGAAGCGGATCGAGCGGAACATCACGGCGTACCTGCGGCGGGTGTGGCTCGACGGGGCTCTCTTCGGCCGCACGCCCGAGGAGGCGTTCTACGTGAAGTGCGACGCGGAGACCAATCCGCCCGAAGTGCGCGACGTCGGACAGTGCATCATCGAGATCGGCATAGCGCCGGTGAAGCCGGCCGAGTTCGTGATCTTCCGCATCGGCCAGTGGCAGGGAGGCTCCGAGACCAGCGAGTAGGCCGCGCGTCGGGCGAGGCTGAGACAAATTCTTTGAACACGGAGGGATCGATATGGCTCTGCGGTTCGAAGTCGAAGTGGAAGGACGGAAATCGAACTTTGCCGAGTGCGACGTGCCGAAGACGACGGTGACGCCGATCCAGTACCGGGAGGCGACCGGTACGCTCGACGTCCTTTCGCGGCCCGGAACACAGGCGAACGAGCCGTTCACGCTTACGCGCAACCTGGTCACCAAGGATCAGTTCTGGGATTGGCGCAAGGCCATCATGGACGGCGTGAATACCGGAAGTTCGTCCAGCTACAAGAAGAGCGGCACCATCACGCAGTACGACCACGACGGCTCATCGGTGATCGGCCGCTGGAATTTCAAGGACGCCTTCCTCAGCGAATGGAAGATCGACCCGGACCTCGACGGCAGCGGCAACGAGATCCTCAAGGAGAAGATCACCCTGGTGGCCGACGTCGTCGAGAAGGCCGAATAAGGAGAGGCGGACATGGCTGAGGATCCGATTCCATATACGAACAACAAATTCAGGCTCGAGATCGAGGGGACGGAGATCAAGTACGTCAAGCGTGTCACCGGCATGGACTCCAAGACCGATGTGAAGGAGCTGCGCATCGGCAACAAGCCGGTGGAATATCGGCCCGGCAAGACCACCTACGCCGACATCTCGGTCGAGCGGTTCATCGTGGACAAGGATCAGACGCTCAAGAAGTGGTGGGACGAGTACAAGGACGGCAAGACGAAAGTCACCCGCAAGTCCGGCAGCATCATCATCCTGAAGGACGACTATACCGACGGGCTGCGGCTGAACTTCGAAGGCGCGCTGCCCAAGGACTACAACTCGGGCAACCGCAGCGCGATGCAGGACGAATACCCGACCGAGACCCTCGTCATGCAGATCGAGAAGCTGATCAAGGCCTGACATGGGTCTGCGATTCGAGGTCGAGATCGGTGGCATCAGCGAAGGCTTCGAGAGCGCTGATGTGCCGAAGACGACGGTGGCCCCGGCCAGCTACGCGCACGGGAAGGGGAAAGAGAAGGGCAGCAACAATCCCAACGCGTACCTTCGGCCGGGGCTGCAAACCAACGAGCCCTTCCGGCTCAGCCGCAATTTCATCGGACGCGATCCCCTCTGGCAGTGGCGGAAGAAGATCGTCGACGGCATCAAGGCCGGCCAGACGGACTACAAGAAAACCGGCAACCTCACCCAGTACGACCACGACGGAACGACAGCCCTGGCCGAGTGGGATTTCGAGGGGGCCTGGATCTCGGAGTGGGTCATCGATCCCGACCTCGATGCATCCGGCAACGAAATTCTGAAGGAGCAGATCGTCGTCGTCGCCGATGTCATCATCGCCAAGCTCGGCGGCGCTGGCGGCGGAAGCCGCGGGCCGACGCGTCACCCGCTGCCCTACGCGAACAACAAGTTCCGCGTGGACATCGAGGGATCGGGGACGATCGAGCGTGTGAAGAAGATCTCTGGCCTCGACTCCAAGACCGAGGTCGTGACCGTCAGGGCCGGCGCTCACGACAACAAGCAGCCGAAGGCGGCCAACCCGAAGGTCTTCCGCCCGGGGAAGACCACGTACACCGATCTGACGATCGAGCGATACATGGTCGATCGGAACCCGGTGCTGAAGGACTGGTGGGACCTCTATCGGCAGGGAAAGATGAAGGCCCGCTCGGGCAGCGTGTTCATTCTCAATGACGACTATTCCGACGGCCCGCAGCTCGACTTCTTCGGCGCGATCCCGAAGGATTACAACGCCGGGCACCGAGCGTCGTTGCAAGACGACTATCCGACGGAGACGCTCGTGCTGCAGATCGAGCAGCTCGTCAAGAAGTAGCGGAAGGAGGCAGGGGGTTCATGGCGCTTCAGACTGAATTCGAGTTCACGCTCCCCAAGGGCTACGTGGACGAAAAGGGCACGCTGCACCGCAAGGGCATCATGCGGCTCGCCACGGCCAAGGACGAGATCCTGCCCTTGCAGGACCCGCGTCTGCAGAAGAACCGTGCGTATCTGATCATCCTGCTCCTGGCGCGGGTCATCACCCGGCTGGGCGAGATCAAGGACATCGACACCGGGATCATCGAGAACTTGTTCTCGGGCGATCTGGCGTACCTGCAGGAGTTCTATCGCAAGGTGAACGAAGACGGCAATACCGCGCTCAACACCGTGTGTCCCGAATGCAAGCACGAGTTCGCTGTGGATTTTTCCACGGGGGCGGCGTGAGCACCTACCCAATGGACAAGCTGTTCCAGGAGGCGGCGTTCATCGCCTATCACTTCCACTGGTCGAAGGACGAGATCCTCGAGATGCCCCACTCGGAACGCCACCGGTGGATCAAGGAGATTTCGGACGTGAACCGGCGCATCAACGAGGGCAAGGGACGATAGATGGCCGCGTACCGGTCTCCGGGCGTCTATCTGAGGGAAGCGGCCGAGCGCCGTGCCGCTCGCCTCGAGACGGTGCCCATGAGCGTGACCGCCTTGCTGGGGATCGCGCAGCGGGGCCCGCTCTATACGCCCTGCCGCGTCACGAGCTTCACCGAGTTCAAAGGCGTGTACGGGACGTTCGTTCCCTACGCGTACCTCGCGCACGCCGTCTCCGGCTTCTTCGCCAACGGAGGGCGGGAGTGCTACGTCATCCGCATTGCGCACGTGTCCGCCGATGGACGTGAGGACGGCGCCACCCGCGCCACCCTGACCACCAAGGCGCAAAGCGGCGCCGACCTGCTCGCGATCACGGCGTCGAGTGAGGGAACCTGGGGTAATCGCATCAAGGTCGAGATCGGCGAGCCGAAGCGGCCGACCGCGACGCTCCTGACGCAAGACGTCGCCCAGGGCGCGTCCTCCGCGCGCGTCCGCTCGACTCGAGGCTTCGGCCCGGGGGATGTGGTCGAGCTGCGCGACGGATCGTCGACGCAGTTCGTGGTCCTCACCGAGAGCTCGGGCGACGAGCTGAAATGGTCGGCGGAGTCTCCCGCGCGGTCGCGCTTCTCGGCCCTGAGCCCCACCCGTGTGACGGCCGTCGAGTTCCACATGACGCTGGCATTCGAGTCTCAGCTCGAGGAGTTCGACAACCTGTCATCCGATCCTCGGAGCGAGCGCTATTTCGTGAAAGTCGTCGGCAGTGGCTCGCGACTGGTCACCGTCATCGATCGGCGGAGCCGGCCCGACGTGTTCGATCCGCCCGCGCCGCTGGCGGCGCGGTTGAGCGGCGGCCGAGATGGGCTCGAGACGCTGACGGCCGACGACTTCGTCGGGTTCAGCGAGGGGCCCGGGCGTCGCCAAGGACTGGCCGCGCTGGACGAGATCGATGAGATCGGATTGGTCGCGATTCCCGATGTGATGGCCGCCGCTCGCCTGAGCCCTGGGTTCACGGACAAAGACGTTCAAGCCGTCCAGGACGCGCTGGTCGGGCACTGCGAGCTGCGCAAGGATCGCTTCGCCATCCTCGATGCGCCCGCCGTCTGCGATACCGAGCAGATTCGCGAATGGCGCCGTCACTTCGACTCGAAGTACGCCGCGCTCTACTACCCGTGGCCGAAGGTCCTGGTGCCGGGAGATGCCACGGGAGCGGTGCGGGTCGTCCCGCCCAGCGGGCACGTGGCCGGCGTCTATGCCCGTTGCGACAGCGAGCAGGGCGTGCACAAGGCTCCTGCCAACGAGGTCATCGAGGAGGTGGTCGGGCTCGAGACCTTCTTGTCGCTCGATACCCAGGGCCTGCTCAACCACGAGCACATCAACTGCCTCCGTGCGTTTCCGGCTCGTGGAATCCGCATCTGGGGAGCACGAACGCTCAGCAGCGATGCCTCGTGGCGATACGTCAACGTCCGACGGCTCATCACGATGATCGAGCGCGCCGTCGAGGAAGGCACCCAGTGGGCGGTCTTCGAGGGCAACGAGCCCACGCTGTGGAAGCAGGTGATCCGCTCAGTGGCGGGATTCCTCCGAGAGCTGACGCGAGAGGGCTACCTCGTCGGAGAGACCGACGACGAGGCGTTCTACGTGAAATGCGACGAAGAGACGAATCCGCCGGAAGTCGTCGATGCCGGCCAGTTCGTGTGTGAGGTCGGAGTGGCGGCGGTGCGACCCGCCGAGTTCATCGTCTTTCGGATCGGGCAACGTACCGAAGAGCCCATCGTCGAATAAGGCTCCAGCGGAGAGCGAGGGCGCGGACCATGGCGAGCAACATGAACAAGACGACGGGAGGATTTCGGTTCTCCGTCGAGATCGATGGGGCGGGCGTGGTCGCCTTTTTCAACGAGTGCAACCTGGCCGGCTGGGAGACCGAAGTCATCGAGTATCGCGAAGGCGGCGACAACAAAAGCGTGCGCAAGCTCATGGGCGTGACCCGGTTCTCCAACATCGTCCTGAAGGAGGGCATGCTCTTCAATCCGTTCTTCTACGACTGGGCGGGGACGGTGGCCGGAGCCAACGTCAAGAACGATACGCGTCGGCGGGGCGCGGTCATCTTGTGTCACGACGACGGCTCTGAGGCGATGCGCTTTTCCTTCGAGCGCGGCTGGCCGTGCCGGTGGGAAGGCCCTGTGCTGAAGGCCGATCAGAGCGAGATCGCGGTCGAAGTCCTGGAGATCGCCCACGAAGGCATCACCAAACGCGAGATCAGCGCGAAATAGAGAGTCTCCACGCGAGACGAATGACGATGGCGGAGAAAGCGACGCGAGGCTGGAGTGAGCGAGTGCGGGAGGTCCAGGACCTCCTGCGACGCTTCAAGCTCATTCGCTCACGCCTGGATCGAGCTCCGACGGCCGGCCACCAAGGCGCGGGGGAGCGAGTCGGGCTCGAGCGCGAGGCGCGCAGCCTGCACAGTCAGATGGTCCGCTCCGCGCGGGGCCTCATTGCCGATGCGGGCCGCGTGTCTCCACGGCGTGTGCATTTCGACGCCGATCAGAAGGAGCCCGGGGCGCTCCGAACCCATGAGAACGCGGCGAAGGGCCGGCTGGACTGGTCGATGGCGTTCGGCCCCTCGGCTCTGTCACGAAGCGGAAAGGCGAAGACCGTCGGCATCGTCGATAGCCTGCGCCGGCGTCTGGCCGGTGAGCGACGATCCTTCAAGGAGCGAGACGTCTCACCGGCGCACGACGAGCTGATCGACGTCGCGCAACGCTGGAGCTGGCTGCCCAATCTCGAGCATCTCGACCGATGGTCTGAAGAGTTCCTCGCCCGGTTCGATCGGTCTCTCGCATGGTTCGGCCTCGACCTTGCGCAGCGCTTCGAGCCGGCGCTGCACGATGGCTCTCCCGACCTGATCTTCGAGGAGCCCGGGCTCGGCGCGATCGCTCATGGCGTCGCTGCCACCGGGTTTCCTGCGTTCGGCGGCGGCTCGGCTGGTGCTCCGGCTGCAATGAGCGGATCGTCGGTCGCGGCAGGAGGCGGCGGTTTTGCGGTTGGCAGCGGAGTGCCTTCTGTCGGAGGCGTCGCGTCTTCCAGCGGACCCGCACCGTTTTCGGGCGTGCCGCACGTCACCGCTGGCGCGTCGGCGGTCGGCGGCGGAGCGAGTCGAGCGGCGAGTCTGCCGTCGATTCCGCCGATCGGGGGTGTGCGATCGCCCGGCTGGAGCGCTGGAGCTGCGGCACATCCGGCTGGAGCTGCGGCGCATCCGGTCGGTCGTGCGACCGGCTGGCCGGCGTCGCCCATCGTCTCGCCGCGGGCCCAGTTCGCTCCTCGCTGGCTCGGCGGGGCTCCCATTCCGAGCGACGTGATGCGACGACGAGACCACGAGCCGTTCACGTCGCCTCACCGGGTATCCGCGCCAGGATTGGCGTGGCCGTCTGCGAGAGGGCGATCGTCCGCACCGCAACTCGGCGTAATGCCGACAACACCGCCGAGAACGCTTGCGGGTGTTCCCTGGCTCCGAGCGGGCGCTCCGGGTGCGCCGATTCCGCCATCGCCCTCGATCCCGGCCGCTCCCGCAGCCGCGCGGACAAGCGGCGGTCTCGGAGGTTCGGTGCCGCCGCAGCATCACGCGTCGCGTGACCGCAAGGACGCCGGGAGAGCTCTGGGCTCAGCCGTCGCGGGTGCGCCCGCGGGATTCGGCGCGACGTCGCCCGCGCCTTCTCGCTCCGCACGGGTCGGCCACCCGATGCGCCCTCGACTCCCGGTGCGCTCGTCGTCAACGGCTCCGTCGACGTCTGCCCTCGAGCCGCTCGAGCCGGTTCGGATTCCTGCGCTTGGGCGACGAACCGCCGAAGGCCGCGCGAGGAAGCAGCGACCCGGAGATTCGTCGATGTCCGTTCCACCGGTCGCTCACATCGTGCAGCCTGGCGCGATGCAGCCGCCGGCCGAAGCCGCCCACGGTGCGACGCGCGCGAAGATGTTCGCACCTTACGTGCCGGCCGCTGCCGGTTCCTCTCATGGCAGTCCCCGACGCGGACCGTTGCCGTCGGCCTTGGGCTCGGTATTTCCAGTGCTGGCGGCATCCCCCGCGTCGCCGTTCCACGTCCTCGACCGGTTCCTTGATGCCCCACGAGGTGCGCCGCGGCCAACAGGCAGGCCGCTGCGATCGTCGTGGGGTGACGCACCTGCTCAGCACCTCGCCGGTCCAGCCGCGGCAATCCTTGGCGATGACTCGTCTGTGAGGGAGGCCGCGTCGCGACCGGGGCGACGACATTTGCCGTTGCCCGGAATTCTCCACGCGGCGCCACGGCCATCGAAGATTCTCGGAAGCCTCACGCCGGCGATGGCGGAAGTGCCGACACCACACGGCGGAGCGCACTGGTTCCCTTTGCTCGCGGCAGCGTCCCACGCGCCGCTTGCAGGTGCGCGCCGGCCAACCGGTGTGCGCGACCCTCACTTCGTGCCGATGCTCGGGACGTTCGGAGAACACGCGGCGGCACCGCTCGCACGGCTTGCCGGTCTTCCGAGCTTCAGGCACGGCGTTGCCGGTCCTCAGTCGGCCGGCGCTGCGCCGCGGTTCGCACGACCGACGCTACCGCCGTTGATCGGCGTACACGCGGGCGAACCGATGGCGCGGGGTGCGTCCGGAATCGCGCAGCCCACTGCGCGATTCGCGCCGGCGCATGCCGGTGGACCGCGCAACGCCGCGCATCGCTGGCTGGCCGTGCCGCCGGTCGCCGCGCCAGGGCCGTCCCACGTCCGGCCTGAGCCGTTGGCCACGAGGCCGAACGCCGACGGGTCGAGTCGCGCGCTGACGCCGCTCACGTCCAGAGCGCCGCATCACCCGCCCGCCGCCGCGACGACCGCTCGGTCGGTCATTCCCGCTATGGGTGCTTCGACCCTCGACGCCACCCCAACCTCGGCGGCGTCCCATCATGCGGCGGTTGGCCGAGCGGCTCACCCAGCTGTGCCATCGGCAGCGGCGACGCCTGCGGTGCCGTGGACGTGGCCGGAAGCCTGGGCAACGCCGGCCTCGCTCGAGCCGCTCGCGGCGGCGGCCGGGTATGCGGGCCCGGGCCCTCGAGCATTTCCGCTTCCGATCGGCGCACACAACACGATGGCCGGAGCGACGGCCCTGCGGCGCGTAACGCCTTCGGAGTTGTGGAACCCGGATCGGCTCATCGCACGACCGCCGATCGCGCACCACGTCTCCCCGATGCTTCACGGACTGTTGTCAGCCGTGCCGGAGGGTGCGCCTCGGATCCCCGGACTCTGGATGCCGCGGCTCAACATCCCCCGTCTCGGCACATTGAGCGCCGTGCCCGCTGCGACCGAGCATCCACACCCGGCGATGTTCGGCGGCGGCGGTGCACCGATGTGGCGGCCGGGAGGTCCCTTCGAAGCCACAGAGGGCGGTCACGCGGCCTCGCCCGAGATGAGCTACGTCATTCTCGGCTCGCGCAACCGCGGGGCCAGCACCGAGCAGCGCCCCGCGCGCGTCATCACCGAGACGCACTTCATCGAGGCGCCTCCTGAACGCGAGAGAGAACGAGCAGGCGCGGCGCGAATCCTCAAAGCGTCGGTGGGACGAGATCACCGTCCGCAACCCTCGGGTACCGCGGGAATTGGCCAGCGCGCGGACGAGACGCGCCAGGGCACGATCAATCCCCCGGATCTCGACCGTCTTGCTGCTCAGATCTATGGGCGGATCAAACAGCGTCTCGCGATCGACCGCGAGCGACGCGGCTTCGTGCGGTAACGGGAGGACATGCCATGGCGCTCGAAAAGGCCGCCATCATCAACGAGGACACCGGGGAGAAGATCGAGTTCTGCTTCAACCCGAGCGAGATCGAGGTCAACAAGAGCGTGCCGTGGACCCGCCATCCCGTCAAGGGCACCGATAGCCCGGAGGCCCAGTTCACGCAGGGCGGTGAGGTGCGAACGGTCATGGAGCTGCTGTTCGACACGTACGAGACGCGGGAAAACGTCGTGACGAAGTACACGGCGAAGATCGCGAAGCTGACGGAGATCCTCCCCCGTCTCAAGCGGCCGCCGCTGTGCACGTTCGTCTGGGGCAAGTTTGCCCAGAAGTGTTTTCTGGAGGGTTACAGCGTTCGCCACACGATGTTCCTGGACGACCTGACGCCGGTCCGCGCGGTGATGAACATCAGCCTGGTGAAGTACGTGCCGGCCAAGCAGGCGAAGCAGGCCAAGTCCAACCCGGGACCGGCGGACCGGACGAAGCGCCGGACAGTCCAGCAGGGCGACAACCTGGCGCTGATCGCGGCCAAAGAGTACGGCGAGCCGCGACGGTGGCGTCCGATCGCGATCGCCAACGGCATCGACAACCCGCGGATTCTGCGTCCCGGCCAGCAGCTCGTCATCCCGCCGGTGGAGTGAGCGGTGAGCGATACGTGGGTCTGGGTTCCGGCGTTTCAGGTGACCGTCAATGGTCAGGACCTCGATCAGAAGGACGAGGCCAAGCCGATCGAGGTCGTGTACAACGACAACGTCGACGCGGCCGACTTCTTCTCGGTGCGCCTGGGACTCGTCGACAACGCGATCGGCAAGCCCGACTGGATCGACGACGCGCTCTACAAGGAAGGCGGGAAGGTTCGGATCAAGATGGGCCACGAGGGCCGCGCGGTGAAGACGATGATCGAGGGCGAGATCACCGGCGTCGAGGTGATGTTCTCGTCCCGCGGGCCGGAGACGCTCGTCCTGCAGGGCTACGATCGGCATCATCGACTGCGGCGCGGCCGGAAGAGCCGGACGTTCCAGAACATGACCGACTCGGACATCGCGCAGAAGATCGCCAGCGAGCAGGGGCTGACGTTGCGCGGCGACTCCACCAGCGTCCGCTATGACCACGTGTACCAGAACAATCTCACTGATTTTGATTTCCTCCGGATGCGGGCCGCGCGCATCGGCTACGAGGTCGAGATCGAGAACACAAACCTGCACTTCCGGAAGTCGCAGGAGTCGCGCTCGAAGGTCACGACGCTGAAGTGGGGCGAGCCCGGCGACGACGAGCTCATCAGCTTCTCACCGCGGCTCAGCACGGCCAATCAGGTGAGCGAGGTGACGGTCCGGGGCTGGAGCCCCAAAGACAAGAAAGAGATCGTGGGGCGCGCCCGGGTCGGCGACGAAACGACCCGCATGGGGGGATCGATCTCGGGTGGACAGTCGGCGACGAGCGCATTCGGCTCCGTCAAGACGGTCGTGGTCGACCACCCGATCTTCGACCAGCGCGAGGCGGACGCCCTCGCCAAGGCGAGGTTCAACGAGCTCTCGCTCGGCTACATCTCGGGGGAGGGCATCTGCATCGGGAACCCCGACATCCGCGCCGGCGAGGTCATCGAGGTCAAGGGGTTCGGCCGTCGCTTCAGCGGCCTCTACTACGTTGTGTCATCCAACCACATCTGCGGGCGCGGCGGCGGTGGTTATCGTACCGAGTTCACCGTGAGGAGGAACACCGGTGGCTGACAGCATCCTGGATATCCTGGGGCCGGGACGGGACGAGACGATCCCCACCAGCCGCATCTACGGCGCGGTCGTCGGCATCGTGACGAACAACGACGACCCCGACAAGCTCGGGCGCGTGAAGGTGAAGTTCCCGTGGCTGGCGCTCGACCACGAAAGCCACTGGGCTCGGCTCGCCCGCCTCGACGCCGGGAAGGATCGCGGCAGCTGGTGGATCCCCGAAGTCGATGACGAGGTGCTGTGCATGTTCGAGCACGGGGACGTCAATTTCCCCTACGTCATCGGGACGCTGTGGAACGGCAAGGACACGCCGCCCAAGACGTTCAAAGGGCAGGGGCTCAACGCCGAGAAGAAGAACGACATGCGCTTCATGCGCTCTCGCAGCGGCCACCTGCTCATTTTCGACGACACCAGCGGCAGCGAGAAGATCGAGATCATCGACAAGAAGAACGAGCGCAGCATCGAGATCGACGTCAGCGGACAGAAGATCATCATCACGAACAAGACCGGCGACATCGAGGTCAAGGCGCCGACGGGCAAGATCCTGCTCGAAGGCAAGCAGATCGAGCTCAAGTCCACGACGGATACGAAGTTCACGGCCGGCACGACGATGGACGTCAAGTCGACCGCGCCCATGACGATCAAGACCAACACCACCATGGACGTGGAGGCGATGGCGACCATGACCATCAAGGCCAGCGCCATGATGGACATCAACGGCGGCGGATTGCTCAAGGCCCACGCGGCGCTCGTGATGATCAACTGAGGCGACGGCGACATGGGAATGCCGGCCGCTCGACTCGCCGACATGACGGCCCACGGGAGCCCGCTCGCTCCGGGGATCGGCAGCCCGAATGTGCTGATCGGCGGCCGGCCCGCGTGGCGGGCGCTCGTCGACTTTCACGCGTGCCCCATCGTGAAGGTCCTCGTGCCCGATGTCGGCGGTGTGGTGGTCAAGGGCAGCATGAACGTCCTGATCAACACCATGCCGGCCGCGCGTCTCGGCGACATGATCGTGGAGGCCACGTCGGTGAACGCCATCGTGCTGGGTGAGTTCACCGTCCTGGTCGGGGGGTAGACATCGACGATGATGACGCGGCTGACGCGGGGGGAGGAGTAGCGAACGATGCCGATCACCAGCAAGGATTTTCTCGGCGTCGGGTGGCGATTCGGCGTCGGGCTCAACGAGCGGCGCGGGATCGCGCTGTCCTCTTATGAGAAGAACATCGAGGAATGCATCTGGATCATCCTCGGCACGGCGAAGGGTGAGCGAGTCATGCGGCCGGATTTCGGGTGCGACATCCATGAGCTGGTGTTCGCCCCGAACAACGCCGGGACCCACGGCATGATCATCACCGCCGTCACCGAGGCGCTCGTCCGCTGGGAGCCCCGGATCATGAACATCAACGTGGACGTCATCACCGAGCCCGGAAATTCGGCGCAGCTGTCGATCAACGTCCAGTACGAAGTCCGCGCCACGAACAACGTCTTCAACGTGGTCTATCCCTTCTATCTCCAGAAGAGCGAGATGCCGTGAGCCTGCCGAGCCCGAACCTGGACGATCGCACCTTCGACGATATCGTCGAGGACGTCATCCGGCTGATTCCTCGTTATTGCCCGGACTGGACGAACCACAACCCGAGTGATCCCGGCATCACGCTCGTCGAGCTGTTCGCGTGGATGACCGAGCTGATCCTGTACCGACTCAACCGCGTGCCCGACAAGGTCTACGTAACGCTTCTCGACCTCATCGGGATCCGGCTGAGGGCTCCGCAGCCCGCACGCTGTCTCCTGAGATTCAAGCTGGTCGAGGGCTACCGCGGTCATCAGTGGGTTCGCAAGGGAACCCAGGTCGCTTCGGAGCTGGCCGCCGAGGGTGAGCCGATCATCTTCGAGACCGAGAAGGACGTCTTGCTCACCGACGTGCAGCTCGTTCAGTGCCTCTCCCGCGATCGGTTGATGGTGAGCGATCACGGAGAGAGCCTGGCCACGGGACGCCGTGACGGGTTCGAGGCGTTCCAGGGTCGCGACCGGGTGGACATGTTCCTCTACGTGGGGGACCGCCGGCTTGCGGCGCTGAAGGGCGGGTCGACCGTCAAGTTGCGCTTCGTGGGCCCCCGCGCCCAGGGCCGCGCGCTGCCCTTGCTGCTCGAGTGGGAATTCTGGAACGGCAGCCGGTGGAAGGAGCTTCCGGTCTCTGGACGCGAGGGCGACGGCAAGGGGACGGGGATCGTTGCCTTCACGGGACCGTTGACGAATCTGGCGCCGACGAGCGTGAACAAGATCGAGAGCGTCTGGCTGCGCGGCCGGCTGGCCGACCTGCCGGACGACCGCGATCAGAAGACACTGGATGACATCTCCGCCGAGATCCTCGTCGAGGAGGGCGTCGATCCGGACGCGGCCTTCCAGAATCTCGGCTCCGCGATCCTGGTTCCGATGGATCTGAGCAAGAACTTCGATCCGTTCAGCCCGGAACCGCGGCTCGACTATGCCTTCTACGTCGGCAGCGACGAGGTGTTCTCGAAGAAGGGCGCGCTTGTGGTGCTGGAATTCACGCTGACCGATCCGTCCGCGCGCCCCGCGCCGCGGGCCTCCGAGAATCTCAAGCTGGTGTGGGAGTACTGGAACGGCAAGCGCTGGGAACGGATCGAAGCGACGACACCGGCGGGTGTTCGCGAGCCGTCGGGCGGCTTCGCGTTCACGGACAGCACCAAGGCCTTCACCGAGACCGGGGCGGTGACCTTTCGCATCCCGGATGCGATCGTCGAGTCCGAGATCAATGCGCAGCGCAGCTACTGGCTGCGCGTTCGCATCGAGACCGGCGATTACGGGGTGCCGGGTCGCTATGAGCAGGTGAAGGACCAGTTCGTGTGGCGCGATGAGCGTCCGCTCGCCCCGCCCTGGTTCAAGTCCGTGAAGATCCGCTACACCATGGATGCGTTCTTCCCCGAGCAGTGCCTCAGCTACAACGACTACGTGTTCGCGGATCGCGCCGAGGCCATCCGGACCCGTCACGTGACGTTCGAGCCGTTCGACATCGCCCGAGAGGGCGGCGCGGCGATCTATCTGGGTTTCGACCGGCCGTTCCCCAACGAGCCGATTCAGATCTACTTCGACGTCGTGGAAGATGCGCTCGCGTCCGATGCCTTCGAGGCCTTCGAAGAGCGCGTGCTCACGGAGCTCGGTGAACGGTCGAACGGGCACACGGCCGATCGGCAAGGACACCGCGTGAGCTGGGAGTACTGGAACGGCACGGGCTGGGCCGCGCTGTCGCCGCAGGACAAGACCAAGGGCTTTGCCCTGAGTGGAGAGCTCGAGTTCGTCGGACCCAAGGATCTCCAGGTGAAGGGCGAGTTTGGCAGGGAGTGTTATTGGCTGCGGGCGCGGCTCGAGATGGGCAGCTACGCCCGCTCGCCCAAGCTCCGGTCCATTTACCTCAACACCGTTCGGGCGCAGAACGGGATCACGCTCCGAAACACGATCCTCGGCTCCAGTGACGGGATGCCCGACCAGACGTTCACGTTCTCGCGTCCGCCGGTGCTCGAGGGCCAGCGTATCGTCGTCCGTGAGCGCGAGATGCCCTCGGAAAAGGAGCTGGCGGCCATCGTCCAGGACGAGGGTGAAGACGCGGTGACGCAGGTGCAGGCGGTCGGCGGTCCCGAGATCTGGGTTCGCTGGCACCAGGTGGAAAGCTTTTACGGCGCCACACCGACGAGCCGCTACTACGTCCTCGATCCGGTGACGGGCATCGTGCGATTCCCCGACGGCAAACACGGGCTGATCCCGCCGGTCGGCGTGGACAACATCAAGGCCGAGGTTTATCAGACGGGAGGCGGCGTCCGGGGCAATCTCGGCGCCGGCAGCCTCAAGGTGCTCCGCGAGTCGATCCCGTACGTCGAGGAGGTTACGAATCCGCTCCCGGCGCGTGGCGGCGCCGACGCCGAGACGCTGGAGGAGGCCAAGCTGCGCGGACCCCAGGCGATCAAGAGCCGTTACCGCGCGGTGACGACCGAAGACTTCGAGTGGCTCGCGCTCAAGGCCTCGGGAAACGTCGGCCGCGCCAAGTGTCTTGCGTCGGTTCCCAAAGAGGGAGAAGTTTCCGTCGTCATCTTGCCGCAGGAAGGTAACGGCGACGGGCGCCCGATGCCGTCTCCGGAGCTGATCAACCGCGTCAAGACGTTCCTCGATCCTCGGCGACTGATCACCACCGTGGTCCACGTGGTGAAGCCGAAGTACGTGGACGTCTCGATCCAGATCTCGGTGTACCTCAAGGCGTCGAGCTCACAGGTGACCGTCGTCAAGAAGCAGATCGAGGAAGGCGTGAAGCGCTATCTCGATCCGTTGCGCGGCGGCCCCGATGGGAAAGGGTGGCCGTTCGGCCGGGGCCTTCACAAGTCGGATCTCTACCATCTCGTGAACACCGTGGACGGCATGGACTACGTCGAAGACGTGCGGTTGTTTCGCGAGGGCTCGACCTTGTCGCTCGATCGTGTCGACGTCGCGGCTGAAGACTTGATCTTCCCGACCGAGGTGAACGTGGTCGAGCTGGTCAGGGAGCGGCTGGTCTAGCGCGGTGGCCACCACGGTCAGCGTCCCGAAGGTGATCGGCTTCTCGCTCCGGCGAGGACGGAAGCTGCTCGATCATGTCGGCCTGAACCGAGCCGAGATCGTCTACCGCGAGAGCGAAGACTCGCTGGGGACGATCGTCGACCAGTATCCGCTGCCGGGAGAAACGGCCGATCCCGCGAAGCCGGTGCGCGTGGGTGTGGCCAGCCGCAGCTGGCTCGAGTTCCTTCCGGCGCTCTATCAGACGCAGAACGGCGCAGGACGGAGCTTCCTGGAAGGGTTCTTGTGGCCCTTTCAGCAGGTATGGAGCGACATCGAGGAAAAGCTCGACGAGCTGCAGCGGTACTTCGATCCGTACGAGACGCCGGCGGAGTTCCTGCCGTGGCTCGCCTCGTGGCTGGCGCTGGCGCTCGACCAGGAATGGCCCGAGCAGAAGAAGCGCATCCTCATCAAGCGCGCGATCCAGCTCTACAAGCTCCGAGGCACGGTCCGGGGCCTGAAGCTCTTCCTCAAGATCTTCACCGAGCTGGAACCCGAGATCTACGAGAACCAGTGGCCGTTCGATGGCTTCCAGGTCGGCTTGATCTCGACCGCCGGCATCGATACCGTGCTCATCCCCCCTGTCGATCGGGCGCACTGCTTTACGGTCTCACTGCCGATGTCGCTGGCGGAGACCAGCATCGACCTGATCCGGAAGATTCACGCCATCATTCGGTTGGAGCGGCCGGCCCACACCAATTACTATCTGTTGTTCGCGCCGGCCAAGGCCGTCGAAGAGCAGGGCTTCATGCAGATCGGCGTCCGCATGACACTCGGCGTCGATACCTGGGTCACGGGTATCGAAGCCAAGGCCCCAGAGTCCGTCGAAGGAGAGGGTACCGATGACCACTGACAAAAAGGGGTATCTGAAACCGAACTTCTTCGAGGGACTCATCGTCAAGGAGGAGGATCTCAACGACATCCTCCGCTACACGGTCGACAAGCACCGGCTCTACAACCAGTACTTCCACAGTCCCGGCGTGGTGGGAAGCGTGATGGGGGAACTGAAGGTGCTGGCGCGGGAGCGGGGCGATATGTCGTTCGAGATCGCCGCCGGGTACGGGATCGACGGCCAGGGGAACGACATCTTCATCTGGGAGCCGGAAATCCGCACCATCGACCTCAGCGAATGGAAGCTGCCGCAGACCGTCTTCGTCGCCGTCGAGTTCGTCGACGAGCCGATGGATTTCATCGTCAACAAGGCCAACCCTCAGTACAAGGGTCATCGACGCGTGCTGGAAACGGCGCGTGTGCAGGTCACGGGCACCGAGCCGGATACGGTGAAAACGCTCGAGCTGGCGCGCATCAAGCTGGCCGAGGGCACGGTCGTCATCAAGGACGCCGTCAACCCGCTGGACCCGGGGGTTGGAGAGATCGACCTGCGCTTCGTCCCCCGCTCGATGGGTGTGGGTGCGCTGCTACCTCCCTCGCTGCGCAACCAGCTCGCCGCGCTGCTCGCCGACAAGCGCAAGTTCTACGGCGCGTTGGCCCGGCAGTACTCCATCATGGCGGCGCGGGATGTGAAGCAGATCGTGGCGACGGCCGAGATGCTGGTCGGCTCCTCGATGATGGGACTGCGTGAGGTGTTCCGCGCGCTGACGGTCATCGTCGATCTCGAGAAGGAAGCCGTCGATGAGATCCAGTCGGCACCGGCGCAGCTGAGCGCTCGGGACGGCTTCAAGGAGTTTCAGCAGAATATCGGCGAGCTCATCAACGTTCTTCGCGAGCCGACGGCCACGGTCGATCGCCTCCGGATCGCCCTCGATTACCAATCGCGGGCGTGTACGGGAATCGCGCGGTTCTTGAACGAGCCCGCCCCGGCGCCCGTGCGGACCGTGACGGCCGTGCCGACGCCCACCGTGGCTGCGGCGCCTACGCCGGTCGCGGCCCCGCCGGGCGTGAAGCAGGTCTCGTGGGACCAGCTCACCAAGCTCAGCTTCGTCGGCGACCCTCCCAATCAGATCGTCATCGACGGTGTTCCATTCAACCTCGTCGATCAGATCGCGCTCACCAGCCGCATATCCGAGGACGGCCACCAGTTCGCGATCAAGGACGTGCGAGCTGAGAGTCAGGGCACGCAGAACAACGAGTTCTCGTATCCCGACGGCACGCGCGTCCAGGCGAGGGGGCGATGGCACCTCGGCGGGTACGCCGAGTGGCTCATCAAGGGGGTCAAGCCGGCCAAGGACATCGTGATCATGAAGCGCATCGACATGGTCAATGCCGGTCTCGTGGCCGAGGTCTACGCGAACGATCAGAAGATCAATGAGCCGTGGGAGGTCAAGGAGTCGGACCGGAAGGCTCGGTGGCGTAACTGGCTGTTCCGCATCCCCGCGGAGCTCGTGACCTCCGATACGGTGCGGATCAAACACGTCACCGCGACAGCCAAGGTTGAGGCCAACTATTACGGCCTCTGGTTCTATCAGATGCAGTAAAGGGGGAGGAGACCGCATGGGGTGGTTCTGGAAGTCGAAGCCGAAAGCGCCGGTGCGGATGTGCCCGAACGGCCACGTGATGGAAGCGTCCTGGCTGAGCTGTCCGTATTGTCCCGCTCCGCCCCGCGCGACCGAGCGCGCGTCCGCCACCGTGGCGCCCCCGCCGACCGTGAGCCGTGGGACCGGAGCGGCCGCAGGCCGCGGTGCGGCCACGGATCCCGGGAAGACGGTGTTTCTCCCGACGGCGAAGAAGCCTCCGGTGGTGGGATGGCTCATTGCCCTCGACGGCAAGCACAAAGGCGAGGACTTCAAGATCGTCGAGGGCAAGAACAAGCTGGGCAAGAACGCCGACTGCGAGGTCGTGCTGACCGACGACTTCATTTCGGGCGAGCACGCGTTGATCTACTACGAGAAGGACGAAAAGCACTTCTTGATCACGGACACGGGCTCGACCAACGGCACGTATGTCTACGAAGGCGGCGAGTACAAGAAGATCACGAGCCGAGAGCTGCTCGACAATGACACGGTCAAGGTGGGAGAGACGCAGCTTCGATTCAAGTGCCTGGGGTAGCGTGTTCCCAGTGACGGGGGAGGACCGACGCAGATGAGAAGGCAAGTCGCGGTCATCACGTCTCTCCTCGTAGCGGTCGTCTTGGTCGCGGCCGCCGGGCTGCCTGCCCATGCTCAGCTTCAGAGGATCGAGCAGGGGCTTTCAGAGGCCGAGCGTGCGAAAGCGGCTGCCGATCGCGCCAGACAGCTCGTCGATCAGCTCCCGAAGAAGTCCGATCTCTCCAAGCCCGGCGCGGCCGCGACTGCGCCGGCCGTCGGTTCCTCGCCGGCGGCGCCGAGCCAGACGCCTCCCGCAGAGCAATCGGCGACGCAGGGCGCTCCCACCGGCGCCTCTTCCCCCACCGCGACGCCGTCGACCGCGCCGACGTCGGCCAAGCCTGCCGAGCTCTACGCTCGCATCGACCAGATCGTCGCCGTCGCGAACGACTGGCCGACGCTCAAGCTCTATGTCAGCGTCTACGATCTTCAGAACCGACCCATCAAAGGGCTTCAGGCGGCGAACTTCGTCGTCGACGAGCTCGGCACTTCGCGCAAGGACCTCAGCGTCAAGACGTTCGCTGAGTCTCAGGAAGGGATGGCGGTCCTGCTGGTGCTCGACGCCAGTGGCAGCATGCGGGGCCGGCCGTTCGACGACGCCAAGCGCGGGGTCACCAGCTTTCTCTCGGTGCTGGGTCCGATGGATCAGGCGGCGCTGATGGTCTTGCACGACCAGGTGCAGATTCCGGTCAGCTTCACGCCGAAGATCGAAGACGTGAAAGCCAAGGTCGAGGAGGCCCAGGCGACCGCGAAGATCACGCTGCTGTACGACGGACTCGCCAGCGCGGTCGACGAGATCGTCGCGCGGGGCGCCCAGCTCCCGGCCCGTAAGGTGATCGTTGTCATGTCGGACGGCCGGGACGAAGGCAGCGCCAAGACGCTGGAGGACGTCCGTGACCGCGCCCTCGCGGCCAACGTCCCCGTGTACAGCGTGGGGTTCACTCGCGTGGGCCCCAAGTATCTTCCCAATCTGCGGCGCATCTCCGAGCTGACGGGTGGCCTCTATCTCGATGCGCGGGCCTCGGGCGAGCTGAGCGAGATATACGCGCGCATCTTCGAGCATCTCAAGAGCCTCTACGTGATCACGCTCGGCGCCAGGACGCTGGCCGCCGACGGGCAACGCCATCCCCTCGGGGTGAAGGTGGTGCTGGACGGCGCCGAGGCCGACGCCTCCAAGCGCCTCGTCGACGCACCGCTCGTCAAGAGATGGCTGCCGGGGCCGAAGCCTGCGACGCCGTTCTATCGACGCCTCTGGTTCTGGGCGCTCGTCGCTGCCGTGGTCCTGGTCGGTGTGGTTGGGGGGATCCTCGCGTTGAGGAGAAAGCCTGCACCGGGGCCGCTGATGCGAACCTGCATCGGGTGCGGTCAGGTGGTGCAGCCCGATTGGGTGGAATGTCTGTACTGCAACACCAAGGTCCCGCAGGCCGCGACCTTCGGACGACTGATCGTGAGGAGCGGACCGAACCAGGGACTCGAGTATCCGCTGGCCGCGCTGATCAACACCATGGGCGTCGCCCAGGAAAATCACGTCGTCCTGACCGGCGTCGGAATCGCCAAGCAGCATGCCCAGATCAGCGTGAGCGACAAGAAATACGAGCTGACGGACTCCGGCTCGGAGACGGGAACCTACGTCAATGGCGTCCGGATCACCCAGCGCTTCCTGCGCAACCGCGACGTCGTGCGGATCGGCGACGTAGAGCTCATCTTCGAGATGGCGTCACGCTGACGATGGCCCCGGACGTCGACATCGCCCTTGGCAATCTCTCGAGCGTCGGGCGTGTACGAGAGCGCAACGAAGATTATTTCGGTTACTTCGCCCCTGCCGACGCCGTCGCGAAGAAAGGGCGTCTCTTCGTGGTCGCCGACGGCATGGGGGGCGAGACCGCGGGCGACGTCGCGAGCCGACTCGCCGTCGAGACGGTCCACGAAGCGTACTTTGCCGATGCGGGCGACGATCTGACGGCCGCCCTTCGCGCGAGCCTTCAGGCGGCCAACCGGGTCATCTACGACCGCGCGCGAACCCAGCCCGAAGGAACGCGAATGGGCACCACGTGCACCGCGCTCGTCGTGCGGGATGACCTCGCCCACGTTGCCCACGTCGGGGATACTCGCGCCTACCTCATCCGCGCCGGCGCGATGACCCGGCTCACGTCCGATCACTCCCTGGCGCAGAGCGGACGCGCGAACGTCCTCACACGCGCGCTCGGGATCGACGCGACGGTGAACGTCGACGTCGTCGACCCGCCGCTCCCGGTCTCGAGGGGCGACAGGTTCCTGCTGTGCTCTGACGGCCTCTGGGGCCACGTCGAGGACGCCGAGCTCCTGCGCATGGTCATGGCGAACCCGGATCTCCAGACGGCATGCCGCGACCTGGTCGCGCTGGCGAACGAGCGGGGTGGGCGTGACAACATCACGGTGCAGCTCGTCCGCATCGGTGCCGCCGCCGACGCCGGCGAGGCCGCGCCGCCGCCGCGCCCCGGGCTCCTGGCGGTGTTCCGCCGATTGTTGGGTGCGGCCTGATGGCGCGAGTGACGGGTCCGGTGACCGACTGGGTCCGTGAAATCGCCGCCGCGGATCGGCGACTCGGGGCCGACGCCAGGGCCGCCGAGGCCGAGACCAAACGCCGCAAAGAGCAGTTCGCTTCGGCGGCCATGGAAATGGTGACGAGGCTCCGGAGCCTCTTCGAGGCCGCGGCGACTGCCTTCAACGCGTCATCCCCAGCCCAACCCGTCGCCGTGACCCGGCTCAAGGGCGCCGGCTTCGCGGTGTCCCGCGGCAATCGAAAACTCGCCGTCGTCAAGAGCGCGGACTGGAACGTCGTCTTCTCGTTCACCGATCCGCCGAAGACGGATTTGTTCGCCGTTCTCAGCCGGCTCGAGCGGGACGGCGTCGGCTGGCACCTGTATCGGAAGGCCGATGACAAGGACAAGTTCGAAGTCGTTCCCGACGAGCCTGGCGATCTCGCCGAAAGAATCGTGAGACAGCTGTTCGTCCGGCTCGTCCAGACGTCGGGGCCCAGAGCGTATCGTATTCGGCGATAGAACGAGAACGACATGGCGACAGCACCGACGGTTCGTGTCTATTACCAGCTTGTGGACGACGCTCGCGAAAAAGCCCATGGGCGGTTCCTTCGCTTCCAGGCGTTCGACGAGACCGATGCCGGCCGCAATACCGCGCGTGCCTCGCGCTATCTGCCCACCGCGCGAACACTGCCGCGCGTCGACTTCGAGCGCAATCGAGAGCGCATCACCCAGGAGGTCAAGCGGACGGCGGGCCTGGACCGCAAGGAGAAGGAGCTGCAGGTCGACTTCTGGACGAAGGAGGCGGCCGCGCTCGTCCGGTCCCGAAACCACCGACAAGCCATCGACCTCTTGAAGAAGGGCCTCGCGCTGGTGCCCTCACACGCCGGCGCCAAGCAGGGGCTGGCCGAGGCGGAACGCATGATGAAGGCGCCGACGGTACCGTCCGGCGACCAGTTCCAGCTTTTTGCTCAGATCCGGTCGATGTCCTATCAGACGAAGCTCGACGGCAAGCCTGTCAATCGCAGCGGGTCCGTCCTGGCCGACTACCTCTTCTGCCCGAAGGGCCATACCCACTCGGGCTATCAGTCGGTGGGCCGGGTGTACACCAAGGCGGAAATCCTCCGCGATCACGCCAAGATCATCGAGACCGTCCTTCGCGACAAGAATCTCGTCGTTTCGCGCGTGACACGGGGGACCTCGAAGGCATTCTTCTGGACCAAAGGCGGGCCGTCGGGCTGGCAGATCGATGACTGCTGCGTGTACCGCGACCTCAAGGAGCGGCGAACGCTGCTCGTCAAAGACAAGGTGCCGCTGCAGGCGTAGGATGAATCCCGCTCAGGAGTAGTCATGAAACGTGGATGGGTTCCGGCGGCGCTGCTCGTTCTGTTCTCGACGTTGTTCGGATGTGCCCCGAGCGCGACACGCGCGGGCGAGCCGACGGCCCACGCGCCCCAGCAGGTGGCGAAAGGCGATGACCTGCTCGTCGTCGATTGCCTGCTTCCCGGACAGATCCGGCGGCTCGGCAGCCAGGTGACCTACGTCACGGCGCGGCGCGCCGTCAAGACGTCGGCTCGCGACTGCGAGATCCGCGGCGGCGAATACGTGGCCTTCGATCGAGCGAATTACGCGACCGCCCTCAAGGTGTGGTTGCCCCTCGCCCAGCAGGGCGACGCAGCGGCCCAGACATACGTCGGCGAAATCTTCGAGAAGGGGCTCGGCGTCCCGCCTGACCACGCGGCGGCGGCGGAATGGTATCGCCGCGCCGCCGACAGCGGCTCGTCACGGGCCGCCATCAACCTGGGCGCTCTGTACGAGCAAGGGCTCGGGGTGCCGAAGGACGTCGGACAGGCGCTGAACTGGTACCGGCGGGCGGCGGGTGTCGGTGATCTCACGTTCAATGCGACGTCCCCCGCGTCGTCCGACGAGGGTGCGCAGCTGCGCCGGGAAGTTGCGGAGCTGCGCCGCCAGCTCCAGGCCAAGCAGGCCGCGCTGGAGCAGACGCAACGGGAGCTCGAGAATCTGCGGCGAAGTCTCGAACAGCGGCGAGGTGAGATCGACGCAGAACGGGCGGCGGTGGCCCGGCTCCGCGCGGACCTGGAGCGACAGCGCACGACCGCTCAGGGGTCGGACAGCGCCCGGATTCGCGAGCTGGAGAAGTCGATCGTCGAGCGCGAGTCTCAGCTCGCCGCGAAGGACCGTGAGCTCGCCAATCTCCGAACCCAAGTCGTGCGGCTGGAGGGCGACTCCTCCGCGCACCGCGCTGAGCTGGACCGCCTGCGCCAGCAGGCCGTCGATGCCGGTCCCGAGATCCAGCTCATCGAGCCGGAGCTCGTGGTCGCCACACGCGACATCCAACCCACTCGCGTTCAGGCCCCCGCGAACGCAGATCGCGTCGTCATGGCCACCACCGATCGCGTCGCGGTCATCGGTCGCGTGGTCGCGGCCGGTGGGCTGGCGTCGCTGACCGTGAACGGGCGTGAAGAAAAAGTCGACAGTACAAACATCTTCAGGATGCAGATCCCGGTCAAGAAACCGCAGGAGCGGGTACGCATCGTGGCGGTGGACCGCGGAGGTCGCAAGGCGACGGTGGAGTTCGTCATCATCGACCGCACGCCGCAGGTCGCGGCGGCGCCGAGCGTCAGCGCGTCCCCGGCCGCCCCCACCATCGGCATTCCGCTCCCCAAACAGCGGGTGAATTTCGGCAACTACCACGCTCTGGTCATCGGCATCAACGACTACAAATACATTCGACCTCTGCGCACGGCCGTGAACGACGCGAAAGAGGTCGCGAGGATCCTCGAGCAGGACTACGGCTTTCGGGTCACCCTAGTGCTGAAC
>Ga0209382_10002689_pt1 | contig 25447 bp, 25 predicted proteins | sample SoiMetdeltSBSDD5_FD_187599 | JGI IMG/M metagenome (GOLD analysis project Ga0209382, IMG submission 187599) | Bulk soil microbial communities from a Populus tree surrounding site in Tennessee, USA - Soil MetaG P. deltoides SBSDD5 (SPAdes) (version 2) | ecosystem: Environmental > Terrestrial >... | reverse complement strand
ACGATCAGCGCGAGGGCGAGCTGGAAGAGATCTAAGGGCGAGATTACTGGCATCACGGTTGGCCACCCTCCCATAGGGTGTCTGGATCGTTATCGGTTTCGATCTGTGCCCCAGCGTGGCGCGATATGGCTGCAAGCGACGTTCCCGTCACGCCGCTGGCGCCGGGCGCATCGAGCAACCGCGCGTAAGACCACGGCGATCGCGGCGCGGCGTGCGCGCTCCTCGAGTGCGCCGGCTCGCCGCCCGCCCCGGATCGTAAAGTTCCCCGACGGGGCCGCCGTGACGGTTCCAGAATTTGCGCCTACGGCCGGCGTGCTATCGTCGGCCCGGGAGGTCCCCATGTCCGTCGTCCTCGTTACGGGTAGCAGCACTGGCATCGGCCTCGCCACGGCGCTCCACTTCGGTCGCCTTGGCGGGGGAGTGTACGCCGGAGTTCGCAATATCGCCACCGCGAGCGAGCTCACACAGGCGATCGCCGCGGAGAAGCTCCCGATCTACCCGATCACCCTCGACGTCGACGACCAGGCCTCGGTGAGTCGCGCGGTCGGCGAAATTCTCTCGCGCGAGGGCCGCATCGACGTGCTCGTCAACAACGCGGGGATCGGCGGCGGCGGCCCCGTCGAGGACGTGCCGGTCGACTGGGTGAAAAGCCTGTTCGAGACGAACTACCTCGGGGCGATCCGGATGATCCAGGCCGTCCTGCCGGGCATGCGCGAGCGCCGCAGCGGCGCGATCGTCAACGTGAGCTCGATCGCGGGCCGTCTTGCCATCGCCGGACACGGCCACTACTCGGCGGTGAAGCACGCCCTCGAGGCGATCAGCGAGGCGCTAGCTCAGGAGGTCGTTGAATTCGGGATCCGGGTGGCGATCGTGGAGCCCGGCGTGGTCGTCACGCCCATCTTCACCAAGGCCAAGCGGTTCGCCGATCCGAAGTCGCCGTACGCGGCGCACGTGCACCGGCTGCTGCTCTTCTATCAGATGCAGATGAAGATGCCGAGCCAGCCGGCCGACGTCGCGCGCGTGATCCACGAAGCGGTCACCACGAAGACGCCGAAGCTCCGGTATCTGGTGGGCCAGGATGCCGAGATGCTCGTCGCGGGTCGTCGGAAGCTAACGGATGAGGAGTACGTCGAAACCGGCCGCGCGATGCCCGACGAGAAGTATCTCGAGCTGATGCGCCAGCGCTACGGGTTCACCTGGTAGAGAACCCGGCAGCGCGGTTTCCCACGGTCTATCGGCGTCCTGGCACGGGGAAGTACGTCGTGCCTGGCTCGGGGAACCCGTCGTACGGCAGCGTAGGGTAAGTACCTGGGCCGCTGGTGCGGCTCGGCGGTGCGACCGTGGGGGCCGATGCGGGAGAGGATGGCGTGCCGGGCGGCAACGGTTGAATCGACGGCAGGTACCCCGAGAAGACGCGACCGCCGGAACCGTCGGGTGGGCGTCCGCGGTACTGCCCGGTGTCCACGTCAGCCTCCGCTGGGCGGTAGTAGGCCAGCACGTCAGCATTTCCCCACAGACCACGTCCGTCGCGGCGAGCACCTTCTTCGAGCTCGCGGAAGTAGGTGAGGTAGTGGTGAGGATCTGGGGTCGCTTCAACGAAGCCACGGCGGACCAGCGTGGCGTTCACGAGCCGATTGTCCACCCAGACGTAAGCCAGGAGCCGCCCAAAGCGGTCGCTCGAAGGCGTGCCCGGTAGCAGATAGATCCATTTGCCTTCGACGAGCTGCTGGTTCTCCTGGCGTGCTGCGCTCGCGTAGGGTTCGCGGCCCAGCGTCGGATGGTCGACGAGCGGGACGTGGACACCCGCATACCGGATGGAGACCATCCGTCCACCGACCTCCGCGTAGATGAGATTGCCTTCCGCGACACGCGTGACATAGGCAGGCCCGATCCACTGCTGCGCGACCGTCGAGGTCGAGACGCTCAACAGAATGGTGAGCAACACCACTGCGGCGGCGCCGGTGGAACGGATACGGAGGGCGATCCCGATCAGCTGCATAGACACCCAGGGGATGGCTGATCGCAGTCTACCAGACATACGCTACGACCGCTTCCCAAGCCCGACTGCGCGATAATGCGGCCACAACGTCTGAGAGGGAGGATGCTATGAGCGCTCAGAAGATCACGGTCCTGAATCCGATGGGTTTTCCGCCGAAGGTCGTGACGAAGCCGCTCGCGCCTCGTCTCTCCACGCTCGAGGGCAAGACCGTCTATCTGGTCGACTGCCGCTTCGACGACTCCGACGTGTTCCTGAAGCAGATGCAGGCGTGGTTCGGTGAGCACATGCCGGGCGTGCGCACGGTGTTCAAGCCGATCTCGAGCGTTTATCTGAAGGACGATCCCACCACATGGGAGGAGATCAAGGCCAGGGGGCACGCCGCGATCGTCGGCGTCGGCCACTGAAGCACCTGCGCGCCGGCGGTCGCCGCGCACGCGATGACGATCGAAGCGCAGTACGGAGTACCCACCGTTGCCATGCACACTGACAAGTTCGACCGGGTGGCCCGCTCTGTGGCCGCGGTGAACGGGATGTCGGAGCTCCGCCAGGTCTTCGTGCCTCAGCCGATCATGGGCAAGTCGCCGCGCGAGCTGCGCGCGTACGTCGACGGCAAGGATCCGCTGACGGGGCGGCCCGTCATGCAAGAAGTCGTCGAAGGGCTCACGATGCCGTTCGACGGCCGCGGGGTCGGCACGATCGAGTACGACCGGTCAACCTCGCGATTGGTCGACGCCGACACCGAGGAGAATCTGCACCACCAGTTCATGGAGAACCGGTGGACGGACTACCTGCCAATCGTGCTGCCGACCGAAGAGCGGGTCGCGGCGATGCTGGCTGGCACGAGCCGCAAGCCCGACGAGGTCGTCGGCCGCATGCGCCCGACGCACTTCCGCGAGGCCTGGGAATACACGGTCGAGAAGGTCGCGGTGAACGCGGTGATGGCCGGTGCGCGGCCCGAGTACTTCCCGGTGATCCTGGCGCTGGCGGCGACGGGCGTGAGCGCGCGAGGCAGCACGACCAGCTCGATGGCGGCGATGGCCGTCGTCAATGGCCCGATCCGCCACGAGATCAAGATGAATGCGGGCACGGGCGCGCTGGCGCCGTACAACCACGCGAACGCGACGATTGGACGCGCCTACGGCCTGCTCTCGCAGAATCTTCAGGGCGGTTCGGTGCCTGGGCTGACGTACATGGGCTCGCAGGGCAACAACTACGCTTACAACAGCATCACGTTCCCGGAGAACGAGGAGCGGAGCCCGTGGGAGCCGTTCCACGTTCAGCACGGATTCCGCCCGACCGATAGCACCGTCAGCGTATTCAGCGGCTGCCGTGCCACCGCCTATACGCTGGGGATCCGTGAGAAGCACTGGCGCGAGCACGTGCGCAACATGCTGCGCGGGATGGATCCGCACATCCCGCCCGTGTTCGTGCTCGATCCGATTACCGCGCGCCAGTTCATCGACCGCGGCGGCTTCACCAAGAAGGACGCGTTCATCGACTGGGTCTACGAGAACGCGCGCATGCCGGCCGGCGAGTTCTGGGACTACCAGCTCGTGCAGAACTATCTCTACCCGCGCGCGACGTTCGGCGAGGAGCCCTGGGCGACCAAGCTCAAGGCCGCGCCCGACGAGATGATCCAGATGTGGAAGCGCGAGGACATCCATGTCGTGGTGGTCGGCGGCGAGACCAACGGCTACTGGCGCATCATGGGTGCGTCGTACGCCAAGACCGTCTCGGTCGACGACTGGAGGTAGCGTCGGCCAGACTACGCACTAGCCATCGCCCCCTCTGGTTCCTTTGGTTAGCCGATCCGAGGCCGTCTAACGTGATGGTATGGGCATATATCGTCACGGATCACGGGCTCGCTGGAACACCGTTGCATCACTGGCCGTCCTGACGGTCGGCCTGCTCGGTGCGGTGCCGCTCCCGGGGACCGGCCCGGCTCAGGTGGCATTCCCGTCCGCTCCCGCGCCGGACCGCTTCGTCGTCGACGATGCGAGGCTGATCGTCCCGTTGGATCAAGTCGATCTCGAAGGGATCGCCGCAGAGCTCAAGCGCGAGCACGGCTATCCCATTGCCGTGGTCACGATTCGGTCTCTCGCGGCTCAGGGAGCTTCGGGCTACAGCATCGAGCGCTACGCATCCGAGATGCTGAAGGCATGGCCCCCCGACGCGGAACGGCAGGGCTACGGGCTCACGCTCCTCGTCGCGGCCGACGATCGACTCGCGCGCATCGAGCTTGGGTCCGCATGGCGTGGAACCCACGAGGCGCGGGCTCGGGAGATCATGGACCATCTGATCTTGCCGGCGTTCCGGCGCGGCGAGCTGTCCAAGGGAATCCTCGCCGCCGTGAAGGGATTCGACGCCATGGGCCGCGGGCGTCGGCTGCCAGGCGAATCCAGTTTCGGGTGGCTGATCCCGGCGGCCCTGGCCCCGGCGGATCAGCCGTGGTGGTTCCCGCTGGTGCTCGTCGTTGGCGTTTTGGGGATTGTCGGCGCGGTCATCTCGCTCGCTCGGAGCGGGCGAAAGGGGCTCGCGTGGGCTGTCGTCGGGTTCGTGGGCGCGATCCTGCTCTCGCGGGTGATCGCGATGGCCACAGGCCGAGACTCGAGCGACAGCGGCAGTTCGTCGGAGAGCACCGGCGTGACCGGAAAGTGGTAGTCGCGCTCAGAGCTTCAGGAGGCGCTCCAGGTTTCGCCAGAGGATCGCTTCCTTCTCGGCCTGCGTGAGACTTTCCATGGCGAGGATCCACGACACCGGCCAGTCGAGCGCCATGTCATAGGGCCAGTCGGTCCCGAACACCACGCGGTCGGCCCCGACCGTGTCGATCAAGTAGCGCAGCGCCGGTTCCGTGTACACGATGCAGTCGTAATAGAAGCGCCGCAGGTACGCGCTCGGGGGCTGGCTGATGTGAGCGCGCGCCTCGGTGCGAACCTTCCAGCCGTGATCCATCCGTCCGATCCCGTAGCAGGTATAGCCGCCGCCATGTCCGAGCACGATCTTGAGATCCGGGCACTCGTCCATCACGCCCCCGGACACGAGCGTGGCGAACGTCACCGCGCGATCCACGAGATTGCCGATGCTGTTGGGCAGGTGATAGCGGCGGGTCCGCTGGGTCACGAGCGTCTCGCCGGCCTGATGGAAGAAGATGAGCGCGCCGAGCTGCTCCGCCGCTTTCCAGAAGGGCCGGAACTCCGGCTCCTCGAGCGTGCGGCCGCTGACGTGGTCGTTGATCTCGGCGCCCTTGAGGCCGAGCCGGATCACGCAGCGCTCGAGCTCGGCGATCGCCGCCTTCACGTCCTGCATCGGCAGCGTCCCGAGCCCGGCAAACCGCGTGGGCCACGCCCGCGTCATCGAGGCGATCTCGTCGTTGGTTTCCTGCGCGGTGGCGGCCGCGAGCTTGGCGTCGAGCTGATAGTTGTAGAAGCCAACGTAGGGCGAGACCACGTGCACGTCCACCCCGAGCGAGTCCATGTCGGCGAGCCGCTCCTCAGGGGTCCACTTCGCGCGCGGCGGCAGCGCCTGCCGGTTGTTGCCGACGATCGCGATCTCCTGACCACGCTCGTCCTTCTCGCGGCGCAGCGTGTGCCAGTCGCCGCCGTTCTCGGTCGCCTTCCAGAAGCATTGTGGTGTCAGATGCGCGTGAACGTCGATGCTCCGCATCGTAGCCCTCCTGGCCCTGCTATCCTTGCGCCGTGCCCATACGCGTCGCCGCGACCGGGGTCAGCCACTGGCACTCGCTCTACGACTCGGCCTACCTGCGCCATCTGGCCGGCATGCCCGATATGCAGCTCGTTGCGCTTCAAGATTCGAGTGCGGAGATCGCCGCCCAGCGTGCCGCGGCGCTCGGCGGACCGAGAGTGTACACCGACTACCGGTCGATGCTCACGGAGACCCGACCGGACTTCGTGATCGCGCTCGGCCGGCACAGTAGCATGGCCGAGACCGCGCTCTATCTCCTGGATCAGGGCTACCCGTTCTTGATGGAAAAGCCGATGGGCATCGACGGGGATGAAGTCCGCCGCGTTGCCGACCGCGCGGCCGCAAAGAACGCGTTCGTCGCGGTCCCACTGGGCCAGCGCTACCAGCCCTTCGTCGCCCGCGCCCGTACGCTGATTGCCGAGAACCGCTTCGGCCCCCTCTCGCACATCTACTTCCGACTGAATCGGCCGACCTCGGCGCGCTACGTCGCGTGGGACGCGCCGTGGATGCTCGACCCGAAGGATTCGGGCGGAGGTTGTTTGCGGAACCTGGGCCCGCACGGACTGGACCTCTTCCTCTTCCTGACCGGTGAGGAGGTCCAGGTTACCGGAGCGCAGGTCAGCTCACGCGCGCTCGGCCAGCCGGTCGAGGACTACGCGTCGGTCCTGTTGCGCTCGGCCGGCGGAGTCCTCGGCACGATCGAGGTCGGGAACACGTTCCCGCGACTCGGCACCGACGGTGAATCGAAGATTGCGTGGCGCGACGCGCTCCTGACCTTGAAGGATGACGTGCTGCGGTTGACGACCGCGGACGGTGAAGAGACCACGTCGGGCGCACCGGCGGAGCCGATTGCTCTGACGGCCCTGCGTGATGCTCTCGATCACTGGCGTCGAGGGCAACCGCCGCCCATCAGTGTCCACGACTGCTTGCGCGCGGTGCGCCTGATCGACCGCGCCTACGCGCTGGCGAGACCTTAAACAACTCGCGGCGTGCCGCGGGCGAATCTGCGGCACGCCGCGAAGAACGACGCTGTGTAGTGGGCTACTTCTTGGCCATGCCGAGCCGCTGCTCGAGGATGAGCCGGACTTCCTGCGCGGCGGCGCGCCAGAGCGGGCCACCCGGGACGGCGTAGAGCTCGCCGACCTGCTTGCGCATCTCGTTCATCGCCTCGTCGGCCTTTTCCTTCGGCGCGATGTCGGTGGTCTTGGCGCGGATCTGCGCGGCCTTGCCCGTCGCGGCGTGAGAGCGCTCGATCCAGCGGCCGATCTCGTTCCAGTCCTTGTCGAAGAACGCGATAACCGGAATCGACTGATAGCCGTTGTTGAGATAGGTGTCGCGGAGATCGGGTTCCTTGTCGCGGAAGAAGACTCGAAGCTCGCAGCCCGGGATCGCCTCGCAGATGTGCGCGAGCAGCGGCGAGTTGCGATGCACGTCGCCGCACCAGTTCTCGGCCAGCATCATGGCGTACTTGACCTGGTTGACGCTGCCGAAGAACTTCCGCTCGTCGTCGGTCAGACCCGCCTTCGAGTAGTAGTCCTGGGTGCGCGCCATGGTGTCGCCCATCTGGGCCATGTAGTCCTTCCAGGACAGGCCTTTGGAAAAGCGCTGGGCGTCGATCGGAATCTTCAGCTGGGCCATCGAGTCTCTCCTTTGTTGGTGTTCGTGCTACGGGCCCTTGTTATACACCAACTGGGAAGGCCGCGACAGCGATGCCCCGGACGGCGTGCAGCACTTTGCGAAGCGACAGTCTGTGGCACCAGGCACGACGGAATCGGCAAACCCAGCACTGAAACCTCCCTCGCGTCAGGCCCTAACTAGCTGATTGTTCAGGCGGACATTCGTGGCACACCCATTGCTCAAATCCGGTATGGCGTATTGCGCGCGGAACCCCGGCGCGCCGAACCGGAAAGGGGAAGGCCGGTCATGAAGACCGCGGTCGGCGTTGTGGCGACGATGATGATGGCGGCGATGGTGGCTACCGAAGCCTCCGCCGAATGGCGTTTGTACGTCAATCGCGACAACAAGGCGTGGACGCTGGATCGCGTATTCGTCTCCAACGACGAATGCGATCGTGCCGCGCGCTCACTCTACAAGTCCGGACAAGCGCTCGGTGTCGGGTGCGCCGAGTATCCGGCGCAGGCTCAGGCGCAGGCACCGGCTGCGGCTCGCGCCGGCGAGGTCACGCGGCCGACTCCCACGCCGGCGCGTCAGGTAGCGCGCGCGGATGAACCCACGCGTGTCAGCACGTCGCGACCCGCGACGCGTGCCGCGGAATATCCCTCGCGGCCGACGCCGCCGCGTCGTGCCGCGGCCGTCGAGGCGCCGGCGGCCTCTCAATCCCATCCAGCCGCGGTGATCTTTCTGCCGTCCGGAGGCATCGAGCTGCGCTCCGAGGACGCGCCGAAACCGACGCCCATCGCGACACAGCCGACGCCGGAGCCGCGGCGTCACCCCGCGCCGGCTGCCCAGCGCGCTCCCGAGGACGACAAGAATTCGCCGGCCGTCGCGCTCGCGAAGGCCGCGTCTGAAGGGACGGCCGCGTCAGTGCGTGAGGCGGAGGCGGAGACCGCCAAGCGCGAGGCAGAGGTCACGGTCAGCAAGGCCGAGCGTCGCACGCGTCTGGCTGTCTTCGGCGGCGTGGTGCTGGTTCTCGGGACCGGTATCGGCTACAGCGTCTCTCGCGTCGCCCGCACGAGCCGCCTGCGCGGGCTCGCGGTGTGCTTGATCGAGGTCGGGCTGTTGACCGCCGCGCTCGCGTACCCCGTCGTGGAGATGTGGACGAAGCTGAAGCTCACGAGCTCGATCGTGCCGTCGACGATGCCGGGCGTGCTCGGGGGCCTGCTCGTCGGCGGTGTCGGCGTCATCGCGTTTGTGGTCGAGCGGGTGCGGAAACCGAGCGCGAAGCCTGTTGTGGTCCCGGCTCCGGGCACGACGGAGCCGGTCAAGCCCGTCGAGCCGGTGAAGCCGGTGGATCAGGCGAAGCCCATCGAGCCCGCCAAGCCGGCCGAGCCCGTCAGGCCTCCGATCCGGCTCGAGCCGACCAGTTTTCTCGAGGCGCCCAGGCCCGAGGCGCCGGCGGAGGCGCCGAAACGACCCATATGGGCCAAGCCGCCCGAGGCGCCCAAGCAGCCCGAAGCGGCGATGCAGCCTGAGGCGACCAAGCCGTCAGACGCGTCGAAGGCGCCCGAGCCGGTCAAGCCGCCGGACTCGCCAGCGTCCGCCGCCGCAGGATCCTGAGCTCAAATCGGCGCGGAGCGGCGCGCTCGCCGCTTCATCGGTACAATCCGAGCCGATGCTCGACTTTTCGCTGTTCGACCGCCGCCGCTATCCGACCGTTTCCGTGCGTGAGGGCTACCGCGAGTGGCTCGCGTCGTACGAGGGCACGGTCGAGGACGAGATGGATCTCGTCCTGCTCGACGCGCTCGAATCGGTCCGCTGGGGAGCGGTCGAGCGCGCCGTCGATCTCGGTTGCGGTACCGGCCGCACCGGTGCGTGGCTACGAGCCCGCGGCATCGCCCGACTCGACGGCGTCGACCTGACGCCCGAAATGCTCGAGATCGCCCGCAGTCGCAAGATCTACGATCGCCTCGTTCAGGCCGACGCGTTCGCCACCGGGCTCGAGGGGGACGCGTACGACCTGGTCACGTCATGCCTCATGGAGGAACACCTGCGTGATCTTCGCCCGCTGTACCGCGAGACGTCGCGCCTGCTCCGCCAGAACGGCATCTACGTGCTCGTCGGCTATCATCCGCACTTCATCATGACGGCCGGGATGCCGACCCACTTCGATCGCGCCCCGGGCGAATCCGTGGCCATCGAGACGTACGTCCACCTCGTGAGTGACCACGTGATCGCAGCGCGCGCCGCGGGATTCTGGCTCACCGAGATGCGCGAGCGCCTGGTGGACGACCACTGGATCGCGCTCAAGCCCGGATGGGCTCAGTACCGGAGCCATCCAGTCAGCTTCGCGATGGCGTGGCAAAAGAGGTGATCGGCGACAGCGGACGGTAGTCGCGGTCTTCGATCCACGTCTTGGCCATCTTGATCGCGTAGTCGTCGGCGCCCCACGCGGTGTCGAATGTCATACTGAGCAGCGCACGAACGTCGTGCGTGCAAAACCGTCCCCGCTCGACGCGGCTCACCAGCGCCCGCGGACACCACTGCTCGTCGTCGCCCCTGTAGGATCGCGGATCGATCAGCCACCCTCTGTGCTCGGTCGCGCTCATAGTTGAAGCCACATCCCGCTCCTTTCCTTGCTGCGGCACTGCATGAACGCGTCGCGCCAACGGAGCGAACGCTGACTGCAGCCCGGGTGCCAGGCGATCCCGGAACGAAGAACGCCGCCCGAATTCCAGGGGATCGAGCGCGCCGAACGCCGTCGTGTGGCCGTTCGGCACACGCGGCAACGTGAGTCAGTGACGAGTCGTCCCGCGTCGGACAGTCGAGTGTCGCGACGCTGACGGCGAATCGGCGCGCAGTTGTGTGATAGAAGTCTCAGGGTGCGCCCGGCCTCGCGTCGGTGGCTGATCGTCGCCGCGCTGTTCACGGTGACCTACGGAGTCTCGACCCCGCTCGCGGCTTACGGGGTCTTTCTGCCCGTCTTTGCCGAGACGTTCTCGTGGAGCCGAGGCGCGATCTCGACGGCGCTGTCGTTGAATCTGCTGCTCGGCGGCGTCGCCGGCTTCGGCATCGGCGCGCTCGCCGATCGCCACGGCCCGCGGGTGATGCTGGTCGTCACCGTGATCCTGGCCGGGACCGCCTTCGCGCTGGTCTCGCTGATCGGCTCGCTGTGGCAGCTCTATCTGCTTGTCGGCGTGCTGGGCGGGATCGGCATGTCGAGCTTCTATTTGCTGTCGACTACGACCGTGACCCGCTGGTTTGACGAGCACCGAGGCCTGGCACTCGCCCTCGTGCTCGTCGGCTTCAACCTCGGGTACATCACGGCGGGCCCGCTGTCCGCCTGGCTCATTGCGAAGGTCGGCTGGCGCGCCGCGTACGCGATGCTCGGCAGTGTCTGCGGCCTCGTGACGATGCTGGCCGCGCTGACCGTCCGCTTGCCCGGCGCCGGGGAGACCAGGGAGCCGCGAGCAGCGAACCCACGCATCGAGCCCGCTGCCGGGCTCACGCTCGCCCAGGCGCTGGTCGACATGCGGCAGTGGTACCTGAACGTCTCGTGGCTGCTCCTCGGCGGTCTCTCGCTGATGGTCTCGGTGCACATCGTTCCGTTTGCCCACGATCAGGGGATCAGCCTGGCCGGCGCCTCGCTGGCGCTTACCGCGTACGGCACAGGCTCGGTCTGTGGGCGTGTGGCGTCCGGCGTCGTCTCGGACCGGCTCGGCACGTTCACGACGATCCGGCTCGGCTACGCGCTGCAGCTTGCGGCGCTGCTGGTGTTGCTGGGGCTCTCGTCGCGGGGCGCGCTGCTCGGATCGCTCGTGGTGCTCGGGGTCGGATTCGCCGCAGCCGACACGATGCTCGCCAAAGCGGTCCCCGACGTCTTCGGCACCCGCGCGCTCGGCGCGATCCTGGGCGTGCTCAACCTCGGCTGGCGGTGCGGCGCCGCGATCGGACCCGCGGCCGCGGGGTTCCTGTACGATCTGACCGGCTCGTACGCGATCCCGTTCGGCGCCGCGCCGTTGGCGGTACTGGCGAGCTGGGGGCTGTTCGCGCTAGGCTCAGCGCGCCGGCACGCCTGACCGCCGGCGCTACGACGTCATACAGGAGAGGATCCATGGACTGCTGTGCTCACGAAGGACCCGGTGGCGGCGACGCGCGATTCGACATCAAGAAGGTTGCCGACGGCGTCTACGCCGCCGTCGCGTCGCCCGCGTACAAGGTGAACTGCAACACCGCGATCATCGAGAACGCCGACGGCGTCATGGTCGTCGACACCCACTCGAAGCCGTCGGCGGCGCGGGTGATCATCGAGCGGCTGCGCGAGATGACGAAGAAGCCGGTCCGCTACGTGGTCAACACGCACTTTCACTGGGACCACTGGCACGGCAACGAGGCCTATCCGGCGGCGTATCCCGACGCCGAGATCGTGACCAATCAGATCACGCGCGAGGCCATGCTGAAGAAGGGGCTCAAGCGCATCCAGGACCACGTGCGCCAGGTGCCGGGCGAGATCGCAAAGCTCAAGGCCGACATCCAGGCGGCGAGCCCGAGTCAGCGAGGCAAGCTCGAGACCGATCTGCGTCTCGCCGAATCCTATCTGGCCGAGGTCCGGGGGCTCAAGCCGGCGCTACCCACGATCGCCTTCGAGAAGACGATGAAGCTCTACCGCCGCGACCGCGAGATCCACTTGCTCCATCTGGGTCGCGCCCACACCGAGGGCGACGTGTTCGTGTATCTGCCGAAGGAGAAGGTCGTCATCACCGGTGACGCGATGATCGGCTGGACGCCGTACATGGGCGACGGCTACCCGGAGGACTGGGCGGGGACGCTCGACAACCTCGCACAGCTCGACTTCACCCACATCATCATGGGGCACGGCGACGTGACGGGGCGGGAATGGCTCAACACGTTCCGGAGCTACGTGGCCGACATGGTCGAGGCCGTCCGCACCGAGGCGGCGACCGGCGCGACGCTCGATGAGGTCAAGCAGCGCGTCACCGCGAAGCTGGCGCCTCGCTACGAAAAGCCGTTCTCGGCGTACGGCGAATACCGGCCTTGGCGGACGGGTCTGGCCGCCAACATCGAGCGGACGTTCGGGATGGTCGGCTAGAAGGCGAGAGCTCAGCCCAGACGCTTGCGGAGAAAGATGCGGACGTTGTCTCCGGGCCAGCCGGGCAGCTCGCCGATCACCTCGTAGCCCTGGCGGCGGTAGAACCCCGGCGCCTGGTAGCCTTGCGTGTCGAGATGCATTTGATGGCAGCCGCGACGGACCGCTTCGGCTTCCGCCGCGTCCAGCAAGCGTGCGCCCAGGCCCCGGCCGCGAAGCGTCTCGTGAACCCAGATGGCCTGCACGAATCCGGTCCCGCCCCACGTCCAGCCGTGTAGGCCGGCCGTGATGGTTCCGTGGTCGTCGCGGACGAAGATCGCCAGCAGCCGGCCGTCGTCGACGCCGCTGGCCGCCGCGTTGAACTCGTAGAGGCGCTCGTCGAGGAGCGCCACGTCCTCGCGGCGCGGCTTGTCTTCGATCTTCAGCTCGTCGCCCATTTGCCGCGCTCGGCGCGCCGGTGGCCGTAGCCGTCCATCAGGCGCCGCCTTCCATCGGACTCAAGAGCATGACGTCGGCGCCATCTCGCAGTGGTGTGCTGCGATCCGCCTGCTCGCCGTCGACCGCGATCGTCAGGTCGGCGTCGGGCGCGACTCCGATGACCGTGAGGAGATCGTCCACCGTGGACCGCTCGGGGACAGTGTAGGGCTGCGGCCCGTCGGCGCCCTGCGCCAGGAATCGACGGAGCTCGGCAAAGAACGTGACCTTCACGCCAATAGTTCTTGTTCCGGTCTTCGTGTCGTCTCGCCGCGCGGCCATGCTAATTGGCTGGAGTATACTGCCCGACGATTGCTATCGCTCAGAGTTGAGAGGAGATCGTGATGGGACTGGGCTTTGCGGTGTTCGCCGGCACATCGCCCGATGTCATTCGCGCCTCGGCGCGCGAGGCGGAGCGTCTTGGGTATAGCTCGTTCTGGGTGAATCATCCCGGCGCGACCGACGGTCTCGTGGCGCTGGCCCACGCGGCGCGGGAGACCCAGCGCATCGAGCTCGGCATCGGCGTCATTCCGCTTCACACGCGCGGACCGGAGAGCATCGTGCAGGGCGTGAAGTCGACGGGGCTCCCGCTCGACCGGCTGCTGCTCGGCGTCGGCAGCCCGAATCCGGAAGCGCTCAAGCGCGTGCGCGGCGGCGTCGCCGATCTGCGCCGCCAGCTCTCGACGCGCATCATCGTGGCGGCGCTCGGACCCCAGATGTGCCGGCTCGCCGGCGAGGTCGCCGACGGCGTGCTCTTCAACTGGCTGACTCCGGAGTACGCGCGTGAGTCCGCCGGCCGAGTGCGCGACGGCGCGACGGCCGCGAAGCGGCCGGCCCCGAGGCTCTGCGCCTATCTGAGAGTGGCGCTAGGGCCGGGCGCTAGCGATCGGCTGGAAGAAGAGGGAAAGCGCTACGCCGGCGTGCCGGCCTACGGCGCCAACTTCACGCGCATGGGACTCAAGCCGGTGGAGACCGCGATCGCCGCCGACAGTCCCGAGGCGATCAAGCGCGGGCTCGCGAAGTGGCAAGGCGCCGTCGACGACGTCGTCATCCGCGCGATCACCGCGAAGGACACGGTCGAGGATCATCTGGCGCTCGTGCGCGCCGCGGCGCCGGCGTAACCCTGGTCGGCTACTCGACGCGGTGGCGGCGCACCAGGTCCTCGTCGAGGACCAGTCCGAAGCCCGGCGCCTGGGCGACGTCCATCATGCCGTCCTTGATGGTCGGACGGTTCGCCCACATCGTCTGCCACACCGGATCACGCTCGGGATCGGCGAAGCATTCGGCGTAGGTCCCGTGCGGCACCCCCGCCAGCAGGTGCTGCGAGATCTGGGACTCCTCGTGGTGCGCCATCCGCACGCTCGCCGCGCCGCAGAGGGCGGCCGCGCGGCGCCACTCGGTGACGCCGCCGCACTCGGACGCGTCGACGTTGACGAGATCGACTGCGCGGACGTCGAGCAGGCGGCGGACGCCGTGGCTCGTGATCTCCGACTGGCCGGCGGTGACGGGAATCCGCGTCGCCTGCCGCACGCGCGCCAGCAGGGCCGCGTCGTCGTACCAGTGGCACGGCTCCTCGAACCAGCTGATGTCGAGCGGCTCGACCAGGCGTGAGAAGCGAATCGCGTCGTCGGCCGACCAGCCGCGATTGGCGTCGACGGCCAGGATGAAGTCGGCTCCCGCCGCCTTGCGCGCGGCCTCGACGCGCCTGGCGTCTTCCTCCGGCGTGAGGCCGCCCACCTTGAACTTGCAGCCGGCCATACCGGCGCGGCGATACGCTTCCATCTCGCGGCCGATGTCGGCGAGCGTCTTGCCTTCCATGTAATAGCCGCCGATCGAGATGATCGGCAGCCGCGAGCGATAGCCGCCGAGGAGCGCGCAGACGCTCTTGCCGAGAGCCTTGCCGACCAGGTCCCAGAGCGCGCAGTCGACGCAGGCGATGGCTTCGAGCAGAACCTTTCGGTCACGGCTCGTGTGGCTGACCGCGAACAGCTTTTCCCAGACGCGCTCGCCCTCGAAGATGTTCATGCCGCGGGCCAGCGGCGCCAGGGTCTCGCGGATCAGCCGGACGATCTCGCGCCCGTGCTCGCGGTTGTCGCCGTTGTAGACCTCGCTCACCAGCCCATCGTCGGTCCGCATGCGGGTGATCACGGTGCAGCGCGTGAGGACGGAGTAGGTGCTGCCGCCAAAGTTCTTCTTGAGCGGGATCTCGATCGGGATCGCTTCGATGCTGTGGATGCGCATGAGCGCAGGCTCCCTTTACTGGATGACTTCGTCGGCCCGGACCAGGATCGACTGCGGCAAGGTGAGGCCCAGCGCCTTCGCGGCTTTGAGATTTATGACCAGCTCGAACGTGGTCGGCTGCTCGACCGGCAGGTCGGCGGGTTTGGCGCCCTTGAGAATGCTGTCGACGTAGTAAGCGGCGCGCCGGTGTGAGGCGGTGAGACTCGATCCGTACGACATGAAGCCGCCCGCGACGGCGTAGGCGCGCCAGTGGTAGACCGCCGGCAGGCGACTCTTTTCGGCAAGGGCCGTGATCTGCCGGCGCTCGCGAAAGAACATGCCGTCGGGAAGCACGAAGATGGCGTCGGCTCCGGCCCTTGCGGCCGCCGCGAACGCGGCCGGCAGCTCCTGCACGGTCTTCGCGCTGTACACGTCGAGCTGGACGCCGAGGGTTCTCGCGGCCGCGCGCGTCTCGGCCAGCGCGCCCTCTGTGTCGCGGTTCGCCGGATTCCACAGCACCGCCACGCGCGCGAGCCGAGGCAGCACCTCGCGCAAGAGCTGCAGCCGCTTTCCGGCGAGCTCGCCGCCCATCAAGGTCAGGCCGGTCATGTTGCCGCCGGGCCGCGCGAGGCTGGCGACCAGTCCCACGCCAACCGGGTCGGCGAACGTCACGAAGACCACGGGGATCGTCGTGATCGAGTCCCGCGCCACCCGCGCGGTCGCGGTGTTGAGCGCGAGCACCACGTCGACCTTGCGGCTCACGAGCTCCGCGGCTTGCTGGGCCGGGTCCGCGGTGGACTTGGCCTGCTCGATGACGATATTCCGGCCCTCGACATAGCCGAAGCCGTGCAGGCCTTGTCGGAACGCTTCGAGGCTATCGGGGCTCACCCCACTGCCGAACGTGCCGACCCGCGGGACTTTGGTCGTGGCTTGTGCGTGCACCGGGCCGGGCGACGCGAGCGCGACGAGCGCGAGGATCACGACGATCCGGGCAGCGGCGCGACCGAGGCCCCTGCGTTTCATCGCTCGCTACTCTCCCACCGGCCCATGGCGAAGGCAATCTCGCGAGGCGCGCCCGTGCTAGGCTCTCGAATCGTCGCGGGAGGGCTGCGATAAATCCGTTGAGCGCGCTGCTGGCCGAGCTCGAGCAGTTCGGGAAGACCAACGACGGCTCCACGACCGAGCGGCCTCGTCGGATGCTGAACATCACCCGGGATACCGGCGAGCTCCTTGCGGTGCTGGTGCGGGCGACTGTCGCGCGGCGCGTGCTCGAGATCGGCACGTCGAACGGTTATTCGACCTTGTGGCTCGCGAGCGCCGCGCGGGCTGTCGGCGGGTCGGTGACCACCGTCGAGCTCTCCGACTACAAGGTTGGGCTCGCGAAGGCCAACTTCGCTCGATCGGGACTTGGCGAGTACATCTCGCTCGTCCGTGGCAATGCCGGCGGCGTGCTCCAGCGCTCGGCCGACAATGCGTTCGACCTGGTGTTTCTCGACTCCGAACGTCCGGAGTATCCGGGCTGGTGGCCCGATCTCAAGCGCGTGCTCCGGCCCGGCGGGCTCCTGGTAGTCGACAACGCGACGTCCCATCAGGCCGAGATGGCGCCGTTCGTGGCCCTGGTCTCGGCTGATGCGTCGTTCGTCACGAGCCTCGTTCCCGTGGGCAATGGTGAATTTCTTGCGGTCAAGTCCGATCCAAAATGGAGCGACCCGAGATGAACATCACGATTCTCGACGACTACCAGGACACGATCCGCACCTTGGCCTGCTATCCCAAAGTCGCCGCGCACAAGGTGACCATCTGGAACGACCACACCAAGGACGTCGACACGCTCGCCGGGCGGCTCAAGGACACCGAGGCGCTCGTGATGATCCGCGAGCGCACGCCGATTCGTGCGCCGCTGCTCGAGCGCCTCCCGAAGCTCAAGCTGATCAGCCAGGCCGGCGTCTTTCCTCATATCGACGTCGACGCGTGCACGCGGCGCGGCGTTCTCGTCTGCTCGCACACCGGCCCCGGCCGCCCGTCGTACGCGACCGCCGAGCTCACGTGGGGCCTCGTCATCGCGGCCTTCCGTCGCATCCCGCAGGAGATGAATGCGCTCAAGGCCGGCAAGTGGCAGGCCTATCCGATCGGGATCGGCCTGCGCGGCAAGACGCTCGGAATCTACGGCTACGGAAAGATCGGCGCGGTCGTGGCCGGTTATGGCAAGGCCTTCGGCATGAACGTGCTCGCGTGGGGCCGCGAGAGCTCGGTGACCCAGGCGCGCGCGGACGGCTTCACGGTCGCGGCCAGCAAGGAAGCGCTGTTCGCCGAGTCCGACGTGCTGTCCTTGCATCTCAGGCTGATCGACGCGACGCGCGGCATCGTCTCGGCTGCCGATCTCGCGCGCATGAAGCCGACGGCGCTGATCGTCAACACGAGCCGCGCTGGGCTCATCGCGCCGGGGGCGCTCGAGGCGGCGCTGCGGGCGGGGCGGCCGGGCATGGCCGCGGTGGACGTCTACGAGGAGGAGCCGGTGCTCGGCGGCCGGCATCCCTTGCTGGCAATGGACAACGTCATCTGCGCGCCGCACCTCGGCTACGTCGAGCGCGACGGCCTCGAGCACATGTTCGTGGGGATCTTCGAGCAGATCCTGGCGTTCGAGCGAGGTCAGCCGATCAACGTCCAGAACCCCGAGGCGCTAAAGCGCTGAGGGAAAGCCCGGCACGCCGAAGCGAGCGGCGACGCCTCGCAGCTCGTCGACGATCGCCGGCGGCAGCGGAATGCCGTCGCGCGTGCGCTCGGCGAGCGCTCGCGCACCGCGCTCGCCGGGCATGAGGATTTCGAGGGCGCCGGGCGCCTGGGGCAAGGCCTTGAGCGCCGCGATCACACGATCGACCTCGGATCGGAACGCGTCCGGGTTGCCGAAGCGGCCGAGATCGATCGCGAGCACCAGGGCGTTCTGACGGTGCCGTCCGCCTTCGGGCGCACCTTCCAGCGCGCCGGCGATGATCGGGTTGGATACGACCAGGCTCGTGATGAGCTCGATCATCAGCGAGAGCCCGGAGCCCTTGGGACCGCCGAGCGGCAGGGGAATCAGCGCCGCCTGGGGGTCCGTGGTCGGATTCCCGTCGCGATCGAGCGCCCATCCTGCGGGTATGGGGCGGCCGGTCTTTCTGGCCTGGACCAGCTTGCCGCGCGCGACGACGCCGGTTGCCATGTCGAGCACGACGGGGCCGTGCGCGCCGCCCGGCACCGCGATCGAGATCGGGTTCGTCGAGACGCCGGCCGCGCGCGTGCCGTGGTAGGCCATGAACGGCGTCGAGGCCGCCAGCGCGAGCGCCGCCATGCCTTCCTGAGCCGCCATGAGCGTGTAGTAGCCGAGCGCTGCCGTGTGAGTCGTCGCCCGGACCAGGCCCAGCCCGACGCCTGCGTCGCGAGCCTTGCGGACAGCAGCGCGCATTGCGGTGGTCATCGCGATCGGGCCGGCGGCGCGGTCGGCCTCGACCAGCACCGAGGCGGCCGTCTCCGTGCCGATCTTGATCGACGGTGTGAGATTCATGTCGCCGTCGTCGATCAGCCTCAGGTACATCGTGATGCGCGACACGCCGTGCGAGTCGACGCCGCGCAGGTCGGCCCACACCAGCACGTCGGCGACCGTCGCGGCGTCCGCCTCGGGCATCCCGGCCCGCACGAACACGTCCCGGGCGAACCGGCGGAGCGCGTCGGCCGTGACCGTCACCGCCGACGCGGCGCTCGATCGCTCGGTCATCGCGAGCGCGGCGAAGCCGGGAAGTACTTGTCGAGCCAGTTGCGCAGGAGCGTGACGACCAGCGTGTTGCCCTCGGCGAGCACGAAGTGGTCGACGCCGGCGACCAGATGGAGATCCGTCGGCTGGCCGGCATGGCGGAACAGATCGATCGACTGCTCGGTGGGGGTCACCGAGTCGTTCGCGGGATGCAAGAGCAGGAGCGGCCGCGGCGCGATCTTGCCGACCACGTCGTTGGCCCGGAACGCGTACATGCTCTCGACGACCTCGAACGGAAACTCCATGATCGAGCCCGGCGCGACGTTGCCTCGCAGCGCGGGCGGGATCGGCACGATGTCGTAGCGCGGCACCATGATCGACTCGCCGGTTTCCTGGCGGCGCCGCCGGCCCTCGGCCAGCATGGCCGTGAAGCGAGCCCATGCCTCAGGGGACTCGTGCTGTTTTCGGAACTTCTTCTCGCCGTCGCCCCAGCCGCCGGCCGACACGCACGCGGCCACGCGCTGATCGACGCCGGCGGTGTAGACCGCAACGGCGGCGCCGAAGCTCGCGCCCATCACGCCGATGCGGTCCGCGTCGATTTCGGGGCGGGTGGTCAGGAAGCCGAGCGCGCTCTGGGTGTCCTCGACCTGTTCGAGGCAGATCACGCGCCCGCGAACGCCCTCGCTCTGGCCGCAGCCGCGCATGTCGAAGCGCAGCGCCGCGTAGCCGAGGTCGGCGAACAGCTTGGCGCTGGCGACGCTGCCGCCGCTGTCCTTGCTGCTGCCGAACCCGTGCAGGACCAGAAAGGCGGCGTGCCGATCGCTCGGCCCGCGCCGCTCGGGCAGGTGCAGGATTCCCGCGAGCTTGAGACCGCCGGACACGAACGTGACGCGCTCTTCCATGCCGCCCTCCTGCCTGAGCTACTTGTCGAGCCACACCTCTTGCATGCGCGCGTAGTTGTAGATCACGTGGTGCGGGACGAGGTTCTTCACGTACGGCCACTGCACGAAATAGCCGAAGCGCCAGCCGAGGATCGGCTTGGCCACGTCCGCTTCGAGCTTCTGCTGGATCTGGATCACCAGCGCCAGCCGCTTCCTGGGATCGATCTCGCGCGACTGCCGATCGATCAGGTCGTCGACCTCCGGGTTGCAGTACTCGCTGTAGTTCCGGGTCGACCCGCATTTGTAGTTCTCGTAGAAGAACGCGTCGGGGTCATCGAGACCGACCGCGGTGAGGTTCGCGGCGATCGTGTAGTCGCGACGGGTCAGCGCCGGGTACCACACGCCCGAGTCCATCTGCTTGAGCGTCGTTTCGATCCCGACCTGGCGCAGCTGCTCCTGGACGAATACCGCCAGATCGGTCTGGAGCGCCCACGAGCGCGTGGCGAGCTCGAGGCGCAGAGGCTTGCCGGGGCCGAAGCCCGCCTCGGCCAGGAGCTTTTTCGCGTCGGCGCGGTCCCGGATCGGGTCGCGGTAACCCGGGAGCTGAGCAACCTCCTGGGTGTTGAGTCCCCAGAGTCCGTTGGGCCGCGGCGGCATCGCCGAGCTCGCCATGGCGCCGCCGTAGCGCAGCCCCTTCACGTAGGCGCGGCGGTCGAGCGACTGGTTGATCGCGCGGCGCACCTGGATGTTGTCGAACGGCGGACGCTTGTGGTTCAGAAGCACCGTGTCGCTGCCGCTGTGGCTGGTCTCGGTGACCACGAGCTGCGGCGCCGCCTTCTTGAGCGTCTCGACCATCACCGTCGTGATCTCGGTCGGCAGCGAGATGTCGAGCTGCTTGGCCTGGAGCGCGGCCATGCGCGTGCTGCGCTCGGTGATGATCGGATAGCGGATCCCGTCGAGGTAGGGACGGTCCTTGACGAAGTAATCGGGATTGCGCTCGAGCTGGATGACCTGGCCGGGCACGTACTCCTTGAACCTGAACGGTCCGGTACCGACGCACTTGGCCCGCATCGAGGCCAGCGGCACGTGGGCCGGATAGATGGGCGAATAGCCGGACGCCAGCATCATCAGAAGCGACGGCTGCGGGCGCCGGAGGCGGAAGATCACCGTGTAGGGGTCCGGCGTCTCGATCGAGTCGAGGTTCGCGTACCACTCTTTTCGCGGATTCAACCGGAGCTTGGCCGGCGCATCCTTGGCCTCGCGCACGACGTCGAATGTGTACTTGACGTCCTTCGACGTGAACGGCTGGCCGTCGTGCCAGCGCACGGTCTTCTTCAGGAAGAAGACCAGATTGCGGTAGTCGTCCTGCCACGACCACTTGTCGGCGAGCTCGGGCTGGACCGTCTCGGCGGTCTCGCGCGGCTTGAACGGATCGAAGATGACGAGGTTCGAGTAGCACGGCATCGCCGGCCAGAGGCCGAGGATGGTCGACGTCTCGTGAATCGAGAAACCGGCCGGCAGGTCCTCGGCCTGCATCGCATTCAAGATGCCGCCATGCTTCGGCGTCTGGCCGTACGCCGGCAGCTGGGCCAGGAGCAGAACTGCCAGCACGAGTCGCGCGATCAGCACGTCAGTTCTTCTTCAGGCGGACGTCCTCGAGCGGCGCCGACCAGGGGTAGGGCTGAATCGCCATGAGCGACGCATTCTCGACGCGCGGTCCGATCCCGCTGGGCCAGATGTACTCGAAGATCGGCGCGATGCGCGTGCGTTCGTTCATGAGCTGCTGGATCTGGTGCAGGAGCGCCTCGCGCTTCTTGCGATCGGTCTCGCGCGCCTGCTGCTTGTAGAGCGCGTCGGTGTCGGGGTAGCCGCCGTAGGCGTAGGCGCCCTCGCTCGGATAGATCTCGGACATCCGCGAGGCGGCGTTGCCGTAGAGCGCGCTCGAGCACACGCAGACGCCCTTGGCCTTCTTCGATTGAATCGTCGCGAAGTATGCGGCGCGCTCCATCGGCCGCATCTTCAGCTTGATCCCGACCGACTGCAGATTGCCGATGATCGCCTCGCCGAGCGAGAAGTACGGCGGGAGCTGATAGAGCTCGCCGGCATCGAAGCCGTTGGGATAGCCGGCCTCGGCGAGCAGCTGCTTGGCCCGCGCCGGATTGTAGGGCAAGGGCTCGATCGGCAGCGCGAACTCGAACGCGCGCGGGATGAAATTGCCGGCGGGCTTGGACGCGCCGAGCGTCTCGGCCTCCGAGAGCGCCTGGCGATCGAGCGCGTAGCTGGCGGCCAGCCGCACGCGCTTGTCGGCCCAGGGCGACTTCGGATCCCACTGATCGAGGAAGTCGAGGAAGAAGATCGCGATGCCGCCGGAGAACGCGAGCTTGAGGTTCGGATCGCGCTTGATCTCCTGCGCCTGCGGCACCTCGAGGAGGTACGCGATGTCGACCTCGTTGCGCTTGAGCATCGCCATGCGCGTCGTCGATTCCGGGACCACCTTGTAAACCAGGCGCTTCACGGCGGGCATCTTGCGCCAATAGCTCTCGTTCGCCTCCATGACGAGCTCGATGCCCGGGTTGTGGCTCACGAACTTGTACGGCCCGAGCCCGACCGGGTTCTTCTTGAAGCCGTCGTCGCCGACCTTCTCGATATAGGCCTTGGGCACGATCCAGCCGGCGCCGGTGGCCATGGTGCCGTAGAACGCCATGAAGTCGGGGAAGGGATCGTGGAGCTGGAAGCGCACGCGGTATGGGCTCACCACGACGACTTCCTTCACCCGGTCGTGGAGCACCTTGGAGCCCTTCGCGCGCATGAAGCTGAACTTCACGTCCTCGGCAGTGAACGGATCGCCGTTGTGGAACTTGAGGCCCTCGCGCAGCTTGAACTCGTACGCGCGCTGATCCGGGCTGACCGTCCAGGACTCGGCCAGGCTCGGCGTCATCTGGTTGCCGGGCATCGGCTTCACGAGCGCATCGTGCAGCGCGTAGAGCACCCAGAACGGCGTGATCTGGCCGACGACCTCACCGGGATCGAACCACACGGGCGACAGCGTCACGTAGAGGGCCCACCGCATTTCACCTTCAGGCTTGTTCTGCGCCGCGGCACGGTCGAGGCCGCCCGCGAGAAGAATCACGACGAGAGCGATGCATCCGAGCGCGAGATTTCGTTGGAGGGTCATGGGCTTTTTGTATCACACCGCGTCGCGTATACTCCCGCAGCATCATGGCCAATCCTGTGACCGTCGAAAAATTCGGGGTCGGGCAGTCGGTGCGCCGTATCGAGGATCCGCGGCTCCTTCGGGGAGACGGCCGCTATTCGGACGACGTCAACTTGCCCCATCAGGCCTACGCGGTCGTGGTCCGCTCTCCCCACGCGCACGCGGCCATCCGGTCGATCGACACGACGGCGGCCCGCGGTGCCAGTGGCGTCCTCGCCGTGCTCACCGGCGCCGACCTGGCCAAGGATGGGCTTGGCGATCTGCCGACGGACAAGTCGCGCAAGCGCCGCGACGGCTCGCCGGCGTTCCCGACGCCGCGTCCGGCGCTGCTGCGCGACCGGGTTCGCCACGTCGGCGATCCCGTGGCGCTCGTCGTCGCGCAGACGATCGAGCAGGCGGTCGACGCGGCCGAGCTGGTGTCCGTCGACTACGAGCCGTTGCCCACTGTCGCCGCGACGGCTGACGCCATGCGTCCGGGCGCGCCGGCCGTGTGGGCCGAGGTGCCGGACAACATCGCCTTCGTTTGGGAAGCCGGCAAGAAGGACGAGACGGCGCGCGGGATCGCGGGCGCCGCGCACGTCACCAAGCTCGATTTCGTCGTGAGCCGGGTGGCGGCCGCGCCGATGGAGCCGCGCGGCGCGGTCGGCGAATGGGAACGGCGCACCGGCCGCTATACGCTCCACACCGGCATCCAGGCGCCGCACGGCCTGCGCACCCTGCTGGCGGATCAGGTGCTCAAGGTTCCGCACAGCCATCTGCGGGTCGTCACCGGCGAGGTCGGCGGCAGCTTCGGCATGAAGAGCGGCGTCTATCCCGAGGTCGTGCTGGTGCTCTGGGCGGCGAAGCGGCTGGGGCGGCCGGTCAAGTGGACGTCGGACCGACGCGAGGGGTTCGTCACCGACGAGCACGGCCGCGACAACGTCTCGACTGCCGAGCTCGCGCTCGACGCCAACGGAAAGTTTCTGGCTCTGCGAGTCACGATCAACCTGAACATCGGCGCCTATCTCACGCCGCGGAGCGCGGGCCCGGGCACCAACAACGTCGGCGGCATCGCCGGGATCTACACGACACCGGCGATCCACGTCCAGACGACCGGCGTGTTCTCGAACACGACGCCGACCGGACCGTATCGGGGCGCCGGGCGGCCCGAAGCGACCTATGCCATCGAGCGGGTCATCGACGTCGCGGCCATGGAGCTCAAGATCGATCCGATCGAGCTCCGCCGCCGCAATCTGATTCCGTCGTCCGCGATGCCGTTCAAGACGGGCCTCGTGTTCACCTACGACTGCGGCGAGTTCGCCCGTGGGATGGACATGGCCCTGAGTCTGGCCGACCGCGCCGGATTCGAGAAGCGGCGCGCCGAAGCACGCAAGCAGGGAAAGCTCCGCGGGCTCGGGATCGCGAACCCGATCGAGGTTGCCGGCGGGCCGTACACCGCGATGAACCCGGATACCGCCGAGCTTCGCGTGAACGCCGACGGCTCCGTGTCGCTGTTCGCAGGCTCGACGTCGATGGGCCAGGGCAACGAGACCGCGTTCGCGCAGATCATCAGCGAGAAGCTGGGCGTGCCGCCCGAGCGCATTCAGGTGTTCTGGGGCGACAGCGACCTGCTCGGCGCCGGCCGCGGTAACGGCGGCTCCGGCGCGCTCACGGTCGGCGGCTCGGCGGTCACGCGCGCGACCGAAAAGGTCATCGAGCGCGGGCGCAAGATCGCCGCGCGTCTGCTCGAAGCCGCTCCCGAAGACGTGGTCCACCAGGACGGCAAGTTCACGGTGAAGGGCACCGACAAGGGCGTCACGTTCGCCAACGTCGCGCGCGCCGCGTACGTGCCACGCCAGCTCCCGCAGGGCATGGAGCCGGGCTTCAGCGAAGAGGCCTCGTTCACGCCCTCGGCGGTGACCTTCCCCAATGGTTCGCAGATCTGCGAGGTCGAGATCGACGAGGACACCGGCGCCGTGCGGGTAGTGCGCCACACGGTGGTCGACGACGTCGGCCGCATGGTCAACCCGATGCTGGTCAAGGGCCAGATCCACGGCGGCGTCGTGCAGGGGCTGGGGCAGGGGCTCTACGAGGAGCTCACCTATGACCCGTCGACGGGTCAGCTCCTGGCCGGCTCCTTCATGGACTACGCGATGCCGCGCGCCGACGACATGCCCGCGTTCGACGTCGACTCGCACGAGGTGCCGACCGCCGTCAATCCGCTCGGCGCCAAGGGTGTGGGCGAGGCGGGCACCGTGGGCGCGCTGCCCGCGCTCTTGAACGCGGTCAACGATGCGCTGGCGCCACTGGGCGTGCGGCATCTCGACATGCCGGTGACGCCGGAGCGCGTCTGGCGCGCGATGCAGAACGCTAAAGCTCGCCGCTGACAGCCGGCAGTGCGCGCGGCAGGCCGTCGCGGGGCTGGGGCCCCGCCGGCCGAGGCGCGCTTATGACGGCAGTGCGCGCGGCAGGCCGTCGCGGGGCTGGGGCCCCGCCGGCCGAGGCGCGCTTATGACGGCAGTGCGCG
>Ga0209382_10002688_pt1 | contig 25448 bp, 28 predicted proteins | sample SoiMetdeltSBSDD5_FD_187599 | JGI IMG/M metagenome (GOLD analysis project Ga0209382, IMG submission 187599) | Bulk soil microbial communities from a Populus tree surrounding site in Tennessee, USA - Soil MetaG P. deltoides SBSDD5 (SPAdes) (version 2) | ecosystem: Environmental > Terrestrial >... | reverse complement strand
GCGGCTACGACGTGCGGCGGGTCGTGGAGCTGCTCGCGGATCGCGGCTCGGTGCTCGAGGTCGAGCCCGCGTTCGGGCGGCCGATCGCCACCGCCCTCGGTCGGCTCGGCGGCGCGTCCGTGGCGATCGTCGCGAACCAGCCGGCGGCGAAAGCGGGCGCCATCGACAGCGAGTCGGCCGACAAGGCGGCGCACTTCATCGACGTCGCCGACGCGTTCCATCTGCCACTGGTGTTCCTCGCCGACAACCCGGGCGTGCTCGCCGGAACGGCCGCCGAGCGCAGCGGCGTGCTGCGCCACGCGGCTCGGATGTTCGCGGCGCAAGCGCAGGTGCGCTCGCCGAAGTTGCACGTCACGTTGCGCAAGGCGTACGGATTCGGGAGCTCGCTGATGGCGATGAACCCGTTCGATCGTCAGACGGTCACGTTGGCGTTGCCCGGTGCCCGCCTCGGCGCGATGCCGGCGACGGGCGGCGGCATGGCCGCCGGTGTCGACGGTGACGCGCAACGTGTCCTCGACAATGCCGAGCTCGGCGGCGCGTACTCGTCGGCCGACACGATGAGCTACGACGAGGTGATCGAACCCCGCGAGCTCCGCAACGCGCTCCTCGCCGCACTGCGGCTCGCTTCGCAACGCCGCTCCGAGCCTCCCGAACCGGCGCGCCATCACAGCATCCGCCCGTGACGGAGCTCAATCGATGATCGAGATGTCCGGCTCGATGATCACGTCGGTGTTCAGGCTGTTGGCGATGAAGCACTCGCGGTGCGCAACTTCCACGAGGTGCCGCACGCGGGCCTCGCTGACGTTCTGCCGGACGACGACCTGAGGCCTCAGCGTGATCCGCGTGATGCGCATCGGCGGCTCGCCCTCGGGCATCTGGCCCTCGGCGTCGTCGCGGTACTCGATGACGTCGACGCGGGCGCGGGCGGCCACGGCCAGGAACGACAGCAGCTGGCACGACGATGCCGCCAGCACCAGGAGCTGCTCCGGGTTCAGGAGCCCGGGATCACCACGGAAGGCCGGATCGCTCGAGAGCTGCAGCGCCGCCGGCGCGGGCGGAGCCTTCGCCTCGTGGGTGCGCTCGTAGTCGTCGTACCCGGCGGCGGTCGACCCGTGCCACGCGCACGTCGCGGTGTAGCGGTGCACGCGCTTCGGGTCGCTCACGACCGGCAGCTTACGAACGCGTGCCGGACGCGGTAGAGGTGACGGTAGTGTCAGGTGCGTGACTGAACGGCCCCAGACGACGGTGCTCGAGGCGCTCGCGCGCCGCCTCACCGCCGATCCCGACGGGCCGTATCTCGACTTCGAGGGTGACGAGTACACCGCCCGCCGCATGGACGCCGAGAGCAACCGGCTCGCTCGTGCGTTCGTCGAGCTCGGCGTCGGGAAGGGCGATCGCGTCGCCACGCTCCTGGAGAACGGGCCCGCCCAGGTGGTCAGCTTCTTCGCCGCGCTGAAGCTCGGCGCGGTGCAGGTCCCGGTGAACACCGCGTACAAGGGTGACTTCCTGCGTCACCAGCTCGCCGATTCCGGCTCGAAGGTGATCGTCGTCCAGGGTGACTTCGCCGGGCGGGTCGTGCCCATCGCCGGGTCGGAGGTCCCCGAGCTGGGTGCGGCGATCGTCGTGGGGCCCCCCGACGAGGTGATCGACGTCGTGCCCACCCACGACTGGGACGGGCTGCTCGCGTCCTCGTCGGACGAGCTCATGCCGGACGCCGGTGTGCGGCCCGCGGACCTGGCGTGCTTCATCTACACGGCAGGGACGACGGGCCCGTCGAAGGGTTGCATGCTCCCGCACAACTACATCGTGGCGCTGGCCGATCAGATCGCCCGCGCCTGGCAACGCCGCCCCGACGACGTCGTCATCACCCCGCTCCCGCTCTTCCACTTCAACGCGATCTCGGTCTGCGTGGTCGGGACGCTCGTCGTCGGCGGCAAGTCGGCGATCGCGCGCCGCTTCTCGGTATCACGGTTCTGGCCCGAGGTGCGGCGCACGGGGGCGACGATCGCATCGATGCTGGGGTCGCTGGCGATCCTCATCGCCGACGCCGACGACCACCCGGACCAGCAGGGGCACCGGTTGCGCCTGTGCGCGGCCGCGCCCATGCCGCCCGACATCGACCGCATCTGGAACGCGCGGTTCGGCTGCAAGACCTTCAGCGCCGGCTACGGGCTCACGGAGGCGTCGCTCATCTCGATGCTCCCGGCGGGCGAGACGAACAAGCCGGGCGCGGCGGGCAAGCCGAACACGGTCGACTTCGACGTGCGCCTCGTCGACGACGACGACGTCGAGGTGTCGGTGGGGGAGATCGGCGAGATCGTGTGCCGGCCGACCGGCCCGAACCTGATGTTCGCCGGGTACTGGCGCCGGCCGGAGGAGACGGTGTCGGTGCTGCGCAATCTGTGGTTCCACACCGGGGACCTCGGTCGCCTCGACGACGACGGCTTCCTCTCCTTCGTCGACCGCAAGAAGGACTACCTGCGCCGACGAGGCGAGAACATCTCCAGCTTCGAGATGGAGCGCACCTACCACGGGCACCCGGCGATCAAGGACGTCGCCGTGCACTCGGTGGCGAGCGACGTGGGGGAGGACGACGTCAAGGTCACCGCCGTCCTCCAACCGGATGTAGGGCTCACGGAGGCCGAGCTCTGCGAGTGGAGCGTCGAGCGGGTCCCGTACTTCGCGGTGCCGCGCTACATCGAGTTCCGCGACGACCTGCCGCGCAATCCCGTCGGCCGGGTCCTCAAGTACCAGCTGCGCGATGACGGCGTCACCCCCACGACCTGGGACCGCGAGGCGGCCGGCTACACGTTCGAACGGCGCTAGACGCGCTACATTGCGCCGGCCGTCAGCAGGCGGTCGTGGACATCGGGCAGGAGAGTTCCAGCAATGAAGCGTCGAATCGGGGCAGGGTTCGCATCGCTCGCGCTCGCGGGCACGATCGTGGCCGGCACGGCCGTGGCGGCATTCGCCGATCCGCTCAGCAGTGGCGAGTTCAAGAAGCAAGCCAACGCGATCTGTGCCGAAGGCAACCAGCAGATCGACACGGCGGCGGAGCAGGTCTTCGCCGGTCTCTCCGAGAACCAGGAGCCGTCGCCCGAGCAGGTGGCTGCATTCGCCACCGTGGCGGTCCCGAACATCAAGCAGCAGGTCGAAGACGTCGCCGCGCTCGAACCGCCGAAGAGCCTCAAGGCCAAGGTCAAGAAGCTCGTCAAGACGGCACGGGCCGCGGTCGCCAAGGTCGAGGCCAACCCGTCACTCCTGGCCGACGAGAAGAACGACCCGTTCGCGGCCACCAACAAGCAGGCGAAGAAGCTCGGACTGAAGGAGTGCGCCGGCGACGAGAACTCGTAGTCGTTTCGACCCGACCGGGGCACCGAGTCGTCCGGACGATTTCCCTCTACTCCGGCCAGTCGAGTTGGGACTCGGGAACGCCCATTGACCGCGCGTGGGCCTCGGCCGCCGATCGTCCGTCGTTGTCACCGCGTGGGTACCGGAAGACGCGTTCCGCGAAGACGACGAACGTGTGGGTCGGTGAACGGAAATCGCAGTACCAGGCGAGCCGCTCGTCGAGAGCCCGACTGATCGCGGTAGCGAGCCCGTCCGCCCCCTCGAGCGGTGCTTCGAACTCGATGAACGTCCACGTCCGCGGTTGTCCGGCGTCGGTGTCCCCGGCGTCGTCACGGGCGATCCGCAGCACCGTCAATGGGACGCCCTCGAGACGCGCCCCGATCCGCAAGCTCTCGGCGATGAGTACACCGGCAATGACCATCTGCCCGACGCTCCTCCATGTAGATCTCGGACGTCGATGATGCAACGACGATCACCATCTGGCGATCGACCAGGTCGGGCGGGCCGTGCGAGGCTCTGTACCGAGTGCCGAACGAGCCGGAAGATCTCGCCGACGTCCCGCCCGAGGATTTCGTCGCGGCCCGCGACGCCATTGCGAAGCAATTGAAGTCCGACGGTCGGGCCGACGAGGCGGCGGAGGTGAAGAAGCTCCGGAAGCCGACGGTCACGAGATGGGTCGCCGATCAGGTCCTCCGGCACCACGCATCCGACGTCGACGCGTTGCGGAGGGCGTTGAGCAGGGTGGCGGAGGCGCAGGAAGCTGCGATCACACGCGGTGACCGCGACGCACTGTCGGATGCGACCGCCGAGCGCCGAGACGCGGTGACGGCCCTGGGACATGCCGTGGACGACGTCCTCGCCGACCACGAGCGCCCGGCCCACCATCGCGACGAGGTGCTCGGCGCGATCGAGGGCGATGTGACCGCCGAGGTCGCATCCGAGGGCACCTTCGGTGTGCGCGACGACCTCGACGTCCCCGAGCGAACGGCGAGGAAGCCGGCGCGCGACCGGGTGGCCGAGCGGCGGGAGGCAAATGCCCGCGCTGCGATCGAAGCGGCGGAGGCCCGTGTCGCCCGAGCGCGGGAGGAGCTCGAGAAGGCGGAATCTGCCCTCGGCGAGCTGCGGGAGCGGCACGGAACTTGACCACGGCGCCGCCCTCGGTGTAATCAACCATCCGGTTCATCAACCTTCCAGGTGAGCAGGCATGGCGGTCGACCAGCTCAGCAGCACCTTCTCGGCCCTCTCCGATCCCACGCGCCGGGCGATCCTCGAGCGGCTCGCCGACGGGGAGGCGACCGTCAACCAGCTCGCCGAGCCGTTCCCGGTGACCGTGCAAGCGGTCTCGAAGCACTTGAAGGTGCTCGAGCACGCCGGCCTCATCACCCGCGGACGCGCCGCCCAGTGGCGGCCGGCCCGGCTGCGCGGGCGTCCGCTCGAAGACGCCGCCGGCTGGCTGGAGCGCTACCGGCAGTTCTTCGAGGGCAGCTTCGACCGGCTCGACGATCATCTGCGCGCCATCCAGAAGGGGAGTGATGGCTGAGACGCCACCCATCGGCCGGGAGTTCACGATCACGCGCGTCTACGACGCGCCGCGCGAGCTCGTATGGAAGGCGTGGACGGATCCGGAGCAGGTCGCACGTTGGTTCGGCCCGCGTGGCTTCACCACGCCGCGATCGACCGTCACCATGGACGTCCGACAGGGCGGCACGTTCGCGCTCACGATGATCTCCGACGACGACGGCACGGAGTACCCGTCGGGCGGGACGTTTCTCGAGGTCGAGGAGCCCGAGCGACTCGCTTGGCGAGACCGCGACCTTGATCTGACCGTCACGGTCACGTTCACGGACGTCAGTGGGCGAACCGAGATGACGTGCCACGTGGTCGGCGAGACGGGCGGCGCCCCGGCGTACGACGGCTGGTCGACCATGTTCGACAAGCTTGCGGATTTTCTCGACTCATCCCCCCGCACACGGAGGTAACCATGGGAAAGATCGTCGTAACGGAGTTCGTGTCGATGGACGGCGTCATCGAAGATCCGGGTGGCTCCGAGGATTACGAGCACGGCGGTTGGAGCTTTCAGCTCGACCGGGGCGAAGAGGGAAACCAGTTCAAGCTCGACGAGACGATGGCGACCGATGCGCTCCTTCTCGGGCGCGTGACGTGGGAAGGCTTCGCGGATTCGTGGCCATCGCGGGAAGGAGAGTTCGCCGACAAGTTCAACAACATGCCCAAGTTCGTCGTGTCTACGACGTTGGACGAGCCCGAGTGGAACAACTCGACCGTCATCCGCGGGGATGTCGCAGCTGAGGTCGGCAAGATCAAAGAGCAGTTCGCCAACGACATCACCGTCCACGGCAGCGCGCAGCTCGTGAACACGCTGAAGGAGCAGGATCTCGTCGACGAGTACAGGCTGATGGTGTTCCCGGTCGTCCTCGGAACAGGGAAGCGCCTGTTCAGCGACGGGGGTGACCTCATCCCCCTGAAGCTCTCGGAGGCGAAGCAGGTAGGGCCCGACGGCGTCATCATCCTCACGTATCAGCGGGCACCGAAGTAACAGGCTGAACACGTCGCTGCGCGACAATGAGGAGGCATCGGCGAAGGAAGCAAAAGGAGCGCTGATCGTGGGACGTCCTGACCTTGACAGCTTCGAGCCAGGAGCGGTCTACCGGCACTTGGACTCGGGCGAGATCTTGGAGTTCCTCGGCGTCGCCTCGATGCCCGAGCTGAACGGCGAGGACGTCGGAGTCTTCCGCTTCGTGCAAGGTGGCCGGTACCTCATCGCCACCGAGCGGGGTCACGCCGGGGGCGAGCGGTTTACACCATTCGCCGAAGACCAGGACGTGGACGAAGCGACGACTGCCGAGTGGCGCGCCTTCGTCGAGGGCGACGACTCGTGATCGCTTCAAGGCGGCCGACCCGCTTCGCGCAGATCAGGTGCGCCGTCCCCAGAAGAGGATTCGCTTGAACGTGTAGAGGTACGGCTCTCGTTCGCCGATCACGTCCAGCAAACGCCGCCTATACAACTCGACGAACAGCTCGTAGCGCTCGTCGGTCAGACGCGTCCGGAAATACGTCAGGTAGGTGCCTTTGACCCACTCGACGACATCCGCCGAGGAGTCGAGGTTATGGACGTACACCTGCAACCGGACGTGCTGTTCAGCGAAGCCGAGCTGGTCGAGGATCTCGGCGTACTCCTCGGGTGCGAGGACCCGCGTCGCCGGATCCGATGGCGGGTCGTCGGCGAAGTAATCCATGAACGGCGCTTCGCCGGCGATCTCCATGCCGACCGTGTGCGACGGATGGTCCGTGTTGGCCGGAACTTGGACCGCGAGCTGGCCTCCGACCGGTAACGCCCGGGTGAGTCGGGCGAGGAGGCGGCGGTGGTCGGGAAGCCAGTGCAACGCCGCGTTCGAGAACACGACGTCATACGGCGCGGGTTCCCACGTCGCGATGTCGCCTTCCTCGAAGCGAAGCCCGGCTCCCGCGAGCAGCCTCGCCCGTTCCAGCATCGTGGCCGAGCTGTCGATGCCCACGGTCTCGGAAGCTTCCAGAACGCGGTGCAACTCCTTGGTGAGCTCGCCGGTTCCGCAGCCGAGGTCGACGACTCGCCCGCCCGGACACGGCTGCACGAGCGCCACGAGATCCCAGAACGGTCGAGCACGTTCGGCGCGGAAGCGCTCGTACTGATCCGGGTCCCATTGTGTTGCGCCCGAGTCCGTCACGCCGTTCACTCCGCCATTCCGTGGAAGCATTGCGGCCATGAGCATCCTGCCTGATTCGGGACGGGTGGCGGAGCGACTCGACCGGGAACACATCGGCTGGCTCACGACGATCACTGCCGGGGGCCAGCCGCAGAGCTCGCCGGTTTGGTTCGTCGTCCACGACGACGCGATCAACCTTCAGAGCCAACCCGACGCCGCCAAAGTGAGAAACATCCGAGCGAACGCCAGGGTGAGCTTCCATCTCAACAGCGACCGCGAGGGCGGCGACATCGTCACCATCGACGGCGACGCCGAGGTCCTCGATGCGCCGGCGCCGGGCGTGCTCGACGCCTACCGCGCGAAATATGAGACCGCCATTCGCGAGTCCCTCCGGTCGACCCCCGAGAAGACGATCGAGGAATACCGGACGCCTGTCCGAATCACCCCGCGCCGCGTCCGGGTGTATTAGGGCGCGCGCTTCCGGACCTTCCAGATCTGCTCGGCGGGCCACCGGCGCGCCCAGTCGTGGGGCGCGAAGTCGTCGTAGGTCGTGGACGCGTCTTCCCGCGGTTGCAGCTCGATGAAGTCCTCGACAGCGAACCCGTGCTCGCGAAACAGGCGGAACCACGCGCTGTGCGGGAGCTGGAAGTCGACGGTGCCGTCGCCGAGGTCCAGGCGTCCGAGTCCGAAGTACGAGCGGTGCAACCTCGTGTCCTGCCGCTCGCGCCGTTCGTCCCACGTCAGGTAGATGAGCGGCGACGCCTGGCTGAACGCGAGCAGGCCGCCGGGGCGGAGCAGACGGGCGACCTCGCGCACGGTGACGTGAGGATCGCAGAAGCTCATCGCCCCGTGGTCGGAGAAGACGACGTCGAACGACGCGTCACGAAATGGCACCGCCTCGCCACTTGCGCTCACGAGCGGGACGGCGACGCGCGCCGTCTCGCGATTGGCGACCCCGTGCTTCAGTTGCACGAGTGACTGGTCGAGGCCGACCGGCCGGGCCCCCCGTGCCGCCAACGCGATCGACCACTGGCCGGCGCCGCACCCGAGCTCGAGCACATCGAGGCCGGCGACGTCGCCGAGGACGCGCAACTCCGCTTCCGGGATCCGCCACGCGCCCCACGCCAGGGGGCGAGCCGTCAGATCCCCGCCGTGTATGGCCTGGTAATCGTCGGCGTCGGCGTCCCAGAACTCGCGGTTATGGCGTTCGTGCGGATGGCCCTCGTTCACGCAGAGTCGATGAGCTTCTCGCGCGCCTCCCGCTGCTTCTTCCACTCGTCGAGGAACGCCTTACGTCCCGCCTTGGCCGCCGACCCCGCCGACTTGACGTTGGCGTCGACCTCGTCAGCGAGCGTCGAAAACGCGTCGCCGATCCCGTCGACGGCCTCCTCCATCTGCTTGGCGGCGTTCTTCCACGCGTCCCCGCTGGCGTCGGCGGCCTGGTCCAGCTTGCTCCGCGTCTCCGCCTGGCGCTTCCTGAGGGCGTCGATCGCCTTGTCGAACCGATCGCGAGCCTCGGCGCCGGCCAGGTTCGCCTGGACCTTCAACTCGTCGATCTGCTGCTGGATCTTCTCGAGCGCGTCGCGGGCCTTCGCGCGGTACTCGTCCTGCGTGGCCATCGTTGCTCCTCCTGCTCGGCCGGCGTGGCATCTCCCACGCTACGCCGTGTCTCCCGCGAGCGGTACCGTGCACGCACAGCAGGGAGGACGAGATGGCCGTCACCGATGCGCGAGTCGATCTGAAGTTCGTCGACGCCGACGGCCACGTGCTCGAACATCCGAACAAGATGCTCGAGTACGCGCCGGAGGAGTACCGCGACCGCATCTGGCACATCGAGACCGATCACGACGGCAGGGAGTGGGTCGTCTGGGACGGCAGCCGCGACCCCGCGAATTTCTTCGCACTGGCGGGCGCCGGGGGAATGAGCACGGAGGACCAGGCGAAGATCGCCGCGGGCGAGCGCAAGTACACGGAGCTGCGGCCCGGTGCGTTCGAGCCCGCGCCGCGCGTCTCCGACCTCGACACCGAGCGCATCAGCCAGACCGTGCTGTACCCGACGACGCTGCTCGGCATCGCGGGCGTCAGGGACCTCGACGTCGCGGTCGCCCAGTGCCGCGCGTACAACGACTGGCTCGCCGACTTCTGCAGCCACGCCCCGGACCGCCTGTTCGGCATCGCGATCATCCCGCAGCAGGACGTCGAGGCGGCGGCGGCGGAGATCCGGCGTGCATCGAAGATCCCGAACCTCGTGGGCACGTTCATCCGCCCCAACCCGGTGGTCGAATGGCGGCACTTCCATGACCACGTCTACGACCCGATGTGGCAGGCGGCGTCCGATGCCGGCTGGCCGATCGGGCTCCACCCGTACCTCGCCGCCGACGTGCCGGGCGCCGTCGAGGGGCTCCGGCTGAACGAGGTGCAGTCGGAGGCGTCGATCCTCCGGTACCAATCCCGGATGAACATCCGGAACATCTTCTACACGCAGGCGATCGGCAACCCGGTCGACATGATGACGAGCCTGGCGTTCCTGCTCGCCGGCGGCGTGTGTGAGCGGTTCCCCGAGCTGCGCTTCATCGTGCTCGAGACGAACGGCGGTTGGATCACCCCGTGGATGGAGCGGCTCGACCACAACGCCAAGACGTTCCCGTGGGACGTTCCCGACTGCAAGCTGTCGCCGTCCGAGTACTTCCGCCGCCAGTGCTACATCAGCTTCGACGCCGACGAAGAGACGCTGGCGATCGCCGCCGAGTCGCCGTACGTGGGGGCGGACCGCATCATCTGGGCGTCCGACTATCCGCATCCCGACGCCAAGTTCCCGGGGACCGTCGACGAGCTGCTCGAGAACATCGGCACGCTGGGCGCCGATGCGCAGCAGGACATCGCCTGGCGCAACGCGCAGCGCCTGTACGCGCTGCCCTGAGCATCTCGCCCGCTCAGCCCTTCGGCAGGACGAAGAAGGCGATCGCGGCGAAGTGCAGGACGAGCGCCACGAGCACGAAGACGTGGAAGAGCTCGTGGTAACCGAACACCTCCGGCCACGGATCGGGTCGCCGGGCGGCGTGGATCACCGCGCCGATCGTGTACGAGACGCCGCCGAGCACGACCAGGAGAAAGCCCGCGACGCCGAGCGACGTCCAGAGCTGGGGAATGCCGATCACCGCCACCCATCCCAGCGTGATGTAGACGGCCGTCACCCAACCCTTCGGGGGCCGGTCCCAGATCCATTCGAGTGCGATGCCGACGAGGGCGCCGAGCCACACCGCCGAGAACACGACCGCGCGCACCACACCGGATATCGCGAGGAGCGAGATCGGCGTATAGCTCCCGGCAATGAGCAGGTAGATGCCCGTGTGGTCGACCTTGGTGAGCACGCGGGCTTGCTCGGCCGACCACGTGCCGCGGTGCAGGAGCGCGCTCGCGCCGAGCATCCCCGACACCGAGAGCGCGTAGACCGCGGCCGTCCAGGTGGCGAGACCCCGCGGCGCGGTTGCGACGAGGACGGCGCCGGCGACGAGGGAGACGTACAGGCCGTAGTAGTGCGACAAGCCGCGGTAGCGGGGTTTGACCGCGATGCGCTCGGCGACGGAGGCGTCGCGCACGTTCAGCTACTGAGGCTCTGACGTCGTCGTGTCGGCGGCGCGCTCGGCCCGGCGGGCCAGGCCGCGCGCCTCGAGGCTCCGGGTCCACGGGGCGAGGAAGACTCCGGCGACGACGGACGCGATCGCCACGGTGATGATCGCGGCGCCGAGGAAGATCGCCACGATCACCGTCAGCAGGAACGCGACGGCGGAGTCGATCGCCCAGTGGACGAAGAGCGGTCGCGGGTCCCGGGGCGGAAGCGGGGGCGGCGCGTCGCCGTCGGCCAACGCGGGCCTACGCGGTGGGCGAGAAGTCGGTCATCTTGACTGGCCCCTCGCGCTCGATCTTCGGCCGCCGGGCGGACGAGCGCGGCTCGATGTCGACGCCGATCGCCTCCGCCCGGAGCGCGCCGACCGTGCACTGCTCGCGAGGCCGGTGGCGGAACGGGTCGTACGTGAACTCTCGCATGGCGTTGAGGTGCGTCATGCGGTCGATCTCGTCGTCGGTCAGATCGGTGCCCGCGAAGTCGCTCATGAGCCGCTCGGGCGCACGCGGCCACGTCGTATCCGAGTGGGGGTAGTCGATCTCGACGGTGATGCGGTCGACGCCGATGTCGCGGGCCATGCGCGCTCCGACTGCGTCGGAGATGAAGCACAACACGACGTGCTCCATGAACACCTCGCTCGGCATCTTCGAGCCGAAGTCGGCGCCCGTCCACGCCTTGTGCACGCTGTAGCTGTGGTCGAGTCGCTCGAGGAAGTACGGGATCCAGCCGATCCCACCCTCGGAGAGCGCGACCGTCACGTCCGGGAACTTCTTGAACACCGGTGAGTGGATGAGGTCGGCGGCGGCCTGCACGATGTTCATCGGCTGCAGGACGATCATCACGTCGATCGGCGCGTCGGCTGCCGTCGTCACGAGCTTCGACGACGACCCGATGTGCATGCAGACGATCGTCCCCTCGTCGGCGCACGCCGCCCAGAACGGGTCCCAGTGATCGGAGTGCAGGCTCGGCAGCCCGAGCGGCTCCGGGTTCTCGGGGAACGTGACCGCGTGGCATCCCTTCTTGGCGACGCGGTGGATCTCGCCCGCCAGCGTCTCGGGATCCCAGATCGTGGGTACGGCGAGCGGGATGAACCGACCCGGTTGGGTACCGCACCACTCGTCGATGTGCCAGTCGTTGTACGCCTGCGCGAGCGCGAGGGCCGCTTCCTTGTCGTCGAGGGCGGCGAACAGCCGGCCGGCGAACCCGGGCAGCGACGGGAAGTTGAGCGAGCCGAGGACGCCGTTGGCGTTCATGTCGAGGATGCGCTTCTCGATGTCGAAGCACCCTTCCCGGATCTCGTCGAAGCTGGTCGGGTCGATCCCGTACTCCTCGGGCGGACGGCCCGCGACGGCGTTGAGCCCGATGTTCGGCACCTCGAACTCCAGGAACTGCCAGACGTCCGTCCCGTCGTCCTTGTGGATGACCTTGGGCGCGAGATCCCGGTACTTGGCGGGAAGATGGCGCTCGAAGAGGTCGGGAGGCTCGACGACGTGGTCGTCGACGCTGACGATGATCATGTCCTCGGTCTTCATGACCACGAGCGTACCGTCGGGGGCGAGAGGGGTCGCGAGTGCGAGCATGACGGGCGTGCCGGAGACGGTGGTCCTCGACGTCCGGGGCATGCTGCGGGCGAGTGAAAAGAGCGTCGTCGATGTCGTGCTGGGCCGCCGCCCCGGCGTACTGAGCGTCGACGCGAACCCGGTCGCGCAGGCCGCGACCGTCACGTTCGATCCCTCGCAGACCTCGGTCGAAGAGCTCCGCAACTGGGTCCGCGACTGCGGCTACCACTGCGCCGGTCAGTCGGTGCCGAACCATGTCTGCGACCCGCTGCTCGAACCGGGTGCCCCGACAGAGCCGCCCATGGATCACGAGGCGATGGTCGGCGACCACGACACGCACGACGGCATGTCGATGGCATCGATGGTCACTGACATGCGCAACCGGTTCCTCGTGGCGGCGCTGTTCTCGATTCCGATCGTGTTGTGGTCGCCGATCGGTCGCGACGTCCTGAACTTCTCCGTGGCGGCGCCGTTCGGTCTGCGGGACGACGTGTGGTCACTCCTGCTGAGCCTGCCGGTGATCTTCTATTCCTGCTCCATCTTCTTCGTCGGCGCGTTCCGCGCGTTGCGCGCCCGGACGCTCGACATGATGGTCCTGGTCGCCGTGGCGGTCGGTGCCGGCTGGCTCTATTCAGTGATCATCACGCTCACCGGCGGCGGGGACGTCTTCTACGAGGCGGTTTCGGTGCTCGCCGCGTTCGTCCTGCTGGGCCACTGGTTCGAGATGCGAGCGCGAGGCGGGGCGAACGACGCGATCCGCACGCTGCTCGACCTCGCCCCGCCGACGGCGGTCGTCCTCCGCGACGGCGAACGCGTCGAAGTTCCGACGTCAGAGGTCGTCGTCGGCGATCTTCTCCTCGTGCGCCCCGGCTCGAAGATCGCGGTCGACGGCGCGGTCGAGGACGGCGACAGCGAAGTCGACGAGTCGATGGTCACCGGCGAGAGCCTTCCCGTCCACAAGGAGCCGGGCGCGACGGTGATCGGCGCCACCATCAACAAGAACGGCACGCTGCGGGTCCGCGCCACGAAGGTGGGCGCCGACACCGCGCTGGCCCAGATCGTCCAGCTCGTGCAGGAGGCGCAGAACTCCAAGGCGCCGGGCCAGAAGCTCGCCGACCGGGCCGCGTTCTGGCTCGTGCTCGTGGCGCTGATCGGCGGCGTGCTCACGTTCCTCGCCTGGTTCGTGTTGAGCGACCGGCCGACGGAGGACGCGGTCCTCTTCGCGATCACGGTTGTTGTCATCACGTGCCCGGACGCGCTCGGGCTCGCGACCCCGACCGCGATCATGGTTGGCACCGGGCTCGGAGCGAAGCGCGGCGTCCTGTTCAAGAACGCCCTCGCGCTCGAGACGGCGGCGCGAATCGACGTCGTCGTCATGGACAAGACGGGGACGCTCACCCGGGGCGAACCGGAAGTGACCGACGTCGCCGTCGACGGCATCGACGAACGGGAGCTCCTGCGGCTGGCCGCTGCGGTGGAGCGCGAGTCCGAGCATCCGCTCGCCGATGCCATCGTCAACCGTGCGGACGAGAACGGGGTGCCGCACGCGCCGGTCGAGTCGTTCGAGAGCGCGCCCGGGCACGGCGCCCTCGCCACCGTCGACGGTCGACGCATCGCCGTGGGCAACCTTCGCCTCATGGAGCAGCAGCACGTCGAGCTCGGCCCGCTCAGCGAGCGCCGAGCCGAGCTCGCCGACGGTGGGCGCACCGCGGTGCTCGTCGGCGTCGACGGCCGCGCCGCCGGCGTGATCGGCATCGCCGACGCGCCCCGACCCACCGCCGCGCAGGCCGTAGCAGCCCTGCACGACGCCGGGCTGCAGGTCGTGATGCTCACCGGCGACAACGAGGGGACGGCGCGCCGCATCGCCGATCAGCTGGCCATCGACACCGTGATCGCGGAGGTCCTACCGGGCGACAAGTCGGCCAAGATCCGTGAGCTCCAGCGGGGCGGCCGCAAGGTCGCCATGGTCGGCGACGGCGTCAACGACGCGCCGGCCCTGGCGCAGGCCGACCTCGGCGTCGCGATCGGAGCGGGGACCGACGTCGCGATCGAGACCGCCGACGTCGTCCTCATGCGATCGGATCCGCTCGACGTCGCCATCGTGCTCACGATCGGTCGGGGGACGCTGCGGAAGATGCGTCAGAACCTGGGCTGGGCGATCGGCTACAACGCGATCGCTTTGCCGATCGCAGCCGGGGTCTTCGATCCGGTCTTCGGGCTCGTCCTGCGCCCCGAGATCGCCGCGCTGTCGATGTCTGGATCGAGCCTCATCGTCGCCGTCAACGCGGTGATGCTGAAACGTCTCCAGCTCCCCGCGCCTGGGGTTGACGAAGGTCCAACGCAACACGCACAAGAGCCGGTTCCCGCCACGACGGAGTAATACCGTTGGGAGCGTCATGGCGCGCCAGTCGGGATTGAATGCGACCCGAGGTGATTGGTCGGACTTCGCGCGCTGGTGCGTGGCGCGCGGCGAGATCGCGATGCCGGCCGCACCCTCGTCCGTCGTCGAGTACATCCAGGAGCTCGCCGCGAGCCCCGACGCGGCATCGGTGCCTCGGCGCGTTGCCGCGATCCGTGACTGGCACCGGGCGTCGGGGCTCACGCCACCCACCGACGACGAACGCGTCCGCATCGCGCTCACTTGTGCCCAGTGGCACCAACGGCGGGCACCGGGGCACACGGTGCCGCTCGACGCCACCGAGCTCGCATCGCTGCTCGCCTCGATACCCCTCAGCCTGGTCGGGATGCGCGATCGCGCCATGCTGCTCGTCGGATACGGCGCCGCTCTGCGTCCCTCCGAGCTCGTCTCCCTGGACGTATCGGATCTCACGGTCGTCGACGACGGGCTGTCCATGAGCTTGATGCGGGGCCGCATCGTGATCCCCTTCGGCATCGATCCGGACCTGTGCCCGGTGCTGGCCTGGCAGGACTGGGTCGCCGCGGCGGGGCTGACGGCCGGGCCGGCGTTCCGATCGGTCGACCGCGATGGACGACTGGGTCTCACGCGCCTCGGCGAGAAGGCGATCACGCGCATGGTGCAGCGCGCCGCCGATCGAGCCGGACTCGACGAGTCGCGCTATTCGGCCCTGTCGCTGCGGCTCGGCATGCTGGCGTCGGCGCGACCCGGCTGAGCGCCTACGCGCTCTGCGGAAGGCCGCCCCACGCCACGACCGGGCCGGCGGCGTCGACGAGTTTGCGCGTGAGCGAGACGTCGACGGGGACGTCGACGATGGTCACTCCGGGCTCGCGCGCCGCAGCGTTCAGTTGCTCGAGGTGGTCCTCGGCCCGGCGCACCGGCCCGCCCGCGCCCCACACGTCGATCGCGAGTGCCGCTCCGAGCTCGGTCGCGAGCTCGAGCACCCCGAGCGTCGCGGGATCGAGCGGCTCGCTTGTGACGGCAACGGTGGGAAGGCCGCGCAGCGCCGCCACCAGCGCGAGCGCGGCGGCGATGCCGGGCGTGGCGATCGCAGGGACGACGATCGTCCCCGGCTCGGTGGTCGGATACGTGCGCGCGACCCAGAGCCCGGCGACACCGGGGTCGCCGACGACGACCCCGCCGGCCTGGAACGCAGCGCGCACGTCCGCGACGGCCCGGGCAGGATGCAGCGGGATACGGTCATCCGCGTATCCCGGTTGTGCGACCGCCGACAAGCGCGTGTACAGCTCGTTCGACGGGATGGGCTCGCCGGCCGGCGTCACCCCCTCCGCGAGTCGCCCGAGCGCCGTCGGAGGGATGTCGACGATCGGCGCGAGACCGAATCGCTGCTCGGGAGATTCGGCGAGGTCCGTTCCGGTGGCGACGATCGCGTCGTAGCTCGCGAAGTCGAGCAACTCGAAGTCGCGTGCCTGGAGTCCGCACGTTCCCATGTGGTGTGGGCTGTCCCACGGAAGCACGCCCTTGGCGCCCCAGGTGTTCGCGACCGGGACGTTGGCGGCCGTCGCGAAGGCGCGCAGCCCGTCGACGCTTCGAGTACCGACGACGCCCGGACCGGCGAGCACGACGAGACGCCCGTCCGGCAACGCGGCCGGCTGTCCGGCCGTGTCCTGGTCGGGATCGAGCCCGAGCGCGTACGCCATTGCGGCGGGAACCTCGACACGGTCGAAGTCGTCGGCGACCGATCCGACGTCCCTTCCCTCGGCCCCGGCTCGCAGCAAGATGCCGACGGTGTCCACGCGGTCATCGTCTCACGGCCGCAGCGCGGCACGGCGATACAGTCCCTGCCCCATGCCCGAGCGCAACCTCTATCTCCACGAAGTGATCGACATCGTGGGGGAGGGCGCGATGCGCTACATGGAGCACACCGTCGGGTTCAACGCCGACGCCGCCGCCGACCGTGGGCTCGAGCTCGTCGGCACCTGGTACACGATGGGCTCGACGGGCCGCTGGCCCCAGGTCATCAACCTGTGGGAGTGCGTCGACGGATGGTCGGGGTGGCGCCGGCTCATGGAGGCGACGAATCTCCGTCGCACGAAGAACCCCGAGCTCGTCGAGTGGTGGCAGGAGGCGCTCAAGGCGCGTTCCGGCGGGTTCGACCGCCTGCTGGGCGCGGCGCCGGGTTGCCCGTCGCTCGCAGACCTGCGCGCCGGCGACGTGAGCGGCTCCGTCTTCGTGCACGAGCTCTCGGAGGTGCGGCCCGGCGCCGCCCTCGACTATCTCGCGGCGGTGCGCGGGACGCGGGCTCCGTTGCTCGCCGCCTACGGACACGTGCTCGTCGGCTTGTACGAGGGGCTGCTGACGGATTTCGAGGTTCTCACGATCTGGGCGTCCGATCCCGCCGGGCACGAGGCGCTCATGCGCGCCGCCGACTCGGGGAGCGACGAGCGCTTCGCCGCCTGGAACGAGCAGGCGCGCGCCGCGGGGCGGACCCGCTGGCGCGAGGAGCTCATGACGCCGCATCCCGAGAGCCCGCTGTCGCGGGGCGATTCGCTGTGAGCCCGGCGCCGGCATCCGGTCCGCTCGTGGGTCTACGGGTGATCGAGAGCTCGCTGCTCGGTCCGGGCGAGCTGACCTCGTTCCTTGCCGACCTCGGCGCCGACGTGGTCAAGGTCGAGCCGCCGCAGGGCGACTACGTGCGCGAGATGACGTGGCCGATCGTCGAGGGCGAGTCGCTCATGCATCTCCACATCCACCGAGGAAAGCGCAGCGTCACGCTCGACCTGCGCAACCCGGATGCGGTCGAGGTGTACAAGGACCTCGTCCGGGACGCCGACGCCGTCGTCGAGGCGATGCGGCCGGGCGCCCTCGAGCGGCGCGGCCTCGGGTACGAGCGCCTCAAGGAGGTGAACCGCAAGATCGTGTTCTGCACGCTGTCGGGCTACGGCATGACGGGGCCGTACCGCGATCTGCCCGCGCACGGCATCGCGTTCGACACGTGGGCCGGCGTCGTCTCGCCTGCCTACGACGAGGACGGCTCGTCCTACATGCCCGAGCATCCGTCGATCGGGATCCACGCCGGCCCGTTGCTCGGCGCCTTTGCGCTGCTCGCCGGCGTCACCCGCGCCCGGGCGACGGGGGAGGGATGCCAGATCGAGGTAGCCCAGGCCGACGCCGCCGCCTACATGGACTGGTACCGCATCGAGACGTGGAAGGCGTACGAACGGCCCGAGTCGGAAGTGACCGGAAACGCGAGCGACGACTACGAGCGCCGGGCTCCGGGCACGGCAGGCATGCGCGAAGGCGTCCGCTACCAGATCTACGAGTCGGCCGACGGTCACGTCCTGTTCATGGCATCGGAGCAGGCGTTCTGGAAGAACTTCTGCGAAGGCGTGGGCCGCATGGACCTGTACGAGCGGTGGCCGGGCAAGCCGTACGCCGACCATGCCCGTAACAACCGCGAGCTGCAGCACGAGCTGCGCGACATCTTCAAGACGAAGACGTCGGCGGAATGGATCGACTTCGGTAACCAGGTCAACACACCGATCGCACCCGTCAACACGTCGCAGTCCATCGCCGACGATCCCCAGTTCCGCGCCCGGTTCCCGTGGATCCCCGCCTCCCGGCTCGGCGCCGACGAGATACCGCTCCCCGTGCACGTCCTCGGCGAGGAGCTCCCCGAGCCCACCCGGGCACCCAAGGTCGGTGAGCACACCGACGAAGTCCTGACCGACGTGCTCGGCTACGACGCGACCCGAATCGCAGCGCTCCGTGAGTCCGGCGCGCTGGGATGACGGCGCCGGGCGGGTGGCCCGAGCACCTGCGCGTCGGCGCGCTTCGATTCGTTCGTTCGAGTGCGAACTTCGACGCGACGATCGCGTTCTACCGGGATCTTGTCGGCCTTCACGTCGTCGACGAGTTTCGTGGGAGCTACGACGAGGACGGGACGATCTTCGGCTTGCCCGGCACGGAGACGCACCTCGAGATCGTTCGCGCGCAGCCACCCGGGCCGGTGGTCGACGCGTTCGACCAACTCGTCTTCTACCTGCCCGATCAGGCCGCAGTCGACGACGCGACGAAGAAGCTGCTCGCCGGCGGCCTGCGTCCCGAACCCGACCAGCATCCCTACTGGGAGGAGAACGGAGGGGTCACGTTCCGCGACCCCGACGGGCGCGGCGTCATCCTTGTGTCGTGGGTGTACGGGCGCGAGGCACAGCCCTCGGACGGAGGGCGAGGAGGGCCACCCGGTTCCTGACGACCTGTCCGATTACCGGTCTGGGCCCGGGTACGGCTCGCGAGGCGGGCGAGGAAGGGAGTGCCTATCTTCGACAGCGTGGACGCTTTCTGGGAAGGTGGGCGTCCCAGCGAGAGGGAGGCGTCACATGACGGACTCCATCGACCTTGGCATCAACGGGCTCTCCATCCCGCCCGGATCCCACATCTGCGCGTTCTTCCGGGGCGTTTCCGAACGCGATCAGATCATGGTCCCGTACCTCCGCGAGGGGCTGCGCGCGGGAAACAAGTGCATCTGCATCATTGACGAAGAGGTCGGTGGGGTGCGCACAGCCCTCGGTGCCGACGGCGGCCCACCAGCGGATGCCGAACGCCCTCAGCTCGACATCCGCTCCTCGAAAGAGACCTACCTCCGGCGAGGGACGTTCTCCACCCAGGAGACGCTGAGCTTCTGGGACGATTCGGTCGGTACCGCGCTGAACGACGACGCTTTTCCGTTCGTGCGGTCCACGGGTGAGACGACGTGGACGTTGAACGAGTTGCCGAGTCTCTACGACTTCCTGACGTACGAGGCCGAGCTCAACCGCTTCCTGCCTCGCTATCCCCAGGTGATCATGTGCCTCTACGACCTCGACCACTTCGGCGGACAGGTTGTCGTCGACATCCTGAAGACGCACCCCAAAGTGCTGATGGGCGGCACCGTCCTGGAGAACCTCCACTACCTCGAGCCGGACGAGTTCCTCGCCAGCCGGGCATGAGCGCCGGCGCCGTCGGCCTGGACAGCGGTGATATCACCGTCCGGGATCTGCTCTCGTCGCTGACCGCGCTCAACGTGCTGTCGATGGTGATGACCGACAGCAGCGACGACGACGCCATCCTCGACTTGGCCGTATCCGCGCTTCCGTCGCTCAGTCGTCATTGCAGGGCCGAGGCCGTATGGCTCGATGGCGCGTGGCAATCGGTTGACTGCTTGCGGGGACGCGTGGGCCCGCGTGCTGGTCTCGAGGCCGATGTCGCAAATGTCGGTCCCGCCGGTGGGCCCGTTCGGCGCCGGGAACCGGGCTGGGCGTGGGCGTTCCCACTTTCGAGCCACGGCGGCGCGTCGGGATACCTCGTCGTCGGCGCCCCGGAACAGCCGCCCGAGCACGAGCGATCGCTCATCAGCGCGCTGGCGCACCAGACCGGTGTGGCCCTCGCCAACGCGCGGCTTCTCACGCGAGAGCGAACCATCGGCGCGCGGTTCGCCGACGAACAGGCCACGCTCCGGCGGGTAGCGACGCTCGTCGCCCGGGCGGCGCCACCAGAGGAGGTTTTTGCCGCCGTTGCCGCCGAAGCGGGGCGGCTGCTGGACGCCGACTTCGCGGTCATGAGCCGGTACGAACAACACGGCACAGCGACGGTCGTCGGTTCGTGGGGCGCGAGCGGCGGACACCAACCGCTGCCTCCGGGCACCCGACTGGAGCATGGCGACAGCAGCCTGCATGCGCTGGTCTTCGCGAGGGACCGGCCCGTGCGCATCGAGGATTACGGCGACACGGAGGGATTGGGCGCCAATATCGCCCGGCAATGGGGAGTACGCGCGGTCGTCGGTGTACCGATCCATATCGAAAGTCGACTGTGGGGCGTCATCGGTGTGGCCTCTCGGTGGGGTGAAACGCTGCCGCTTGGCACGGACACCTGGCTCGCCGGGTTCACCGAACTCGTTGCAGCGGCGATCGCCAACGCCGAGGCCCAGGCTGCACTCGCAGCGTCGCGGGCGCGAATCATTGCGGCGGCCGACACCGCGCGCCACCGCATCGAGCGCGATATACACGACGGCGCTCAGCAGCGCCTGGTGTCAGTCGTGCTGGAGTTACGCGCCGCAAAGGGTGCAGTTCCGCCGGATGCACCGGAGCTCGCGGCCGAGCTCGAGCGGCTGGCCGAGGGGCTCGGTGCCGCGCTCGATGAACTACGCGAGGTCGCGCACGGTATCCACCCGGCCGCGCTCGCGGAGGGCGGACTCGCTCCCGCGCTCATGGGCTTGGCGAGGCGCTCCGCCGTGCCTGTGCGCCTCGACGTCCGTATCGACAAGCGCCTCCCGGAGCAGATCGAACTCGCCGCCTACTACGTCGTTGGCGAGGCGCTCACGAACGCAGCGAAGCACGCTGATGCTTCGAGCGTCGACGTCACGGTGGTCGCAGGCGGCGGCATCGTGCGCGTCCGTGTTCGTGACGACGGACGCGGAGGGGCGGATGTTTCCCGCGGCTCGGGTCTCGTCGGCCTCAAGGATCGGGTCGAGACACTCGGCGGCCGTATCTCGCTCGCGAGCCCCCCCGGCGCGGGTACGACCGTGGAGATTGCGCTGCCCCTGACCGGCTGAGCGCGACAGGCGTGCTCTGACCTGCGAAAAACGCGGGGTTGGAAGGTCTCTAAGTCCCTGACGACCTGTCAGATCGGCCCCGCTTCGACAGCTAGCCTGATCGGCCGTGCCCTCCTCACCTGCGACGACGGCCGAGGCGGCGGCGGTCGCGCTCGACGGCCGGCCGCTCGGCAAGCGGGGGGCCGCCACCCGGCGTCGCCTGCTCGACGCCACTGCCCGGCTCCTCGAGAACGACGGCGTCCGGGACCTGCGCGTCGTTGATATCGCTCGCGAGGTCGGCACGTCGCCGGCGACCTTCTATCAGTACTTCCGTGACGTCGAGGAAGCCGTCCTGGCGCTGACCGCGGAGGTGGGGGAGGAGCTCGCCCCGATCGACGAGCTGCTCAGCCGGCCGTGGACGGGCCCGGCGGGACTCGACGCCGCCCGCGCGATGGTCGAGGCGTTCATCCGGTACTGGGACGGGCACCGCGCCGTGCTCCGAACCCGCAACCTGGCCGCGCAGGAAGGCGACGTGCGCTTCCGCCAGGTGCGCAACAACTCATTGCGGCCGATCACCGATCACCTCGCGACGACGGTCACCGAGTCGCAGGCCGAGGGTCGCGTGAGCACCGAGATCTCCCCGATGGCGGCGGCCGCGGCGCTCGTGGCGCTGCTCGAGCGCATGGCTGCGTTCCATCGCGACCTCGAATCACTCGGCATCACCCGCGCCGACGTGGTGGAGACCACGGCCCGGATCGTGCACCAGACCGTCACCGGCGGGGAGGCGTGACGATCGCCGAGCCGCTCCACGTCGTGTTCCTCTGCACCGGGAACGCCGCCCGTTCAGTCATGGCCGGCGCACTCCTCGAAGCCCGTGCACCGACGCTCCGCATCACGACCGCGGGCACGCACGTGGTCGAGGGCATGCCGATGAGCTGGCGCACCCGCGACGCCATCGCCGAGCTCGGCGTGGAACGCTCGATGCACCGCAGCCACCAGCTCACCGACTTCGACGTCGACTCGGCCGACGTCGTCATCTGCCTGGCCGCCGAGCACGTCGCCTACATGCGCCGCACCCACGCCGACGCGGCCGCCAAGACCGTCACGCTCAAGCGCCTCGTGCGCGATCTCCCGGCCGCGTCCGGTGCGTCGTTCGCCGAGCGTCTCGCCGCGCTGCGCCTCGCCGACACCGAGCTCATGTCCTCTGAGGACGTCGAGGACCCCGCCGGCGGAGATCTTCCGATCTTCCGCTCGTGCGCACACGAGATCAGCGACCTCGTCGACCAGCTCGTGCCCGAGCTCGAAGCCCATGTCGCCCCCGACGAGGAGATCGCCTAGGGCGGTCAGGCGCGACTACGACGCCGCCAGCGCGGCGCTCGAGCCGGACGGGTGGCACGTGATCTCGAGCTCACGGTTGAACACCTTCTCGAAGAGCTCGCGTTTCCTCCGCGCGCCCCACTGCTCGAGCTCGGCGTCACGGTTCCTGGTCAGCCGGATCATCACGAGCGATGGGTTGACGCGCACATCGATGTCGTCGACCGCCTGACTGCGGCTGCGGTCGAGGCCGTCGGCGATCCGCAGCAGCGCGGTCAGCTTGCGCAGTCGCTCGTCGTCGCCGGGCCCGAGCGGACCGAGCTCTTCGGTCGCGCGCGGTTCGCCCCGCCGGTGCCAGCGGGCGAGCGCCGCAAGCAAGGCGACCTCCTCGGGAGCGAAGCCGCGCAACCCGCCGTGCTGGATGAGGTATGCAGCGTGGCGATGGTGCCCGTCGTGCGCCACGTGCTCTCCGATGTCGTGCAGGAGGGCGGCGTACTCGAGTACCTCCCGGTCGTCGGCGTCGAGCCCGTGCATCTCGGTGGTCTGGTCGAAGAGCTCGAGCGCGAGGCGGGCGACCTGCTTGGAATGCGCTTCCGGATAGCTGCACCGGCGGGCGAGACCCTGCACCGACGCTCGCCGGATTGCACGCGGGTCGTCGGTCCAGTCGGCCGGGTCGTGGTGCCCGATGGCGTCGAGCAGGATCCCTTCGCGCAAGGCCCACTCGCTGATCGTCATCTCGTCGAAGTCGAACACCTCCATTGCGGTCGCCAGGAACGTCGAGCCGGCGACGATGAGGTCGACGCGGCGCGGCTCGAGCCCGACCATCCGCCGCCGCTCGGACGCCTTCGACGCCAGGATCTCGTCGTGCAGGCCGAGGAAGTCGTCGCGCGTGAACGTGAGCTGGTTGAGGGACGCGGGCACCTGCGCGCCTCGGCGCGCCGTGACCATTGTGGCGAGGTCCTCCAGGGTGCCGCTGCTCCCGACGACGAGCTTGGGCTCGTACGGCCGCACCTCGCGCGCGACGCCGCGCAGCGCTGTCGTCAGGTGCGAGCGCAGCGCACGTCGATCCGATTTCGAGATCGGGTCGGAGTGGACGAAGTCGGCGGTGAGGCGGGCGACGCCGAGGTTCTCGCTCGTCGCCCACAGCAGCTCGGAGGCGGTGCCGACCATCGCCTCGAGGCTCCCGCCGCCGAGGTCGAAGCACAGCGCCGGCGCCGGCTCGAGCAGCACGCTGGCCCGGATGGCGCCGAAGATCAGCCGGGCCTCGGTGAGCCCGTTGATCACTTCGACCTCCACGCCCGTCTCGCGCTCGATGCGGTCGACGAGCTCGTCGCCGTTGGCGGCCAGGCGGATGGCGCTGGTCGCGCAGGCGACGATCTCGTTCGCGTCGGCGGCCTCGGCGAGCATGTTCATACGCCGCACCGTCGCGACCGCGACGTCGGCGGCTTCCGGCGGGATGAAGCCCTCGCGGCTCACGCTGTCACCCAGGCGGAGCATCTCCTTCTCACGGGCGAGCGGGGTGAAGCTCCCGTCGGGATGCACGTCCGCGATCAGGAGGTGGAACGAGTTCGTCCCCAGATCGAGCGCCGCGATGCGCATCGAGCCCGACTGTAATTGCGCCGGCGTTCCATTCGGCGCACATGGCAACGGGACGCTCTCCCTGACGCCGCCGTCAGGCTGACGGGCCTCAGGTACGATCGCCCAAGTCTGCACAAGGGGGAGGAGCGGCGAATGAGCGAGCTGGGAGCCGAGTCTCGGATGCTGATCGACGGCAAGCTCGTCGAAGCGGCATCGGGCGCGACCTACGGGAACATCAACCCGGCCACCGAGCAGGTCGCGGGCGAGGTCGCCGACGCCGGCCCCGCCGACATGGACGGGGCGATCGAAGCGGCGCGTCGGGCGTTCGACGACACCGACTGGTCGACGAACCCCGCGTTCCGGCAGCGGTGCCTCCAGCAGCTCAAGGACGCGCTCGACAAGGAGAAGGAGACGCTCCGGCCCCAGATCGTGACCGAGGTCGGCGCGCCGATCATGCTCACGTACGCCGTGCAGCAGGACTCCTGCATCGACGACATGCAATGGGAGATCGACCTCATCGATCGCTACGACTGGGAGCGCGTCCTGCCACCCCACGAGTTCATGGGGATGCAAAGCAACCGCAAGGTCGTGCACGAGCCCGTCGGTGTGGTCGGCGCGATCACACCGTGGAACTTCCCGTTCATGCTGAACCTGTCGAAGATCACGCCCGCACTCGCGGCGGGCAACACGGTGGTCCTCAAGCCCGCCCCCGACACGCCGTGGAGCGCGACGTTCATCGGTCGGGTGGCCGCCGAGCAGACCGACATCCCGCCGGGCGTGCTCAACATCGTGACGTCGGGCGATCCGGCGACCGTCGGGGAGATGCTGACGAACGACCCGCGGGTCGACATGGTCAGCTTCACCGGCTCGACCGCAACCGGCCGGCGCATCATGGCGAACGGCGCCGAGACGCTGAAGAAGGTCTTTCTCGAGCTCGGCGGCAAATCCGCCAACGTGATCCTCGACGACGCCGACTTCGCGACCGCCGTGCCGTCCGGCTCGATGATCTGCATGCACGGCGGCCAGGGATGCGCGATCACCACGCGCATGTTGCTGCCGAAGTCGCACTACGACGAAGCCGTCGACATGCTCAAGACCGCCTTCGAGAACGTCCCCTACGGCGACCCGACGGACCCGGGCAACATCATGGGGCCGCTGGTCAACGCCCGTCAGCGTGATCGCGTCCTCGGCTACATCGAGAAGGGCAAGGCGGAGGGAGCCAAGTTGCTCGTCGGCGGCGGCCGTCCGTCGCACCTCGACAAGGGGTACTACGTCGAGCCGACACTGTTCGTCGATGTCGACCCCGACTCGACGATCGCCCAGGAAGAGATCTTCGGCCCCGTGCTGTGCGTACTGAAGTACGACGGTGACGACG